>Ga0315280_10000453_pt1 | contig 76483 bp, 61 predicted proteins | sample YL17G06_40_MG_FD_203697 | JGI IMG/M metagenome (GOLD analysis project Ga0315280, IMG submission 203697) | Sediment microbial communities from Yellowstone Lake, YNP, Wyoming, USA - YL17G06_40 | ecosystem: Environmental > Aquatic > Freshwater > Lake > Sediment | place: USA: Wyoming | collected... | reverse complement strand
ACACGAAATGGAACCCCGCCGCCGACATAGACGGCAACGGCGTAGTAGGCCTCACAGACCTCGTAATACTGGCCAACAACTACGGAAAAACAGCCCCATAAAACATCCGCGTCGGCCACTCGCGCGCGCGAAGAAAGGCTGTGACAATGACGTCGCGTAGGCTGGTGCGTATTTATGTTCTACGGGTGTGCCAGAATGCTTATTAAATCGTAATAAACACTACAAATTAACAGTCTTAATACTGATCGTCTTATGGAGATCGAGAGCTTGAACCATACAATTCGAGCATTGTCTGTGCTTGTTTTGCTTCCATGCCTAGCTCTCATGTTGTTCGCGGCTGTTACTCCGATTACGGGTTCCAGCAAAACTTTACTGGTGAGATTTAAGCCTGGAGTTAGCGATATTTCCGAAGTCTTGACTTCACTGCGGCTTGAGGCTGTAGACAAAATCCCTGAACTAGGCATTCTCGTGGTGCGGACATCAATTCCGTTGCAAGATGCCGAAAGTGTTCTGTCGCGTGATCCAAGGGTTGACTTGGTCGAAGAGAATCTCTTGGTTGCCCCTTCACAGGTGCCAAACGATCAATACTACGGTTTTCAGTGGCATCTGCAGAAGATCGGGGCACCGGATGCATGGAGCATATGTCAAGGAGACCCAAACAGTGTGATTGCAGTTCTGGACAGCGGTGTCGACTCCGGCCATGCCGACTTGGCTCCTCGACTGCTGAGTGGCTGGAACTTCTACGATAACAACAGCGACACTACCGATTTGACCGGCCACGGAACCGCAGTCGCTGGCACTGCTACCGCGGTGACAAACAACGGTATCGGTGTCGCATCTGTAGCGTGGCAATGTTCAATATTGCCTGTGAGAGTCACAGATCTAAACGGCTACGCAACTTACTCGATGTTGTCCCAGGGTCTAGTCTACGCGGCTAACAGGGGCGCCAAGATAGCAATTGTGAGTTTCGCAATATATGGGGGAAGCCCTCTCTCAAACGCAGCGAAGTATTTTATGGATAAAGGAGGCTTGGTGTTTGCCGCAGGTGGCAACACGAACGCGTACGTGTCTGATCCCAGCAATCCATACGTCGTTTCTGTAAGCGGAACGACTGGCAGCGACGTGAGCTGGGGTAACTATGGCCCTTACATTGATTTGTCAGCGCCGTGCTCAGCTATATACACTACTATCAAGGGTGGAGGTTATGGCTACGTTGGCGGGACTTCCTTTTCGGCACCTCTTGCCGGGGGTTTGGCGGCACTGGTGTTCTCGGCAAACCCGTCTTTGACGCCTGTCCAAGTTGAGCACATTCTTGAATCGTCAGCCGTGGACCTGGGCGACGCGGGTTACGATCAACATTATGGGTGGGGCAGAATCGACGCATCGGCGGCTTTGAGAGCCGCCGTCGGCTCATCCGCATCTACAACGGATTCTACGCCTCCAAACGTAACGATATGCTATCCAAACGCTGGGGCAACTGTCTCTGGAGGTGTGACGGTGGATGTGAACGCGTCTGACAATGTGGCTGTTTCAGAGGTTGATCTGTACGTTGACGGGCAACCGTTTGCCAACGATACTTTTTTGCCGTACGAATTCTACTGGAACACGACAGGCTGTTCAAACGGAAATCACACTCTGATGGCTAAAGCTCACGACTCGTCGAACAATGTCGGACAGTCCGGCACGAGTCAAGTGGTTGTGTCAAACGTCGTCGACAGTATTCCTCCCACGGTCACGATTCTCAATCCACCGAATGGAACGCAGATTTCCAAGTCGATAATCATACAGGCTTCGGCAACAGACAACTTTGCAATAAGCAAAGTGGAGTTCTATGTTGATGGCGTCTTAAAGGCTACAGACAGTGCGGCGCCGTACACGTATTCTTGGAGCACCAAATCGGTCAAAGACGGCTGGCACACGGTCAGTGCGAAGGCCTACGACTCTTCGGGAAATTCTGCGACGGCAAGCATAAGCGTATACGTTCGGAACAAGAGATGACACAGCCCATCAAGGTTCGCGGGCGCGCCTTGAATGATCTAGCTTAGCAATAGATCGGTTCGCCTTTTCCACGCCCAATAAAAAAAGGGGGAGGATTGTTTTGGGTTTTTTGTTCTTTTAGGACTCAACGTACGCAGTGGCTGCCTTCATTGCGTTGTCGACGGTGAGCCATCCGCAGCCGTAGTCATGGTCTGTCCATTTGAAGTATGGACCTAGGAGGACGCCTGTATCGCCTGGTACGTAGCTGGTATCCGAGGACAGTGGAATGTGCGAGGCTCCGATTTTCAGAACAAGCGCGCGCGGGGCGAACAGTCAAAGTTCATAGAGAACGCTGTGTGTCCAGTTTTACGCCAAATGGATCCTGGACCGTCCTGTGAGGCGGGTGCGGCGAATCGACAGTCTGCTCGATTCAGAAATAGGTTCGGCACTGTCTAAGCGATACTATGAGAAGGCAACTGCTCTTACGGCTTTGGCAAACAGTCTGGCGCCGTTCAGAGACCTCTGTAGGGTTCCTGACAGAGACACTTAGCGGAAACAGAATAGTCTAGGCACAGAAAGAGAGGCTGCTCCAGCAAAAGAGGCGTCGTAAAGCAGAGATTATAATCTTTGGTTCCTCTTGCAAGGACGCTGGCAGGTGAGAGTGTTCGAAGATAGTATATATACTAGTTTTTATGTTCCCGCGTGAGCAATCATAAACTTTTTTGCTCCACTCCCTCCCACCCCTCTGAACGGGTGCCTTCTCTGACAAGGATGCATTTTACAGTCTTGAAGGAGGTTCAGAATATACGAAGTAATTGTTTGGCAATATTGTAACAAAAAAAGGAGGGTTGTAGTTTTCGCTTTAGATTTGTGCCTAAACGACGAATGGTAGTCGGTTGTTGTTGATTCCGTCCAGCAGGTTCTTCCAGTACTCTTGGGTAGAGCGCGCGCTGGCGCTGTTGCCGAGCAACAATGCCGTGTTTGCTTTAGTCATGATGTCTTCTATCGTCATGAAACCTGTACCCGTGTAGACAATTGTTCCTGCGCTAAGGCCGTGCTGGCAGCCAAGTTCTGTGGCGATCAACTGGGCGGAGAGCATATATCTCATGTCTGTGGCTGTGGCACCATTTAGATAGTTCTTGATCTGCGTTTTGGCGGTGCTCAAGGTAGTAGAAAACGGTGGATATCCATTTATCTTGTACAAGTTCAGTGTGTTCAGCAATCCTACGTCGCCAGTACTTATGAGCCCTTGTCCGTTCTTGTTTGTCCAGTAGCCTATCGTTAGACCGCCGTGACCACACGTCAGTTTAACGTTGCCGAATACTGGACCCGTGATAACCTCGCCATCTGTCACCACTATATTGCCAGAGGACATGGGTGTCGTCGCAACCCAGACAGGAGGCGGGGCCGGAATGACTTCAACTACTTTGTAGGTTCCAGGATACAGGCTTTGGAAGATGTAGCCGCCCACACTATCTGTTTGAACCGTTTGTATGAGAGTCCAAGTGCCGTCAGTCTGGAGTTGCCACAGCTGTATTGGCCAGTTTGGCAGTATATTCTCAGGGGGGTCATAAAGGCCGTTCGCATTGCTGTCGTAGAATTTGAGGCCGCTGATCGTTGCTGTTGGTGGCAACGGGACATCCACGACCACTTCCCAACTACTACTGCCAGTTGTGCCGGTGTCTGACGTGACGAATGAAGCAGTGTTATCGACGTAGTAGGTACCAGCCGTATTGTACGGACCTATCGTTCGAGTGTATATCCATTTCCAGGGCAAGTTATCATAGGTGACTAGAACACCACCGCCACCATAGGTGTCGCTTACGGTGATGCTCTTGTCAACTTCGGTTATAATTGCCGTACTGAAATCAACAGGTGCTGTACCAGAGAATTTTGTGGTTCCTGACTCTGTCTTGCTACCATCCCAATCGTAATCGTAGTTTTGAAGCGTGACGATAGCCTTGTTAGTGCGGTATGAAGCGTCAGGCAAGCTTGCTGTGTACGTTCCAGTCAGAGTTCCATCTGCTGGAAGCGTGTACGGGAATGATACCCCGAAATCCACAGTAGCAGGAATGTTGCCAACTACGTCTGAGATGCTGTTGATTGTTGCCGGTATCGGAGCCGGGTTATGAACTATGATTCCATTGATTTGCTTAACGCCCCAGTCACTGTCAGTATAAGTTGCGTCCACAGTGATCTCGTAGTTCACATCAAAGGTTTCTCCAATTCCAAGTTCCAAGGCTGTTTGATCACCAGCCTTGTCGATGATCCATGTATAAGTGCGTGTGAAGTAAGTCTGCGCATCCTTCGATACCTCCAGTCCATAGTAGTTGACTGTCACAGAAGCACCGTCAGATTGTCCAGTCTCTCGAATTGTCGCAGTGTTATCATAAGTTCCTACAGATGTGAAGATCTTTTCATAACTCACTGAACCGCTTGCACTGAAAAGCCATGAACCGCCATTGGTGTCATCAACATGAATTTGGTTGTTGATTAGTGTTGGGCTGCCTGGCAAGTACGCATCTGCGCTGGGACTGGGTCCGAAAGGTGTACCCTCGTATCCTGAGTGGTTTGTGATGGTGACAACGGCAGTGACCTTGTAGACGCCGGTGCCTATCACGGTGAGACCTACTTGGTAGTCGTAGCTTCCTGTCTCTCCCGGGTCAAGGACTGGATTAGCACTGACATCAACAGGAGCAGTTGCGATCAAATCCTTTGGTGGTGGAAAGCCGTCTCTGACTTCAATCGTAATTGCCAAGTTCTCGGTAGCTACTGCTCCACCATTGGTCACATACACAGTACCATCTACATAGTATGCGTCTGTGCCTGTACCTCTTGTCACCGTGATCGTGTATTCTGATGTCCCAGAGTCACCAGTAAAGAGATTCCAAGTGGCAGGAGTAACAGATTTGTCGATTGTCCAACTAAACGTGCGCGTCCAGTGACCCGTGGCTGATACAGTGGCTGAAAGAGTAGTTCCTACTGCTTGAACTGCTGCAGGCATTGCCATCGCTAGTACCATTAACGCTACTATTAGCATACTCGCTATTTTTTTCATGTATTTTTTCTCCTTTCTTCCTTTAATTTACGCAGATCTGATTGTTATTTGATTCGTATATAAGCTGGATGGACGTCAAGTGAGTAAAAAATATCTAAAAGTTGGTTCAACATTAAATCGTCTAGGCGTGAGCTAGGCAGATTTTCCCTTCTCCTTTCTCCATTCAGCGATGAAAGCCTAGACAAACCCAGATTGGACAGTTGCAAATCCCTGGAACATCCTAAGGCAAGAGTCCCATACGTTCAAGAAAACTAGTCGTGCTACGATGCCACTCGACGTATTCAAGACCCTTTTCAGTCACAACGAGATCCCTTCCCTTACGTGAAACCATGCCGTTTTTGACAAGCTCCTCCAGATAACTCCTAAATCGGTCATAGGGCAAATTAGTCTTATGCGAGATTCGTGTTGGACACACCACTTCGCCATTCACTCTTTCACACAAAGCCTCAAGGATGTCAAAGTAGATTACAATTTTGCTTCGTTTCTCCAATTTCAATGCCCGGCTCCCCCCGACGACTGATAAACCCAGATTAGAAGAACCAGCGAAGCTATTCTGGCGCCGTGAGCAAAGGCAAATGCAGTCTGACTTCCATCGATTTCCCAAATCAGTGAGGAGTACTGGCCAAGCCACAAAAGAGAAAATGCGGTAGGGGCCCACAAAAGAGAAACCGGCACACGGGCCAATTTCAACCGTTTAACAACGCTGTAAATAACGTATCCCAGAAAGAGGAGATTCGCGATTGTGAAACATTCATCAACAACAGTGGCAGGTGGAAGCTCCAAAAAAGGAGTCGGCACCATCAGGATTCCGAGAATGAAAAGCAGAGAAATTGCCGAGACAAATGAGATTACGCTCAGAAAACGTTTTGTTGTCCCCTCGGTTCTCGAAGAAAAAAAATAGGTGAACCCAACAAAAGCAAACCCGTAGCTTCGCGTAATTAACCGCAACCAAATGAACTCTTCCGGGATCACAATATCGCCTCCGTACAATAGAGACGCTCCCAGAAAGACGTAAGAACATGCCAAGAATGAGAAGCCGATTGGAAGCCCAAGCAAATAAACCGAGCGGGTCGCCTTGTATGCCCTGAAGAAGAAGTAAACGAGAACGAACGCCAACACGACTGAAAAAAATTCACTTACGACGAAGATTTCTGTGCTCATTCATCAAAAACCTCCACAAATACCGCGCACGCGTTCACGTCTGATTCCAATTGTTCCATCTTTCTTAGTTAGTTCGATCTTAACTTTTGAGATCAGCACCAGCACCACCACTGAAGACTGAGTCCGAATTCGCAGCCCCCTTTCTCCTAGAACTGTTGGCGGCAGGTCGAAAATAAAGCTTGCGAAACTTAGTTCCACAAATGTCAATTTTGATGCTCTATTTGTAGAATATTCTGTGGATTGCTTATGCTTTCGTTCACAGTCTTATTATATGCAATTAATAATCGTCGCTCGAGAGCCCCACGGTAAATTCATCTTCTCAAAGACGCTCCTCTCAAGCCTCTACTCGCCCGAATGTTGCATCCGACACTTTTTGGACAAAATGTGTCAGCGCGCGCGCTCCCTGCCCCAGACAACTGATCGAACCTATCCTTGGTCGAATCCAGTATCCCCACACTTTTTGAAACGTTTCTTTTGGACATGTTCACACTATACTCTTCAGCAATTTCTTGGTCTTGTACGCCATCCGTGATTTCACCGTTCAAAACAATACCCTAACATCGCCAGCGCGCGCTTTCCTTTTCATCTTCTACACTCTCCTCTCTCCTCTTCACTGTTAACTATGCTCTTCAACTGTGATTTATCAATTGTGAATGAAACTTCCATGCATTCCAACTTGGGACTATTTTGAGGCAGATGTAATTCGCGTTTCACTTCCATGCATAAATAAAGAAGGGGGTTTTTTGGCTTGTTTGGTTTTTGGCCTTACAAGCCCAAGACAACTGTAGGATCATACAGCGTTATCCGCGATGTTCCGTCCTCGAAGCTTGCTTTGAAGGCGTAAGCATTCCATCCAGTTGCAGGATAGCAATGTAAGGATTTCCATGACTGCATTTCCGACGCTGAATAGGTGTTCCCTGTAAGAGCATACGCGAGGTTGATGCTTATGTAGAACGAGCCTGGTGATATAGGGCCATTTATTGTTATCGTGTTACCTGAGATTGTGGCTGGTATTCGCGTGCCTGTCCTTCCGTTTTGTGTCCACACCTGTACAGCATCTGCACCTTGAGCTACGAAGTCCGATGGAATTTCGTAGGTTATTGTCATCGTATTCATTGTAACCGTCGGGCTGACGAATATGTTGTAGAAGAATTGGCCAGGGTTTGTTGCAGCGAGCTTGAACGTTGTCTTGTTCGGGTCTGCAGGTGTCCAAACAGTGTCGAACCCTAAGATTCTGTTGAAGCTACCGTCGGTAATGAAGCCGGCTAAACATAGGTAGTAACCAGTTATGCTGCCCGAGCAAGATACGGTTATAGAACTGCTCTGCAATGTTGAGAGACCCTTCGTAGAAACCCATATGTAGGGCTCTCCCAACGGCGACAACCACACAAACGTGTGCACTGAACCGTCATCCCACCAGAACGACACCGGAAGACCACTAACACCATAGTGTGGGTCATCTACAATCAATACGGTGCCGGTGAACTCAATGTTGATGCCAATCTGAACAAAAGTGATCTTGTACTGCTTGACATAGTTTGCTGTCACGGTCTTGGCCTTGTCCATCAGTACTGTAGTCGATGTTGAGCTGGGGCTGGTTATCTCCGACATGAACGCAGTTGTCCAGCCGTCGAACCTCCAACGGGAAGAACCTGCCACGATGTCCACATGATCATCTGTGGAGATTGGGGCCAGAGTTCCTGCGTCATACCAGTAGTCTCCGCCGGTGGGAGTGTTGATTCCTGACTCAGGGCTTGTCGTTAGGGTTAAATAGTATTGGATTATGTAGTGGGCAGTCGCTGTGTGATACGTGTCCATGTGTACATCAATTGGGTTAACTCCCATGCCTTGTGATGTTCCGTCGACGTCCCAGTAGCTAAACCTGTAGCGGACACCGTTTTGGCCTGCCTCGCTGGGGTAATATGCATCCGCTGTCAACGTGACGTGTGTGCTGGAGTCGTACCAGTCTGCGCCGGGCATGGGTGGAATCAGTGACGGGTCGCTTACCACTTTTAGATAATATTGAATCTTCCAGTCGGCGGTTGCAGTCTTAGGCCCATCCATGTAAATCGGGTCGCTTGTTAGACCGGTTCCAGAAGCATCGCTACTCCAGCCCGTGAAAACAGCCCGCACCCAGCCTGGCGTAATATCAACGGTTCCAGTGGCTAAGCCTGCGTATGCGTTTGTGTTCTCATCGTACCAGCCTTCTCCGCTAGGGGTGTCATAGGGTGAAGCTACCGTTAGGTAGTATTGGGTCTTCCAGTTGGCTGTTGCAGTCTTCGGTCCGTCCATGTATATCGTGTCACTTGTAAGACCGGTTCCCGTGGCGTCACCATCCCAGCCCGTGAAAACATATTGGATGTCTGTGCCGCCTGAGACAACTCCATCTGTAAGGGTTGCGTATGCATTTGTACCGCTGTCGTACCAGCCCATGCCTCCAGGCGTGTCATGCGCCGAAGTTACAGTCAAATAGTACTGGGTCTTGTAGTGGCCTGTGACCGATCCGCCTCCGCTGGGAACGGTTATCGTTCCACTCTCAGCCGTGGACAAGCCTGACGTGGATGTCCACATGTATCGTGTGCCCAAGCCTGTGTCAAGCGGTGAACCATAAGCAAAAGTGTGGGGATCGCCAACGTTCCACGTGAACACATTTTTCGTGCCGTCAAAATCAACCACGCGAAGATTTGTCGTGTCAACCGTTAGAACTGTTCCAGTGAAGTCGGTGCCTACGCCAACTTGGCCGAAGGTAACGGTAGCTGTGACTACTGGCGCTGGCGTAACAGTTATGTAGATTTCGCATCCATTGCCCTCTCTTGGAGTGTATTTCAATATCGCCGCATAGCCATCAGGTGCAGCATCAGAAGGCACCGTTATTGTGACTGTAACCACTTGTGAAAAAGGACCTGCCGGCTTTGTGAAACTAGACGGATCTGTTGTTACCCACGCATCTTCCATATGGGTCCATCCAGTCTTGGCAATTAGGCTTTTTCGTGTATATATCAGTGGGGCTTGACCTGGAGGTACAGTATCGCTCAATGTTAGAGTGAAAGAGATGCTGCTACCCGCAGCCACGGTTGCGGATCCCGTCGGGGGATATCTAGATGGAGTGTAAGTAAGCGCGTCAGTGAATGTTGTTGTTGCTGTGTTTGTTCCATCTGAAGCTATTACGGTGTAGACTCCTTCGATTCCGTCGAGCGCGTAAGTCGTTGTGAACGCACCAGAGGAATCTGAGGTGACAGCCCACCCGTTCGTACTGCCATCCGGCCTCGTCACAGTTATACTCACTGCGCCTTCTAAGAAGCCTGAACCGTAGATTGTCACCGTGTCTCCAGGCGAGTAGTCTGCCTTATCCGTCGAAATAGTTGCTCCTGTTGCATGTATTAGGGGTATAGCAAAAATCGTCGAAAGCACTAGCAAAGAAATTATCAGCATACTAACTATTTTTTTCATGTATTTTTTTCTCCTTTCTTCCTTTAATATACGCAAATCTACTTATTATTCGATTTATATATAAGCTGGATGGACTTCAAGTGAGTAAGAAATATTTAAGAAGTGAATCAACATTGGATTGTCTGGGCGTGAGCTAGGCAGATTTTCCCTTCTCCTTTCTCCATTCAGCGATGAAAGCCTGGACAAACCCAGATTGGACAGTTGCAAATCCCTGGAACATCTAAGGCACGAGTCCCATACGCTTAAGAAAACTGGTCGTGCTACGATGCCACTCGACGTATTCAAGACCCTTTTCAGTCACAACGAGATCCCTTCCCTTACGTGAAACCATGTCAAGATGGACAAGCTCCTCCAGATAACTCCTGAAACGGTCATAAGGCAGATTAGTCTTATGCGAGATTCGCGTGGGACACACCACCTCGCCGTCCATTCTTTCACACAAAGCCTCAAGGATGTCAAAGTAGATTACAATCTTGCTGCGTTTCTCCAATTTCAATTCCAAGCTCTTCCCAACCATTGATAAATCTGGATTAGAAGAATCAACGAAGCGCGCGCGCTTATGACCAAGATTTCTGTGCTCATTCATCAAAAACCTCTCCTAGCATACACTCAATTGGCGCTGAAGGAAAATCAAATGAACGATCACATTTGATACCAGTAGTTCCATTCTTCTTAGCCATTTTCATCTTGACTGTTGAAATTAGCATTAGTATCACCTCTGCTAAAAAAAACTTTGTTTGAATTTGCAATCACCTTTCTCATAAGATCATGGGTGGAACAGAAAAATAAAGCTTGTTGAAACAATGTTTCATTAGCTAGCTAGGAATAAGAAGAAAAAAACGCAAAAACTGCATCAAACGACAAAAGTCGATAAATGCACACACCTAGCAATCGTTTCATCAACAAGAAAAATAGCATGAAAGGTCTAACGCACACCTTTCATTTGATAACAAAAGCGAAGCACATAAACGCGCAGCGCCCTCCCTGCCCCAGACAACTGATCGAACCTATACTTGGTCGAATCCAGTATCCCCACACTTTTTGAAACGTTTCTTTTGGACATGTTGCGCGCGCGCCAAGATTTTCGGCACAAAAGCCTTAAGTTTTATCATATCCCCTAGTTCTGCCAAGGATGATGAGAACGAGAGTCAGCAGAGCACTTGCGGTGATGTGACTCGACGGGCAAACTGACGTAATCTTGTACAGAAAACTTATGAACAAAAAACGTAAGTGAAGAAAGGACAATTGCGATGCGCTAGTTTAGGTAGCAACATGGAAATTGGTAAAATTGGCGAAAAAGAAAATAATCGAGGTTCTGGATGCTGCATCATCGAGAAGAACAATAAAGTATGCTGTGTATTTGATTGCGATAATCCTTTTTCTTGGGCTGATTCTGCTCCCTCCCATACTTGGAATAGCCATCAACGTGGGCGCAATCAACGTGGTTCTCAACAATCCAGCGTTGGAAAATCGTGCCCTGACTGCGATTTCCAACAGTTTCACGATAGCATTGCTTGTAGCAGCCATTGATCTTATTGCCGGAATTCCGATGGCATGGCTGATAGCACGAAAAAAATCAGGATGGTTAAGCATCCTCGACACATTGTCCGATATCCCGTTCATCGTTCCAACTGCCGTGCTTGGGTACTCGCTTCTACTTTTCTGGAACCGACCTTCGGGAGTATCCGCACTCTTCACTGGACCGCTAGTTTCAGAAGGGTGGCTCCTCATAATACTGCTTCACTTTGCTTTTTCCTTTCCAGTTGTCGTCAGAGTCGTGGTCGGAGCATTGCTCGACTACAAGCGAGAGTTCGAGAACGCGTCCAGAACACTAGGTGCCCCACCTTTTACTGCGTCAAGAACCGTCACGTTTCCAATAATAAAACCATCATTGATAGCAGCCTTCATACTTGCCTTTTCAAGATCAGTCTCAGAAACAGGCGCAACTTTCATTGTCGCGGGAGCCTTCGAAAACGGTTCAATCTTCCTGCAGAAAATAAGCAACACTTACGGACCTGCAGATCCTACATATTACGGGGCAACAGTTTTTGCAAGTTTCATCCTAATTGCAGTTTCTGTATCAATCTTCATGATAATTCGCGTCTTGGGTCCAAGGTTTAAGCTGCCGGTTAAACGAATTTGGCCAACTTTCGAAAGAAAACTCAGCTATTCAAAAGCAGAGTCCTCAAGAAACACTGTCACACTCGCCATCTTTCTGATTATCGTCCTAATACCATCCCTTTTCGTTGCGCTTCCAGCATTCCAAGCAATATTCACCAACACGCTAAATGAGTCCGTTCAGGGTAAAGGCATTTGGGGAGACTACTGGCAGGGCCTGCTTCTTTCCTATGGCCTCGCTGCAACGGTCACCGTGCTCAACGTGCTCATAGGTTTACCCATGGCCATCGCAATCGCGAGGAGAAAATTCGGGAAATTACAATCGGGAATCTTGGACGTTCTCGTCAACATTCCCCTTGTTGTCCCCTCAATAGCACTAGGCTTCTCGTTGGCTATTTTTTGGACACAAATCTTCACCTCCATACCCGAAATTCTCCTGCTAATCTTTGCTCACCTCGCAATCACATACCCATACTTCGTAAGATCAATGTCCGCTGCCGTTGAAAGGATAAGCATGGACATGGAAGAGGCTTCAAGAACTCTCGGAGCCAAACCACTAGGAGTGTTCAGGACCATCGTTCTGCCGTTGACCAAATACTCTATACTTTCAGGAGCGATACTCATGTTCACAAGAAGCGTAAGCGAAACAGGCGCGACTTCGGCAGTGTCGAAAACGCTTAGAACCGTGCCAGTGGTGCTCGTGAACTGGATAAAACCTCCTTTCGGTGCGCCCCATCCCACGCCATTGCAGATAGGACTGGGAAGCGGTTTCTTGATACTATTCTCTTTCATCATTCTTTTAGCGTTGAGACTTACCGTGAGAGAGAAAGGAAGATACTAACATGCTTAATAAACAACCTTTAGTCTATGACGTCCATTCAAGCAATTGTGCATCGAACAGGGGGCAAGCAGACAGATGCCGGATGTCCGCATAGAAAACGTAACCAAGAAATTCGGGAAACTCGTAGCAGTGGACGACGTAAGCCTCCACGTTCAAGAAAAAGAATATTTCGCTCTGCTCGGCCCAAGTGGATGCGGAAAAACAACCCTCTTAAGGCTCATTGCGGGACTGATACAGCCAGACGAAGGAAAAATATACATCGGAGACAGACTCGTCAACGACGTCCCACCTGAAGACAGAGACATAGGTTTTGTCTTTCAAACGTTTGCTCTGTTTCCACATATGAATGCTTGGAACAACGTTACCTATGGCCCAAAGGTGAAAGGCTTCGACATGAAAAAAGCAGGGACGATCGGGCATGAAGTGCTTGAAATGGTGAGATTGAATGAACGTCTGGACGCTTTTCCCAACGAGCTGAGTGGGGGAATGATGCAGAGAATAGCTGTGGCACGAGCCTTGGCCGCAGGAGCCAAGCTGCTGCTTCTGGACGAACCTCTTGGGCAGCTAGACGCAAAAGTGCGGAATGACCTGAGGTACGAGATAAGAAGAATGACCAAAGACTTGGGATTGACAGCTATTCACGTGACTCACGATCAGGCTGAAGCAATGGCAATCTCTGACAGGATAGCCGTCATGAAGAAGGGGAGAATAAAGCAGGTTGGAACTCCAAGCGAGCTATATATGGCTCCAGACAACATCTTTGTAGCCAACTTTATAGGAGAATCAAACTTCCTAGAAGGATACGTTGCAAACGAAAGCCGCGGAGAAATGACGATAGAGCTTCGCGGTGAAATCAAAATTGAAGTGGCCAATGACAAAGCAGCAAAGGGCGAAAGAGTAGTGTTAGCCATAAGGCCAGAGGCCTTCCTTGTTGAGAAAGGAACAGAGGAAAGCAACAACACAATAGCGGGAACGGTTGAAAGAGTGACCTTCGAAGGAACAAACATACGCTACGAGATCAGTCTTAAAAACCAAGATCTAATCGTAGTCGTGAAACCCTCAATGACGGAAGAATGGCTCAAAGTCGAGGACAAAGTGACAGTGAGTTTTCCGTCGGACAAAGCCCACGTGTTCCAATATCCAGCGAGAGGATTGAAAGAGGAAATGGCCGTTGAGTGAATTGATAAAATGGTTTGAAAAACGGAAAGAGACCAAAGCCTTAGCAGATGTGCAACGACATTTAGCACTAACAACGGGCATAGTGGAAGACCTGGAAAACGCGATAAGAGCAGCAGTAAACAGTGACATGAAGGAAATGCAAGTTTGCATAGGGAGAGTGGCAAGCGGCGAGAAAGAAGCGGATTCTCTACGGAGAAAAGTGATGGACGAGATTTCGACAGGGGAACTCTCGCCAACAGACCGAGAAGACTTGATGGATCTCGTGAAGAGGGTAGACATGGTCGCTGATTGGAGCAGAGAATCCACACGTGTGCTAGGAGCTATACCAATGGAGCAGGTGCCGGACTCAATCAAAGATGCCTTCATAGAAATGGTTAAGAGCGTAAAAGAATGTACTATTTCTCTTCAAAAATGCGTGAACAAGATGATGACTAAACCGGAAGAAGCCCTCCAAGCTGCCGACATGGTAGAACGGGAAGAAGAAAAGGTCGACGGCATACACGAAAAGGCCCGAGTTTTGATTGGAAGAGAAAACCTACCGAAAGCCGGAGTAGCAATATTGACAAGCGAACTCTTTGAGGCTTTGGAAATGATTGCAGACTCATGCGAGGACGCCTGCGATCAAGTAAGAGTCATAATGGTAAGAAAGTAAGGTGACAAAAATGGCAGAAACCAAGATTGACATTTCAGACCTGAAAAAAGAAGGAAGCGACATCGTAAAGCAACTAACAGCTTTCCTTGAAGAAAAAACCAGTGCAAAAGTTGAATCAGGAACAACAGAAATCACCATGAAACCTGGCGACAAAGAGAACGCCGTATCAAGAACCTACCTGCGGGTGCTTCTCCGCAAGTTCCTGCACAGAAACGAATTAAAAGAATACTACAGGGTGATAGGCGGTAAAGACAACACCCTAGTTGTCAAAGAGATAAAAATAACCGAAGAAGAAGAGTAGACCCCCTATCCATTCCTGAAAGACCCAAGACGTGATAGATCGTCCATCAAGAATCATTCCAAACCCATTTGAACACGTTAACATTCTCGCGCGCACGGGTTCAAGCAAGGCATGCGAATGACAAAGTAGGCCTCCCAGCCCTGAGCATCCATCCGCACACCTGTCGGCTCCACAAGAGATGTTACCAAACAATGTTACATCTGATGTGACTAATAAGAGTGGAGTTGACTCTGAAGAGAAGAAATCTCCATAGAGATTCTACATGCACTGTTACCAATCAATGTTACATCTGTGGTAACACAGGAGAGGTAGGGGGCCAACTTTGAGCCGTTCACACACACGGCAACATTACATCTGATGTGTGTGCGTAGAGGAGGGGGCCAACAATAACATGCTACAGATTACAATTACAGATTACATCTGATGTAAGTAACAAGGGAGGGAGGTCAACTTTGAAGACCCTACGGGCTCACGAAGCGCGCGCGAACAGCGCGTCTGGATCTTCAGCTTCGCTGTGAGTGCTGCTCCTATGATAGGTTTGGGGATCGTTTATTTCCGAAGAGCATGGTGAGGTGCAAATAGGAAAGGCATAAATATTTTGTGAAAAGACATTTATCGAGTCGACGACGTTTCTCAGTTGATACCCAATGGTCAACAGAGATAGGCACGAGATTGCACTCGAGATATTGAACAGGGCTGTTTCTGGAAAGAAGAAGACTGAAATAATGAGAGACGTAGGCTTGTCATCAATACAGGCTAAGCTTTATCTCGGCCTGCTCGTGGATAGAGGACTGCTGGAAATCGACTTGCAGCACAACCTAAAGACGACAAAGAAGGGGCTTGAATTCCTCGAAAAATGCAAGGCTTGTCCTCTATTCGGGTGGGACAAGGAAAAACTGAAAACTCTGATCTGAAGACTACAATAGTTCTATTGTCACGTGCACTTCTTCTGGAACACGAATGCGCATTATGCGTCGCATGACACGCTCTTCAGCGTCAATGTCGATCAGACGTTTGTGGATACGCATCTCCCACCTGTCCCAAGTCGCGGTTCCCTCGCCACACGGCGACTTCAAAACCGGAACCTTCAACCGTTTCGTGGGCAACGGGACAGGACCGTTAATCTTCACTCCCGTTTTCTGGGCGATGCCTTTCAGTTCCCCACAGACCTCCTCCAATTTCGTGTAGTCCGTACTTGTCAAGCGTATTCGCGCTTTCCTAACCATCGCCCATCATTCCCGACACTTCTGCTTCCAAACAGATTTATTAGGTATCTACCTTAGACAACTAGCCGTAAATAAAAACTTATCGAAGCAACCAGCAAGGGCAAGCCCAACCCATTTGAGGATAACACGCATGCCGAAGCCAAAGTTGAAAGTCAAAGCGATAATCTTCGACCTAGACGGCACATTGGTGGACTCGAGAGGAGCCTACTGTGAGGCGGCTGAAACCGCGTTCGCTGCAACGGGACAGGGAAAGATGGACGCGAGAATCGTAACCGAGATTCCCAGGAGACTTGAGCAGGACCTGCCCATAGATGACCTGACCATGGGAGTTGACGTGAAGAGGTTCAAAGAAATCTACCTCAAGGCATACTATAAAGCCACCACCGAGAAAACCAAGCCGTTCCCAGACATTGCAGACACGCTTGAGAAACTTTCATCTATAACAATGTTGGCGGTGACCACCAGACGCAACATTCCCGAGAAAGAAATAAAGAGAGAACTGGAAAAGTTTGGGCTGGCCAAACACGTCCAGAAGATAGTAACATCACTGGATACGATGAAACCGAAACCCTCCCCAGAAGCACTCATCAAATGCGCAGAATATCTGCACGTAAAAATACGTGATTGCGCAGTGGTAGGCGACTCCGTCATCGACATAAAAGCAGGAAAGAATGCCGGAGCCCAAACAGTTGCAGTTCTGACAGGAATCTTCTCTCGAGAAGAGTTAGAGACGGAAAAGCCTGACTTAATATTGCAGAACGTCAAAGAACTCCTAGAATGTCTCGCACGTCCCGTCAAACGACCCTCAGAATACTTCTAGAAGCGTAATATAGCTAAAAACTACTGAGGAATGTTATAGAAGCCATTACGAATAAAGCTTATTAAAAGCGCAAAGGTCTAGGTTGAGATGGAGAAGGCTTCGAGACGGGAGTATCCATGAACTTCATTGAAATACTGCTGTCAGATAAACTCAAGGACAAAAACCCAATGCTAGATGTCTTGGGCTCTGACCGCAAGGTACTCCAAATTGCATGCCAAGACTTAACAAACTATCTCAAAGTCCACTGGGACCTCGTGGGAAAAGAAGCAAACGATTGTGAAATCGTAGAAAGACTTGAAAAGGTCTTCAACGAAAACCCGAGCGAGCTTGAAGAGTTCTTGGCTTTCTGGACTGGAATCTGGCTCACGAAGTGGAAGGAACGAGTCAAACTGCTCATCGGTAATGAGAACTCCAAGAGATGGAACCACGTAGCCAAGGTCCTCAACAACGGCGAAGCAGCATGGGCAAAACTCTCAAACCGTCACGAAATCGAAGACGTCATAATATCCACCCTCGTCAAGAACGCGGAGATATGCGGCACATCAATCCTAGCAGAGAACCTCATCAAAATGGAGCTAGGAGAAGAAAAGAAAGACTACGAAAGCGATGAAGAACGAATAGTGAACGTTGTAAACGACACCTTGAGAAAGACTCGAGAGCTGACCCAAAGCAAAGGCCCGTTAATCTTCGTCAAAGTCGATAAAGGCTACTACCAATCATAACAATGGTTCAGACAGAGTTTCAACGCGTTCTTTCCCTGTGCAGGGTCTTGGTCCGCCAAGAATACGTTTTGAGAACCGCTGTTGCTCCATAACCGCAGGCGGCGCATCTCTTTTTGGTCACGTTATACGACCTTCTTCCACATCGCCTGCACTTTATGTGAACGGTTTTCCCTTGGCGCTTCCCAAAAGAGGGTGTTCCCTTTCCCAACTGTGTCACCTAGGCGGCGGTGAAATAAGGACCACGTTGTCTCCCCGGACGATTATTTGCCCTAGCTTCCTAACGTTTTCAGAAGTCGTAGTGTCTTCTGTCTCTTCCAACACCAAGTTCAAGTGCTGATCGAACCCTTTGAGCCTTCCACGAAGGTTTTTTCCGCCTTTCAACCTTACAAGCACGATTTTTCCCAAGTTCTGCTCAAGTATCTCAGTCGTCATTTCGCTCATTTTGAACCCTCAAATCCATGATGCCATGCCTTTTATACCTAGACCTATACATTTAAACCTTATCTAAGAGAGAAGCCGAATGTCCAGAAAACACAGACGATACTTCTTGAAAGCAAGAGAATCAAAGGAGCTTCTGGACAAAGCTTCAAGAAGACTCAGAATCGACTTGGGGCAAATCTTGAAGGACAAAGCCAACGTTGAAGTAATCAGAACAGAATCCATCGAACTCTTCCTCATAAACGGGAAACCAGTGCTGGCCCAAACTGAAGAAGGCCTCTATCCGACACTGACGTTCAAGGAATTCATCGACCATGCTCCCAGAGTCACCGTCGACATGGGGGCAGTCCCGTACGTATGCAAAGGAGCAAACATAATGGCACCTGGAATAAGGGGGTTCAGCGGCGAATTCCAAAAAGGCGACCTGGTCATCGTAACAGACGAGAAACACGGAAAGCCAATCGCGCTCGGAGAAACACTTTTCGACATAGGACAGGCAAAAAACATGAAACAAGGCATCGTCATCAAAAACATACACTACGTAGGAGACAGCACCTGGAACCAACTGAAGCAACTCACCGCGGCAACCTGAGTATCGCGCGCTGGCTTGTCCCTAAAATGGTTAAAAATGGTCTTTATTCTTCTTTTGTCTATTGGACCTTGATTTGGGCTTGTTTGACGGGTAATCTTGACCGTGCTGAAAGAGGGCAAATCGCGGGGCTCCATCAAACCTCGATGAAAGCAGAGTTTTCCCATAAGCTGTTGAAGCTACATCTAGTCCGCTGGGAAGTCAAGGCACAGAGGAGGGCTAAAAACAGGTATATTCCTCAAAACTGTCCCTAAACCCGAAAATAGGAATTATGGCCATTTTACACCAATTTCGGGACAAGGCAGCGCGCCGATTCGCCAACCACCTCTCCAACGAGCCTTCTCAGCCTTTCCGTTTCGTTCTGGCTTTGAGCTGTGTTGCATCTTCCTCTTTCTGTTTGTCCAGTTCTTCTTTCGGGACGAAGCGCGCGCGGGTGATGTTTTTGATGTTTATGGTTGGATTGCTCTTGCCACTGCTGCCAAGTCTATTAGGTCGATTCTTCCGTTGCCGTTTAGGTCGTATAGATAATTGTAGCCTGGATCCCCTAGAACCGTTCCGTAGTGGCGCGCTATGAGGACCAAGTCTGTTAAATCTACTCTACCGTCGTCGTTGACATCTCCAAACGCGGGCGGATCAACGTACCAGGCTATGGCTACTGTCGACGAGTTCATGGTGATTTGCACAGTGTTTCCTTGGATATCACGACCGTTCACGGTCCACACCCCGTGGAAAGCGTATAGCGTACCTTGAGGGTCATGTCCTGTTTGTGGGGCTGTCAGCGTAACCTGCGAACCTGCGTCGAACCAGCCACTCGCGGGTGTGGGCGCTGGCACGAGTCCAGAATATGATGAGACTGTCAGGTGATACTGAGTCTTGTAGTGTCCGACTATTGTTCCGTAAGTTGTTACGGTTATTGGGTCGCTCTGCAGCGATGATAGGCCCGTTGTGCTCGTCCAAAGATACTGCTTGGCGTTCGCAGTGACTAGGGGTGATTGGAACGCAAAGCTGTGCGTGGAACCCATTGTCCAATAGAAGGACACAGGAAGCGATGAAACGCCGTACGGAGTGCTGTCAATAGTTACCACCGTTCCAGTGAAGTCTGAGCCGACTCCAAGTTGGTCAAATGTGATGGCGTTTGTAGGTATGTAGTTTCCCACAACACTTCCCGAAGTAGTAATTGTTAATGGATCGTTTTGAAGAGTTGACAACCCGGAGGTGGAACTCCAAACGTACTGTTTCATGACGTCCACTGCCAATGGCGAAGCAAACGAGAAGCTGCTAACTGAGCCTTCATCCCACCAGAACGACACCGGAAGAGCGTTAACGGCATAGTTTGAGCTGTCTATAGTGACTACCGTCCCAGTGAAGTCCGAGCCAACACCAGACTGAGCAAAGGTCACATTGTACTGAGTCTTGTAGGAGCCAGTTATCGTGGCTGAACCAGAAACGGTGTACGGTGAAGAAGCATCAAAGCCTGTGAGGAAGTACCGTTTGACGTTCGCAGTGACAACTAAAGGTGAAGCATAAGTAAACGTGTGAACGGAACCGTCATCCCACCACAGCGAAGCTCCACTCCTATCATGGCCTGTTCCATCAATAGTCACCACCGTACCGGAAAAGTCCGAGCCAACACCAGACTGGACAAAGGTCACATAGTACTGAGTCTTGTAGCTTCCAGTAACCGTCACCAAGCCTGAAACAGACAAAGGTGAAGACGTACTGGAGCTCAGGAAGACGTACTGCTTAACGTTCGCGGTGACAGTCAACGGAGTGTAGAAGCTGAAGCTTATGCTTGCTCCAGAATCATACCAGTCTGAATGACCGTTCCTGTCGTAGTCTGTTCCGCCGACATTCATGACGTTGCCAGAGAAGTCACTGCCAACACCAGACTGAGCAAAGGTGACGTAGTACTGAGTCACGTAGTCCGCCGTAACCGTCTTAGCTTTGTCCATTAGCACAGTGGTTGAAGCGGCAGATGAAGCGGTTATCTCAGACATGTCGGTAGTTTGCCATCCGCGGAAGTCATAACGCGAAGAACCAGACACAATGTCAACGTCCTGCGGAGTCGATATTGGAGCTAAAGAACCAGCATCATACCAGCCTTCTCCAGTTGGAGAGTTAACACCTGAAGGACCCGTCTGAACAGTCAAGTAGTACTGAGTCTTGTAGTTCCCGGCTATGTTTCCATAAGTTGTTACGGTTATTGGGTCGCTCTGCACCGATGATAGGCCCGTTGTGCTCGTCCAAAGATACTGCTTGGCGTTCGCAGTGACAACTAGGGGTGATTGGAACGCAAAGCTGTGCGTGGAACCCATTGTCCAATAGAAGGACACGGGGAGCGCGCTAACGCCGTATGAGGTGCCGTCAATAGTTACCACCGTTCCAGTGAAGTCTGAGCTGATTCCAAACTGGTCAAATGTGATGGCGTTTTGCAGTATGTAGTTTCCCACAACGCTTCCTGAGGAAGTGACTGTTAACGGATCGTTTTGAAGGGTTGACAACCCAGAGGTGGAACTCCAAACGTACTGTTTGATGGCATCGACCGCTAATGGCGAAGCAAACGAGAAGCTATGACCTGAGCCTTCACCCCACCAGAACGACACCGGAAGACCACTCACACCATAGTTTGAGCTGTCAACAGTGACTACCGTCCCAGCGAAGTCCGAGCCAACACCAGTTTGATCAAAAGTGACATAGTACTGAGTCTTATAGGTGCCTACAACGCTACCTGAACCTGAGACTATCAATGGATCTCCCTGAAGCGTCGTAAGACCGCCCGAAGTGCCAGTCCACACGTACTGCTTACCGGTTCCCACCGCCAACGGTGAGAAGAACTGGAAGCCGTGGTTACCAGCGTCCAACCAGAGGTTTAGAGGCCCAGCGAGGTCACTATAGTGATAGGCATTGGCATCAACGGTAAGGATCGTTCCGATGAAGTCGCTGCCCACACCAGTCTGACTGAAGGTAATCAAGTACTGAGTCTTGTAGGTGGCTGTTATCGTGGTTGGAGCAGTGATTGTTGACGGACGATCGTCACTCAAATAGACGTACTGAGTGCCTCCAGAAATTACCGGACTTGGAAAAACGCCTGTAGCAGCATTGCCAGAGACAACCCACTCACTGGCAGGAAGCGTAATAGGAACATTAGCCGTATAAGTGACCCAGTACTGAGTAGTCCAGGTGGCAGTAGCCGTCTTAGGACCATTCATCAAAATGTTGTCGGAAGGCGAACCTGAACCTGTAGCGTCTCCACTCCAACCAGCAAAGACATACTGAGTACCAGTCGTACCTGCAACCGTCAACGGAGTGATTGTGGCCTGAGCATTAGTGTTCGCAGTGTACCAATCTTCACCGCCAGCAGTACCATGACCGCCAGCATCGACAGTCAAGTAGTACTGAGGAATCCAGTCCCAAGTTATGCTGGTAGGCTGAGTTATGGTGAACGACACCGACGAGCCACTGCCGCCAGCAGCAAGATCTCCGGTTCCAGTGTAGCCAGTGCACGTGTACCTCGTTCCAAGCCCGTTGTCGTCAGCCGGAGTAGTGACAGAGGCGGTGACAGTGTCTCCAACAAAGTACGATGTTGTTCCGACCGCGGGGGTGGGCGAGTCATGATCAGCAGGCGAGTTGGCAACCGTAAACTGCACTACAGAGGCAGTCAGCGCTTGCATTGCTTCTGAGTCCGTTTCAGAGTATTCAGTTGAACTTGCTAACCAGCCGCCGTTGATTTGACTGACCACAAGCCAATCTGCACCCTTGAGGGCTGCGTTGTACTCTCCCGCTGTCAAAAGTCCCATTACCGCGTAAGCCGTTGTTTGCGCATCACCTTCTGGATTGCCGTCATGCCAGGATCCATTAGCTAATTGGTCAACCTCCAGGTTACTTATGAGAGTAGTTATGCCTGATCCGTAAGTCGCGCGCGTCGGATCGACAGTCACCAGCAATTTCAAGGCCCAAGCCATGCCCAGATCTTTGTACGTCCCTGACGACGCAATATTTCCTATATTGCTGTTGATAACCGAAGCCATACTTAGCGCCCAAGGAGTGTCACCCACTTCGATTGCAGCAAGACCGTAATCCGAAGACTGCCAACCCCCGTAACCGTCGCTGCCTCCGCCATTGGCCACAAAGTGGCTATAGGCCGCTGCCTGATTGCCATCAGCATAGTATAGGATGTTAGCCTTCTGCCAACTCCAAGCGTTTGAAGCATAGGTTTTGTAGCTTGGGTCTCCATAAACTGTCGAGAATTCCGCGAGAAACTTGTAGTCGAAAGAGTAGCCCCAGTAGTAAGTGTACGCAGGTGGTATTCCGTTCCAGAAGTCTCCCAAGGTCGGGTCACCGTACTTTATGAAGTCTGCAGTCTTCTTCGCTGCTGTCAAATATGTCGAGTCCCCAGTTTTCTGATAAGCATAGATTAGGCCAAGAGCCGTGACACCGTAAATGTTAGTTGCGCCAGGGTTGGTACTGTGCGATGTCAGCCCGGTGACATCCCAGTCCCATCCATAGTCTGAAGCAGATTGAAGAGCAATCAGTCTGCCAGCAGCCCCGTTGATCGCGGTCATGTATTGCGCGACAGTCGTGGCGCTAACCGTTTGCGAGCATAAAATCATTGCAACAAAAGTTGCGGCTAATAACATCAATATCTTCTTGTGAATCAATCTCCCCTCTCCTGTTATTCAATGGACGCGCGCGCTCCCTTTAGCATGCACAATCTAGTAGCGCGCGTGCATACAAGTATGCGTATGCGTGATGGTGCTAATAAGTATTTTGAAACATTGTTCTATTGCTTCATTCTTCATGCTCTAACAAGTATCTTTTGCAGCTGACCAAGAATTGTGTTGAAAACGATGAGTAATCCATTCTATCACACGTGCGCCTCAACATTGTGGCTTCCATCAAACATGGGTAACAAGGCTGAATCTGAATCACTTCTTCCATAACTGACACACGGTCTAGGCTTGCGGATACAAGTTTTACAGTTCGGAACCACTCTCCCGTAAACCTCAATGGGAGAAACCACGTTTCCAGACTCAGTCGCATGATGAATAGGCATTTCAAAAGACAACATGCTCGATAGACGGCATGCGTACGTGTAGCTCTAATAATAGGTCTTGTCAAACCTTGTTCTGTCTGCTTCACTTTTCGTGCTTTGACAGCTACCTTCTTGCAACAAACACATAATTTTATTAAAAACGATAAGAATATATTGCATCAAGGGAAAGGAGAGAAATTGGCAAGGATGCAATGGGTATGCGCACGAATTTGTCGTTACTGTTTTCCTTCTTAATTTGTATGTCAATCCTTATTCTTCCTTCAAGCGTTCAGGCTGCGACACCCACAGTTTACATAGATCCCCCATCAAAAACGGGTCTTCTGGTAGGCGACACCTTTCCTATCAACGTAACCGTGGCTGACGTGAACCTCCTTTTCGCATGGGAATTCCAGATATACTACGACTCCAGAATACTGAACGCCTCGAACTGGACCCCCGGGCCGGCGTTTACCTCTCCAGACGTGATGATATTTAATCGGACCTGGACCGACAATTACAACGCCACCCACGGTTTAGTAGACATAATCTGCACACTCATAGGAGAAAACACGTTTAATGGTACTATCACGCTGGCCACACTGTATTTTACAGTCAAGTCGCCAGGAACCACAGCGTTGCACCTTCAAAATACTTCACTACTCGATAATTCAACCCCGTTTCCACAAGAGATACCGCACACCACAGTAGGCGGAACGGTTTATGCAAGCACTATCGCAGGCGACTTGAACAGGGACGGCAAGGTCAGCCTTCAAGATCTCGTCATCCTGGCACTGGCCTACGGCAGCAAACCCGGCGATGCAAAGTGGAACCCGATCGCAGACATAGACGGCAACGGTGCAGTGGGCCTCACAGACCTCGTGATACTGGCCCAGCACTACGGAGAACATTCCCCATAAAGCACACGCGCGCGAACAAGCAAAAAACATCAAACAAGGCGTCATCATCAAAAACATACACTACGTCGGAGACAAAACCTGGAACCAACTAAAACAACTAACCACAGCAACCTAAACTGCACACTCTTTACAGCTGGGACTACAAGCGCAGAGCGCGAGAAAACCAGAAGAACAAGACTCTCTAGCAAGCGCGTGCGACAACGGTTTTAATCTGAAATGTCAAGGCTAGGAGGAAATTGGGGTGGGAGCAGAAAAGTGCTGTCATGGAAAGTGTTGTCCGTAGTGCTGGGCCAGATTAACAAGTCTATGAGGGCTACTACACCGTTGCCATCAAGGTCCGCGTTAGGGTTCCACTTCGCATCACCAGGCTTGGAGCGCGCGCCAGAGAGTAGTTCTTCGAAATGCATGTGCATTGTCTATTCTTGGCGCAACGTCATACAAACGTGAAAGCAAAGACGAAAACAGATGGAAGCAGAAAAGATGGTGCTATGGAAAGTGCCCTTGATAGTTTATCGCCAAGTTCACGAGGTCTGTGAGGCTCACTACACGGTTGCAGTCTATGTCAGAGTTGGAGTTCCATCTCGCGTCGCCAGGCCTGGCGCCGTAAGCATTCGCAAGAATAACTAAGTCTGCAAGGCTGACCTTGAAGTCGCCGTTGAGGTCGCCTATGATTGTAACGGCCACGGGTCCGCTACTGAGATAATTGTTCGTCGTGTTCACGTCGCCTGGAACAGGCCCAGCGTAGGCGCTTATAGTGTAGTTACCTTTGGCAAAGCCTGAAGTGCTCCACGTGAAACTGAGTGTCCTGAAGTTTCCGCTCGCTAAGGCAGTGTTGACAAACGTGGCGATGACGGTTTGGTTAGCGTACACTGTGACGTCGAAGGTTTCAGCGAAGCTTCCCTGATTTCCTATTGTCACGGTAATGTTGCTGAAGAACCCTTGGCCTATGGACGCCTTGTCAGATGCGATGTTGGTCACAGCCACATCATGACCTGCCACCACCTGAGTGAACGTAGCGGTCACAAACATGTTACCGCCCATGACGATGGTCGTGTTGCTCACGCCAAATGCGCCGCCACTCCAACCCTGAAAAGCCCAACCAGGGCCAGTAATCGCTGCGATGTTGACGCTCGCACCAGCAGGATACGTGCCGTTACCAGGCTGAACAGAACCCTGGCCGACAATGTACATCGTCAGACCGAAGGTACCCTGAGTAAAAGTAGCGGTCACAAACATGTTACCGCTCATAACAATAGTCATGTTGCTCAACCCCGTCACGCTGCCACTCCAACCAGCAAACAGCCAACCAGCAACAGTAATCGCCTTGATGTCAACGTTCGCACCGGAGGCATACGTGCCGTTACCAGGAAGCACGCTGCCCTGCCCGACAGTGTACATCGTTAGAGTGTACGAGGCCCCAGTTGTCGTAACAACCACGGTTGCAGTGTTGGAAGTCGTTTGCACCAAGGCACTGTCCGTGACCCTCACGTAGACCTTGAAAGTGCCTGCAAAAGACGGGGTGAAAGTCCAGCTGCTAGAAGTTGCGCCTGAAACCAACGTGCCATTCACATACCACTGATAAGAGTACGGAAACGCACCGCCAGAAATGCTTGACGTGAACAGTTGAGACTGACCAACGTTCAGACTGGCCGAGGTCGGCGCGATCGTGGCAGAGACCGTGGTGACAGTGACTGTTGCCGTGTTAGACTTCGCTCTCAAACCAAAATTGTCTGTAACGTTAGCGTAAACGTTGTAGAAACCGATAGAACCTGGCGTAAACGTCCAAGTGGAGCTCGTAGCGCCCGAGACAGCCGTGCCGTTCAGGTACCATTGGTACATGAACGGAGAGGTGCCGCCAGACACTGTGGACGTGAACAGCTGCGGCTGCGCTGATCCTATCGTGGACGAGCTGGGCGCTATGGTCATTGAAAGTGGCCCGTTTACCGTGACTGAGACTATGTTAGACGTTGCCACAGTGCTGGCTGAGTCTATGACTTTCAGGTAGACGCTGTAGGAGCCCGCTGAGCTAGGCGTAAAAGTCCAAGACGGGTTAGTGGCACCTGAAACAGGAGCAGTGTTAAGATACCACTGGCACGTGTAAGGCGGAGTCCCTCCCGTGATGGTTGAGGTGAAGAGCTGAGACATGCCGACGTCCAAGACAGCAGACGTGGGAGAAATCGCCGCAGAAAGAGGCATCTGGGTGAAGGCATAGACCTTGTAGTCGTACGAGCCGACGAAAACCACGCCGTTAGCGACGGCAGGAGACGAATCGACACCAGAACCGGTTGCATAATTCCACATGAAAGCGCCTGTAGAAGCGCTCAAAGCATAAACCTTGTCAGAACCCACATAGACTATGCCACCAGCAACAGCAGGAGAGGAATCCACAGAAGAACCAGTCGTGTAGTTCCACACATGAGCACCGGTGGAACTTAAACAATAAATTTTGCTATCATAAGAGCCCACGTAGACTCTGCCGGCAGCGATGGCAGGAGAAGAATAGTACACTTTAAAACCAGCAGTCGCGTAGTTCCACACAAGAGCACCGGTGGAAGCGTCTAGAGCATAAACCTTGTCCGAGCCCACATAGACTATGCCACCAGCAACAGCAGGAGAAGAATACACCTGACCGCCAGTCGCGTAGTTCCACACAAGAGCACCGGTAGAAGCGTTCAAAGCATAAACCCTGTCAGAACCCACATAGATTCTGCCATCGGCAACAGCAGGAGAAGAAAACACTGCAGAGCCAGTAGTGTAGGTCCACAGTATTTGGTTTGTGATTGGGCCTGTCAGATTCGTATATCCAGTGTGCGTCGGATCGTGGTGAAACATCGGCCACCAGTCCACAGCCGCTGTAACATTCGCAATTGCAGTGTTAGATGTTGCCTGGGCTCCAAGGGTGTCGTTGACTTTCACGTAAACCGTGTAAAAGCCTACAGACAATGGAGTGAAAGTCCAAGTCGCGCCCGTCGCTCCAGACACAGCGACACCGCCGCGATACCATTGATAAGAATAGGGAGATGCACCGCCGGAGACGCTTGAAGTGAACAGCTGAAACTGCCCAACACTCATGGTTACGGTGGCGGGCGAAATACTGGCGGAAAGTGCAGGGTAGATTGTAACGGAGGAGACATTAGATTTCGCCCTGAGTCCGCCGCCGTCTGTCACGTTAACATAGACCGTGTAAGACCCTGAGGAAGATGGAGTGAAAGTCCATGAGGCAGACGTGGCGCCTGAGGCCGCAATTCCGTTGAGATACCATTGATACGTGTAAGGCGGAATACCGCCGGAGACGGTTGAAGTGAAAGTCTCAGATTGACCAACATCCATGGTGATGTTGGTGGGGAAAATGCTGATGGTGGGCGGAAGGCTGACAGTGACTGACACAATGTTGGATTTTGTCATGAGGCCAATATTGTCCGTTATGTTTAGGTAGACGCTGTAACTGCCGGAAGAGACAGGCGCAAAAGTCCAAGTTGCGCTAGTCGCACCTGAGACTTGAGTGTCGTTCAAGCACCACTGGTAAGTATAAGGCGAGATGCCGCCCGTGACAGCTGAGGTGAACAGCTGAGACTGCCCAAGGTCGATCGAAACGGAACTGGGAGATATGGATGCAGAAAGCGGGATTATCCCGAAAGCGTATACGTTGCCGTCATATGAGCCCACATACAGAATGCCAACAGCGACAGCAGGAGAAGAAATCACCCAGGAACCGGTCGTGTAGCTCCATACGAGAGCGCCTGTAGAAGCATCCAAAGCATAGAGCGTATTGTCTTCTGAGCCCACAAAAACCATACCTCCGGCAACGGCAGGAGAAGAGTACACATGACCGCCAGTGGTGTAGTTCCACACCAGATTGCCGTTTGAAGCGTTCAGACAGTACACGTGGTTGTCATCTGAACCCACAAAAACCATACCGCCAGCTACTGCAGGAGAAGAATACACGTAGCTGCTGGTTGTGTTGCTCCATATGAAAGCGCCTGTAGAAGCATCCAAAGCATAAACCTTGCCGTCATACGAGCCCACAAAAACCATACCGTAAGCAACGGCAGGAGAAGAATCGATCAAATTGCCGCTTGTGTAATTCCATATCTTAGCGCCAGAAATCTCGTTCAAAGCGTAGACCATATTGTCTTCTGAGCCCACATAAACCACGCCCCCAGAAACAACAGGAGAAGAGACTACAGAAGCGCCTGTCGTGTAACTCCACACGAGAACACCGGCAAAAGCGTCCAGAGCATAAACCTTTCCGTCGCCTGAGCCAACATAGATTCTTCCATCAGCAAATATCGGAGATGAATACACGTGACCGCCAGTCGTGTAGCTCCATATGAGAGCACCGGTAGAAGCGTTCAAGGCATAAACCTTGTCCGAGCCCACATAGACTATGCCATTGGCAACGGCAGGAGAAGACCGTACATAAGAGACGGTTGGGTAGCTCCATACGAGAGCTCCTGTGGAAGCGTTGAAACAGTACACCTTGCCTGAGCCCACATAGACCCTGCCATCGACAACAGCAGGAGAAGAAAACACCGTTGTACCAATCGTGTAGGTCCATAAGGTTTGGTTTGTGTTTGGCGCTGTAGAATTCGAATACCCATTGTGTGCCATGTCGTGGTGAAACATGGGCCACCAGTCTACGGCCACTACGGTAACGTTCGATTGGTCAGAGGTTGCCTGCGCGCCGAGAGCGTCGTTGACTTTTACGTAGACCGTGTAAGAGCCTGCGAATGATGGAGTGAACGTCCATTTCGCGCCTGTAGCTTCAGACACAGCGACACCGTTGAGATACCACCGATAGAAGTAGGGAAACATGCCGCCAGAGACGCTTGAAGCAAACAGCTGAGACTGACCGACACCCATGGTAACGATGGTGGGGTAAACGCGCACGGAAAGCGCAGGGTTAACAGTGACGGAAGCGCTGTTAGATTCTACTCTGAAACCGGTATTATCCGTAACGTTGACGTAGACGCTGTAACTGCCGGAAGAGACAGGCGCAAAAGTCCAAGTTGCGGTAGTCGCACCTAAAACCGGCGCACCGTTCAGGTACCACTGATAGAGGTAAGGTGCGGTACCGCCTATAACGCTTGACGTGAAGAGCTGCGACTGGCCGATATCCATGGTGACAGAAGCCGGGGAAATGATGACGTTAAGCACACCGCCAACAATGGCGGAAGCGGTGTTGGATTTCGCGGTCAGGCCGGCATTGTCCGTAACGTTGACGTAGACGCTGTAACTGCCGGAAGAGACAGGCGCAAAAGTCCAAGTTGCGGTAGTCGCACCTAAAACCGGCGCACCGTTCAGGTACCACTGGTAAGTGTAAGATGGAGTGCCGCCAGTAGCATTTGACGTGAAGAGCTGTGACTGGCCAACGTCCATAGCAACAGAAGCGGGCGAAATGGACGCGACGAGGGGAGCAGGACCGAAAGCGTACACGGTACCGTTGCTTGAACATACAAAGACTCTGCCACCGGCAACGGCAGGAGAAGAATCGACCTTGAATCCGGTTGAGTAGCTCCATGAAATGGTCCCTGAGATTCTGACCCAAGCATAAACATAGCCGTCATCCGAACCCACAAAAACCATACCACTAGCCACAGCAGGCGAAGAAACCACCGAATTGCCTGTCGTGAAGTTCAACGGGTTACGACCGTCAGAAGCGTCCAAGACGGAAACATTGCCGCCGTTTGAGCCCACAAAAACGACGCCAGAATCGACGGCAGGAGATGAACCCACTGGACCGCCAGCCGCGTGCTTCCACACTTGAGTGCCAGAGAGCTGGTCCAAAGCATAAACATAGCCGTCATCCGAACCCACAAAAACCTTACCGCTAGCAACAGCAGGCGAAGAAAACACGGCGCCGCCTGTCGCGAAGGACCACAGGGGGGGACCGCCTGAAGAAGCGTCTAAAGCATAGACGTTGGTGTCATTTGAGCCCACAAAAACCATACCGCCAGAAACAGCGGGAGACGAGTCCACAGGACCCAAGGTCGGGTAGTTCCACACCTGAACGCCAGTCGTCTCGTTTAAAGCATAAACCCTATTGTCTTCTGAGCCCACAAAAACCATACCGTAAGCAACGGCAGGAGAAGAAACCACTGCGGTTCCAATCGCGGACTGCCACATGATGTTGCCGGTAGACGCGTTCAAAGCATAGACGTTGCCGTCATCCGAGCCCACAAAAACCATACCGCCAGAAACAGCGGGAGAAGACCTCACGTTTGAGACGGTTGAGTTGCTCCAGATGAGCACACCTGTAGAAGCGTCGATAGCATACACTTTGTCTGAACCCACATAAACTGTGCCATTGGCAACCGTGGGAGAAGAAAGCACAGGAGCGCCTATGGGATAAGTCCACAAGGTTTGGTTGTTGTTCGGCGATGATGAAGCTGAATTTCCAGTATGCGTCAATTGACGATGAAACATTGGCCACCAGTCTTTGGCCGCTACGGTAACTGCTCCGTCCGTGATTGTAGCTGAAATCGAATTGCTACTGGGATCTGAAAGCTTCAGGTTTGCCAAATGTAGAACAGAGGAATCGGCCGGGGCGACCGCCTTAAACTGTATCGTTGCGAGCACTCCACTACCGCTTACACCTGGTACTGCTCCAGTAAGGGTGACAGCAAAGCTCAAACGACCATAGGTTGAATTATAGTGATCGTTAAAATCCGAAATGAGAATCACCCCGCTGGCAAGAAAAGAACCCATAGCAGCAGGGGGGGTCCCGTTCATCGCGTTCGGGTCATAATACAGTTCGAACGAGTACGCATAAAGATTGGTAACGTCGGCTATGCTCACATTAACGGTGAAAGAATCTCCTACATCGTTAACAGTCTGGGTGGGAGGGTCTACAAACACTTGTGCCGTTGCTGCTTTGACCGTCGGTATCGTGGCTGAAAGTACACAAAACATTGATGAACACAGAATGATTAGCATTATCACCGTGGAAGTTTTCTTCATTCTTCCTCTCTCCCGTAATAAGGTCGAGCTCTTCCTGGCTTGGGAGGCGCCAACATAGCCATGATTAGTGAAACGAGAGTCAGAACAACGAGGTATCCCCTGCGATTAAAGGACAACAATCAGATTATCCCCTAACCCCTCTTGAGCTGATCATAAGCAAATGAGAAAGACTATTTAAGAGTTCAGGAATAATCCTCTAGCAGGGATCCTACGTCTTCACCGTAAAGCGGCAGGCCGAACTGAAGACTTTTTTCAGACATTAACCAAACTGGAAAGATGAGACGAACCATGGCAGATTCATTCTCGGGGAAGCTCATTCTTGCCGTCAACGATGTTGTTGTCTAACCTCCCGCCAAACACAGGTGATCTCAACATCCTCCTCTCTATCGGATCCCAGCAACTCTCATCCCTCGACATAGAACGCGTCATTAATCGTTTTAACATCGGAAAATCACGAATCCGGACCAAAAACACAGAACTCCCTACCACAAACATACGCTTTCCATTCATCAAAACGGACGAAGCGCGCGCTTTATTCTTTTGCTCACCGCGATTGTTCTGGGCTTTTTTCAAATCGAGCCCATTCTGGAGCCCCGATGTGTTTTGAGTTCTCCTCCACGGCATGAGGTTGCGGGCGTGGTCGGGGCAGCTCTGGATCCTTCCGGTTTGGGTTGACACGGCGCTTTAAGGGTTCAGCTCCGGCTTTTCACCTTGTTCGTCCGCCGCTTCAACGGTGACTTCGAGGACGGACCCTTCTAGGCTCCCTTCTTCACCCTCCTGCAGAAGCTTCAAAGCCAATTTCGGAATCGTCAGACGGCCGTCCTTCGTCATCTTCCCAAGAAACCATTCGTCGCCGAAAGAATCCTCAATCTTGACGTTGACTTTCAACACCTGATCCGACTCCATCCTGTACCGCCAACGAAACAACCTGGGAATCTGAACACGGTCTCCCCTCTGCAACACGGCCTTGAAGCTCACAGACTCAGTCAACGGCAACGATTCACACCTTTTCCATACGATTCACGCCTTTCCCGTACGATTTATGCCTTTCTGCGCCGATTCCAGCCGTGGACCAAGCAGGATTTAAGGCTTGCCATTGAAAAGAAGCCTAAAACACCCTTTCCAAAAACAAGACCTACTATCACATCGTTCAGGAAGAGAAAGCGCGTGCTAACTGCATACTGTAAACAATTCCCTTTCCTTATCGTTAGTTGGAAACGTGCAAGATTTATATGTGCAAACACGGAATTCTAGAACACTTTAATAGTCAATTCGCATAACATTTCACACGTTAGACTGGGAAATGCTTAAACTCTTGAAACCCGAATAAAGCTTAAGAGACGAGAAGTTTGCCAGGATTGGGTGGATTGCTCCGAAAGTCCAAAAAGGACGAGAAGGAAGCTGACGCTAAGGACGGTTCTGGCAAAGCCTACTTGAAAGCCATGCCCCTCCGCGAACTGTCTGACATCGACTCCGTGAAGGCCGAGGTGAAGTCCGGAAACATTCTCATTCTGAGGATAACACCACTCGCGAACAAGAGCATCGACGACGTCAAACGCGCCGTCAACGAGTTAAGCGAGTTCGCCGAATCCGTCGGAGGAGACATCGCAAGACTCGGAGAAGAAAGAGTGGTAATATGCCCTCCAAACGTGAGGATTTGGCGAGAAAAAGCATCCGTCTCCAATGAACCTATGCCTACAGCAGCCTGAAAGTCTCCATAACCGCTGGAACAAGTGTCTGAACCTCACATCTTCTCTCAATGAAGTTAGCCATACTCAAACACTTGGCCCTCTCACCGTGACACACAACCACCCTCTCAGGCTTCGGCCGCAAGTGTGTCACGTAATTGAATATTTGCCTTCTGTCGCTGTGCCCTGAAAAGCCTTCAATCGACTCCGTGCGCAGTCTGACCTTAACAACGTCCATCTTCCCCTCAGAAGTCATCACTGCCACTTCATTCAAGCCCTTCTGCACCCTTCTCCCCATAGTCCCTTCAATCTGATAACTCACAAAAACTATCGAATTGTTCTCGTTATCCGCCAAACTCTTAAAGTATTCGATTACAGGCCCACCCTCAAGCATTCCGGACGTGGCCATTACTATGCACGGCTCACCCTCGATGATCTCCTGCCTAACGCTCGGATGCTCCACAATCGTAAAGTAATCAGACTGAAAAGGGTTAACACCATCGTGAAGTATGCTGTTGCGGACTTCTCTGCCCAAATACTCCGGATACGCGGTGTGAATCGCCGTAGCCTCGGAAATCATACCCTCAATAAAGACAGGAGCCTCCTTCATGACTCCGCGCCGCATGTAACCGTCAAGGACCAACATAATCTCCTGCGCCCTGCCCACAGCCGGCACCGGAATCAAAACCTTGCCCTTCCGCTCCAAAGTCTGATTCACTATAGCCGCCAACCGCTCCTCAGCCTCCATCCGCGAAGGCATAACATCATCCGGCCCACCGTACGTGCTCTCGGTAATCACCGTCTCAACCCTCGGAAACTCGGTTGTCGCCCCTTCCAGAAGCATCGTCCGTGAAAACTTGTAGTCGCCCGTGTAAACGACGTTGTGCAGGCCCTCGCCCACGTGCAGATGAACCATGGCAGAACCCAAGATGTGACCAGCGTTGTGTAGGGTCAACCTGACATCTGGGGCGATGTCCGTGACGACGCCAAACCGCAGGGGCAGCGTGTGCAACACGGATTCACGAACGTCCTTCTGATCGTAATGCGGCGTTACACCCTGCTTGCTCGCCACGTCCAAGTAATCCAGCTGGAGCAACGTCATCAGGTTTGACGTAGGCGCCGAACAGTAAATCGGACCGTCATAACCGTACTTGTACAAGAAAGGAATCAGCCCACAATGGTCCAGGTGGGCATGGCTCACTATGACAGCGTCAAGGGACTCAAGCTCAAACGCGGGGTTGTCAAGCCTCGGAAAAGCCTCGAACGGTCTCTGAGAACCGGGGTTTATACCGCAGTCCATGAGCACGTTGCTCTCGCGAGTCTGCACGAGAATAGCCGATCTTCCAACTTCCTGAAACCCGCCGAGCGCCGTGATCCTGACGTCTCCAACCTCGAAAGCCTTGGGCCTGAAAATTCTTTCTCCGACCGTGCGCAGAATCCGCTCGCGCTCCTTGCTCTCCGAGTGAAGATAATGACGCATGTGGGTGACGATTTTGGACTTCAAAGGCGGGCTTCTGAGCACGTGCGGCCGCCACTTCGTCCGCCTGATTATCTCCTGCAGAACCGTCCCGTTCTTTCCTATGACGAGCCCAGGCTTCTTGGCGTCGATTATTATCTCGCCTAAACTGGGGTCGAAGTTTATGTCCGTCACCTCTGCTTCAGGCGAGATAATGTCCTTCGCGATTTTCTCAGCCTCAGCCTCCTGAAGTCTCACTGAAGGATCGGAACGAATGACTATCCGTTTCCTTATAACATTAACAATGTTGGCGATAACACTGCTCTGCTCAACGAGCACCTCAGGCCTTTTTGTGTACACGGCAAGAGTTGAAGCTTCATACTCTATCCGGGTCACTTCAGCCTCCTTAGGAACATGGCCCAGGATGTACTGGCTGATTTCTATCTTTTCTCTGCCCGAGTCCTGCACCGCTCAAACTTCCTCAATCGGCTAGAAGCTGTTTCTTCTCCTTCTCAGTCAAATCCCTGTAGCCCTTCTCATCTATCACGGCAACGTTGAAACTGTCTCCGCTCGCAGCGTCACGCTTCATAGAAGCATTAACGGCCTTGACAATCACTGGCAACATCTCCTTGACAGCCGCGCCTTCACGGTACTTGTCCTCCAGAATGCCATAAGCAACCGGTGACCCTGAACCCGTGGAAACGTATTTTTCCTCTGTCAAACTGCCAAACGGATCTATCGAGAACACGTGCGGTCCGGTGTCGTCCACTCCGCCCACGAGAACCTGTGCCAACAGGGGAACGTACCTGGCTGAGAACAGAAGGTTTGCCAAGAAAGTGGCAGCGGAGTTGACGGGCAAAGGCCTGCCCAAGTTCACTCTGTAAAGTCGTGCGTTGGCCGTGAGAATGTCGACGACTCTCTGAGCATCGGCAACGCTTCCAGCAATCGTCATGGCCAAGTGATCGTCTATCTGGTACACTTTTTTGCCGTGCTTGTGAGCTACGTAGAAACCCATTGTCACCCGCGTGTCTGAAGCTAGTATGACTCCGTCTTTGCAGACTACGCCAATTGTTGTGGTTCCTTTCAGCGCTAGCTTGTTTATTACATCACTGTTGTTTGCCATTTTTAATCTTCCCCGAAAACCTAAATGCAACATGAATTACTTCGCAAGGAAGTAGCAGCATCTAATCATGATCAAGGTGTTAATTAACATTGCGCTCGAAAACGCACAAACGGTAGAAACCATGGAGAACGATGTTAATCTTTCCATTTTGGCTTGCCGGTCAAGGCCAAGCTTTCATAGCTTGCTTTTACGCTCTTAGCACGACGGTTCCTGACAGATAGTTGAATATTCTCTGTCTCTTGCTTGGGTAAAGTATCCATCCCAGAATCAGATCTAACGGAAGCAGGAAGGCCTTTCCAACAGTTTCTATAGCAGCCTGCCCCACGTCCATAGGTCCACCGTCTAGCCGTGTTACTTTCAGTCTCATGAGCATTTTGCCCAACGATCGCCCATAGATTCCTTCCATCAGCATCCAGTACAAGAAGTAAATGACGTTGCTGAGTCCGAAGTTAAGGAATGGTATCCAGTTCGGAAAACGCGGTATGATGGCGAAGCCGGGCCAGCCGAACCAGGTGAGGACGCTTATCGGCGCCATGATGATTCCCAGAATTACAACGTCCACTAACCATGCCAGGAACCTTTCTCCCCAGAAGGCTAGCCTGAGCGGCGGTGTGGCTTGCACTGGCGTCCCGCATTTGGGACAGTAGCTTGCGCCTTCAGGGAGTTCGTTCCCACAGTATTTACAGGACGGCATCTTTCTTTCCTCCGCCTAACATTGTTCAATCACGCATTTATCTTTCTTCTCTTTTCCAAGCTTGCTTTCTTCCTTCCTCAGACTTGGGTTTAGCCAGAATGTTTTGGAGCGGTCTCAGAGCTTTAGTTTTCTCGGGCACTGTCAGATGCAGAGATTCGTAGCGCATGGTTCTATGGGAAACTTTTTTAAGGCTTGAATGCAAATCGCTATAAAAACGGATACGCGCGTCTAAGTTGTGGTTGTTGTGCCCCTAAAACATCATAGAATGCAGTTTCCAAGGGAGGTCATCGTTGGACACGGAGTGATAGAGCGCATAGGTGAGATTTCGCGGCGCTTGGGTTTCACAGAATCTGCGCTTATCATTGCTGGTTCGAAAACTTTTGACGTTGCCGGCAGAAGGGTGAAGGAGCTTCTTGAGAAGAAGGAAGGAATGACGGTTCAAACATTCCTCGTTGAGTGTGCAGGCACGCGTGACGTTGAAGCTGTCGAGAATAGAATTAAAGCTCTGAAACCGCAGATAGTGTTCGCCGTGGGTGGCGGAACCAAGATTGACGTTGCAAAGTGCAGCTCTGCCAATCAGCATATTCCCTTCATCAGTGTGCCCACGACGGCTTCGCATGATGGGATCGCGAGTCCCCTGTCCTCTATCAAGGGCTCTGAGAAGCCTTACTCAGTTGTGGCTCAAGCGCCGCTGGCCATCGTAGCGGACACGAAGATAATAATGCAGGCTCCATGGCGTTTTGCCGTGAGCGGCTGTGAAGACGTCATAGCAAAGTTCACGGCAGTGAAAGACTGGAAGCTGGCGCATGAGGATAGGGACGAATATTACGGTGGGTACGCTGCAAGCTTGGCTTTGATGAGTGCGAAGCACGTTATGCAGAACGTGGGATTGATGAAGACGAGGAATGAGGAGGGCTTGCGGATTCTGTTGGAGGCCTTGATAAGCTGTGGTGTATCCATGAGCATCGCGGGAAGCAGTCGCCCCTGTAGCGGCTCCGAACACTTGTTTGGTCATGCGCTTGACGCGATTAGGCCTAATCACGGGATGCATGGTGAGAGATGTGGTGTGGGCACCATAATGATGACGTACCTGCACGGAGGAAACTGGAAGCGCATACGAAACGCTTTACAGAAGCTGGGAGCGCCCACGAACGCGAGGAAGCTCGGAGTGGAAAAGGAGGATGTGATTAAAGCTTTGAAGATGGCTACTTCGATGAGGCCTGAGAGATACACGATTCTTAACAAGCTGAACCTCAGGGGTCAATCCTATGAACACTTGGCAAAAGCAACTGAGGTCATTTAGAAAGCTGAACTTATGCACGCTGCTGTCACGAATACACGTAGGGGTCTAGGTTTTGGTTTCGGCTTCTGCCATTGGTTCTGTTTCGGTTTCTTTTTCTGGTTCTTTTTCGGGTTTGGCCTCTTTCTTGAGTTCAGCCTTGAAGGCTTCAGCGAACTTGACGGTGGTTATTCCTTCTAGGAATCTTTGAATGTCAAGGGCAATGCCTCTTTTCGCCAGTTGAACTCCTTCAAGGTAGAAGGCTTCTTCGGGCATGTCGATGTTCACGGTTCTTGGCTTAACTGTGAATTGGAATTTGGCTTGTTCGACGGCGGGTATTCGACGGTGAATGAGTGCGGCGATTTTGTCTTCTACCGTTTCGAGTTTCTTTTTGACGGTCGTGTCGTAGATGAGTGTTTTTCCGGCGAGTGGGGGGTTGAAGTCGAGGAGAACTCTTCCAGCTCCTATTGCTCGGATAGTGGCAGTCTTGCCTCCGTATTCGATGCGCATTCCCAGCGTTGGCGTGATGTCTTTAGCCAACAGTTGTTTCAGCGGGACCCTTTTGACTTTTTCTGGGTCTCTTGGGCCGAAGGCTTTGTCAGGTGGGATTTCGAGCACGGTGGCCTTGTCTACTTCCATGGTCGTCAGGTTTTCGTCGAGAGGTTTGATGACCCATCCTTCGCCGATAACTACCAGTTTGGGTTCGTAGATGTCGCCTTCTTTGTACATGTGTTCTTTCTTTGCAGCTTCTTCAAGGGTTGTGTCGAAGACTTCGCCTGTTTCCTTGACTTTGGCGACGTAGTCTAGTAGTATGAAGTTGCCTTTCTGCAGACTCATGAAGCATCATCTTCAAGCGGTATTGGCAAAGTAAGTTTTGAACTCCAATAAAAGCTCTACTGTAAAAGCAGACGATTCGCGACATATAGCATAGAAAAAAGAAAGAGTGGGGGATACTTAGACCTTCCTGATTATGACAAATACTCTGCAACTTCAAACGCAGACCATTCTTCGCATGCGGGACATTTGCGTTTGAACATCTCGCCCTTTTTCAACTCGATGGCATCCCACTCTTCACTCCGATCTTCAAAGAACAACGATATGGTTTTCCCGCGCGCGCTCGCAGATCTTCATGGTCAATGAGCGGAATGGAGAATGCTGGGCTTTGAACCAGTGTGTTAGAGTATTCAATTCGCGATTTTTGAGGCTCAATTGTGTGTTTTCTCGTTGGGCGTTGTTAATGGTTATTAGGTTGTTTGTCTGAGGATTTCGGGCGGTGAAGTTGCGTGTTTGAGTTTGGGCGGGTGAGGTTTAGGCCTTTGGAGAGGGATGATTTGGGGTTGTTGCATGTGTGGGAGAATGATTCTGAGGTGATTATGTATTCCAGGAGTAGGCCTTTGAATTTTGCTAGTTTGGCTCAGCTGGAGAGGCAGTTCGAGGATTGGGTGAAGGATGAGAAGGAACTGCGTTTCATCGTTGAACTCGTTGACTCGAAGGAGGCGATTGGTATTGCGCGCTTGGAGAGACAGGACTGGGGCAACGTAAAGACCGCGGACGTTGGAACGTACATCGGAAAGAGGGAGCTCTGGGGCAAAGGTCTAGGCCGAGAGATAACGGTCGGGCTACTGGAGATGGCGTTCAACCAGCTTAACGCTGAACGCTGTCAAGCGTGGAGCGTCGAGTACAATCGTCGCGCTCACAACGCCTTGGAAGCCTGCGGCTTCAAGAAAGGCGGAGCGGTAAGACAGGCTGTTTTTGTTAACGGCCGCAAGTGGGACAGCTACCACTTTGACATTCTGAGGGATGAATACCTGAACATAAGATTGGATTTGCTGAGGCAGACGCTGGGAGAAAAGGCTGAGGAATACATCAGCAAAAATGGCAAGATTGAAGGATAGCGAAGCCCTTCAGGCAACTCACTAGCGGCGAGAAGGCTCATGAGGATTTCTTGCCCAGTATGATTTTTTTTTCGGAAAAATGGCCACAATTGATGCTGCAACCGTCAGCGCGCGCGACACCATAGCGCATGCGGATCTGTGAGGGTGACGGCAACAATTTTCATGTTTTTCCCATCTCCCCCTCCTTGGGGTGAGCGTGGTGCCATCACTGAGATGAAGATTCCGCATGCGCCACTTCAACCTTAGAGTCGCACTGTTGATACATCTTGTGGAATTATCTTATAGAAGATTGTTCTAATCAGATTCAGCGGCACTAGATTTATCTCTCAAATCGATTAGAATTGCAGACATGGAAATATACAAACAGCCCCTATACTATGAAATCGCGTTTGGTTTCATTGATCCCAAGGAGCAGGTTGACAATTTTGAGAGAATCGGCGACATGTTCGGAGGAACGAGAGTCAGGAGGTTTCTTGATATTGCCTGTGGACCGAGTCTGCAGCTGAAGGAGATTGCTAGGAGGGGTTACGAGGCGGTTGGACTTGATTCGAGTCCTGAGATGCTTGCATACCTGAGGGTGAAGGCGCAGGAGGAGGGGTTGAGGATAGAGACTGTCGAGGCAGACATGTGTCGGTTCAGGCTGAAAGAGAAGGTTGATTTTGCTTTCATCATGATGGGTTCTCTGAAGGTTAAATCGAATGACAGGTTTTTGGCGCATCTTGATTCGGTGGCAGCTTCGTTGAAAAGAGGTGGCCTCTACTTCATCCAAAACATGGGTCTTGACTGGATAAAGGATAGAAAACAGAGTTGGACCATGGAGAGAGAAGGAATAAAGGTCACAGCGAGTTATGAATACCATTTTAAGAACATCATCAGTCAAACTGGCATAGAAAAGATTACGCTTGAAGTTGACGATCATGGCAAGAGGAAAAGGTTCTGCCATGAGGAGGGGTCGAAGTTCATCTTTCCACAAGAGTTCAAGACGCTGTTAAGGTTGAACGGAAAATTCGAGTTCATCGGTTGGTGGAAGGGAAACTGTAACACTTGGCTTCTGGATGAGCCCCTTGAGAAAACCAAAGACCTAGCCAACAACATGGTTCTTCTCAGAAGAAAGTAGAGAGTAAGAACCCGCGCTTCAAGCTCAAGAGCGGATTTGAATCTGCCAAGCATGCTCTCGTGTCAGTCTACTGTGACTAGAAAACGTAATAAGAAAGGGCAGAGGTCATTGATTGGGGTGTTCTCTCGAATGAGCCACGAGGCTGTGTGTTTAGAAAGGAAATTCTTGGTTCCAGATGTCAAGGTTGATGAGGTGGCTTTGGCCTGCGAGGTGATCTTCAAGGAAATGGGTTTGAAGGTCATGAAAACAGAAAGAACCAATGAGGGAAGCACGACGGTGCTCGCCGGAGAAGGCGCGATAGTGCCCTTGACGTTGAGAACGTTGCTGTATCCGTTCAGCATACAGCATTACGTCAAAGCCGCCCAACGATCTGGTGTGCACGTGGTGATTTCGCCGTCGGAAGAAGGCACCGTGATATATTCGTGCGGACTCGCACTCGACGAACTGACTGGAAAGCCTGCCCGCTTCTCTGACGAAGATTTGGACGAGATAACCAACACCATGGAAGCTCTGGATTTTGAAAGCAAATTCGTGAAGAAGATGAAAGAACTTTTTCCAAAGACCAAAGAAATAGAATATCAACAATCAGAATAATGGACAAAGAACCAGTTGTTATTTTGTGGAATGAGTCTTTTCTTCGTTTCAAAAAACCTATCTAAAATACTGCACGCATGCGTTAGAGACTCTGCCGTATTTTCTCCTTTTCGCATGCGAAGCTTCCTATATTAGTCGAAGACTGGTATTCCGCCTATACCCTTCTGGGCTTGGACAGCGCGCGCTGGCTAATTTCTGAGAATGTAGGCTGGGCTTGAAGAGAAACGAGCACAACGTTGCGCCCCCTCCCCTGTTACACACATCAGACGTAATCTGTAATTGTAATCTGTAACATGTTGTTTTGTCGGCTGTTATTGTTGGCCCCCTCCTCTACGCACACACATCAGATGAATGTTGCCACGTGTGTGCCCGTGTGTGAACGGCTCATAATTGGCCCCCTACCTCTCCTGTGTTACCACAGAGGTAACATTGATTGGTAACAGTTCACGTAGAATCTATGAAGATTTCTCTGTTCAGAGTCGACTTCACTCTCATCAGTTACCACAGATGTAACATTGTTTGGTAACAAAACCATGGAGAAGCGCGCGCTGACAGATGCTCAAAGAAATACGTGGAAAAAGTGTGAATTGCTTCCTGGGTAATGGTAGCCCGGGAGAGATTCGAACTCTCGTCAGCGGGTCCAAAGCCCGCTATGCTTGTCCACTACATTCGGCGGAAAGGTGTACTTCCCTCCACCGGGCTTCTCCGGGCCACTCAGACTGAGCGCGCAGTAATTGGCTTCAGTGCCGGCTTTTGCGCCTCCAGTTCTTCTTGAATTAAGTCTTTAATAAGTGGTTTTTGATTAAAAGCTTCCGTTCTACAAAAAAAAATTCCGCTTTTTAGCATGGCATTCACTTTGGGTTCTTAAGCAGTTTGACACCGTCTACATCAGTCACGTAGCGTGCGCGCTCTAGCTGGACTCAGAGAAGAATATGAGAAAAAAGAATATGTCGAAAGCGCAGAGCAGAGAAACGGTAGACTCAAAATGTCACAACCAACTGGAAAGACGTAATACTTTTTGAACTAAGCACCAGCTAATTCGCCAACTATTTCAAGGCTCTGTTACCTCTTCGCTTGATGGGTTAGTTCCTTGTGACTGTTACTTTTCGGTTGATAACATGGTTCTGTTAACTCTTAGGGTAAAAAGAGTTCAGGCGGTAACTGGCGAGGCTTAATGCTTGGTTTACATCAGAGTTCCATATCATATGTGCGATAGTGCAAAGGTTAGCCAAGGAAATCTGTTAGAGTGTTGATTACTTCATTCATTTCTTCTACAAGACCGTGGGCTGACTTTCCAAGATAGACATGCTTAGCATTGGGTATGGCTTCAGCCAAGATTGAACAGTTCCCAGGAGGCACGAGGATATCCTGTTTGCCATGTAAAACCAGAGTGGGCGCCCTAATCTGAGGTAGCCTATCATGGGTGTCGAATTCCATTATTGCGTTCAGCTGCCGCATGAAGGCTTCGTTTGAAATTGGAGCCTTAAGCATCTGTTGCATCATAAGCTCTACTAGGTCAGGGTTCTTTTTGGCGAAATCTTCGGTTAGAATAAGTGGAATCGTCATTTTGGCTACTTCTTTCTGGGACAAAGTGCTTCCATCGGCCATGAGTATTCCCATCACATCCTCAGACGGTGGAACCGACGTTGTACCTCCACAGGTGGTGGAGCAGAGGACGAGCTTTTCAACTTTCTTTGGGTAGTTGAGCACCAGCTCTTGGGCTATCATTCCACCCATTGAAATTCCAAGTACGTGAGCCCTAGAAATTCCCCAAGCATCCATCAAACCCGCCGTGTCATCAGCAAACAGTCTGATGCTATATTTTCTGTCAGATACGTCGGTGCGTCCAGCCCCCCTGTTGCCGAACGTGACTGTCTTAAATCTCTTGGAGAGTTCGCGAATCATGCGTGGGTCCCACCAGTCTATGTTTCCACCTAACCCCATAATCATTATTAATGGAAAGCCATCACCATGCACTTCATAGTAAATCTGAATATCATTCACCCTCACTTTCGGCATTGCAATCACCGGTAACAAGCCACTTCTTTTGGCCTCAGTTATATGACTTGTGGAAGACTCTTCGATTGAAATCTTGAAATTGGTTCTGCTGACTCTTGCGCGCGCTAGGTGGTGGTAGCCCGGGAGTTACCGTTCCCAGACCGTAATTTTGCCGAAATTTCCCTTTTATTGTTTGGAGTGCAGGGTCGCTGGTATCTATATGTTGGGTGCAGATACAGTCGCAACAGTACGCACATATTCCAGAAACGCTAAGAGACCTCTTTTCTTTTCACGCAATCATAAATGTAAGGCTTTCTTAGCGCGCTATCCGGACATGCGCGCGCACTTTGGCTTCAGAACTAAGTCAATCGTGTCAACCTTGTCTCGAGCGCCCGAAGCGAGGTAATCCTTTACTTGACCCGTTTTTCTTCCTCTTCCTGTCGTAAACGCAAACTTCCAAAGATGGCGACGAAGCCAGCTATAATGAAACTGATGAGTAACAACGACAGCGCTATGCCGTGCATATCGAAAATTGTAGCTAGACAGATCGCTAAACCTGCTATTATCAAGAAAATTATCACGAAAGATTTTTCTATTGCTGCGAAATTGACCAAAGGATCGCGCCATCGTCTCATTTATTTCTGTTTTTGACATTTTAGTAGCTCTAAGGTATAAATTTTGCTATGAGACAAAATAGTTGTTGATCAATCAGATTTACGAAACATAGCTTGTCCTTTTAAAACGTCACGTGAATTATTGCTTCAACCCTTTTTGATTACTCATATGTTGACTGAGCTTTTGAATGGCGCTTTCAGAAAGAAGTTCGATTAAAGCAACTCCGTTGGTTTCCATGAATTCCTTGCATCTGGCGAGATTTTCGCAACACTGTCCGTGCCCTTACCAATAACCAACGCATCCATTCCATGCTTACGCGACTGTTCAAACTCCTTTTGCTTGAACAAATGGATCCCAAAAATCAAAATGCTTCCTCTTTGTTCTTAACTTCATCATCTGGGAAAATGACAATGTCGTGCGTATGCTTTCTTCCATCAACCGCTATCCATCCAAAGTGCATCTTGTCTATTTTAGTCATCCTATTCCCGAAACCTTCACGTTATATCCTGTGATTTGGGGTTTCTTTCGTGATCTCTTCTTTTCTATTAGATTCAGATTGATCGACGTAAAATCTCTTAAATTATCAACTAGTATAGCATACATTCTACTCATGCACAGGTGAGGTATCTTGAAGATTGAGAATGTTGATGTAATTGGAGTGATCGGCGAGGGAACTATGGGCCACGGGATTGCTCAAACATGCACCAGACAGGTTACGTTGTTTATCTCACAGACGTGGACAGAAATATTCTTGAAAAAGCTTTGCGCGCGCGATTTATTTTATAACCAAAAACAAGCTTAATGCTAGTCGGTGAAATCGATGGAGTCTGTTAAGAATGGCATTCGGTTTGGCTGCTTTCTGCCCATCCCCGCCACTCCCGTAGACAAGTTGTTCAAAATAGCCAAGGCCAATGAAGAGGCTGGTTTCGATTCAATCTGGGTTCCAGATCACCTTTTGTTCATACCTCCAGGAATCGTGCCGGAAGCTTGGTCATTGCTGGCCGCAACCGCGGTTTTAACAGAAAAAGCGGTTCTAGGAACATGCGTTAGCGATCCACACAGGTACAATCCAGCAATTCTCGCCCAGAAAGTTGCCACTGTAGACAGAATTTCAGGCGGCCGCGTCACCCTTGGACTGGGGGCAGGAGAAGCCATGAATTTAGAACCTTTCGGGATAGAATGGAAGAAGCCTGTATCAAAGCTAATCGAGGCCGTAACAATCATGCGTAAGCTTTGGGCCGGCGACGTGTTAAACCATGAAGGAGAATTCTGGAAATTGAGAGACGCTTCTTTGCAGATAAGCCCGGTTAAAGGCAGAGTGCCCATATATTTTGGCGCAAACAGTCCGCGTACGCTCAAACTGGCTGGGGAAATGGCTGATGGTTGGCTTTCACTCCCGCTCTCTCCAAAACTGTACAAAGAACGCTTAAGGTTCGTAAAAGAAGGAGCTGAAAAAGCGGGTAGATCCATTGACGAAATAGACACGGGAATATACCTGTACACATCTGTTACTGAAAATGCTGAGGATGCATTCAGGCAAATTGAGACGATAAAATCCCAGGTAATCCCGTCGCCTCAATTGCTATTAGAAGCTGGCTACGAAGTTGAACTGCCAGAGCGTTTACAGTCATTATCATACTTCAAAGCACTCGCAGACTCGGAATGGGTGGAAAAATTCCTGGCTTTCAGTGATCTTATTCCGAAGGAGGCTGCAATTGAGTTTTCCATAGCCGGAAACGTAGAAGATTGCATAGACAAGATAGATGAGTACATAAAAGCTGGCGCGAAGCATTTCCTACTCATAAATGTGGGGCCTAATCCTCCCAAGGTATTGAAGGCCTACGGTGAAGAGGTAATACCCTACTTTAGATCCAAACAACGTTGACAATCTGCGAGATTTACGCGCGCCGCAGAGCTGCTTTTCAAACGGATGGGTGAAGCGCGCGCGTACACATGAAATTCCTTATATCCACAATAGCCTACAATACGGTTTGCTCATGTAATGGTGATGTATCTTGAAGATTGAAAACGTTGAAGTAGTTGGAGTTGTCGGCGCGGGGATTATGGGCCAAGGGATTGTTCAGGCATGCGTCCAGGTGGGTTATGCTGTCCATCTTCTAGACGTTGACGAAAACATTCTTGAGAAGGCGTTGAGGCTGATTAGAGAAGGTCCTTTTGGACTTAGCAGGCTTGTTGAAAAGGGTAAACTGAACCTGAATCAGGTTGAAGAAATCATGAGGAGAATAAGAATGACCACGAGCTATGACGAGTTTTGCAAAAATGTTGATGTTGTTATTGAGGCCGTCCCCGAAGATCCAGAGTTGAAGAAAAAGGTCTTAAGGCTCCTAGACGAAAAATGCCCTGAGAAAACCCTGTTTGTCTCCAACACTTCAGGCATAATGATAAGTGAAATCGCTTCGGCCGTGAAGCGCAAGGACAGATTTGCTGGTATGCACTGGTTTAATCCCGCCCAGGTGATGCCGCTAATAGAGGTTGTTAGAGGCCCATTGACATCCGATGAAACCTTTGACTTAATCATCGAACTTTCCAAAAAGCTTGGTAAGGCCCCGATAGAAGCCAAAGATGGCCCAGGCTTCTACACGACACGGTTTATCACGGCGTATCTCTTTGAAGCAGTGAGGCTCTTTGAGGCGGGAGTCGCAAGCATAAATGAAATAGACGAGATGACCAAGCTTGCTTTCAGGCACCCCATGGGGCCCTTCGAGCTCATGGACTTGATAGGCTTAGACACCATGCTCCACGTAGGCGAATACATCTACAGCATAACACGTGAACCACAGTATATCCCTCCATTGGTGTTGAGGAAACTTGTGCTAAGTGGATACAGCGGAGACCCACGGTTGAAACCTGGAAGCAGAGGAGGATGGCGGGACTACTTCAAGGCGGTCAAAGCATGAAGTATGAAAGGATAATCGTGGAAAATGATCATGAAGACCCGAGACTCAGGTGGATAAAGCTAAATTACCCTGAAAGACTTAACGTTTTACACCTGAAAATGCTGAACGAATTCTATGAAGGCCTAGTTGAGGCTGACAAAGATGATATGGTTCAAGCCGTGCTGATCACAGGTGTTGGAAAGGCTTTCTCCGCTGGGGCGGATTTAAAAGAATTAATCGAAGGCGACTTTGAACACGGTATAAGGTGGCTTAAAGCCTACTCGAGAGTAATTGAAATAGCAAGGGAAACTGGCAAGCCTGTTATAGCTGCTGTTAACGGAGCCTGCGTGGCGGGGGGACACGAAATTGCAATGGCTTGCGACTTGGTTGTTGCAGGAAGATCTGCTAGACTGGGCCAGCCGGAGATTCTCGTTGGCTCGACTGCCATGGGCATTGGCCTTCAGCTTTTACCTTTAATGGTTGGCGAAAAAAGAGCGAGGGAAATACTGTTCACTGGAAGACTTCTTTCCGCTGAAGAGGCCTATCAAATCGGGCTTGTGAACCGAGTGGTCGACGACGAAAAAGTCGAAGAAGAAGCCAGAAAGTTAGCCTTTCAAATAATAGATAACGCCAGCCCCCAAGCCTTCAGAGTGATGAAGTCTGGTCTAAAATTCTGGACCGACCTGGCGATGTTAAACATGATGATGGCGAGAGACGTTACATCAATGGTGTGGACATCTCAAGATTTTAGGGAGCGATGTAAAGATTTTCTAGCGAAAAGAGAAATGAAGCGCAAAAGATTCACCGGGACTATGCCCTAACGCCCTGGATGTTTCAAAACACTTGTCAGGTCTTAACCCATCTAGGCAACCTTTTTTCTACAAAGGCTCTGTGTCCTTCTCTTCCTTCATCTGTTTGCACGAGGTTGAGCAGTTCTTCTGCAGCGCGCTTTAGTTCTTCAGGTTCAAAACGCTGGTTCATTAATCTCTTCATGACACTGACCGATGAGGGCGCCGCTCGCATAGTGCTTTTCGCGAGCTTTTCGGCCGTTGCAATCAATTCTTCGATGGGAACAACTTTGTTCACGAGCCCCATCAGCTTGGCTTCCTCGGCCGCCACAGGTTCGCCTGTCAACGCCATCATACTGACGTTGAGCTTTCCAATCAGATATGCGCCCATTACCGTGGCTACTGGTGGAATAGCGCCGATAAGCGCTTCAGGAACGGCGAAAGTGGCATTGTCTGAAGCAACCACGATGTCGCACAGCATCGCTATTTCGCATCCTCCTCCATAAGCAGGTCCGTTTACTGCCGCGATGACTGGCTTCGACAGCCGGATGATCTTCGTTATGGTCGGAGTGGCAAAATCTAGAAAGAACGCTTTTGCCTCCTCTAACGTTTTTAGGCTAAGAACTTCCTTGATGTCGTCGCCTGCGCAGAAGGCTCTACCTGCACCTGTGATTATGATTGCGCGTATCTCTTCATCCTTTTCGGCCTGATCCAGGTTCTCATAGATTTCGCGCCATAACATTCTATTCAGTGCGTTAAGCACTTCGGGACGGTTTAACGTTACCCACGCTATCGAGCTTCTCTTTTCATACAGAGTACATTCGAGCACCATCAATTCCTCTGATTCATGATTCATCATTACAGAGTATAAAACAATTTTCACTTGGAAATTGTTAACACCCTTTCTTTGAAGTTCTTAACTGTTTGTTTTGGATGCCTTCGTGCGTTTCTGGTATTCGTGATACGCGATGAAGTTAGCCACGGCTTTTACTGCTCTTTCAACATTTTGATACACGGGTATTCCAGCGGCTACACAGCGATCTTTGATTTTTCTCCATTCGTTCTCTGCTTCTAACATTTCAACTTCGGTGGGTGTTGCGCACAAAACCATGATGAGGGGTTTCCGTAAATCCTTATTAACGGCTATTGGGGCTTCGATTACCTTCTGGAAAAAGTTCCACAGTAATTCCCGGTGGGAATAGAAGAAGGGCAGCTGCCACACAACCGTAATTAACGCGTCAACTTGAGGGTCCAATGACGTAGTTTCTATGATCTTCTTGTAATTGGATGGAGAAGTCCAAGGGTTTCCCAAATCGATAGGATTCTGAGCGGAAGCGCCTACTGGAGGAAGAAACACCCGCAGTTGCTCCACTGTTCTTGTGCTAAGGACAGGAACAGACAATCCAGCACGTTCGCATGCATCCGCGGAGTCAACCCCTGAACCGCCACCAGTTCCTATAATCGCAATTCTTCGACCGCATGGAACAGAAAAGTGTTGAAAAATCATTACGGTGTCTATCAGCTCTTCCAAGTTGTTGACGCGGACGGCCCCTGTCTGCCTAAAGAAGGCCTCCCAAATTTCCTTTCTGCTACCTAACGCGCCTGTGTGGCTTGCTGTCGCTCTTGATCCGCCTTCGCTGAGTCCCCCTTTCCAGATAATCACGGGTTTTTTCTGATTGACGTCCTTAACCGTTTGAAGGAAACGTTGCCCGTTTTTCACGCCTTCGTTGTACAATCCGATGATCTTGGTTTCTTTGTCTTCAGCAAGATATTCCAAGAAATCCGTTTCGTCAAGGTCGCACGCATTTCCATAACTTACTACCTTGCTGAACCGAATTCCCCAACCCTTTGCGTCCCGACAGAACCTATCAGCGTATCCGCCGCTCTGGGAAAGGAAAGCCACGGTTCCAGTTTCCTTGGAGTAGTACTCACCCGGAGGCAACGTTAAACCGCTTGTGGGACAATAGACGCCAAAACAGTTTGGTCCAATTACCCTTATGCCTTTTTCTCTGGAGATTTTCGCAATCTCTCTTTCCATTTTTACACCTTCTTCCTCACCCGTTTCGCTGAACCCCGCTGTATTTATCACCGCTACTGCGATTCCTTTTGCCACACAATCCTCCAAAACACCAGGTACTGCCGGTGCAGGAACCGCAATCAAGGCAAGATCAACGAAGCCGGGAATATCTTTCAAATCAGCGTAACTTTTCAAACCCAAGATTTCCCCTGCGTGCGGATTAACAGGGTAAATTCTTCCTTTAAATCCAAACTGTATCAATGTATTCAGGGAAAGTGTTCCAAATTTGGTAATATCCGTCGAAGCACCTACAACAGCCAATGACTTTGGATAGAAAATCGCCTCGAACTTTCTCAGTCTCTCCAAGTGCAAACCTTCTTGTCAAGCAAAGATTCAGCCGAAAGTGATAGAGGTTGTAAGCTCGTTCAAGCAAAAATACTTTTTAACTGTTCCAGGAAAATTGCCATGTTTGATCAATGCATAAAGGGCTTTCGGGGCTCTATTAGACGTTGATTTAAACACCAGATCAAGTGGGGTTGAATTCAAACCTCTCTTCTTCCACTTCACCGTGTTGTTTGCACTAAGATTAAAGGATGAGGAAAAAAGAGACATCGTTAAGGTCTCTGTCCCTTTATTCGTGTGGGCACCATTAAGGCCGTTTCCCATGCTGCCACAGCTTCATCTCTCTGGTTCCTGACAGTGTTCTTAAACTTTAATATTCCAGTTTCTGGTCTGCTTTTACTCGGTCTAGCCTCAAGAACCTCCGATTCGACTCTGATAGTGTCGCCGATGAAAACTGGGGCCATGAACCTAACGTTATCCATACCTAGAAAAGCCAACACTTCAACGGGTTGACGCTGCTTGACTCGCAGTGACAGTCCAGAGGCTATGCTCAAGGTTAACATTCCATGGGCTATTCTCTGGCCGAAGACACTGTTCTTCATGTACTCTGCGTTCGTGTGAAGCTCGTTCCAGTCTCCTGAAATGCCGGCGAACATAACCACGTCGGTCTCTGTAACTGTTCTACCTGGTGAAACAGCCTTCTCACCCACCCTGAAGTCTTCGAGACGACTTTTTTGAGCCTCCATTTTGGCAGTCACCCCCATCGATTTCGTAACGTCTGTTAACTGAACCTTTGCCACGTTTGGAATAAATGCTTTTGTTGTCCTGAATCCGGGTACCTTCAAGCCTCTAGAAATAGGTGCTGGACCTTTCCCAAATGCTTAATAAAAGGGTGAATGAGTTGTCGTTTATGTTGAAGATTGGCGTCGTAGGACCCACCTTCCCTCCCATTGAGAGTATAGCTAGAGTTGCTAGAAGCATCGAGGAGAAGGGCTATGACTCTATTTGGTTTCCTGACCATTTGATGAACTGGTTTCCTCAAACCATATGGACACCTGAAATCGTAGGTATGCTTGCACAGTACAGCCCCCACGCGTTCTTCGAAACAACACTTTCAATTGCGGTTGCAGCCTCGTCAACTAGGAGGATTAGGATTGGAAGCGCCGTAACTGAAGCCGTAAGGCATCAACCAGCAATGCTTGCTCAGAGCTACGCCACCCTAGAACACCTAACGAACAGTCGAGTGGTTCTAGGCATCGGCGCTGGGGAGCTTGAGAACGTTGAGCCGTACGGCCTGAAGTACGAAAAGGTTGTAAGCAGATTGGAGGAGGCGCTCCAAGTGATAAGGCTTCTCTGGGGCTCCAAGAGGGATGAGCTGATAAACTATGATGGAAAATTCTTCAAATTACAGGACGCGGTCTTTGAGCTTCCTCCTCTGAGGAGCAGGCCGCCAATCTGGATAGGGGGGGCTGGAGAGAGAATGTGCAGGATCACAGCAAAGTATGCTCAGGGTTGGTTACCCTTTACCGTAACCGTGGAGGAGTACAAAGAGAAGCTGAACATCATAAAAGAGGAGTGCAGCAGGGTTGGTAGACGTTTCGATGAAATAGAAAAGGGCGTGTATCTAAATCTCGTCATTGATGAAAGTAGAGAAGAATGCTCAAAGATAATGGACGCCCCGCTCGTAAAAGCCGGAGCCCTACTGGCCCCAGCAAATCTTTACAGAAAACTCGGCCATAAACACCCACTTGGAGAAGACTTCTACGCTCTCACCGACTATGTCCCGGCAAAGTACGCAAAGGATGAGGTCATGCAGGCTATGGAAAACGTTCCGCGTGAAGTCGTCGAAGAGACCTTTCTGTGGGGAAACGTCGGAGACGTAATCGACAAGCTGGACGAATACAGAAAGGCTGGAGTTCAAACAGTTGTCTTCTGGAATTTCACGTTCCTGGGCGACGTTACCAAAGTTAAGAGCTCCTATTCGTGCATTGACCAAGTTGTAAGTCACTTCAAAGGAAAACAGTGATCCGCTTCACTTAACTAGAGAGAACCAAAAAGACAACATGAATCGTGACTGGTGAGAACTTCGAGCCGACTTTGCTCTTCATCCACGGGGCGGGAGGAAGCCATAAACTCTGGGAATATCAACTGAATTTTTTCGATCAAGCCATTGCTGTTGATCTCGCAGGCCATGACGTTGGAGCAGGAAAAAGCACCATTGACGAGTATGTTGAAGAAGTGAAAAGATTCTGTGATGAAAACAGCTTAAGAAACATCGTAATGATTGGCCACTCCATGGGTGGTGGAATAGCCCAGAAATTCGCGCTTGATTATCAAGAATACTTAAAGGCAATCGTTTTGGTTTGCACAGGAGCGAAGCTGAGAGTAGCCCCCAACATCTTTGCTGCAATAAAGGAGAATCATGCTCAAGCGATAGAATTGATAACAGAGTTTGCTTTCTCTAACAAAGCACCGAGTGAAATTAGAAAGAGAGCGGCTGAAGAGATGATGAAGATAAGCCCAGAAGTAATCTACAGTGATTTTGAAGCGTGCGACAAGTTTGACGTCATGAGCAGGTTAAAAGAAATAAAACTACCTACGCTCATCATCTGCGGGTTGGAAGATCAGGTTACCCTGTCAAGTGCTGAGAATACTTGAAGAATAACATCCCAAACTCAAGACTCGAAATAATAGCTAACGCTGGCCACATGGTGATGCTGGAAAGACCCGAGGAGTTAAACGAAAGACTGGAAAAATTCATCAAAGAACTGGCTCACCGTAGCGCGCGCGCTAAAAATCTGCCAAACCGCAAGTGAACCGGCGCGCGCGCATGATTCTAAAACTCTATTAATAGGTGAATGCTTTATTTTTTTGAGGAGATTTACGTTGAAAACTCCACGTGAATATGTCGAAAGTTTACGAACATCTAATAAGGAAGTCTATATGTTTGGGGAAAGGATTAAAGACCCTATCGAACACCCCTTTCTTAAACCAACCTTGAATTCTATAGCATTAACCTACGAGCTTGCGCAAGACCCAAAATACGCTGATTTGATGACTGCAGTATCGCACTTAACGGGCGAAAAAATCAACCGGTTCACGCATATACCTCAAAACACGGATGATCTGATCAAGAAGGTGAAGATGCTTCGTCTCTGTGGACAAAAGACCGGATCCTGCTTTCAACGATGTGTTGGGATGGACGCTCTCATAACAATGTCAAGTGTAACATACGAGATAGATCAAAAATACAAGACTAATTACTGTGCGCGGTTCACGGAATTTCTGAAACAGGTCCAGAGAAACGATCTAGTTTGTGCTGGATCAATGACAGATGTTAAGGGAGATAGAGGACTGAGACCGTCGCAGCAAGCTGATCCCGACCTCTACCTGCATGTTGTCGAAAAGAGAAACGATGGAATAGTTGTGAGGGGTGCAAAGGCGCATCAGTCTGGGTCTGTCTTCGCCCACGAGTTGATCGTGCTGCCCACTGTTGCGATGCGCGAGGATGACAAAGATTATGCGGTTTCATTCGCCATCCCAAGCGATGCAAAGGGGGTCATCTACGTTGTTGGTAGGCAGGCGAACGACACGAGAAAGTTGGAAGGCTGCAAGATCGATGTGGGTAACGCTAAGTACAGTGTTGCAGGTCATGAGGCGCTGGTTGTTTTTAATAATGTCTTCGTGCCTTGGGACCGTGTTTTCACGTGTGGGGAATATGATTTTACGGGAATGCTCGTTGAACGATTTGCGTCGTACCATAGACAAAATTATGGGGGATGCAAAACCGGCGTTGGTGACGTGCTAATCGGAGCTGCAGCAACGGTTGCTGAGTACAACGGCGTGGAAACTGCATCCCATATCCGTGACAAGATCACAGAAATGACCCATTTAAACGAGACCATGTATTCGTGTAGCATTGCATGCTCTCATGAAGGCTATGAACTTCCCTCAGGAACCTATTTTGTGAAACCCCTGCTCGCAAACGTCGTCAAACACAACGTAACTAGATTTCCTTTCGAGATGGCTAGGTTGGCCATGGATATAGCTGGAGGGATCGTAGGAACAATGCCTTCTGAAAGAGACTTCAAACATCCGGAGGTCGGAAAATACTTAGATAAGTATCTAAAGGGTAAGGCTGACGTTCCGACGGAGAACAGAATACGCATCATCAGGCTTATCGAAAACATGGCGCTAGGAACGGGGCTGCTTGAAGATCTGCACGGGGCAGGCTCGCCTCAGACACAAAGGATAATGATATCAAGACTAACCGACTTAGAAGCGAAGAAGAAACTCGCAAAAACTCTTGCAGGAATAGAGAAAAACTAGATTGTGATCCTGCAAGAATTTGAACGGTAAAATTGGTAACAAGCGTTGTCTGTCTGAAATCACGTGTGTTTTTTTTGATTTAGCTCGTACTTCCATAAATGTCCCAGAGCCTTAACGCATCGTTCAATTGAAGAGTAGACAGGGATGTTTTCTTCTTCGAGCTGAGTAGTCCATGAATCTACGGTTTCTTTGAACCCTATGAACTGTGTCAACATGGTTTTTTGTTCAAGGGGCTTTTCCATTCTATGAATTATGATGTTTTTTGCGTTAAATATCGGAATAAGCCTTGGCACGGCTACGAACAGAACCAATACGCTGTCAACGTTACTATCTTCCGAGGCGGCTGCGAGCGCTATTCTTATACTTTCTTCTGGTCCGACAACCTCGAATAAAGGTTCGACGTCGACAGGGTTATTTACGACCGCCCATGGTGGCATTCTACTGCTTATTCGGCTCAGAGTCTCGTCGGATAAAGTTGCAAGCTCTAAACCATGTTTGGCACATTCGTCGGCCGCCATCACGCCACCTGCACCGCTAACGGTGATTATTGCAACCTTGTTACCTCTGGGTAGGGGTTGTAGAGCGAAAGCCTTAGTTATGTCCAAAAGCTCCTCGAGATCACCGCTTATACGTATGACACCAGTCTGTTTGCACACAGCATCAAAAATCTCATCTTTCACAGCAAGGGAACCAGTGTGAGATAGGGATGCTTTCATCCCAGCTGGACTTCTACCAGACTTGAGCACGATTATGGGCTTCTTCTTGGCAACTTTCTTAAAAACCTCAAAGAGTTTTCTGCCCTCTTTTACGCCTTCCATGTATATTGCAATGACTCGTGTATCTCGATCCTCGGCCAAGTATTCTAACACTTCTGCATCATCCACATCACATTTGTTTCCAAGCCCTACGATCTTGCTTATTCCAAAAGGCTGCTTGGAAACTATCCACCAGAAAGCTGCTGCCGCAAATAGACCTGTTTGGGCGATGAAGGCAACATTGCCCCTTTTCAACTTTGGAAGTGCTACAAAAGACGTTGTGAAGTTGTTTGATGTATTTACGATGCCAGTTGTATTTGGTCCAATTACCCGAATTCCAGCTTTCTTTGCAATCGCTAGAACTTCATTTTCAAGGTTTTGTCCCATTTCGCCTGTTTCACGAAAACCAGAAGAACAGATGACTACACCTCTGACGTGCTTTTTTGAACAATCTTTCATTACTTCCGGAACTTTGGATGCCGGCACAATTATTACCGCTAATTCAACATCCTCGTCTATTGAGTCAACTCTGGGATAGGCTTTCAAACCCAGGATTTCATCCGCATTAGGGTTAACCACGTAAATTTTGCCCTTGAATTCCAAGTCAAGCAAGTTTTCCAGCAATGAGTGGCCAAATTTGAGAGGGTTACGTGATGCCCCGACAACTGCAACGCTTTTGGGTTCAAAGAAACATTTTAGTTCATCAAGCGTCCCTGCATCAGCACTCATTTTGATCACTCAGTACTACTTAGCAAAATTTTAGGTTTTAATATATTTCGAAGAGAATTCAATGGTTAAAACATAGATAACCTGTAATCATCGAAAAGTCAAAAATGAAACGTCTAGCTAGGGTTTTGGATCTTTCGAGTTTCCCTAAAAAGTCACGGCCAACATAGCGCGCGCTATCCTTTGTGGTCTAGGCAGACTGGGCAAAAACCTATTATTAACTCCACTGAAACACCTGACAAACCACAGCAAATCACTCATATTGAAACAAGAGAAGAATTTCAAAAAGGGTACATCAAGCGCGCGCTGGTTTTTGTCAAAAAAATATTTGGAAAATGGGTCTTCACAGCTTGCCACATCTTGCCACAGAAAATGTGGCGCAACGGTTGCACCACCAAGGAGCGCGCGCGAACCTGATGCATTGGCTGAGTCTGCGCACAAATCTTAGCGCGCGCGCTAAGTATAAAACCTACGTCCTAATGTGTTTTATATTCTAAAGGGGATGAACTCTGTGTCTCGAATAGATGTAAAAGGTCCAGCGGACCTTCAAAAGGACATTCTCAATAAAGGACTATGCTTGGCATGCGGCGCTTGTGCGAATCTTTGCCCCTACATTAACATGGTTGAGGAAAGACCTGTTATGATCGAATCTTGCGGGCTAAGCGAAGGAAAATGTTACGATTTTTGTCCAAGGACGTATGTCGACCTACCCATGCTTGACAAAATTGTGTTTGGTGCGTACAGAAGTGACCTAGCGATTGGTTCGAGCTTGGCTGTCATGAAAGTTAAGTCCAGGGACGATAGGATTAAATCAACCGCCCAATACGGAGGGGTTGCATCAGCGCTTATAACGTTCGCCTTACAAACAGGCGAAGTGGACGCTGCAATCTTGACAAAGTCCAAAGATAGAATCACTCCACAACCGGCACTAGCAAGAAACAAGAAGGACGTTCTTGAGTGTGCTGGTACAAAGTATGTAGTGTGCCCCACAGTCACAGGTGTCACGGAAGCTATAAGGCAGGGGACACGGAAAATTGGGGTCGTCGGAACTCCATGCCAAGTTATTGCTGTTCGAAAAATGCAAGCTTCGAAATTTGAGATTGGTGCTGACAAGATAGGCTTAGTAATAGGCTTGTTCTGCACGTGGGCGCTTTCACCTCGAGTTTACAGCTTCATAAGGCGTGTAACTGGTTCCGTAAATGTTGTGAAACTTGACGTGCCTCCTCCTCCGACGAATACTTTCACTATAGAAACCGAAAAGAACAAGTTTGAGGTTCCTCTGGACGAGATAAGGAAATTCATTCTGCCCTCGTGTAACGTATGCTTTGACATGACCAGCGAGTTTGCAGATATTTCTGTTGGAACTGTTGAAGGAGAAGAAGGCTGGAACACCGTAATAGTTCGAACGAGTTTAGGGAAAAAATTTTTCCAACGAGCTAAGGAAGCGGGAATTATCGAAGTCGCGCCATTAGGGAAGGAGAGGCTTGATCATCTGCGCGAGGCTTCGTTGAATAAGAAGAGAAGAGCTCTAAAGGAGATGGAATCTCTGAAAACATCTTACCTCATACTAAGAGAGGAGGATAGATCAAAACTAACCTTGTAGATGGGAGGGTTGTGTTATGTCTTATGTTGGAGTAGATGAACCTAGTAGAAAAGTGTTGTTAATGGGAAATGAAGCCATTGCGAGAGGTGCTCTCGAGGCGGGGGTTCATTTTTGTTCTGGGTATCCTGGAAACCCTGCTTCAGAAATATTGGACACTTTGGCAGGCCTTGCAAGGAAATTTGATTTCTATGTTGAATGGTCTGTTAATGAGATTGTTGCGCTGGAGACTGCGGGGGCTGCCTCTTTCACGGGATTGAGAGCATTGACTGCGATGAAAAACCTAGGAGCAAATGTTTGTGCGGATTTCTTGATGACTGTTAGCCTTTCAGGTACAAGGGGAGGCTTTGTCCTAGTTACTGGCGACGACCCGTCTGCTCACTCTACAACCTCAGAGCTAGACACTCGAAACTATGCAAGGTTTGCAGATATTCCGTTGTTGGAGCCTGCGACCATGCAGGAGGCCAAGGACATGACTAAATGGGCCTTTGATCTTTCCGAAGAATTAGGGGTCATATGCCTGGTGCGATCCTCAACAAGGCTTTCACATTCGAGAGGTGCAGTCACACTTGGACCAATAAAAAGAGAAAAAAGGTCGGCCGATTTTAGTCCAGACGACACATGGACTTCAGGTTCATCCAGGATAACATCCATGTTCCATAGCATGCTACATGAAAAGTTAAAAAGAGCTCAGGAGAAATTTGAAAATTCCAGTTTCAACTGGTACGTAGGCAAAAAAGACGCCGACTTCGTCATCGTTGCATCAGGCACAGGATGGCTGTACTCTTCTGAAGCTGTGAAACTGCTGGGACTTGAAAATGATGTGGGAATACTGAAACTTGGAACTACATGGCCACTTCCCGAGAAACTTGTTGCCACCCATCTAAAACATGCGAAAGAAGTTTTATTTGTAGAAGAAACAGATCCGTTCCTAGAACAAAACGTAAAAACGTTAGCTGCAGAACTAGCCGTTGAGGGCATTGGTCCAATAAGATTCTATGGTAAAAAGTCGAACCACGTTCGCGGCGAGTTCGGCGCTGGCACCGGTGAACTAGACGTAGACGTCGTAGTGAATTCTTTAGTCGAGATAAAGAAATTGGGGTACGTTCCCATAGGAAAAGAATATTCTGAAAAAGCGCAAAAACTACTGAGTTCTTACGTACCTTCTAGATCCATGAGCTTTTGCGCTGGGTGCCCCCACAGAGCGTCTTTATGGGCAATAAAGAAGGCACTGAAATTGGATGGACGAGATGGAATTGTTACCGGTGACATCGGATGCTACAGTCTCGGAATGTTGCCAACAGGATTTTCCGTCGCAAAGACCTTACACTGTATGGGAGCTGGAATAGGAACAGCAAATGGCTTTGGAAATCTGAAAAGATTTGGCTTAGATAAACCTGTTATAGCACTTGTCGGAGATTCAACATTCTACCACGCATGTATACCAGCGTTGATAAACGCCCACTGGAACAGGGCTAATCTTTTGTTGGTAGTTTTGGACAATAACACGACTGCGATGACTGGACATCAACCTCACCCAGGCAGCGGATTGAACGCGCTAGGATGTATTTCACCGAAGAGTCCAATAGAAGACATCTGTAAAGCCATCGGCGTCGAGGTCACGGTTTGTGATTCCTTTGATCTGGATAATGCAGTCAAAAAGTTGCATGAAATTCTTCAAGCCGAAGGGGCAAAGGTAATGATCTTTAGACATGAGTGCCCCCTCGCGTTTCCAAAGAAAAAGAAGGTTAGAGTTTACGTGGATGCGGATAAATGCATAGGCGAAGGATGTGGATGTGTAAGATTCTGCACCCGGGTGTTTGGGTGTCCAGGTAACATATGGGATTATGAGAAGGGAAAGGCGAAGATAGATGAAGCCATATGTAATGGATGTAAACTTTGTGCCAAACTTTGTCCTGCAGAGGCCATCATAGTTGAAGAGGAGGAGTGAAATGAGGATGGAAGAGCCTTTAAACATCATAATAACTGGTGTTGGAGGACAGGGGAATGTTATAGCTTCTCAAATATTGGGATCCGCAGCAGTGGAAGATGGGTTTTGCGTCTCAATCGGCGAAACGTACGGAGCGGCTCAGCGAGGGGGAGCCGTGATGAGTCACGTTCGACTCTTCAAACAAAATGAGTATGGGTCCCTCATACCTCAAGGTGGAGCCCACATAATTCTTGGCTTTGAACCGATAGAATCTCTACGCACGCTTGGCAGTTTTGGCAATAAGAAGACCAAAGTAATTGTAAATCCTAGACCGATTTATCCCATAGATGTTCTTGCTGGCATGGCAAAATATCCTGCTGTAGATGACATTCTAAGAGTCATCAAAGAACTAGTGTCCAGCATCCACGTGGTTGAGGCTACAGAACTTGCCAAAGAGGCAGGAGATTCAATAATGCAGAATGTAGTTATGGTAGGATGTTTGGCAGGTTCAGGATTTACCCCTGTGAAAATTGAAACTTTAAAGGAAGTAATCAATATGATATTCGCGGAAAAACGTCCTGAAGCAAATTTGAAGGCATTCGAGTTAGGAGTGAAAGCGATTAGGGAGACGAAGCCTCTTTAGTTAGAAAATTTTCCCTGGGTTTAGTATATTGTTTGGATCGAAAGCCTTCTTTATCCTTCTCATAAGTTCTATCTTTCTTCTATCTTCCATTTCCATGAAATATTTTTTTCTTGCACAACCGATGCCGTGCTCAGCTGAGATGGCTCCTCCAAGTGATTTTCCAACTTGATAGATTTCTCCGACAACCATTGAAAGCTTATCAGGATCTGGCTCCAGTATAGCTAGATGAATGTTTCCATCTCCAGCATGCCCAGCACCCGTTATGATTGTGGCGTACTTTCCAGATATCTCATGTATCTCTTCCATAAATTTTGGTATTTCACCGCGGGGGACTACGACATCTATTAGATCCGTCGCGCCTGCATCCCTTGCAGCGTAATAAGCTTTTTCTCTCAGTTCCAAAAGCTCCTGTCCAGCTCTCTCACTGGTAGGAATAAATATGTCGATTGCCCCGTGTTCCATGCATATGTCGCCAATAAACTCAGCATCCTTGAATGCTTCTTCAGAATTCCTTCCTTCTACAACAATGATGAGAAATGCTTCTGCTTCATCGCGTACCCTTTCATTTATAGGAACTTTTATTCGTGTGTAGTCCTCCATAGCATTAAGCCCAAGTTTTTCTAAAAATTCGATAGTTACAGGGGTTGCTTCAGATTTAAGTATGATGGGAACGACTTTGATTCCGTCGTTAAGATTTCTGAATGGGACAAAAAGCGTTGTCGTAGCTTTAGGGCGTGGAAGAAGCTTCAATATGGCCTTTGTTATCACTGCTAGAGTTCCTTCAGAGCCTATAAGTAATTGTGTCAAATCGTAACCAGTTGAAACTTTCACGTATTTCCCACCGGTTTCTATTATCTCCCCTGTGGGCAAAACCGCTTCCAATCCTAGGACAAAGTGTCTAGTCACTCCATATTTAACTGCCCTCATCCCTCCTGCGTTTGTGGCCACATTGCCTCCGATAGTGGCGCTCTCTTCTCCTAGATAGATTGGATAATACAGCCCACGTGCCTCAACAGCTTTGTAGAGGTCTGCCAGTTTGATGCCTGGTTCAACAACTGCCACGCAGTTTTCTTCATCAATTTCCAAGATTTTGTTCATTCGCTCGAGGCATAAGAGAACACCTCTAGAAACGGCCACGCAACCACCGCTTAGACCAGTTCCTCCACCTCTGGGTGTAACAGGGATTTTTTCCTTATTCGCCAGACTTAGTATCTTTGCTACCTCTTCTGAATTTTCCGGCTTGACCATGACTGCTGGTAAGCAGTGCTTTACGGTAAGTGCTTCATCATGTCCGTATTCTTCGGTTATTTCATCGCCAGCAAATACATTTCTTTTTCCCACGATTGCCGTCAGTCTTTCCACGACTTTATTCATTTTCCATCGTCCCTCAGAAGACACGCTCAAAACATCTAGTATATAATTTTTAAGAAACTAATCTTTGGCTCAGTGATGAATCTAGTTAACATTGCTTTTGGGGGGCAAGGATGAAAGAGGCTTGTGCCTCATTCCAAGAATGGACTCAACAAGGTTTTTTCTGGACCATTCTCCTCCACTCATTTCCTCCATCAAAAGGACCTTCTTTGGCACATTTGAAAAAATCTTTTCCACTATCTGTTCAACATCCAGCCCCATGCTCCAAAGCACATCAACTTTCTCCTTTAACTTTAACATGTTGGTCAGGATCTCTTTTATGCCGTTTTTGTCCCAGACCCCATGGCCGCCGTATGATTTTTCGAAATCTAAATTTACAACCACTCTAAGAGAATCCATTGCGTCTATAGAGTCTTCCTCTTTCATTATGATGACAGGAGTTGGATTTGTTACCAAGTCGCCTGTGAACATTATGTTTTCGATTAGAAATGATACGTGGTCAAAGCTGTGTCCGGGGGTTTCAACCGTGGTAACTGTTACCTTGTTGAATTCGATTTTTCCTTGAAGTGGAGTGGCTTTGATAGGCTTTGGTTGACCCCAGACTATCTGTCTGTATCCTGGAATTTCGGGAGGGTTTGCAAGAATTTCGAGGGATTTTTTGGGCGCAAAAATGTCAACATCAAGTCTTTCTTTGAAAAGATATGCTCCACCGCTATGGTCTTCGTGATAATGGGTCAAAAGAATTGCCTTGACGTCAAGCTTACTCTTTTCTATGAAGTCTGCAGCTTCTTCAGCTGTAAGAGGACAGCCAGTGTCAATCACTAGACCTTTGTAGTAATAGAGGGTTGTCCAATAATAGGGTTCAGCATCGTATTCTTTACCAACACTTATTGAAATAAAGTTGTCAGCAATTCTTTTCCACTTAAGCATGTAAGATCAGAACTCGAAGAGAAATATTAGGATTTAGTCGAAAAGATCTAATCTCTATTTTTCCTTTTCAATGATAGTTGCTACCCCTTGCCCTCCGCCTATGCACGCCGTTGCCAATCCATACCGACCACCTTTAGATTCCAATATCCTTGATATAGTTCCGACCAGTCTTGCACCAGTTGCGCCCAGCGGATGCCCAATAGCTAAAGCTCCTCCTTTCACGTTGACTTTTTCAGGGTCAATTCCAAGCTCTTTTATACACCAGAGAGTGACTATTGCAAAAGCTTCATTGATTTCCCAAAAATCAATGTCCTTAACGTCTAGTCCAGCATGTTTGAGTGCCATTTTGCTTGCGGGAACTGGTCCTTTGCCCATCACTGCGGGATGAACTCCTGCCCATCCCATCGACTTGATGGTTCCGAGCGGGGCCAATCCAAGTGATTTTGCTTTCTCCTCGGAGGCAAGCATCACGCAGGAGGCACCAGCATTTAGTGGAGAAGAGTTTCCGGCCGTTATTACTCCTTCCTTTGCAAACGCTGGCGGAAGACTCTGGATTTTTTCCAAGACACAGTCGGATCGCACGCTTAAGTCCGTATCGACGGTTTCTGTAGTTCCATCAGGATAAGTTACAGTTATTGGCATTATCTCGCCTTTAAAGAACCCTTCTTGCTGAGCTTTTGTTGCCAACTGATGACTTCTTAGAGACCATCTGTCCATATCTTCCTTGGTAAGGCCGTATTTTTCTGCTCCTTCTTTGAACAACTTTTCTGCTGTTAATCCCATTACGAAGCCTGTTTCCATATCGTATTTTTTGTATTCTTCTTTTTCGGCAAGATCAAACGGTGGGCTTATCCATCCGTTGTCAGTGCCCATTGGAACGCGGGTTAGGTGTTCCATTCCAGACGCGAGCACAAGGTCACTGTTCCCTGTCATTATTTCCATGGCACCAAGATGTATGGCACTCATAGAAGATCCACATTGTCTGTCAATAAAGACCGCTGGAACATCCACCGGAAGCTTGGCTAGCAAAGCTACTGATCGTCCACCATAAGTCCACTGCTCCCAAACACCAAAAGCAGATGCTACAACCGATTCGTTGATTTCGGAAGGATTAACGCCTGTCCTTTCAACGATTTTCTCAATAAGCATAGCGGCCACGTGGTCAATTCTTAAAGGATTAAATTTGTCCTTTTCAGGCTCTCTTGGTCTGGATCTTGAAAAGGCAGATCTCAGATAATCAACTATTACCACTTTTCTCACTGGATTCCTCCTTCGAATAGCATTTGGAAATCTATATTGAGGGGTATGGACATATTTAAGTTTTCCATACAATCTTTAGCGCGCACGCAGCATTTTCCTTTATGTTATTCCATTAAAAACGCATTCTGAGATAGGAAAAACTTAAATTTTCTAATAATTACTGTAATCAAGAGGTATTCGAAAATGGGAAGAGTAAAAGACGGTTACAAAGAACTAGCCAACAGGGCTAACGCAGTTCCCGAGGCAAAGAGTGCCATGGCTGGCTGGAACAAAGTCGTACAATTCACAGTAGAGGGAGAAGGAGACTTTTACCTTAAGTTCGACAACGGCGCGGCTACATTCAATGAAGGTAAACATGAAAAGCCTGACGTAACGTTGAAAGGACCGGAAGATGTTTTCTACAAGATGCTGACTCGAGAGCTTGATCAGACAAGAGCGTACTTTGCCAAGCAATATACTATCGAGGGTTCCATGTCTGACGCCATGAAATTCGGACGCATAGGAACGGCCATAGCTAAAGCAACCTAAGACGGTTACTTTACAAAACATTTTTTTTCTTGAAAAGAATGTTATGTTGGGCTAGTTTCTCTCATTTTTCAAGCTTGAAGATTTCCTCTCTCAGCCTCTTATGATCTACTTTTCCAACATCCGTCTTTGGCACTTCGCCTCTGAACTCAACGATTTTTGGAACTTTGTAGTGGGCAAGTCTTTCTTCGCAATATTTCATAATTTCTTCTTCGGTTATTTTTCCTCTGTAATCTGTCTCGCAAACAACTATGGCTTTTACTCGTGCACCAACCTCTGGGTCAGGCACCCCTATTACAGCGGCTTCCTTTATTTTTGGATGTTTGTATAACACTTCCTCTATTTCGTTCGCATAGACTGACAGACCTTTGTATTTTATCAAGTCCTTTTTCCTTTCAACGAAATAGAAGTATCCTTCCTCATCCATTCTTACTATGTCGCCTGTTCTGAACCATCTCATGCCCCTGGCTTCAAAGAAGCATTTTGCATTTTCTTCTGGCTTGTTGAAGTATTCTCTCATTATTTGCGGACCGTTTAAGACCAGTTCCCCTGGTTCGCCAGGCGCCACGAATTCATTCTTGTCTGGATCGGCCACTGCTGCATAGGTGCTCGGCAACGGTACGCCGAACGATCCGGGCTTGTTTCTATCTTGCGGGTTAGTGTGGGATACCGCCGTTGTTTCAGTGAGACCATATCCTTCGTTTATTTCTCGGCCTGTTATTCTAATCCATTGCTTCCGCGTGGTTTCATGCAAAGTGTCGGCTCCGCAGAAGAGATATTTCGCCTTTTTCCAATTTACTCTCTTAATTCCAGGTGCGTCGAGGAGATATTTGTAGAGTGTGGGAACTCCATAGAAAAGTGTTATGTTGTAGTCTTGGATGGCATCTAATATTTCGTTCAATTCAGGTGTAGGGAATAGGATCGCGGTTCCGCCACGGAAGGTTCCGGTGAGCATTATCACCGACTGTCCATATATGTGATAGAAGGGTAATACAGCTACAGCAATTTCTTTTCCATCTTCTATTTTTGTGTATGCTCGGTGCATCTGTTCTTGAAGTGCAACAACGTTTCTGTGAGTCAACACTGCACCTTTCGGGTCGCCCGTAGTCCCACCAGTGTAAGGAAGGGCGGCTATGTCGTCTGGCGATATTTTCACGTCGGGTGGGTTTGGTGGGTATTTCCCAAGCAAGTCTGAAAAGTGCAGCAATCCCTCCGCTTTCCCGATTTCTTCTTTAGGTGACTTCCCTCGAACTCTGGCTAGAACACTTCCACTACCAGATAAATAGTCAGACATAGACGTTATAATTACATGGTCTATTTTGACTTCTTCCAGGGCTTTTTGTACTTTGTCATAATGTAAATCAAGGCAGACGATCATTTTGGCTCGGCTGTCTCGGAGTTGGTGAGCAATCTCTCGTGAGGTGTAAAGTGGACTAATGGTTGTCACGGTGGCTCCTAGTCTCAAAATGCCATGGTATGCGATGACAAATTGTGGACAGTTTGGAAGATATATAGCAACCACGTCTCCTTTCCGTATGCCCAAATCATGCAGAGCTGTTGCGAATCTTAGAGACTGTTCTCTTATCTCCTTATGTTTGACCTTCTTCCCAAAGAAGATTAAAGCAACTTTGTCTCCCCACTTTTTGCAGTTTTCATCAAGTACTTCTACTATGTTCGTTTCTGGGACTTTAATATCGGGTGGGACGTCCTTACCATACCATTTTATCCATGGTCTTTTAAGGTATTCATCTAAGGCTTGATCAGATTTTGATTCTCCCATGATACATCGCCCTATTTCATTCACGTTACTTCTTTTCTTGGAGTCCGGTCGGATATGAATGATGCATTTCATATTCCTATATACATTTCTCTTATGTCTTTGTTTTTCATTAATTCTTCTGTTGTTCCCTGGGCCGTTATTCTTCCATGCGTGATTACGTATGCCCTGTTCGCCAGGCTTAGTGCAATGCTTGCATCTTGTTCAACGAGCAATATTGTTATTCCTGAACTCCAGACTTCTTTTATGCTCTCAAAGACTTTTTGTTTTAGCAAGGGTGCTAGTCCGAGTGACGGTTCGTCGATCGTTAAAAGTCTAGGTTTCGACATCAGAGCCCGTGCAATTGCGAGCATTTGCTGTTCTCCTCCGCTCAGCGTTTGGGCCATTTGGTCTTTTCTTTCTTTTAGGATGGGGAAGAGTTGATAAGCTCGCTGTAAATCTTTCTTTATCTGGTCTTTGTCTTTTCTCAGGTAGCTTCCCATGATTATATTTTCTAGAACGGACATTTCTGGGAAAGGTCTGCGTCTTTCAGGGCAGTGAATTATTCCTTTCTTCACTATGTTGGATGGGCCAAGTTTGTCAATTCTCTCTTTTTCGAAAAGAATTGTACCGGAAATATTTGCTCGTTCGCTTCTTCCTCTTTGGAACTGCCCCAGTATTCCTGATATTGTCTTGAGTAATGTTGATTTTCCAGCGCCGTTTGGTCCAATAACAGTCACGAACTCTCCTTTTTCTACGTTTATGCTGACGTCGTTTAACGCCATGGCTCCGTCGTATTGAACTGTTAGGTTATTGACTTCTAGCATCAAATCAAATCGCCTTCCCCAGATAGACTTCAATAACTTTATCGTCTTTCGCTATATCTTCTGGTGTTCCTTCAGCGATTTTTTCTCCGTTATGCATAACCAATACTTTCTTGACTATCTGCATGAGTGCGTGGAGTTTATGTTCAACTATTGCCAACGTGTAGCCGTCTAGATGCATTCTTTGAATGGACTTAATCATGTATCCTGTTTCTACCGGGCTTAACCCACCGAAGGGTTCGTCCAAGAGGACGAGGTCGGGCTCTAACGCCATGGCTCTGGCAATTTCGAGGCGTTTCAAGTCGCCAAAGGAAAGGTTTTCGGCCGGCTCCATCATCATTTCAGACAGGCCTACGTCTTCAAGCATTTCCAAGGCTTTTCTCTCAGCGGTTCTGATGTATTCGATTTTTCTCTTTCCTCTCGGGGACTCTAACGCTACTAATACGTTTGCGATTGTCGGTAGATGTCGGAAAGGTCTAACAACTTGAAAAGTCCTTGCAAGCCCTTTGTTTGCAATTTTGTCTGTTGAAAGCCCAGTTATGTCTTCACCTGCAAGCTTCACTTTTCCGGAATCTGGTTTTAAGTAGCCTGTCATCAGATTGAAGAGGGTCGTCTTTCCGGCGCCGTTGGGCCCAATTATTCCCAATATTTCTCCTTCGTCAACGTGGAAGCTGACGTTATCAACTGCGGTCAATCCTCCGAAGCGCTTCGTAAGATTTTCAACTTCAAGTAGATGCGTGATTCTGCACCCCTAATCCTTCATGTTTCACCTTTTTCTTTTCTTTTCCTCAACCCTCGTATGAGGAATGCCAAGGCATTTCGCATGCGCTTGAACAGTTTCACCTTCTTCTCTTCTATTTCCTCAATCTCTCGTGGTTCTTGGAGATCTTCCAACTTGTCAACTACGGCGCGGCCTATGCCTCGCGGCCATTTAACGACAAAGATTACTACAACTAGCATGAAAATAAGCAGGCTCGCCATTCCGCCAACTGGCACTAGTTGTGTGAATATGTATCTGTCCATTAAGTAGTAAATATACGTTCCAACGAGTGGACCGTAGATGGTTCCAATGCCGCCTAGAATAGTGACTAATATAGGAATGAGGGAGATTGATATATCGAGAAAATCTGGAGTCACTCTCACTGAAAGATAAGCTTGTACGCACCCGGCCAAACTGCCAAATAGGCCACTTATGGCAAAGGCCATTAATTTGTATTTTGTCACGTTAATTCCGCAAGCTTTGGACGCTAATTCATCATCAAGCAAAGAGACGAAAACAACGCCCGTCCTAGAACTAGCGATTTTGTATACTACCAGGGCTGATATTGCCATTAGAGAAAGTGATAGATAGTAATTTGCCACAAATTGCCCCACATAGCCTAGAGAGAGAGGGAAGATTCTAGTCAGGGGGATCCCAATGTCGCCCCCGAACACATCACTGTAGTAGAAAAGAAAGCCTGTCGCCGCTAAAGGAAGGGCCAGGGTTACCAACGCCAAGTACGGCCCTTTCACTCTTAAGCAGGGGATCCCCACAATTACCGCAATTCCAACACTGATCAATAGGCTAATGGGTATCGTCATCCATACTGGCCATCCAAAATACCGGAATAATAGAGCTGCGCCATATCCGCCTGCCCCATAAAAGATAGCGTGACCCATACTAATCTGACCCGAGCGGCCAACGAGCAAGTCCCAACTTACGGCTAGTATTGCAATGACATTCGCGGAAGTTAGAATACCCAATTTGTCCAAGCTAAGCCCCGTCAGAGGTATGAGCGAAAGGATTATGAGGATAAGAAATGCTAGCATTCTCGGCGGTACATCATACACGTGTGTTGCGAAACTTCTGTATGCCCTTCTGAGATATTTAACAGGCATGTGGACTTGTTACTCCATTTCTATGCGTTTTCCAAATAGCCCCTTTGGCCTAATTATGAGCACGATGATCATTACAATGAACGGAAGGGATGTGACCAGCCCCCCCGCACCCGTCAGCGTCAGACTGAAGATGGTTGTCGCATATCCAAAAATGAGGGCTCCTATAAGGGTTCCTTTGATGCTCCCCAGACCGCCAAGTATAACGATCGAAAATGAAAGGGCCAGAGCTTGCAGCCACATATAGAAAGATGCAGCTCCCGTCATCGATACGTAGAACACCGCTGCGATGCTTGCAATCCCCGCCGAAATTGCTGATGTCAACATGTACATCTTTTCAACACTCACCCCCACGAGCATGGCAGCTTCAAGATCTTGAGATAAGGCTTTCATTGCCTTCCCACTTTTTGTTTTTGCTATGAATATCCAGAGGCTTGCAAACAATAGAATAGATATTACCGCGGCTAGCGCTTGGGCATTCACGATAACCACATTTGATACAGTGAAATTTCCGGGTAGAATCGCTGGAATTGAAAATCGGAAAGCCAACGTTGAACCAAAAACTAACCAGATTATCTGCTGGAAAATTATGCACCCACACAATGACACTACCATTGTGGCAATTTGATCACCTAGTACTTGATGAAGCGTCAACCTGTAGAAGATGCTCCCAATAATCCCAGTAAGTATAGGGGTAACGATCAGAGCTAAAACTGGAACTACGTACAAGAACTCTGCAGGAAAAAAAGAGGAGAAGAGATTACTAAGAGCGCCGAAAATGTAAGCGCCTAAAACAAAGAAAGCGCCGTGCGCCAGGTTTATAATGCCTGAAACACCATAAATCAATGTGAACCCTAACGCCATAAGAGCATATACGAAACTGGTAATGGCACCCAAAATGATTATTTGCTCCAGCACCATACCCTCTTCCCCTCCAAACGCATTTTTGAAAATAGTAACGCTCATAGCTAATAAGATTTTCCTAAGCATCAATTAATAAAAAAAGGGATGAGTTTGGGGTTGTTCAGTGTTGTTCGTCCGCTTTTCTTATGTAAGAGGCCATTGTGGAACAGTGAGGCCGTAGTGACCTGCCAGCATTACCAGATCTGTGAGACCGATTGTGCCGCTGTTGTCTAAGTCCGCGTAGATGTTCCAGCCGGGTTGGCCAAATTTAGAGCCGTAGGCATTTGCGAGAACTACCAAGTCCGATAGGCTCACTTTGCCGTTGAAATCAATGTCCCAAGCTGCCAACGCATACATCGCTGGAGGTATCTGGGTTTTTCGCGAGTACACCTTGTCTGTTGGCGATATGACATTCATTTGAGCCCCGACGTTGGGATACGGGGACGCTGGAACCGTTGTGTTTTGAACCCATTGTACCATGAAAGAGCGCGCCAAGCCTTGGGTCCAGTTGATGCCTGTTTCAGAAGACAGTACGTCGTTAGGTTGCTCGTAGGGGTTAGCGGTTTGCGCGTACATGAACATACCTGTCAGACCCATTCTTTGAGTAGCTTTGATAACGGGCAGCAGGACGTTAGGATCTGTGGTTCCTGCTTTTTCTATTGCGGCTTTTATCCCGTACACTGCATCGTATGCGCCTGCACCAGTGTACACGGGCCAGGAGGCCCCGGTCGGATCTATGCTTTTGGTGTAGTTTTCGAAGTTGGCCCAGAAAACGTCCGAGTATCCAGGCACTGTCGGCGTAGCTGTTCCAGACCAGCATAAGAAACACTCGTAATTGCATTCGGAAGCTACTGTAGTACTACCACCCAAATCCGCCCAGTGGCTCTGGTGCTGTCCGGGTACATCTATGCCCACAATCATGGCCGGCATATTTGCCGCAGCTACTGCGTGAATGAGATCATTCACCTCTGGCAGCGTGAAGACAGTAATGATTAGATGCACACCCTCAGCCTTCAAACTGCTCACAATGCTAGCAAAGTCATATGTCACACCTGGCGTTACGGCAATGTAGCCTGGGTACGGGGTTCCATCCACACCTTTTGTGGTTGCGTTTGGCCCCAGATAGCTAGGATATAAGGTCGGAGCGGTCAATGCACCCAAGATTGGTGCAGTCCACGTAAGTTGCTCCGCTATCACGGCAAAACGTACTTTCCCAGGGGCGTCTGCAGGATAAGTCGAATTCGCATACATGGGTGCCAGTACCTTTGGAAGAAGATACTCTCTCATATAGCCAGCTATAGCACCAAAGAGAAAGTTGCCGTTGACAGGCGTTACACGGAACACCCATTTACCCGCGGGCGTGCTCCCGTTAATCAATGTAGTTTCGGATGACCCACATATGAAGTATGGTACCGGAGTGTTTCCACCGGTATTCCAAGCCTCAAGTGTCGCGAGTGCTGCTTGAGTGGTTTCTGTTCTGAAACCGCCAACGATGAACTGATCCTTACCCAGCATTGCCTGCATAGAGGCGGTTGTGATGGTTGTATCATAAGTTCCTTTAGTAGGACTATATGCCCCCTCGTCTTGGAAATCCAGGACGATCGGCTCAAATGTTCCGCTCACATTGATGCCGCCTGCACGATTGATTTCGTCTGCGGCCATTTGTGCACCGTCCCACTGTCCTCCATGCCCAGCGAAACCGCCACCTCCCTCCACTAAGTATTTAGCATATAGAATTCCTATGTTTACCGTTGGGGCCGCTGTGAGTTTCACGTTGAATCCAGCGAAAGATAAGACAAGCATTGGAATCATTAATAGCATTAGATTTTTATAAGATTTCTTCATACTCCTTTCTTCCTCGTTTAATTTACGGTGTCCTATATATTTAAGTCTATGTGAAACATTGTTCTATCTCGCGCCCAGGAACCTGATGTCGAAAAACATCAGATGGAGTATCATCAATTCCTAAGCAAATCAGCGCGCGCGGAAATGTGAGAAAGTGCCTTGACCGAGAGTTTTTCAGAAGTACCGAGAGAGCATGATGGGGCAAAAGATAAGTGAACGCATGATCATTATTCTGCCGGAAGAAGGCATTTTCTGTGGGAGCTGACGAGAACCTGTGGAAGTTCATGCAGGCGCATCTTGGCTATGATGACGAGGAGATGAAAAAGTTCAAGGCGAACCCGCGGAACGTTGATGTCTTGGCAAAAGCACCCGAACTGATGAACAAGACAATCGTCGCGGAAGTAGTTGAGTCCAAGAACTGTAACAGTCTGCACAAAGTCGGCGACAGATTCATTTTCGACGGTGCAGGCAACTTGCTAACCAAGAAGAATCCAGAGAGAATATGCATTTATGCGCTAGCAGAATTACCCAAGTTCATCTTTGCTGTCAATGAGCTCATCTATGCTGGAGCCGACCCCAACAAAATGCGGTTTCCAAGGACTGGATGCTTCGACGTCGGCGTAGCCTGCGGAGGATGGGGGCACATCGTAATGGAAATCAAAGTGGAACAAAGGCAAAAGTAGCGCCCGCCGCAATGCAGAAGAAGAAGTGCAGATTATTTGAAGAGAAGTTTGGTGAGAGGAGGCTTATTAGAGTTGAGTGAGACATGGGAGCATAAGTTTGTTCAGACGAACGGGATTCGTCTTCACTGTGTTGTCCAGGGTCAGGGGAAGCTTGTGGTAATGTTACACGGTTTTCCCGAGTTCTGGTATTCTTGGAGACATCAGATACCCGTTATGGCAAAATACTTCAAGGTCGTAGCCCCAGACATGAGAGGTTACAATAAGAGCGAAAAACCTGAAGGTGTAGAAAATTACAGAATGAACCTACTGGTTGAGGACGTGATGGGTCTCATAGAGGCTTTTGGGGAGGAGAAGGCCATAATTGTAGGTCACGATTGGGGAGCCATCGTGTCTTGGGCTTTCGCTATGGCACACCCAGAAGCCACCGAGAGACTGATTATTATGAATGTGCCGCACCCCGCGGTTTGGCAGGAAAAAGCAAAATACATTGCTAGGCAACTTCAGAAGAGCTGGTACATCTTTTTCTTCCAAAAAGAGAAGGTTCCAGAGAGCTATTTCAGCAGAAACAACTATCTTGCTCTTAAGCTGATGCTGAGTAGATCAACGGTTAGAGAAGGCGTCTTCAGCGACGAGGACTTGGAAAGATTCGTGGTGGCATGGTCGAAACCAGGCGCGCTAACCGCAAGCATAAACTATTACCGCGCAAACATCAGACCCGAAATCTTCATGACAGAAGTCCCGCTGAAATTTCCAAAAATAACCAGTCCCACCCTAGTAATCTGGGGAGAAGAGGATCTAGCTCTCACACTGGAGATTAGCAAAGGTGCAGAGAAATACGTCGATGCCTCGTACACTATAAAATACATTCCTAAATGTGGCCACTGGGTGCAGAACGAAGAACCGGAACTTGTCAACAAGTATATACTGGAATTTCTAAGGGAATATGTTCAATAGCGCGCACAGTTCGCCCTAGAACTCGTATCAAAAGCTTCCGTAGCAATCAGGGTGGCCAAAGCCCTAATCAACGCGCGCGCTTGATGATCTGGCGTGCACGAACAGTGGAGAGGCGATAAGGCAAAGAGTCCTCAAATGCCCCACTCAGCATCCCGACGAGGTTTTCGGGTACCGAGACAAGAGAATTATGAATGATCTGTCTGACATCAATCTGAACAGCATAAACCGCGCGCGCTAAATATCGAAAGATTTTTGGAGTTATAGCCACCAAGTATCGTTGAAGCGTGTACCCTTCGCTCATCAACTTGAAGTCAATTCGTCATCATGGAGTCTAGAACTGTGGCGCGAGACAAGTATATCCTAACCTTGGACGAAGGAACAACATGTGCCAAGGCCATAGTCTATGATCATGAAGGTGCTGCGAAAGGGCGTGGTGCACATGAAATCACGCAGATTTTCCCAAGATCCGGCTGGGTTGAACATGATCCGGACGAAATTTGGCGTGCTCAATTGCTAGCGATGAAGGATGCGATGCGTGAAGCAAGAATCCAACCAAGCCAGCTTGAGGCAGCCGGTATCACAAATCAGCGGGAGACTACGATTTTATGGGACAAGAGGACAGGAAGACCAGTGTACAACGCCATAGTGTGGCAATGTCGCAGAACTGCCATGATGGCAGAGGAACTTCGAAAACATTACTCGGACTTGATAAAGGAGAAAACGGGACTTATCGCTGACTCGTATTTTTCTGGGCTCAAAATAAAGTGGCTACTAGATAGCATTCCTGGGCTGCGTGGAAAATGTGAGAAAGGCGAGATACTCTTTGGAAATGTTGATAGCTTCCTAATATGGCGTCTTACTGGGGGAAAAAGCCACGCAACAGATTACACAAACGCGTCGAGGACTATGCTGTTCAATATTCACAAATTGAAATGGGATGATGAACTACTGGAAATAATGAAAGTGCCCGAAGAAATTCTGCCGGTTCCTAAGCCGTCGAGCAACAAGGACTCATACGGACAAACGGAGACGGGCATCCTCGGGGCTTCAGTGGAAATCTGTGGTGACGCAGGAGACCAGCAGGCAGCTCTATTTGGTCAGGCATGTTTCGCTACGCGGATGGCAAAGTGCACCTATGGCACTGGCAACTTCGTTTTAGTAAACATTGGAGCCAAGGCGAGATTGTCAAAGCATGGGCTTCTAACAACAGTGGCCTACAGCTTGGAACAAAATAAGGCGAATTATGCCTTCGAAGGTAGTGTTTTCATAACAGGTGCCGCGATTCAGTGGCTGAGAGACGAAATAAAGATCATTTCCTCTCCACAAGAGACAGAGGCTATGGCAAAAAAGGTACCCAATACAGGGGGCGTTTACTTTGTTCCAGCATTCACAGGACTTGGCGCTCCCCATTGGGATCAGTACTCTCGTGGACTGATAATTGGGATCACACGTGGAACATCGAGAGAACACATAGCACGCGCTACCCTTGAGGCAATAGCCTATCAGACGAGAGATGTCATAGAGTGTGTGGAGGCTGACTTCGGCCGGAAAATAGAAAATTTGAGAGTTGACGGGGGCGCATCTGCAAACGATTTCCTGATGCAATTCCAAGCCGACGTTCTGAATATCGAAATCGTGAGACCTTCACTCCTTGAGACTACGTCACTAGGGGTTGGCTATCTTGCAGGAATAGCGACGGGATACTGGAGGAATACAACCGAGATTGCTGGGCTTCTGAAAATCGACAGAATTTTCAAACCACAAATGGAAGCTAAATTGCGCCAGAAACTTTATGAAAACTGGACTGAAGCTGTCAAAAGAGCTTCAAAATGGGCTCTGACACTGAACAGAACAGGAGCGAATGCTTGACTTTTTCTCTTCACCACTGAGCCGCTCGCTCCACAAGTCCTCTACCAACAGTGAGGAATCGACTTCCTTCGGTTTAGTGGCCTCTGAGCTTTTATACCTGATCTAGCAACCTGCAGTCTCGGTGGACCTCTTGGTCGACACTGACGAGTTTGCTTACTTGAACCTGGAAACACTCGAGAATTTCATCTACGATGTGATGGTTGGAGTCGGTGTTCCGAAAAATGATTCTAAAATAGTTGCTGACGTCTTGATCGCATCAGACAAGCGCGGGATCGATTCGCATGGAATTGCACGATTGAAGATGTATTATGACCGTATCAAAAAAGGACAACAGCTTCCGACAACGAAACTGACTGTTGAACGTGAAACTCCAGGCGTCGCTCTTATTAACGCCAATAACGGGATTGGCCATGTTGCTGCGAAAAAAGCAATGGAACTTGCGATAAGAAAGGCAAAGAACGTTGGAATCAGCATGGTTGCCGTGGGACACTCCAATCATTTCGGCATTGCGGGTTATTATGCATTGATGGCAGTTGAAAAAGGCATGATTGGCATATGCGGAACCAATGCTCGACCCGCGATTGCTCCGACATGGGGAATGGAGCCCATGCTCGGAACCAATCCGTTTACTATTGCCTTGCCAACCGATTGGGAATTTCCTTGGTGCGCAGATCAAGCAACCTCAACAATTCAACGCGGAAAGATCGAAACTTATGCGCGTTTAAACAAGAAGCTGATTCCGGGCTGGGTCATCGACATCAACGGAGAACCGGAAATCGACCCGAAGAAAACCTTATCTGGACTTGCTGAAGATGCGGCAGCCCTAACGCCATTGGGTGGAGTCGGTGAGGATCTGGCGGGATACAAAGGTTACAACTACGCGACTTTCGTTGAAATAATGTCTTCGGTTTTGCAGCAGTCTTCTTTCCTGAAGGCATGTCGAGGAGTCAGGAATGGAAAAGACGTGCCTTTCGACATCGGTCATTTCTTCATTGCAGTGAACATTGAAGCATTCGTAGATCTGGACACATTCAAGAAATCTGTTGGCAATCTGCTTCGAGAATTGGCAAATTCCAAGAAGATGCCTGGAGCGAGACACATCTACATCGCTGGAGAAAAAGAATACGCAGCGTTCAAGAAACGTTCCAAGGAAGGAGTCCCAATCTCCAGAGAAACACAGAAAGAGATGCTAGTCATGCAATCCGAATTGGAGTTGACCAAGTACAAATTCGATTTTCACGTGTAATGTACCATTGCTGTAGCGCGCGCTAATATCAACCTTTCTTGGCGGAGTGTTCTCTTCTTTCTATTGCTTCGAGTTTTTCGCTAGTTCTCATTGCTCTTTCTTCCGCTTCCGCTAATATGCGCGACCATTCTCTTTTGTTAACTACGTTGGCCAATCTTTCGATCTCGGATGGTAGCTTTTCAATGGCTGCATCCCACATTCTTTCTGCGGCATCGTCGTCAGATACAAGCTCTAACGCCTCTTCTGGACAAAAGTCAATGCATTTTGGCTCTCCACCACAAAGGTCACAGGCAACAACTAAACGCGTGTCAGGGTGAAGAGCGATTCCACCATGTGGACATGCTTGGATGCACCAATCGCAGCCCTTGCACTTACGCTCATCGACGATGAGGACACCGTTTGCCCCAGATTGGACTAGAGCCTTTTCTGGACAGGCTGTCACGCAGCGGGCATCTTTGCAGAACCTGCAAGCCATGGCCACATTGAGTACGGGATTTAAGCGGAGGACGCGTATC
>Ga0315280_10000452_pt1 | contig 76512 bp, 58 predicted proteins | sample YL17G06_40_MG_FD_203697 | JGI IMG/M metagenome (GOLD analysis project Ga0315280, IMG submission 203697) | Sediment microbial communities from Yellowstone Lake, YNP, Wyoming, USA - YL17G06_40 | ecosystem: Environmental > Aquatic > Freshwater > Lake > Sediment | place: USA: Wyoming | collected... | reverse complement strand
GTCCGGTGGTTCCCGGGGGACTGTCCCGATTTTCGCGGCCAGTAGCGCCTCGCCTGTGCCAATATCCCGTTTCGCCGCGAAAATGGGACTGTCCCCCTTCGGCCTGGTCGCCGTCTTGCTGAGGTAGAGCACTGCAAGCGCATCGAGATCGGCGCCAACTAGCGGCGCAGACGGCTTGAGCTTCCAGCCGCCGGTCGAGCCCGCCAGATACGCGGCGATGTCCGCGGCCGGATCGGTCATCCGCGGCTTGGTCGCGTGGCCGGTCAGATGTAGGGTGGGACGAAGTCCCGCCACTTTTTCTGCGGGATCACGGTGGGACTGCGCTGTGCTTCGTCCCACCTTACCGTCGCTGGCAGTCTCGGGCGCCGAGCCGGAGGGCAGGGGCTCGGGGACGAGGAGTGGATTGGGCATCAGCGTCCGCGGCGAGTGTCTCGCGGGGTCGCGGAGCCAACTGGCCAGCCACTCTTTCCCGGCCGCCGTGCTGAACTTCGCCCCAGTCCGCGAGAGGTCTGGACCCACCGTCGATTTTCCGCCGGGGTGATCGGCGTGGCGGTGGCAGGCCAGGCAGCCACGGAGGCGGAAAAGCTGCTCACCGCGATTGGCCGAGGGTGGCTCGGTGACCTCGGGCGGCGCCGGCAGCGGCGAGGTCTTCTCGCTTGCCGCCAAGAGATACTCGGCAATGGCTCGCACCTCGACCGGCTCGAACCGCAGGGCGTCGTCCAGGCCCTTTCCGTCCAAGTGCTCGTGCATCCCGAAGAACTGCGGCATGCGCGTGTCGGGACGAAAGCCGGCGGGCTCGGCGACCCACGTCTCCAGCATCGCGCGGTCGAGCTTCCCTTTCACGTCGCGGAGACTCGGCCCGACCTTGGGCATCGTGCCCGGCTCCAACCGCATGTCCGGGCCGAGCTGCTCGCCTGCGGGGCCGATCCCCTTGATCTCGTGGCAACCGAAGCAGCCGTTCTGCCGCACCAGGTGATAGCCGGCCAGGAGCTTCGCGGCGGGCGCGTCGGGAAAACGCCGGCTCGGCTCCAGGTCCGTCACCTCGTGGTGGCACTTCAGACAGTTGCTCTCCGCGAACCGTTTGGGCCGCATGGAGAAGTCCCAGTCGGGATTCCGGAACCAGCCGTGGGCCTTGCGCCACTCGGCCCGTTGGGCAAGGTCGTTCGGCGAGTGCGAGGCGAACTTGAACGCCGTGGCACTCCCCTGGCCGTCGTGGCAGATCGTGCAGCCGAACTCAGCCATGGGGTGCGGGCTGGACGGGCCGACGAACAGGTCCAGCCGCGGGTGGGACCGGTACGGGCGCGGCAAGGGCGACTCGCCGGGCGAGCCGCCGGCCGCCCTGTCGATTCCCACGTGGCACGTGGTGCAGCGGTCGAAGCGGGCCACCTGGCGGAAGTTGTAGTTGACCGAGAGGTCCGGGAGCCAAAGCTGCTCGATCGCCAGCGGCCGTCCCGAGGGGGCCCCGGTCATCTGCGGCTCGATTTCGTCGCGAAACGTCCGCTGATAGTGCTCCCACTCTCGCCGCTGGTCCGCAACGACCATCCACACGCTCGCGGCCAACAGCGCCAGCGCCGCGGCGGCAAACCACCGGTGGAGCCGCTTCAGATTGTAGTAAGTATCGCCGCGCATGTTTAGCCGCCGCGCTCGCGCGGCGCGTTTCGTCCCACGTCAAAAGCTGAAAAAGTACTCCGGCATACTCACGACGTAACTCAGGTTGCACGTCCAGCGGAGAACCATCTTTAAGGGCAGTGCGATCATCATCAACAGCAAGAGCACCATGATCCAGTACCGGGCGCGGCCCATCTGACGGCGCAGACTCCGCAGCACCGTCCGGCCCAAGAGGATCGGCACGGCCACGAAATAAGCGCCGACCAGCAGAAGCCCCGGAATCTCCCGCCAGAGGACCGCCCTCAGGCGCGCCAGGCCCCCGTTTGCCGGCTGCGGCACTGCCCGGCCAAGCCAAACCGCCCAGAATGCCTCCGACAATTTGACGTTCCCCATCGCCGCCAACTTCTGCGGGTCGCGGGGCTCATAGAGCCCGAAGAAACTCCAGTTCGGGCCGCGGAAAAACGTCCCGATCAGGATCAGCAGAATCCACAGTTGCAGGAAGCCCAACTGGAAAACCACGTAGCCAAACCGCCGCTGGGCGATCGTATAGTAGCCGCTCCCCTTGGGATTCCGGTCGAGATAGGGTATGGCCATCAGGCCAAGGATGATCAGCCCGGGCAGGAGCACGCCGGCGATGGACGGATCAAAGAAGACCAGCATCTCCTGGAGTCCGACGAAGTACCACGGGGCCTTCGACGGATTGGGCGTCACCGCGGGGTTGGCCGGCTGCTCCAGGGGCGCACGCAGCGCCATCGACCAGACGATCAGCACTGCGGAGAGGATCAACGTGCAGATCAATTCGATGTAGACCAGATCGGGCCAGACGAGCGTGGTCGCGCTGAGCTTCTCTTCCGTCGGCGGCTGGCCTGCTTGGAGCCGCCGGTCATTTTCCACGGCTTGGGCAGCGCCGAGCCACGTGAAGAACCCCAAGAGATACACCATGGCCAGGATGGGCACGTTATCGGGCTTGAGGACCGTGGCGGCGAAGTGCGGATCGGCCAGCGAGGCCCCAAGAAACAGCAGCGAAGCGTTTAACAGTGCCCAGCCCACGGCAGGGATGACAAACCAGCGGCGCCCCAAATAGAAGACCGCCAGCGTGCAGAAAGAGCCCGCGGTGAGCATCACCGGGCCGAGCACGGCATCGACGGCGGTTTTGAACCGGTCGGGCAATTCCAGCGGAAGGCCCGCGAAGGCCAGGGACGCAAGGAGCGTGAAAAGCAGTGCGAATGCCAGCCAGGCGACGGGCCGCGGCCAGGGTTTGCCGGCTCGCCGGGAGGACCAACAGGCCCCCAGGTTCAGCCCGCCCAAGGCCAGATAGTACCAGCCCAGGAGCGGTGCGATGGTTTCGAGGAATTCTTGCGGGTCGACGGGCATGAGTTGCTGATTGTATTCATCGCGGGGCAAGCCCCGCCGCTGCGCGTCCGGGCCGACACGGCCCGGCTCTGACACTTACTGCCCTCTGCCCTCTGCCATCACAACGGTCGGTTGATCCCGCCGTCCTTGCGGACGCGCCAAAAGTGGAGGGCCATCAAGAACCCGGCGGCCAGCGGAATCGCGATGCAGTGCAGCACGTAAAAGCGGTTGAGCGTCTCCTCGCCGACCGTCCAGGCGCCCAGCAGGAGTGGCTGCACCAGCCCCTCACCGCCGAAAAACGGCACGTTTCCGGCCATGTTCGAGCCTACCGTGACGGCCCACATCGACAACTGATCCCAAGGCAACAGGTACCCGGTAAACGAAAGCAGCAAAGTCAGCACGAGGAGCACGACCCCGATCACCCAGTTGAATTCCCGCGGCGGCTTGTAGCTCCCCGTGAGGAACACGCGGAGCATGTGCAGCCAGACGGCGATCACCATGGCGTGGGCGCCCCAGCGGTGCAGCTCGCGGAGCACGCCGAAGGAGACCGCGTCGCGCAGCGCAAGCACGTCGTTGTACGCCCACTCCAGCGTGGGGCGATAATAGAACATCAACAGCACGCCCGTGATCGTCTCCACCAGAAACAGAAACAGCGTGATCCCGCCCATGCACCAGGTGTAGCTTGGGCGCACGGCGTACCTGGGGACCGCCACCGGATGGAGGTGGAGGACGAGGTTCGAGAGCACCACGACCACGCGGTTGCGCCGGTCCGTCGGCGCGGGATGGCGGAAGATGCTCCTCCAGAGCTGCCCGTTGCGTATCTTCTCCCGTAGAGACATCAAGTCTCACTCTTGGTCACTGGTGCCTGGTCATTGGTCATCTGCCGAAACGGGCACATAGGAGGCCGGATCGTTCCATTGGCCGAGTTCTTCGCGGAAGGTCCTGCCGGTGTCGATTTCCAGTTGCCCGTCGTCGGCCAGGCGGATGGCGCAGCGTTCCAGGGCGCGGGGAGCCGGCCCCTCGAAGTTCTGGCCGTCCGCGGAGAAGCCGCTTCCGTGGCAGGGGCATTTGAACCGGCGCTGGCCCTCCTGCCAGAGGGTGATGCAGCCCAGATGGGTGCAGACCGTGCGCAGGGCGAAAACCTGGCGCCGGCCTTGATAGACCCCACTGACCACCCAGACGCCGTACTTCTCCCTGAACCTCGTCTCCACCCGGTCGGGCGGATAGTCGCCGGGAAGGCCGACCTTGAAGCGGCGGAGCGGCTGGGCGAGGACGTTGGGCATCATGAAGCGGGCCGTCACTGCCCCCCATAGCCCCGTCACCAGCCCCAGAGCCACGAAGCCCAGGCCCAGCAGGGAGCCGAACATCGCCTTCAGGATGCCGCGGCGTTTCCGGTCCGCTTGCGGCGGCTGAGGTGGTTTGCAGGTCGGGCAAGTCTCTTGCGGCGCGGTCATGGGACGACCCTTTTCCGATTCCGATTCTTGGTCGGCCGGGGACGATTGTCAACCGTCCGGTGAGATACAGCCGGGGGCCCACTTCCGCGCATTCCTCCGTCGCCTTAGAATCGACGCCGGATTTGACCGGTGCCTTCCCGGGCCGACACGGCCCGGCTCTGAAACCCCGAACCCTTCCCGGGCCGACACGGCCCGGCTCTGAAACCCGAGCCCTGAACCCTCATCCCAGGAGGAACGCCGCGGTGGACGTGCTGGTCGTCGGCAATGGGGGGCGGGAACACGCCCTGGCTTGGAAGCTCTCCCAAAGCCCGCGGGCGGACCGGGTCTTTGTCGCCCCGGGGAACGCCGGCACGGCGGCCGACGCGGAGAACGTGCCGATCTCGGCTGACGACTTTGCGGCCCTGATCCAGTTTGCCAAGGACAACCGCGTCGGCCTGACGGTCGTCGGGCCGGAGGCCCCCCTGGCCGCCGGGATCGTCGATGCCTTCGAGCAAGAGGGCTTGCGCGTCTTCGGCCCTTCCAAGGCAGCCGCCGAGCTGGAGGCCAGCAAGGCCTTCTGCAAGGACCTTCTCCGCAGTGCCGCCGTCCCCACGGCCGAGCACCACACCTTTCGCGACGCCCCCAGCGCGGTCAAGTTCCTCCAAGAGCGCGAGGACATGCCGATCGTGGTCAAGGCCGACGGCCTGGCAGCCGGAAAGGGGGTGATCGTCTGCGACCGTCGCGACGAGGCCATCGACGCCGTCCTCCGGATCGCCCGAGAAAGGGTCTTCGGCGAGGCCGGCAATCGCGTGGTCATCGAGGAGCGGCTCCACGGCGAGGAGGCCAGCGTGCTGGCAATCACCGACGGGCGGACGATCGTTACCCTTCCGCCGGCCCAGGACCACAAGCGGGCCCACGACGGCGACACCGGCCCCAACACCGGCGGCATGGGGGCCTACTGCCCGGCGCCGCTGGTGGACGACGCCATGCTTCACTGGGTCGAAGAGCACATCCTGGTGCCGAGCGTCCACGCCATGAAGCGCTGCCGGCGGCCGTTCCGCGGCGTGCTCTATGCTGGGCTCATGGTCACCAACCAGGGGCCGAAACTCCTCGAATACAACGTTCGCTTCGGCGACCCGGAATGCCAGCCGATCTTGATGCGCTTGAAGTCGGACCTTCTGGACGTGCTGGAGGCGGTCACGGAGGGGCGGCTCGATCAGATCGAGCCGTTGGAGTGGGACCCGCGGGCGGCGGTGTGCGTCGTCATGGCCAGCGAGGGCTACCCGGAGAGTTACGCGAAGGGCTTCCCCATCCGCGGCCTGGACGAGGCGGCCAAGGTGCCGGACGCAAAGGTCTTCCACGCCGGCACGACGCTCAAGGACGGGCAAGTCGTGACCAGCGGCGGCCGCGTCTTGGGGATCACGGCTTTGGGCGAGAGCATCGCCAAGGCGAAACTTCAGGCGTATACCGCGGTCAAGTGCATCCGCTGGGACGGCGCCTGGTGCCGCAAGGATATCTCCGACAAGGCGTTCTTGCGAGGGTGACCGTTCCCAAACCCCGCTTAGCGGCGGGGCTTGCCCCGCGCTCGTCCCGCAGTGATGCAAGAATCGCGGGGCAAGCCCCGCCGCGACGCGGGGTCGATTGGCACGAACGGCACCACAAATGACCACCGCTGCTTTGGTTTTCCCTCTTTGAAAGGATTCTTCTGTACATACTCGATCGGCTCGCGGATTCTATCGTCCGTGTGGAGAAACACGCTCCAGCCCTTGCACGCCCACGGCGAAGGAATCGCCCCATCCGGCTGCCGGTAGGCCGCCAGCGGGTGGACGCCTTCCAGCGACAGTTGCTGCGTCGCACGCCCTTTCAAATGCCCGACAATCTGTTCGGCTCGGTGTTTGTGGCGCGCGAACACCAAATGTGCATGCTCCGGCAAGATAGAACACGCGTGGACCACGTACCCTGACTCTTCAATCGCCCGCTTGAACCCGATGCCGATCGCCAATGCCTGCTTGCCCGAGAAAGAAACGGGCGGATACCGCAGGGCCCGCTTCGCCTCCATCCGGGCTTGTTGGTCGTGCGGCCGACGTGCCACCGAACGGCGGGTCTCAACCTTGGTGGCCTTGCCGAAACGCAGCAATTCCCACCGACGTATCCAATCCGACCATGAGCCCCGCGGGTCGTTTGGCAGCCAAAAGCCGTACGCGGTGATAATCGCGTGATAAGCACGAATCCTCATGCCGCCCATTGTGAGCGACTTGGGAACCGTAGGCAAGATCCGAGGTAGCAAGTCCGCGTAGCGGCGGGGCTCGCCCCGCCGTTCCTGACCCCAGGGACTCCCCGACGCCGCTCTAAGGGTTTTCCCTAAGCCGGGCTGGGCTGCCCCGGGTGGACACCTCCCGGGCGGCGCGTATAATCTGCTTCCGTTGCGCTGGCACGACTGTGGAGGCCGCGAGCAACTCCGGAGTGGGTGTTGACGGTTCCTTGGCGGGGCGCATCCATGCCGCAAGTTTTCCACCGCAGCCACAATACGCTCGCCAGGGTGTCAATCCTGGGCACGCTCGTGCTCTTAGCGGCGCTCAGTTGGGTATCGTACGTGGTGTATCGTTCCCCGTACGTGACGGCAGCTAGCATCACCTACCTTCAACCGGTCCCTTTCAGCCACCAGCATCATGTGGGCGTCCTGGGGTTTGACTGCCGATACTGCCACACCTCGGTCGAAGAGTCGTCCTTCGCGGGAATCCCGCCCACCAAGACCTGCATGAATTGCCACTCCCAGATGTGGGTCGGGAGCATGATGCTCGAGCCGGTGCGGGAAAGCTACCGGACCGGGCAGCCGCTCCAATGGCAACGGGTTCACAACCTCCCGGAATACGCCTACTTCGACCACAGCATTCACATCCGCAAGGGCGTCGGCTGCGCGACCTGCCACGGCCGCGTCGACCAGATGCCGCTCATGCGGCAGACGTCATCGCTGCTGATGGAGTGGTGCCTGCGATGCCACCGCGAGCCGCAGCGGAACCTGCGTCCGCGCGAAGAGGTCTTCAACATGGCCTGGGAGCCGCGCGGCGACCAGGCCGCGATCGGCGAGAGGCTGATGCAAGAGTACCGCATCCGTGACGTCCGCTTTCTGACTAGTTGCTCCACCTGCCACCGATGACAAAGCGGCACGACAAACCGATGAACCTGGAAGCGATCCGCAGCCGGCTGGCGTCGGCCCGCGGCGAGGAGTACTGGCGCTGCCTGGAGGAGTTGGCGGACGCGGAGGAGTTGGAGGAGTTCGTGGCGCGGAGGTGCCTCCCTGGGCAGCCCTCGCTGGGGCGTGATCCGCTGAGCCGCCGGCGTTTTCTGGCCTTGATGGCCGCGTCGCTGGGCCTGGCAGGGCTCACCGGCTGCATCTTGCAGCCGCCGACCGAGACGATCGTCCCCTATGTGCGGGCCCCGGAGGAGATGATCCTCGGCAAGCCGCTCTTCTTCGCCACCACGATGACGCTCGGCGGCGATGCCGTGGGCCTCCTGGTGGAGAGCCACGAGGGGCGTCCGACCAAAGTCGAGGGGAACCCGTTGCACCCGGCCAGTTCGGGCGCCACCGACGCGCTGGCCCAGGCCTCGGTGCTGTGCCTCTACGACCCGGACCGTTCGCAGACCGTGCTCTTCCGTGGCCAGATCCGCGCCTGGGACGATGCCTTGGAGGCGATCGCCACCGGGGTCGCCGCACAGCGCGAAAAGCAAGGCGCGGGGCTGCGTCTGCTGACCGAGACGGTCACTTCGCCCACGCTCGGTTCCCAGATTCAGAAACTTCTCGAGCTGCACCCACGGGCGAAATGGCACCAGTACGAGCCGGCCGGACGCGACATGGCTTACCGCGGGAGGCACATAGCGCCGGACCTCTTGCCGGGTGAGGACGTCGACACCCACTACCGCTTCGACCGGGCTGAGCGGATTCTGTCGCTCGACGCCGATTTCCTGGCAACCGGTCCGGGGCACCTGCGCTATGCCCGCGATTTCACCGCGGGTCGGCGGCTTTCCGCCGGATCATCAAAGGCCGAGCGGAAGGGGCTCAATCGCTTGTACATGGTCCAGTCCACGCCGACGATCACCGGAGCGAAGGCCGACCACCTTTGGCCGCTGCCGGCCAGCCGCATCGAGGCCTTTGCCCGGGCCGTGGCGGTGAGACTGGATCGGCAGTTCAGGGCACGTGCGCCGTCCGACTTCTCGGAGATTCCCGCCGTGGTCTTGGACGAAATCGCCGCCGACCTCGGCGCGGTCGGCGACTCGAGCCTGGTGATCGCCGGAGAGGAACAGCCGCCGGCGGTCCATGCCCTGGCCCACGCCATGAATCACCTCTTGGACAACGTCGGCCAGACGGTGATCTACACCGATCCGATCGAAGCGCGGCCGGAAGACCAGATCGCGTCGCTCGGCCAACTGGTCGAGGACATGCACCGGGGGCTGGTGGACATGCTGGTGATCCTGGGCGGCAACCCGGTCTTCACGGCGCCGGCAGATTTCCGGTTTGGCGATCGCCTCCTGGCAAAAACCAGTAGCGGCAAGTCTAAGGTCCCGCTCCGCATTCACCTGAGCCAGTACGTGGACGAGACCTCGGCCCGCTGCGACTGGCATCTGCCGGAGACCCACTATCTTGAAATGTGGAGCGATGCCCGGGCATACGATGGCACGGCATCCATCGTTCAGCCGCTGGTTGCCCCGCTTTACGCCGGCAAGTGCGCCCACGAAGTGCTCGCGGCCCTGGCCGGCGAACCGCAGCGTCCGGGCTACGATCTGGTGCGGAGCCACTGGCGGCGGGTGTGGGAGAAAGAGCGCCTGGCCCAGCCCGGAGCAGGCGCTGCAGAGAGAGACTTCCTCAGTCTTCGAGACTTCGGAAGTCTCACGGAGGCGGAGCGCGAGGACGCTTTCGCACGGTTCTGGAGGACCGCGTTGCACGACGGAATCGTGGCCGGGACGGCGCTGGCGCCGAAGACCGTTTCTCTGAGGAAAGACTGGGCGGAACGGCTCGGAGTGGGCGAGGCTCCTGCCCAGTCGGTCGGAATCACAAGTTCGGCGACGAGTGCGGCTCGGCAGGAGCCTCGCCCTCCCGGAGCCGCGAGCGACACGCTGGAGATCGTCTTCCGGCCGGACCCCACCCTGTTCGACGGCCGCTTTGCCAACAACGGCTGGCTTCAGGAACTCCCCAAGCCGCTGACGCGGCTCACGTGGGGCAATGCCGCCCTGATGAGTCCGGCGACGGCCAAGCGGCTCGGCCTGGCCAGCGAGCCGAGCGGGCATGGCGGCGAGCACGGTGAGGCAATGGTCGACGTGGTCGAGCTTCGCTACCGCGGGGCAACGCTTGAGGCGCCCATTTTGCCAATTCCGGGACAGCCCGACGACACCGTGACTCTGCACTTGGGCCACGGGCGGACGATGGCGGGGAGCGTCGGCAACGGCGTGGGGGCGAGCGCGTATCTGCTCCGTACCTCGACTGCGCCCTGGTTCGATGCCGGCGTGGAAATCCGCAAGACGGGGAAACAGTATCCGCTGGCCTGCGTGCAGTACCACCATTCCATGGCGGGCCGCGAGCCGGTCCTTACCGGGACCGTTCACGAGGACGACGAAGGCCGCCGCTCAATCGCAATTCACCGCAAGCCAAGCGCGCCCGAGGTCCGGATGCCTTCGGTGTCCCTGTATCCCGAAGGCGAACACCCGTACAACGCCGGCTACAAATGGGGGATGGCCATCGACCTGACCGCCTGCACCGGCTGCGGGGCGTGCGTGGCTGCCTGCCAGGCCGAGAACAACAGCCCCGTGGTCGGCAAGGAGCAGGTCCTCCGCGGCCGCGAGATGCACTGGATCCGGGTCGACCGCTACTACGAGGGCCCGAGCGAGAACCCCAAGACCTTCTTCCAGCCCGTCCCGTGCATGCAGTGCGAGAATGCGCCCTGCGAGCTGGTCTGTCCGGTGGCGGCCACTGCGCACAGCGCCGAAGGCCTGAACGACATGGTCTACAATCGCTGCGTCGGCACCCGATACTGCTCCAACAACTGCCCGTACAAGGTGCGGAGATTCAATTTCTTGCAGTTTGCCGACTGTGCAACTCCCTCGCTGAAACTGATGCGCAATCCGGACGTCACCGTGCGGAGCCGCGGGGTGATGGAGAAGTGTACCTACTGCGTGCAGCGGATCACCGAGGCCCGCATCCGGGCAGACAAGGAAGCCGACCAGCAACGTCGTCCCACCATCCGCGACGGGGAGATCGTGACGGCATGCCAGGCGGCCTGCCCTGCCGAGGCCATCGTCTTCGGCGACTTGAACGATCCGGAGAGCCGAGTGTCCAAGTGGAAGGCCCTGGAAGCCGGCGGCGCCGCCCTCAACTACGCGCTGTTGGCGGAGCTGAACACCCGGCCCCGCACCACGTACCTGGCGGCGCTGCGAAACCCTAACCTCAAGATAACTTGACATGGCGCAAGGAACTGGGCAGCCAGAGCTGGACGTGCAAGCGAGCCGTGCCGCCGCGGACCCTATGGCCGTAGTCGCGCCCGGCCACACCCTGGCCTCGGTCAGCGACAAGATCGGTTCAATCGTGCTCACCCAGCGCACGCCGCGGACCTGGTGGGTCGGATTCGCAATCGCGTTTGCGCTGGTGATGCTCCTCAACTACGCCATCACCTGGCTCTTGGTCATCGGCGTGGGGATCTGGGGGATCAACGTTCCGATCGCCTGGGGATTCGCCATCGTCAACTTCGTCTGGTGGATCGGGATCGGCCATGCGGGGACGCTGATCTCTGCCATTCTGCTCCTCTTGCACCAGAAGTGGCGGACCTCGATCAACCGCTTTGCCGAGGCCATGACGCTCTTTGCGGTGGCTTGTGCCGGCATGTTCCCCTTGTTGCACCTGGGCCGGCCCTGGTTCTTCTACTGGCTGCTACCCTATCCGAACACGATGCTCCTCTGGCCCCAGTGGCGCAGCCCGCTGATCTGGGACGTGTTCGCCGTGATGACCTACTTCACGGTCTCGCTGGTTTTCTGGTACGTGGGGCTGATCCCGGACCTGGCGACGATGCGGGACCGTGCGGGCCGGGGGGGCCGGGTCGTCTACGGCGTGCTGGCCATGGGTTGGCGCGGGGCGGCCGAGCACTGGCGACGCTACGAGTCTCTTTACCTGCTCCTGGCGGGGCTGGCGACGCCGCTGGTAGTCTCCGTTCACACGGTGGTGAGCTTCGATTTCTCCATCGCCATTCTGCCCGGCTGGCACTCCACGATCTTCCCGCCGTACTTCGTCGCCGGGGCCATCTTTTCCGGGTTCGCGATGGTGCTCAGCATCGCCATCCCGGTGCGGGCCTTCTACAAGCTCGAGGATTTCATCACCCTGCGCCACTTGCAGAACATGGCCAAGATTACGCTCGTCACCGGGCTGATGGTCGCCTACGGCTACCTGATGGAAGCCTTCATGGCCTGGTACAGCGGCGACCTGTTCGAGCAGTACTCGCAGACCAACCGCATGTTGGGCCCCTACGCCTGGACGTATTGGCTGCTGATCGCCTGCAACGTCGTGACGCCACAGCTCTTGTGGTCCAACTACGTGCGATCCAGCCCGTGGATTCTGCTGCCCATCGCGCTGATCATCAATTTGGGGATGTGGACGGAGCGGTACGTGATCGTGGTCGTCAGCCTGCACCGCGATTTTCTGCCTTCGTCCTGGGGGATGTACCACGGCACGCAATGGGACTGGATGACGCTGGTCGGATCGATCGGCCTGTTCCTCTGCCTGTTTATCTTGTTCATCCGCTTCCTGCCCATGATTTCGATGTCCGAAGTGCGGAAGCTGGTCACGGAGGAGGGCAGACATTCCTGCTCGCCCGAGGACGGCAGACATTCTTGTCTGCCTGAGGAGAGCAGACATTCCTGTCTGCCTGAGGAGGGCACACGTTCCTCTCCGCCCGACGAGAAAGGCAACTCGCAATGAACGGCCAACCGCCCATTTACGGCCTGCTGGCGGACTTCGAGACGCCGGATGCCCTGGTCGGGGCAATGGACCGGGCGCGGCAGGAGGGCTACAGGAAGTTGGAGGCTTATTCGCCCTTCCCGATCGACGAGCTGAGCACCTTCGAGGGCCGCCACCGCACCGAAATTCCAGCGATCGTGTTCCTCGGAGGGTGCGTGGGAGCGCTGGGCGGGTTCTTCATGCAGTACTACGCCGCGGCGATCGACTATCCGCTGAACATCGGGGGGCGCCCCTTCAACAGTTGGCCGGCGTTCATTCCCGTGACCTTCGAGCTGACCGTGCTCTGCGCCGCCGTCTTCGGACTGGTCGGCATGTTGGCCCTCAACGGCCTGCCCAGGCCGTATCACCCGCTGTTCAACGTGCCGGAGTTTGCCCGGGCCAGCCGGGACCGCTTCTTCCTGTGCATCGAGGCGGGCGATCCAAAGTTCGACCCGGTCGCCACGCGGGAGTTTCTGGCCGGTTTGAAGCCCGCGGGGGTTATGGAGGTGCCGCCGTGAGCCTGTTTTGGAGTGCGGCGCGGGCACCATGCGCAGCATGGTCGCGCCGCTTGGCAGCCGGCCGGGTGGCTGGGGCAGAGCGAAGCGATGCCCCGGGAGTAGGCTGGGGCGGAGCGAAGCGCAGCCCCAGCGAGGCGACACCCGGGAAGCTGGGGCTGCGCCCCAGCCTACGTTCGCTCGCAGCACTGCTTCTGCGAAGCAGTGGCACACGGATCTTGGGAATCCTGCTTGTGTCGTGCGCCGGCTGCCAGCAGAAGATGGCCGAGCAGCCGAGTTGCCGGCCCCTGAAGCCGAGCGAGTTCTACGCCGACGGGCAATCGGCGCGGCCGCTGGTGGTGGGGACCGTGGCCCGCGGCCAACTGCGGCTCGATCGGCAGTTCTTCACCGGCGAGCTCGGTCCGGCCCAGGGGGGAAGCCCCATGGACCTCAGCGACGGCGGCGTGAGCCTGCCCGTGGCCCGCACCGCTTTGGATGAGAAACCGTACGCCAATACGTTCCCCTTTTCGGTGACGCGCGAGATCCTCGACCGGGGACGCGAGCGGTTCACGATCTACTGCTCCGTCTGTCACGGTTCCCTCGGCAACGGGGACGGCGTGGTCGTCCAGCGCGGCTTCACGCAGCCGCCGACCTACCACTCGGACCGGCTGCGGTCGGCGCCGCCCGGCTACTTCTTCGACGTGATCAGCCACGGCTACGGCTCGATGCCCGACTATGCCGCCGAGCTTCAGCCGCAGGACCGCTGGGCGATCGTCGCGTACCTCCGCGTGCTCCAGTATAGCCAGCACGCGCCGCTGGACGAGTTGCCCGAAGGCGTACGAAAGGAGGCCCTCGTGGAATTGGAGAAGTGAGCGTGGCCAGCAGTGATGACTCAGCCCGGAACCGCCTCCAGCGCGCGGCACTGGCCGTCGGCGTCGTGTGCCTGGCGATTTGCGCGCTGGGTGCGATGGTGCGTCCGGGTCCGTTCCTCCGCTCCTACCTGGTGGCGTACAGCTATTGGCTTGGGATTGCCCTGGGAAGTATGGCGATTGTGATGGTCTATCACCTGACCGGCGGCCGCTGGGGCTTGCTGATCGGCCGCCTGTCCGAATCGGCGTCGCGAACGTTGCCGCTGTTGCTCGTCCTCTTCGCACCCATACTGCTGGGGATGAACTGGCTGTACCACTGGACCTCCGCCGCCGAGGTGGCCGGGGACCCTGTTCTCGAGCACAAGAGCATCTATCTGAACGTTCCGGCCTTCACGGTTCGCGTGGCCGTCTACTTCGCCATCTGGCTCCTCTTGGCCTACTTCCTCAACCGCTGGTCCCGGCAAAGAGACCAGAGCGACGATCCTCGCCTGCCGGTCCGACTGCGGTGCTTGAGCGGGCCGGGCCTGGTGCTCTACGGGCTGACGATGACGTTCGCGACGGTGGACTGGGTCATGTCGCTCCAGGCCCATTGGTTTTCCACCATTTTTGCCGTTGTCTTCGGGGTGGGCCAGGTGCTCTCCGCGCTGTCGTTTGCCGTCCTGATGCTAACCTTGCTTGCCTCGCAGCCGCCGCTCCGCCGCCTGATCAACGTGCAGGCTTGCCGGGACTTAGGGAACCTGCTGTTGACCGTGGTCATTTTCTGGACTTACACGGCCTTTGCCCAGTTCCTGCTGATTTGGGCCGGGAACCTGCCGGAGGAGATTGCCTGGTACCTGCCGCGGTTCGAGGGCGGCTGGAAGTGGATCGCGGTGTCTGTGATTCTCTGCCAATTCGCGATGCCGTTTTTGTTTTTGTTGTTTCGCCGGACAAAGAACGACCTCGTGCACCTTTCGGGGGTGGCGGTGCTGCTTCTGGCGACGTGCTTCGTCAACCTGTTCTGGCAGATCGTGCCGGCTCCGGACTGGGCGCCGGTGGACCGGCTCGGTCTTGGCTACGGGCTGGACGCCCTGGCCGCGATCGTGGCCCTGGTGGGCGTGGGGGGTGTTTGGGTGGCGTTGTTCCTCTGGCAACTGAAGCGGATGCCGCTGGTGCCGCTCCGCTCCCTCGGGGCTGAGGAGGCAGCCGGCCATGGATGAGATGCGACTGCAAGAGGAGTCCCTGGTGAATCTCGAGGTGCGGCACGAGCCGAGCGACGCCAGTGCGCGCTGGGTCCTGGTGTTTGCCGCCTCGCTGATCGTTCTGGGCGTCGTCATTTTTGTGTCGCTTCTGTGGCTCTTCCGGTTCATGCTGGCCCGGCAGGCGCCCGTTCAACCGCCGCCGTCGGTGCTGGCCGCCAGCCAGCGCGGTCAGTTGCCCCCGGAGCCACGCCTGGAAGGGCTCGTGCCCTACCAGAGGTTGCGTGCGACCCAGGAGGTGAAAGGCCCCGTCCCGCCCAAGTACGGCTGGGTCGATCGCAAGGCCCGCATTGTCAGTATCCCTGTCGAGGAGGCGATGGACACTATCCCGACCGGCAACCTCCCAAGCAGGAAGCCCGAGCCGGGCAGCCGCACGTGGCAGCCCGAGCCGTCGCGCCCCAGCTCCTCCAATTCCGGCCGGACGCTTCCGGGAGGTCCACGATAATGTTCGCGGAGATTTCCTTATTCCCCGAGCAAGCATCCACCGCCGCGCGGCGGGTCGACGCGCTCTTGGCGTTCATGCTCTCGGTCAGCACGCTGATCTGCCTCTTGATCTTCGGCCTGATTATCGTTTTCTCGATCAAGTACCGCCGCCGCCCGGGCAACGAGCACCCGCCGCGGATCGCCGGCTCCAACACGCTGGAGACGATCTGGACGGCGATTCCCACGGTCGTCGGGCTGGTGATGTTCGTCTGGGGCGTCGAGGTCTACCTCTACATCGTGCGTCCGCCGCAGGACGCCATGGAGGTCTACGTCGTCGCCAAGCAGTGGATGTGGAAGATCCAGCACCCGGAAGGGCAGCGGGAGATCAACGAGCTGCACGTTCCCGTGGGTCAGCCGGTGAAGGTCACGCTGACCTCCGAGGACGTGATCCACAACTTCTCAGTGCCCGCCTTCCGCATGAAGATCGACGTGCTGCCCAACCGCTACGTGCAGACCTGGTTTCAGGCCACCAAGACCGGCCGGTACCACCTCTTCTGCTCCCAGTATTGCGGAGTGAGCCACTCCGGCATGGTGGGAACCGTGGTCGTGATGAAACCTGAGCAGTACCAGGCCTGGCTCACCAGCCACGCCGAAGGCTCCATCGCCCTGGAGGGCCGGAAGCTGTTCCTCAAGTACCAGTGCGTGAGCTGCCATAGCGCCGACTCGTTCGCCCGGGCCCCGGTGCTGGAGGGCCTTTACGGCCACGAAGTCCGGCTCCAGGACGGGCGGACCGTGCTGGCCGACGCGGCCTACATTCGCAAGTCGATCTTTAATCCGGACGCCGACATCGTGGCCGGCTTCGAGCCGATCATGCCCTCCTTCCAGGGGCAGATCACCGAAGAAGAGCTGCTCAAGCTGATCGCCTTCATCAAGGCCCTCGGGCCGGGACAGACGCCCAAGCGGATCGACCAGTCGCTGCCGCCGGTGGCCGAGCCGAAAGCCAAGCAGCCCGCGCAGCCCAAACCTTCCCAAGGCGGCGCACCCAAGCCTCCTGCCCGGGAATCGCCCAAGCCTGCTTTCGGCGCCGGACCCAAACCTCCTGCCAACGCGGGGCCAAGACCATGAGCACCCTCGTATCTCCCGCCCCAGCCCCCGCGCCGCAGCCCGCCGCGGCCCCCAAGAACTATCTCAATGTGGCCTACGGACTGAAATCCTGGCTGTTGACCACCGATCACAAGCGGATCGCCATCCTCTACCTGGTCACGATCAGCTTGATGTTCATTCTCGGCGGGCTGGCCGCCTCGCTGATCCGCATGGAGCTGATCACGCCGGACGGCAATCTCGTCGAGGCCCAGACCTACAATCAGCTCTTCTCGGCCCACGGGATCATCATGGTCTGGTTCTTCCTCATCCCGTCGATTCCGACGGTGATGGGGAACTTCGTCATCCCCATGATGATCGGCGCCCGCGACCTGGCCTTCCCGCGGCTGAACCTGGCCAGTTGGTACATCTTTGTGCTGGGCGCCGCAGTGGTCCTGTGGACCATCCTCCGCGGCGGGGTCGATACCGGCTGGACCTTTTACCCGCCCTACAGCACCAGCTCTTCATACACCAACGTGATCCCCGTGGCGGCGGGGATCCTCATCTCGGGATTCTCGTCGATCCTCACCGGCCTGAACTTCGTGGTCACGGTCCATCGTATGCGAGCCCCGGGAATGACCTGGTTCCGCCTGCCGCTTTTCATCTGGTCCCTCTACGCCACCAGCATCATCCTGATTCTGGCCACTCCCGTGTTGGCCATGGTCCTGCTCCTGGTGGCCGTCGAGCGGATCACGGGCTTCGGGATATTCGATCCCGCCCTGAACGGCGATCCGCTGCTCTTCCAGCACCTCTTCTGGTTCTACTCGCACCCGGCGGTTTACATCATGGTTTTGCCGGCGATGGGCGTGGTGAGCGAGGTTTTCCCCTGCTTTGCCCGCAAGAATATCTTTGGATACCGCTTTGTCGCCTTTGCCAGCGTGGCCATCGCGGTGTTCGGGTTCTTGGTTTGGGGGCACCACATGTTCGTCGCCGGGCAGTCGGCGTATGCGGCGATGACCTTCTCGGTCCTCAGTTACCTGGTGGCGGTCCCCTCGGCCATCAAGGTCTTCAACTGGACGGCCACGCTCTACAAGGGCTCGATCGCCTTCGATGCGCCCATGCTCTATGCGATCGGGTTCATCGCCATGTTCACCATGGGCGGCCTGACCGGGCTGTTCCTGGCCTGCCTGGGATTGGACATCCACGTCCACGACACGTACTTCGTCATCGCGCACTTCCATTTCATCATGGTGGGCGGGATGGTGATGGGCTATATGTCGGCCCTCCACTTTTGGTGGCCGAAAATGACGGGCCGCAAGTACCCGGAGGGCTGGGGGCGGCTGGCCGCGCTGACCATCTTCTTCGGCTTCCTCATGACGTTCCTGCCCCAGTTTCTCCTCGGCTACGAAGGGATGCCGCGCCGCTACTACCACTATCCCCCGGAATTCCAGGTGCTCAACGTGATGTCCTCGGCCGGGGCCACGATCCTCGGCGCCGGCTACGTGCTCCCCTTGCTGTATCTGCTCTGGTCGCTCAAGTACGGCAAGCCGGCCGGGCCGAACCCCTGGGGCGCGACGGGCCTGGAATGGCAGACCCGCTCGCCGCCCCCCACCGACAATTTCGAAGTCACGCCCACGGTCACCACCGAGCCCTACAATTATTCGCAGGAGGAGGTGCCCCGTGGAGGCTAGCCGCACTCTTCTGGCCCATCATTTTCGCGACCTCGATCAGCAGCGCGAGGCCCAGTTGGCCGGAATGTGGATTTTCCTGGCCACCGAGGTCCTCGTCTTCGGCGTCCTCTTCACCGGCTACACGGCCTACCGCACCATCTACCCGGAAGCCTTCGCGGCCGCGAGCCAGCACCTCAACCTGTTCATCGGCGGCATCAACACCATCGTGCTCTTGAGCAGCAGCCTGACGATGGTGCTGGCCGTTTACGCCACCCGGGCGGGCCGAAGGCGGATGCAGGTCGCGTGCCTGGTGCTGACCGCGCTCTTGGGCACGCTGTTCATGGTCTTCAAGGCGGCCGAGTACACCATCGACTACTACGACGAGTTGGTGCCGGGAATGAAGTTCAATCAACAGGAGTGGCTCGCCCAGCGCGTCAACCCCCGCGAAGTCCAGCTATTCCTCATGTTTTACTACATCATGACCGGGCTGCACGCCCTGCACCTCTCGATTGGCATCGGCCTGATCGGCGTGCAGGCCGTCCTGGCCTGGCGGGGCCGGTTCTCGCCGGCAAACTACATGCCCGTCGACCTGGCGGGCCTGTATTGGCATTTCGTGGACGTGATCTGGATCTTCCTGCTGCCGCTGTTGTATCTGGTCGGAACGCGAACGAGCTTGGCGTAGGTGATCGACGATGTCCGAACGAGTCATTCCGCAACGCGTCTACTACGCCGTGTTCGCTTGCCTCATCGGGCTCACGCTCTTGACGGTGGGGCTTTCGTTTTGCGAACTCGGGGCGTGGCACACCATGGCGGGGCTGGCCATCGCGGCCTGCAAGGCCTCGCTGGTCGCCCTGTTTTTCATGCACGTGCTCTATAGCGGCCGGCTCACCTGGATCATGCTCGGCGCCGGCCTGTTCTGGCTGCTGATCATGATGTCCTTGACCATGGCCGACTACCTCACCCGGGACTGGCTGGCCTACTGAGGACCAGGACCCGCGGTCTCGACTCGGCGGCACTCACCGCAGGCGGACCCGCGCGTAGCTGATCGTCCCGCCCCCGCGGGCCCGCTGGCCGAGCATCTCCAGCACGTCCGAGGGCGGCGAGCCGCCGCGAACCGTCGCCGTGAAGTACGAGCTCATCGGGTGAACAAACGGCACCCGCACGTGCTCGCCCGGCGTGCCGTCGGCGCGAATCTCCACGACGCGGTTCTCCGAGACGCCCCTGCCGGACGAATCCCGCCCCGCGACGTAATAGACCACAAACAGCCGTCCCTCCGGCGTGACCTGGAACCGTCCCCCGGACGGCACTTCGCTGGGGCCCCCTTCGGCCGCCTCGACCAGCGTGCGGCGCAGCACGACCTTGCCGTCGCGGACCCGGGCGTAGCTCATCGCGTGCGACTGCTTCGCGTCGGGGAAGAACTCCTTGCGCAGCCGCTCGTCGATCGCCCGCTCCGACCATAGCAGGTGGACCGTGCCGTCGGGCCCCACCCAAAGGTCGCCGGGCATGATCCAGCCGCAGGTCCTGTCGCGGCTGGCGATCTCCACCCACGGCTGGAACTTGCCCGTGGTGATGTCCGGGCACCAGGTGAAGAACAGCCGGCGGAAATCGTAGTCCCAGTCGCGGCCGGTGATCTTCTTCTTGTACTCGCGCCACTTGCGATAGGGCTCGATGATGTCGCTCACGCCGCAGAAGTAGACCGCGCGGTTGGCGAGGGCGACGTTCGGATAGCAGACGCGGATCGGTTCCGGCTTGTCGTACTCCGCGCCCCACGGCCAGACGAGCTTCCCCTTGGCGGCCCAGCGGCCCTCCTTGTCGCGGAAGGACCATTCCGCGTGCGTGTAGCCGATGTTCTGTAGCAGGATCAGCTCCCGGCCTGCCCCGTCCGCGGCGAAGCTGCGGTACGAATGCTCGCTGAAGGGCGGTTTCCCTTCCCACTCTGGTAAGAGCGTCTTGGGTGGACCTTTGGGATCGGCGGGCGAGAACTCCATAATCTCCGGACGGGCGGGACCACTGTACGTATTCGGCGCAGTGAGCGTCGGATTGGCGGACAGGAAGAGCGGCCCGCCGGAAGACACCCCGAGCGGACACGGCTCCCGCGTGCGCCCGCTCTCGTCCTTTCGGAGAAGCTCCCACCCCTTCGGCCCGCGGCACCATAGCGTCCAGCGGCAGTTATTGAGCGGCTTCAACTCCTTGAGCGTGTCCAGCCCGCTCGCAAAAACCTCGTCGCCGATCCGCACCAGGCAGGTCGATCCATGGCACCACAGCGGCCCCGCCCCATTATCCGCGGGCTCGTAGCGGTAAACCTCTTCCTCCGCTTCCACGACCGGCCGCAACCGCGGCGGCTCGCCCGCCGCAGGCCCCGGCACCAGGGACGTACGCTGGGGCGCCAGCCCCAGCTTTCCCGATGGCTCCGCGCCGTGTACCGCGGCCGCCAAGATAACCAGCACCACGAAAGCAACGGTCAAGTTACGCATCGCTCTCTCCATATCAAGGTCCTTCAACGCGGTTAGTACTACAACGCTAAGTGGCCTCGGAAGTCACTTTGTGAGGCCTGCGTCGTAAATCTGGGAATTATGGATAGGCGCCTATTTTAGCCAGTTTAACGCCCGCTCACAGTTAGCGTTGTAGTATTAGGAGGGCAGGCATTCTTGCCTGCCGCCAGGAGGACAGGCATTCCTGCCTGTCCTGGGACAGACAGGAATGCCTGTCCTCCTTTGCGACTTCCGCACGCTGGGTCGGCCGCCGGGATAATTACGGTTCATCCGACTTAAGAATGCGCAGGCTTGAAAATGTGCGGGTGGAAACGGGGTGTACCGACCGGACGATGCGTTTTGTGAGGCATGGCAGGGCAAATGAATGGTGCTGACGCTCAGACTCGGCTAGAATCGACGGCGCCCGGTGAAACGGAGTCGGGCTCTGCTGGCGAGCAACCCGACACGACCATGCTGGGCATGGTGCCCGAACCGGGTCAGGGCGGGTGAATGAACCCTCCTGGCCCTGATGGCCTCGGCCACCAGGGCGCTTTTCTCATACCCCTTCATTTGCCCTGCCATGCCTCAGAAAACGCAGCCCCGAATCGGCAACAACCTCCAATTTCACCCACAGATTCTGCGGAAGGCCCTCATTGTTTAAGCCTGCGCATTCTTCAGTCGGATGAGCCATGATTACTCTACCCGATCCGCCGACCCGTTTTCCAGCCGGGGACCGAAAACCGGGCCGCGCAGCGGAAAGATCCTGACCGGGTCCCGATGGCGGTGCCCCCTGACTGCGGTAGAATCTGGGTATGCGGGCTGGGCCCTGCGAATGGGCACTCCCGGCCGCTACGGCCGCCGCCGAATCATCCAGCCGAAGAACCGTACCCGGAAGAAGGCGGTCAGACAGGTGTCGCAGCGGACCGATTGGACGAGCCAGCGCAGGGGCGCAAGATACCGGGGGAAACGCGTCGGGATCCTGTACGGCCTCTTCGTGGAGAGGCAGTTCGGACATTGGACGCGGGGCTGACGGCGGGGTTCCATTTTCACGGATCCGGACCGCCCAGTCACTCGCGCTGAGCCGCCCGAAAGGCTGCGCACGTGATGGGAGAGGTCAACTCACACTTGGCTGTAATGCGGACGTGCCAAAACGCTCCCCCCAACCGAAAACCCCGTGGGCGTTCGCTTGTGCCGAATCTGCGGCCCACGGTGATAACGCAACCGATCCTCAACCGTTCATTGTAATGTCCTCGGTCCTGCGATTCAACGGGAACAGCGTGCCGCTCTTGTCTTATACCGCCAAAGAGGGAGATTCCCCACGGAAATTCACTCCTTTGTGGGGGCAAAGCCGTGCCGCATGGTGTTTTCGCAGTAGGATCGGGGCTCGACGAAGTGGAGCAGATAGTCGGGACCGCCCGCCTGGGTCCCCGTGCCGGAGAGCCCAAAGCCGCCGAAGGGCTGGCGGCCCACCTGGGCGCCGGTGATCCCGCGGTTCAGGTACAGATTCCCGACGCGAAACTCCCGCCGCGCCAACTCCAGATGCGAGGGTTTCCGGCTGAAGACGCCGCCGGTCAGCTTGTAGGTCACGGAGTTGGCCCACTGGAGGGCCTCCCGGAAGTCGGCCGCCCGCATCACCGACAAGACCGGGCCGAAGATCTCTTCCTGGGCCAGGCGATGCTGCGGCAGGATGCCCGAAAAAATGTGGGGGCCGACGTAAGGCTTGCCCACGCGCTGCTCCAGTCCCGCCGGGACCTCGCAGGCCAGCTCGAGCCTCCCCTCGCTTTTGCCGACTTCGATGTACTCGTGGATCTTGCGCTCGGCGGAGCCGTCGATCACCGGGCCGATGTCGGTCCCTGGCTCCATCGGGTCGCCGATCATCAGGCTGCGCGTGGAATCCAAGAGCCGCCTGAGGAACGCGTCGTACACACCGCCGGTGACAATCGCGCGGCTGCACGCGGAGCACTTCTGGCCGCTGTAGCCGAACGCAGACTGCCGGACGCCGAGGACCGCGTCGTCCAGATCGGCGGAGTCGTCGACGATGATGGCGTTCTTGCCTCCCATTTCGCAGACGACCTTCTTGACGAAGCCTTGGCCTGGGGGCGTCTGGCCCGCGGCCCGCAGAATGTCCAGCCCCACCTCCTTGGAGCCGGTGAAGGCGATCAGGGCGACGCGCGGGTCGCGGACCAGGCTCGCCCCGACAATCTCACCGCGCCCGGCGACGAACTGGAGGGCGCCAGCGGGCACCCCGGCCCTCCAGAAGATATCGCACATCACTCGGGCAATGCCCGGGGTCTGCTCGGACGGTTTCAGCATCGCAACGTTTCCGGTCACCAGGGCGGCGGCGGTCATGCCCGTCGAGATCGAGAGCGGGAAGTTCCAGGGGCTGATGACCGCAGCCACGCCGCGGGGCTGGTAGCCGATCTCGTTCAGCTCGCCGACGAAAGCCCCCAGGCGACGCAGCCGGAAGAGGTGGGCCGCGCTGCGGGCGTAGTACTCGCAGAAGTCGATGGCCTCGCACACGTCCGCATCCGCTTCGCGCCAGGTCTTTCCGGCCTCGCGGATCATGATGCCGGCCAACTCGTCGCGCCGCCCGCGCATCTCGGCCGCGGCCTTGACCAGGGTCGCCGACCGGGCCAACGGATCCACGTCGCGCCACGAGGGCAGCGCCGCCTCGGCCCGCCGGACCGCCTCCTCGAGCTGCTCCGGCGTGAGCGGACTGGTCCTCTCGGGCACGCGGGCCCGGCGGGTGGCCTCCGCGAACTGTTCCCGCTGATCGGTCTGAGAAAAGTCTCGCAGCGGCTCGTTGAAAAACGGCCGCCCGTCGCCCAGCCCTTCCACGGCCGGGCTAAGCTGATGGCGTTCGGGCATGGCTCCGATCTCCGGCAAAGTGGCGTGGTGTGCCGCGACGACTGTGTGTGGCGACGCGAGCAGCTCCTCGTCGGTGGCATGGTCGAAGAAGCCGGCCCGCAGCCACGATTGGTTCGACGTGTTCTCCAGGAGCCGGCGCACCAGGTAGGCCATGCCCGGCAGCATCTCGCCGATGGGCACGTACTCGCGCAGTCGCAGCCCGCCGCGAAGGATCGCGGATTTGAGCTGATCCGCCATGCCATAGAGCATTTGCACTTCGAGGGCCGATTCCGGGAGGTCGTGCGTTCGCAGGAGTGCCAGGGTGCGGGCGATGGAGCGGACGTTGTGCGATCCGACGGCGAGCTTCACGCCCCCTTCGCCGGCCCGCTGCGGCATCGCCGCGACCAGCAGCTCGGCCATGCGCTCGAAGCACGCGTCGGTCTGCCGCTTGTCGGTCCAAACCGGCGCGGGCCAGCCCATCCGCTCCGCATGGATCACCTCGTAGTCCCAATAGGCCCCTTTGATGAGGCGGACCGTCGCCACGCGGCCGGTGCGCTTGGCCCAGGCGATGATCCGCCGGGCGTCCTCCTCGCCGCTGCGAAGATACGCCTGCAAGGCCAGTCCGGCCGGGAATTCGTGCTCCTGGCAGCACCGCTCGAAAAGCTCCAGCGTCAGGTCTTTGACCGCGTGCTGCTCCATGTCGAAGTTCACCAGCACGTCGCGCTGGCGGGCTGCCTGGAGCAGCGGCCGGATCGCATCGAGCAGGCCCCGGATCGTGCCTTCGAAGTCGGCGGCGTCGGTGCGGGCAAAGAGGGAGCTGATCTTGATCGACACGTTGGTGCGCGGGATCGGCCCGAGGTGGTCGCGATCCAGCGTCGGATTGGCTTTCCAGCGACGGACGTCCTCGGACAGCGTTCCGATCAGGTCGAGATACCGTTTCTGATAATTCTGGGCCTCCTCGTTGCTCAGGCAGGCCTCCCCGAGCAGGTCCACGCTGAAGGCGATGCCTTGATCCCAGAGTTCCTTGAGTTTGGGCAAGGCCGCAGCGGCGTCGGCGCCGGCGATGAAACTGCCGGCCATGGACTTAATCCGCCCCGTCACCGCCGCCGCGAGCGCTCCCTTCGCCAGTCCGCCGGCCTTGAGCCCGAAACCCATCCATCCAGGAAGCCTCACGCCGGGCTGCCCGAGGTACTCCACCAGGCACTCGTAGACCTCTTTGTCGGTCTTGAGCGTCGGGAACAGGTCCACGAAGCGGAATAGCTGGACCTTGAATGCCGCGTCGCGCATGGCCCAACCCATGAGCCGGTCGGACCAGAACCGCGACGAGAAGAACCCGGCGTGATGCGCCCGGCCGTGCCGCAGCAGATCGGCGCCGATCTCAAGCGTCAGCCGTTCGAGATCTGGGGGCAGGGAGCCCGCGCGGCTCATCGCCGATTCCCCGACCCCCGGCTTCTCCCGATGAGTCTTCGCCGAACCGAGCGGAGCCATTGCCGCACTCCACGTCCGGGGATGGACGCCGAAGAACCCCTGGGAATTATACGCGCCCGACTGGGGAATTCCAGACGCCTCCGGCAACATGCCTCACGACGCCTCGGGTGGGCATGTCTGCCTGGAGAACAAGACATGCCGACCCGTGGCTGCGCCACGCGACGGCACGCCACCCGGCCCGCGTCCGGTGGCATGATTTGCCCACCCGCGCCCGGATTCCTACAATTCCAGGGGCGAAAGGGCTCTTCTTGAGGAGGCGGCTTATGACGACGTTGGCAACTGCCGCCGCTGAGCGCGCCGGCGTCGCCGTGGAAGACGTCGAGGTCCGCGGCCACATCATCGACAGCCTCATCCTGCCGAAGATCCTGGACTGCATTTCCGCAAGCGGGGCCGCCTTCCGCATCAAGGAGATGTCGATCGGCCAGGCGCGTTCCGATCCCAGTTACGCGCTGATTGAGGTCCGCGCCACGGACGACGAAACCCTCGAGCGGGTCTTGGCCCAGATCGCCGATCACGGCGCCGTGCCGACGGCCACTCAAGACTGCCGCCTGCGGCCTGGTCTCTTCTTCGAACGCGCCGGGGACGCGCTCTTCTGCGGAGAGACGCTGTTTGCCGGGTACCGGATTCGCAGCCATATCCGCGGGTATGAGGAAATCGCGGATCTGCTTCATTGCCGCGTGATTCCTTTGGAGCTGGTGGACCCCCGCTACTACCACCTCGACACCTGCTTCTGTCCGCTGGCTCCGGGGCTCGCGGTCTATTATCCCCGAGCCTTCGACGTCTACGGCCAACGGGTCCTGCGAGAACTGATCGATGAGTTGATTCCGGTGAGCGACGCGGAAGCCGCCAGCTTCGCGTGCAACGCGGTGGTCGTGGGTCGGACCGTGGTGACCCATGCCGGCTGTCCCGAGTTGCACCGGGAACTCCGGGCGCGAGGGTTCACCCCCTGGGCAGCGCCGCTGAGCGAATTCGTGAAGGCCGGGGGGGCTGCGAAGTGCTTGACGCTGCGCCTGGACGGCGAGGCGGCGGCCGGCTGGCGGCTTGCTCCCACCGCCGTCGCCGCCGGTCACCCGTTCTCCAGCACCCATTGAACCGCGCGGCGGTTCAGTTCGGCGCTGTTCTTCAGGTTCATTTTCTCCTTGATCTTCTCGCGGTGGGTCTCGATCGTCTTGGGGCTCAGTCCTAGGTTGCGGGCGATTTGCTGCGTGGTCAGCCCCTGGCCGATCATCTGGAACACCTCCAGCTCGCGGTTGGAGAGGCTTTCCACCGGATCCTGCCCCACCGATCCGCCGCTTCGGACGTTCCGCAAGAGGCGGCCGGTCATGCGCGAGCTGAGGTGAATCTCGCCGCGGAGCACCTGGCGGATCGCCTCCAGCAGCGTCTCGGTCGGCTCCTGCTTGCTGATGTAGCCCATGGCCCCGGCCCGCAGGGCGCGCTCGGCAAAGAGCATTTCGTCGTGCACGGAGGAAACCAGGATCTTGATCCGCTCGTCGCGGGCCTTGATCTGCTCGATCAACTCGATTCCATGGGCGCCTTTAAGCGCCAGGTCGGTCAGCACCACGTCGGGACGAGTCTTCTCCAACTCCTGGAGCGCTTCGGCCACCGTGGATGCCTCGCCGCAGACTTCCAGGTCCGGTTGGGAGGAAATGAGGTCCGCCAGGCCGCGGCGCACGATGGGGTGATCGTCCACAATCAGGACCTTGCGCCTTCCCGGCGCGCCGGCTCGGTTACCGTTGATGGTCATTGTTCTCCTCGCAAACCTGAATGCCCCGAATCGTGGCGATCAAGGGGCCCGAAGAGCCTCCCTTGCGCAGGTAGGCAGCCGCGCCGGCCTCCAGCATCGCGCTGGCCATATCTTCTTCTTCGTGCATCGAGAGGCCGATCACCCGCACTCCCGGCAGCGCGGCCACGATCCGCCGCGTGGCCTCGATGCCGCTGAGCACCGGCATGGTCACGTCCATGACTACCACGTCCGGCCGGGTGCGCAACGCCAGCTCCACGGCCTTCCGCCCGTTTTCCGCCTGCCCGACCAGCTCCAAATCCGGTTGCTCCCGGAGCAGGCGGGTCAGGCCTTCGCGGAGCACCTGGTGGTCGTCGGCCAACAGCACGCGGATCTTCTCGGCATCGCGCATCCGGCGCCCGCACTCCTTGGGAGTCCTTGCTGGGAGGAGGCCCGCGGGCATCGGCACGCTGCTGCGGGCGGGCCGCGGGGGCTGCGGGCACGGAAACAAGACGGTTACCCGCGTGCCCGCGCCGGGGGCCGAGTCCACCTCCATCCGGCCCCCGACCTGCTGCAACCGCTCCGCGATGCCGAACAGGCCCATGCCCGTGGCGCAGGCGCCGCACGTCTGCCGCTTCGTGGGATCGAAGCCCACGCCCTCGTCGCCGACCACAATCCCGACCTGCCGGTCGTCGTGCCTGGCCATCCGGACCCGCGCGCGCTCGACTTGCGCGTGCTTGACCACGTTGAAGAGCAGCTCGCGCACCACCTGGTAGAGAAGGATCCGCGTCTCCTCGGACGGGACTTCCAGCTCCGAGTCCACCTCCACCTCGACGCTCAGACCGTAGGTCTCCTCCACGTGGTTGCCCAGCCACTCCAAAAGCGCCGGCAAGCTCCCGTTGTAGAGGATCGGCGGGCTGAGTTCCACGGTGAGCGAGCGCGACGCCTCGATGGACTGGAGCAACAAGTCATCGACCCGCTCCAGCGAAGCGTGGAGTTCCTGGTCCTGCACGCGGCGGGTCAGCCCGCCGACGCCCAGTCTCGCCGCGTACAAGAGCTGCTGAAGGTGGTCGTGAAGAAGGGCGGCCAGGCGCCGGCGCTCGCGCTGCTCGGCAAGGATCAGTTCCGAGGTCAATGCCCGCAACTGATTGGCCCGCTGCTCGGCCACCGCCGTGCGCTCCGCCACGCGGCGTTCCAGGTCCGCGTTGAGCTTGCGGATCTCCTCCTCCGCCCGCTTGCGCTCCATGGCATACCGGATCGCCCGCGACAGCAGGTGGCCGTCGGCATGTCCTTTGGTGAGGAAGTCCTGGGCGCCTTTGCGGACCGCCTCGACCGCCGTGGCTTCGTCGTCCAGGCCGGTCAACACGATAATCGGCACGCGCGGGGCACCGGCGCTGGCCTGATCGAGGGTCGCCAGCCCGCGGCTGTCCGGCAGGAAAAGGTCGAGCAGGACGGCGTCGAAGGCGCCGGAGCGGAGGCGATCCAGGGCCTCCTTCAAGAGCTCCACGTGCGTCACGTCGAAGCGCTCCGCCGCTGCGGCCAGGGCCTGCTGGAGCAGCAAGGCGTCGGCCGCGCTGTCTTCCACCAAAAGGACGCGAATCGGAGCATCACTCATTGTCTCTCCTCCCTTGTTGACGCCCCCGGCATCCGTCGCCGGGCTAAGGTCCGTTAGGCAGCTTGACGACCGTCAGCCAAAAACCCTCAATGGCTCTCACCACCTCCATAAAGCGGTTGAAATCGACCGGTTTGGTAATGTAGCAGTTGGCGTGCAGATCGTACGCCCGCAGCACGTCCTCCTCGGCCTTGGAGATCGTCAGCACCACGACCGGAATCTTCTTCAGCGAAGGATCGTCCTTGATCTCCTTGAGCACCTGGCGGCCGTCTTTGCGGGGCAGGTTCAAGTCCAGCAGGATCAGGTCGGGCCGCGGGGCCTCGGCGTGCTTGCCCTCCCTGTGCAGGAAGGCCATGGCCTCCACGCCGTCCTCGACGACCGACAGGCGGTTTTTGACCTTGGCTTCCTTCAGGGCCTCGATGGTCAGCCGCACGTCGGGCTCGCTGTCCTCGACCAGAAGAATCTCAATCGGTCTCCCCATGATTGGAGTCTCCACAACGCGCTCTCCTCAGATGCTAAATCGTGAAATAGAACGTCGTGCCCTGCCCCCGCGTCGATTCCAGCCAGATGCGGCCCCCGTGGCGCTCGACGATCTTCTTGCAGATCGCCAGGCCGATCCCGGTCCCCGAGTATTTCTGCCGGGTGTGGAGCCGCTGAAAGATCACGAAAACCTGGTCCCAATACTGCTTCTCGATGCCGATCCCGTTGTCGCGCACCGAGAACAGCCAGCGGCCGTCCTCGCGCCGCGCGGAAACGTGAATCTCCGGGCGCCGTTGGCTGCGGAACTTGATCCCGTTGCCGATCAGGTTCTGCAGGAGGCGCAAGAGCTGCGTCTCGTCGGCCGTCACCTTGGGCAGGGGATCGTGCGTGATCACCGCCCCGCTGTCTTCGATCATCTTCTGCAAGCCGGTCAGGGTGTTCGCCAGCACCGCCTCCGCGTCGGTGGGCTGGAAAGGCTGGCCGCGCGTCCCCAGGCGCGAGTAGTCCAACAGGTCGGCGATCAGTTGCTGCATCCGCTTGGCGCCGTCCACGGCGTAGTAGATGAACTGGTCGGCGTCCGCGTCCATTTTGCCCTTGTAGCGGCCCTCGATCAACTGCAGATAGCCCGTAATCACCCGCAGCGGCTCCTGCAGGTCGTGCGAGGCGACGTAGGCGAACTGCTGCAAGTCCTGGTTGGAGCGGGCCAGCTCCTCGGTACGCTGCGCGACCAGCTCCTCCAGGTGCAGGCGGTATTTGCTGAGCTCTTCTTCGGCACGCTTGCGCTCGGTGATGTCGCGGGCCGCGGCAAACACCCCCTGAAGTCCGCCCGCGTCGTTGCGGTACACCACCGCGTTGTACAAGACGTCGGTCGTCTTTCCCGAAACGTGCCGGATCGTCAGCGGATAGTCCACCACCTGCCCCCCGGTCAATACCTGCTGGTAGCCCGCTCTGGCCTTCGCCGGCACAGTGAAATACTCGGAGAAGTCACTGCCGATGAGCCGCTCGCGGGCAACCCCGGTCACCTCCTCCGTGGCCCGGTTCACGTCGGTAATCCGGCCCTGGGGACTGATCGTCACGAGCGGGTCCAGGCTTGCCTCGATCAGGCCGCGCGTGTAGGAGTAGGCTCCCCGCAACTCCTCTTCCACGCTGAACCGGTGGATGGCCTCGCCGATCAAGGGCGACAGCGACTCCAGGAACTCGATGTTCGCCGCTGGCACCATGCCTTCCCGTTGGTCGGCCAGGTGAATCGCGCCAAGGACCTCCCCGTGATAGCGAATCGGAATCACGGCCAGTGAGGCAAAGCCGACCCGCACACAGTAACCCCGGTATCTGGCCTGCTGCTCGGGGGAGAGGCCGGCGACGAACTGGATGGCGTTGTCGCAGCGGAATGAGCCGCCGGGGGTCATCACGGCCACATCCTGCGGCTCCGGCGCCTGCGCGACCACGCGGACGCAGGCGCAGGCGTCCTTCGCCAGGGACAGCCAGTTCTCCGCTTCCCAGAACTCGCGGCAGAAACCGACGTAGGACTCATAGGGAATGTTTCCCTGCCGGTCCACCACCCGGATCCCCACGCAGCGGCAGCCGCACCAGCCGCGGATCATCTCCACGACCGAATCGAGATACTCCTTGCGCGTGCCTTTGGTGGCGAACGACTCGAGCAGGGCCTTGCTGAAGCCGTCGCGCCGCTCGGACTGTTTGCGCCGGGTCACGTCGTCCAGGGAGAAGACGAGGAACTCCACCTCGCCGGCGGCATCCAGGATCGGCACCAACGTCCAGTCCCAATACGTTGTTCCCCATTCCGGATGATCGGGAAACGTGAACGGCTTGGCAACGGCCTGGTAGGGGGTCTTGGTGCGGACGACCTCGCGGAAGATCGCTTCGTTCTCCTCGTGCGGGTAGAACTCGAAGTGGTTGTGCCCCGGGAACTCCGACGCGTCGCGCTGGCAGGCCCGGGCGTATGCCTCGTTGGCGCGAATGAAATTGAAGTCCTTGTCGAGAAAGACCAGGCAGTCAAAAGAGTGCTGGAAGAAGGCTTCCAACAGCCGCGACGTCTCCCGCAGCGCCGCCGTGCGATTGGCGACGCGCACTTCCAGAACCTCGTTGGCCTTTTGCAGCGCCTCCTCGGCGCGTTTGCGCTCGGTGACGTCCATTCCATAGATTCGGAGACGCTGCCCTTGCTCGACCCAATGAAGCATCTGTTGGTAGAACCGGCCACCGACCGTCACCTCCCGGACGGCGGACCGCGATTGGCCCGTCTGGAACGGACCGCCGATCGACTCAAACCCGGCGAGCCAAGGGTGCTCCTTCCCTCGCTCGGCCAGATCGGGAAACAATCGCCGTGCGCCGGGGTTGACGTAGTGAACCAGCCCGGCCAGGTCCAATTCGGCGATGGGGTTCGGGTTGAGCTCCGGGAACGAAGCCAGCCCGGTGATCGTGGCTTCGGCCTTGCGGCGTTCGGAGTCCGCCCGGTCCAGCGAAGCGGCCGTCATCCAGCCCAGGCACAGAAAAAACGCCGTCTGCAGCACGACGTGAACTCCCGACGCCAAGTGCTCGTCGTAGAGCCCCTCGCGTGCGCCGGCCGACAGAAGCAAATCCAGGAATACTGGAACCAGAAGAACGGGAAGCAGCAACCGGCGGGCCATGATGCTGCCGGCACTCTCGCCAGTCAGGAGCGACAACAGCCCCGGCCCCGGACGAGCGAGCCAGAGGCCGATGAAAGCGATAAGCCCAGCCAGGACCGCGGGGAGCGACATGGGGTTCGCAGCCGCACTCGGCGAGTAAAGGCTCGAAGCGTCGTAGAGATAGCCCAGCAGCGCCACCAAGGCGACGATCCCTCCTAGGCCAATCAGATAGTGGGCCGGCCGATGCCCGCGGCGAGTCTGCACGTCCAGCAGGATCAGCGCAAGGCCGATCAACAGAAAGTTCAAGGCCGTGTTGGGCGCCATTCTGCCCGGATAGATCGTCCGAACGGTCCCGGATGGTTCCGTGAACAACAGTTGGTCAATACCCAGATTCCAGCCGGACGCATACTCCGCCAGCGTGAGCAGACCCGCAGCAGCTACGGCCGACGCCGCCCCCCGTGCGACATACCGTCCGGGTCGAAAGCGCGCGCGCTTCGCCTGGGACAACCACAACGCGATTCCGGTCAGCACGAAGGCCACCGCGGTGCTCGCCTTCATCGACACCCAGTCGGGACTGAGGCTCTTCAAGACTGCGATGTCGAGGATCCAACCGACCAGCACCAGGCAGCCGATGCCGAAGACGCCGATCGCCGCCGCCGCGGAAACGGCTCCAAGCAGACCAACGAGGCGTGAGTGGCTCTGACCGCTCATAAGCTCGCCTGCACCACTCGCTTCCAGCCGGGAAAGCGCACAGCAATCCCCCATCACCTAAAACCACCAGCATACCAGCGGAGGCTGGCAGGGTCGAGTAGGAGTATGGCGCGCGAGGCGCGTTTCCTCTTCCGGCGGCGGGAATCCGCGACTTTCATGGCCCGGCGCAGCCCGGCCGCCGCGTACGGGCCTAGCCAGGAGAGGGCGCGCCTAGGGAAATCCCCGATGCCCGGCTCAGCCACATACCGATTGTTAGGACTTTCGGCCAAGCAGTACAATCTGGAACGCCCGGCAAGATCCAGAACGCACACGGAAAAGGGCTTCACGATTACGGAGATGCAGCATGTGGTCACTCGGCGAAATCGAAGCCGGCACCGCGTTTCCCCAAGGCGCGGTTTCACCCTTTCAGCCCCTCGCTCACACGGCCTGCGGCGCGCTGCGCCGCTCGCCGTACCGCGAACTCCATGAAGTCTCCTGCGAGTACTACGACGGCGTTCTCACGCTCCGGGGCCGCGTGTCCAGCTACTATTTGAAGCAGATCGCCCAGAATCTCGTTTGGCAAATGGAAGGGGTTGTCGCGGTCGACAACCAGTTGGACGTCTTTCGGCCCCAGATTCAGCCAAGAGGGGGAAACGGCCATTCCGCGCCTCGTCCGGCCCCCGGCCGGCGTCCCCGGTGAACCGCTCACCGCCAACTTCAGGAGGAAGCCGCCGCTCTGGCGCCACGCCCCATGGGCGACCCTCGACCTCACCCGCAGTCCCCGACGTTCAGCAGGCATTGGCAGGGGCGCCAGGCGGCCCGTCCGCGGGATTCGAGGGACCCGCCCCTCCGGCATGACGGCACTGCGACTCCCGCGGGTCTTCCAGGAAGTCCACGAGCCGTGCCGCGGAGCTCGGCTGCTGCAATCGGCGCAGCGCCCGGCTTTCGATCTGCCGGACCCGCTCCCGGCTCACCGCGAAAATGTACGCCACCTGGTCCAGCGAGTAGGCGTATCCATCCCCCAACCCGTACCGCAGCTTGATGATCTCGCGGTCGCGCCAAGTCAATTCCTCCAGGAGTTCCGCGATGCGGGACTTCAGGAAACTCCTGTCGGCCTCGGTCGGCGGGCGATCCTCCCGGGTGTCTCGGAGCTGTTCGATCCACGAGGAGTCCTCCCGGCCTGGGACGGGGCGGTCCAGGGACAGCGGTTGCCGCTGTCCCCGCAGCGTGCGGTCCGTCTCCTCGACCGACCATCCCGCGGCCTCCGCCGTCTCTTGCAGGCTCGGCTCGGTGAGGTTGTCTTGGACCAGCCGCTCGGAAACGGCGCGCAGCCGGCCCATTCTCTCCGAAATGTGCGTGGGAACGCGGACGGTCCGGCTCTGATTGCCGATCGCCCGGAGAATCGCCTGACGGATCCACCACGTGGCATAGGTGCAAAACTTGAAGCCCCGCGAAGGGTCGAACTTCTCCACCGCCCGGAGCAGCCCCGTGTTCCCTTCCTGGATCAGATCCAGGAGGCTCATGCCGCGGTTGCGGTACATTTTGGCCACGTAAACGACCAGGCGAAGATTGCGGACGCACAACTCCTGCCGGGCCGCATCGTACGCCCCGCGGCGCCGTGCGATGTGGGCCAGCCGCTGCGACAGCGTGGCAGGATCCTCCCGCGTGCGCAGCATCAGCTCCTTGAGTTGGGCCCGGATCGCCGCCGTCTTCTTGCCGTCCGCGGACCCTCGTTGGGCAAGCAGTTGCCCGCGGAGCTTTTTCATCTGCCGCGCCATGCCCTGAAGCTCTCCCAGGGCCGGTTGCAGCGACTGGACCTTAAGCAGCAGTTGCTCCGCCAGGCCAGCCGCCTGGCGGCGGCGCACGAGCATCCGCTTCCACGCGCCGCGCTGGGCAACGGCCAGACTCCTCGGGCTGATAGCCCGGGCGAACTCTTCGCGGTTCTGCCGCAGCAGCTCTTGAACCGGCGGCAGCCCCTGCTCCAACAGGCGCCGCACCTGCCGGGTCGCGGCCGCGCCGCCCGAAGGCATCTCGATCACGTCGTGCAGCCGCGCCTGGCCGCCGCGGACCTTTTCCATAAGAGCGACCGCCGCCTCGAGCGTGTAATCCGTCGCCAACATGCTGCGGCGATACCGCTTCAGGTCTTGCTGGAGCCGCCGCGCCAAGGCGATCTCGTCCTGGCGGGTGAGCAGTGCGGTGGAGTTAATCTCTTCCAGGTAGGTTCGGATTGAGCTTGATTCAGGCGCCTTCATCGTGGTTCGTATCATGCTCGGTCAGTTTGTGCTCTGTACGTTGGTTGTTGCGGAAAGCCGGTGCTGGCCCCGGCATTGGAAGGACGGCGGGAGTCTTCCCACGAGGCTTCTGCACGGGTCGGCGATCATCGCCTCGAATGGCCGGTGGCGATGTTATGGAATAGGAGGGGCGAACTTGACCGCGCGAACGCGCCGTCGCACACCCTGCGGGTGACACTCGACGCCGCTTTGCCGTTCGCGCCACTTTGAATTCTATCCGCCGGACAACCCCCTAACGCGGTATCACTCGGCTCTCGCGGCCAAGGGAGCGGCGCCCCTCGATCGTGCTCCGCCCCGATCTCCGCCCCGACGAGACGTACCGCCACGCGACAGTTCACGAGTCCAGCGTCGCCCAGTGTAGAAACGAGGCGTCAATTCCTCTGAGCATCCCCTCTTTCCCAGGCGTACTCGCTCTTGGGAGGGATTCCGCTCTCGTTGTGCGGGAAAGGGCAGGAGGCGCCCGTGGCCGACGTCCCTCAGGGTGCCAAACTCTGGGGCGGCTTATACTTGTGCGGGGCCTCCCGGCCGGCACCTGCGAATTCCCGTGCCAGCGGGATCGGTTTCCCGCGCGGAGTTCAGGGAACTAAGCCCCCCGGTCCGGCGTCCATAACGTCGAGAAGAACCATCGGGAAGAAACGGCCCTCTGAATCACATTGTTGGTCCCAAGCAAGGAGTCCATTCCATGCGACAACGCAAATTGGCCCTGTCTCTGCTCGTCCTGGGGCTCGTGTGCCTGCTACCCAACGCGGCACTGGCGCGGATCAAGTTGATTACTCTGCCGGTCCGCGAACGGGTGGAGATCCAGTTAGACAACCCCCATGCCACTCTGGTGGAAGAAGAGCGGATCGTGCCGCTGGTGCGGGGCGTCAACCAGGTGGATTTCTCCTGGGCGAACACGCAGATCGACCCCAACACGATCGTCTTTCGCGTAATCGCCCCCAACCCGTCCCCCGCTGCCGGCGAGAAGCCCAAGGCCGACGCTCCCAAGCCCGCTGCCGCCCCAGAGGCCAAGCCGCTGGACGTGAAGGTCCTTTCGGTGAGCTACCCGCCCAACGAGGCCGCCCTCGTCTGGCAGGTCTCCTCCACCGGCTCCGGCTCGGCCCGCGTCCGGATCAGCTACATCTTGGGAAACCTGAACAAGAGCTTCAACTACCGGGCCGTCGCCGCCAACGACGAAACCACGCTCGTGCTCTCCGAATACATGCGGCTCAGCAACCTGGCCAACGAGTCGTTCAAGGCCACCGGCCTTTGGGCCGGCTTCGGGCCGCGGTTCCTCAAGCCGATCGGGATCAACGAAACCAAAGAAGTCCTCATGGAGAAGTTCCCCAAGGTCCCGATCAAGAAGACCTACACCTGCGACCCGCAGCAGTTCGGCTGGCTCGACCGTCCGCAGAACAAGCTCATGGTGCCGATGCACTACGTGCTGAAGAACGATAAGGCCAACGGACTCGGGCTGGCGCCGCTGCAATACGGCAAGGTCCGCATCTTCCAGGAAGACGGCCACGGCGGCACCGCGTTCATCGGCGAGGACTGGGGCAAGTTCACCCCGCTGGACGATGAAATGCGGCTCTACATCGGCGTTGCCCAGGACGTGGTCGTGCGGCGGACGATCGACAAGAACGACCGGACCCGCGTGGCGGGCAACCTCTACGACCGCCAGCTCGTCGTCAAGTATGAAATCGAGAACTTCAAGGACAAGGCCGTCACCCTCGACGTGTCGGAGAACCTCCGGGCGCTCTGCGGCGAGGTCGGCATCAACACGAGCCGGGAAATCGAGTGGCATCTCGGCGAAGGGACCACGTTTGAGGGCGGGCCCGACAAGGAGAAGACCACTTCCGAGCAGCTCCTCTTCCGCGCCAGGCTGCCGGCCCGCGGCGCCGACACCAAGGCCGCCAAGATCGTCCACAAACTGCACCTCCTCATCAAGTACGAGTGGTAACCGCCGTTGACCCCAAGGCCGGCCCAGGGCGCCGCAAAACACTCCTGCCCCCGGCCGAGGGCTCGATATCCGAAGGAACACAACCATGCGAACCAAGATACTTCCAGGATTTCCGATCCTTGTGGTGATCGCTCTGGCCGGGCTCCCCGGCAGGGCCGAGAACGTGGACCTCTCCACGGTCCCCAGCCGCGACACCGTGCAGTTGACGATCTACAACTCCGAAGACCTCACCCTGGTCCGCGAGACCCGCAAGGTGAGCTTCAAGCGCGGGATCAATCCGCTCCAATTCAGTTGGGCCAACACCCTGATCGACCCGACCTCGGTGGAGCTGAAGTTCCTGACCCATCCCGACAAGCTGGAAGTGCTCGACACGACTTTCCCGCACCAGAAGCCGCAGATGCTCTACTGGAACGTGCAGAGCGAACTGGACGGCGAAGCCACGATCGAGATCACGTATTTCACCAGCGGCATCAGTTGGTCGGCCGACTATGTCTGTGTCGCCAACCGGGCCGAGACCGAGATGGGCTTCGAGGGATTCGTCCGGGTGATCAACAACTCGGGCGAAGACTACGAGGATGCCCAGGTGCGGCTCGTGGTCGGAAGGATCAACCTGGTGGAGAAGATCGCGCAACTGGCCAGGGTCCCGGTCTCCGAGGTTGCCGGCATGGAGAAGGCCAAGCGTGAGGAACTCCGCGACCGGGCCCTGAGGCGGGCCATAGAAGCCCCGGCGCCGGCAGCGGCGCCCGCGCCTGAGGGCAAGCCGGCCGAGCCAAAGCAAATCATCAAGGAGGGCCTCAGCGAGTACTTCATCTACACCGTCGAAGGCGCGGAGACGATCCGCAACGGCTGGTCCAAGCGCATGCGGAGCTTCGAGGGCAAGACCGTGCCCTTCAAGATCCAATACCGCTATCGCCCCGCGGAATACGGCGACCGGTTGGTCCGCGTGTACCTCTTGGCCAACGACAAGGAGTCGAAGCTCGGCACCACGCCGCTGCCGGACGGGATCGTGCGGGTCTTCCGCGACAACGCCCGCGATGGACTCAGTTTCCTGGCCGCCCAGCCGATCAAGTACGTGCCGATCGGCGACAAAATCGAGCTGAACCTCGGCGTCGATCCCGAGGTGGTTTTCGAGCTGGTGAAACTTCGATTCTGGCGAGACAGCCTTTGGATGTTGATCGGTGGGACGAGCATCTACCGCCGCGTGGATCAGCCCGGCATCCAGATTGAGGTCAATAGCAGCGTCGCCGGCTGGGACGACCACAGCATCTACACGCAGCGCGTGCGCAACTACACGGCCAAGCCGATCGAGGTCGAAGTGCGCCGCGCGTTTCCGGGCCACGTCGTGTTCCGCAGTGCCCTGAAGGCGAAGAACCACGACTATCAAACCGTCGAGTACACCGCCACGCTGAAGCCCGGCGAGAAAGCCAATCTGCTCTACGAAATCGTGCAGCACCAAGGCTACAACGCCAAGCAGAACAACGTCACCGTGGAAGAGGCAGTCGTCAAGCCGTAGACGCCGCCGCGTGCCCGTCATCCGCCTCGCCCGTCACCCGGCTGCGATCCGGCACGGCTGGCTTTGGGCGTCTCGGCGGGAACGAGACGAGCTTCCTGCCTGATCGAGCTTGCTGTTCTTGGAGGTCCTTGCAGATCGCATCCAGATCGTAGTTGAAGCGTCTGGCGTAGTCGTCTCGGGCTTTGCGAACTTCAGCGACGATTGGGTCGTCAATCATTTGGAGGCTCCTCAATCAGTTCCAGTGGAGTGCAGATGACGGGCATCTCGTACCCTGCCCCCTCGCAGATCGCTCCCATGGATCTGCGCAACGTGGCGTTGGCGATGTGACGACAATTCCACGTGAGGAGATAGTCCATACCATTGACGGTCGCGGTGGCGATGTGCAGCGCATCGACCCGGGCTGTTTCTGGCAAGGGAGTCTTCGCTATCAACTCCTTCGCCAACAGACGAGCCTCATCCGTGATCTGCAGCTCGGGAAGGCCGCTGATCGCTTCAAGACGTCTCTGGACGGCGGCGGGGTCACCTGCTGATGCCTCTTGGACAACGACCTCCGAGATGAAGAGGTCGAAGCGATGTCGCTCGTCGTCCCACGAGTTTCGAGTCGTCTCCTGGTGGCCCGCCATGACAAGCTGAGGGCTTCGCCAAGCGGTCAGATAGCTGACAACTGTCGTTTCGATGTAGACCCGAGGTTTCGCCATGCTCGCTGGCCTGGTTTCCCCTGTACTCGCTAATCCAAGCTTATGCAACGCCACTGGTTCGGAGAAGGGGCCACGACCCAAACACGTGTTTCGGCCGCTACAGTCAATCTACAATCTCCGTGCCGCACGGGCAACGGCCGGACTATCGCGAACGCGCCACGACGAGCCGGATCAGCCCGGCGCGACCCGGCCCATTCTCGCGGCGAGAATCGCGCGCCCCGGCATCAACGGGCGCTCCGGACAACTGGGAAACGGCCTCGTCGGGTTCAACGCCCCGCTAGCGGTCTCGCTTCTCGGAAACGTACTTCCAGATGCTGTAGTCGAGCAAACCTCGATCGGCACCCAAGACATCAGCAACGCTCTCCAAGAGTTTGCGTGCCTCATCATAGGTTGTGGTCGGGGTACCGGCATCCGCGAGAAACCTTTGGAGATGCAAGTCGATTGCCATTGCCGGTATCCCCGCCAGGATGCGGAGGTAATCGACGGTCTTTAGCCCGATGCCTTTGATTCTTTGGAGCTTCCGGGAATTCACTGGCTGGCGCAGCCATCGTTGCAGGTCTTCGGTCGTTTCCACTTGCTCGTCAAGGAGAAGCTGTGCGAGAGTGAGCAGGGTTTGCGGTTTTCGGCCGGCCTTCCACGACAGCACCGCCTCGGGACCGCGGTCGCGGAGCAATGCGACGAACCCCGACGTCCTCTGGGCACTCGGGTGCTCTCGCATCAGGCGGTTGACGCGAGGCTCGACCACCCTCCTGTAATTGATCCCAGCTTGCAGCACTGCATCGGTCAGCAGTCCGCCCATGTGGGCATAGGGCTCACTCGAGACCAGACGGAACCCATCGAGCGACTTGATGTACGCCACGACCGTCTGCTTACGATCCATAAACACGCTCCTAGCGCCAGGTCCGAGGGACGAAGGTAGGCGGCCAACTTACCCTATGACAGATTTTCGGCGAGTGTCAATATGGCCACCGCGTCATTGGGCGTCAACGGCTGCTCCTCCTAGCACAATGGCCCCCCGCCAGGGGGGTAAACGCTGGTTGCTCACACGAAATGGGTTGTACCGATTCGCTCCACCGTCGCTGCTGTCTTCCGGATTATCTGCGGGCCGGGACCATCACATCGCGTCGTCCGCTCGGAATCGTCTCCACGCGATCCCGAGCTTCCGCATCCGCGCCCGCAGGGTGTGCGGGTTGATCTGGAGCAGCCGGGCGGCGCCGTAAGGGCCTTCGATGCGTCCGCGCGTGTGTCGCAGCGCGGCCTCGATGTGCGCCTTCATGGCGTCGTCCAAAGGGAGAATCTCTAGGGGAGAAACGGGTGCGGACACAGCCGGCTGACCGTTGGAACTGGAGCTCGCGGGTGTGATCGTGCCCACGCCGAGGGCCTTGGCCACCTCCAGGCGCCGGCCATTGCCAATGATGGCGGCCCGGTCGATCACGGCCGCCAACTCGCGAATGTTCCCAGGCCAGGCGTACGTGCGCAGGATCGCGACGTCTTCGTCGCTCGGCATCGCGGCGGGCAGCCCGAAGCGGGTCGCCGCCCGCTGGGCAAAATGGGCGGCCAGCGCCGGGATGTCCTCGCGCCGCTCGCGGAGCGGCGGCAGGATGATGGGGAAAACCGCGACCCGGTACCACAAATCCTCGCGGAACTTCCCCTCGGCCACCATGGCGGCCAGGTCGCGATGGGTGGCCGCGACCATGCGCACGTCCACGTTGATCGGCTTCTGGCCGCCGACCCGCTCCAGCCAGCCGTCCTGAAGGATGCGCAAGAGACGCACTTGGGCGGCCAGCGGCAACTCGCCCAACTCGTCGAGGAGGAGCGTTCCGCCATCGGCCCGCTCGAACCAGCCCGGCCGCGTCTCGACCGCACCAGTGAACGCCCCGCGCTCGTGGCCGAAGAGCTGGGAATCGATCAGTTCCGTGGGGATGGCCCCGCAGTTGACGCGGATGAACGGCCCGGCCTGGCGCGGCGACCGATTGTGGATCAGCCGCGCGACCAGTTCCTTGCCCGTGCCCGTCTCGCCCACAATGAGCACGGGCACGTCGGATCGGGCGACCAATTCCACGCGCTCCATGACGGCGTGGAGCCCGCTGTCGGCGCCGACCACCGTGTCGGCGATGGCCTTGCGGCCCAGGCGTGTAAGGAGCGACTGCTTCTCCGCCTCCGCGGCCTCGCGCAGCGCCGCCATCTCCCGCAAGCGATGGTCGTTCTCCAGGGCGACGGAGAAGGGCTCCAGCAGGAGTTGCACCATCTCCGAGTGCCGGGGCTCGAACGTTTGCCCCGCCGCGGCGGCCAGGATCAGCACGCCGGTGGGATTCTCGGCACTGGCCAGGGGACCGGCGAGGACGACCCCTTCGACTCCCGCCGGGACGATCGTAGCCAACGGGGCCTCGCTCGAATCGAGTCGGCGCCCGCGCACAACCGTGCCCGTCTGACACCACCTCAAGAGGGCCGTCGTCTGGTCCTTGGAGCACTCGGTCTTAGTCTCGGGTAAGGGAAGTCTCGGCGACGCCAGCCCGACCGCGACCGTCTCCAGGCACGCCCGCTGCCGATCGAGCCGTCGCACCAGGACGAGTTGCAGCGGCATTTGGTCGACCAGCATGCCGGCGATGTTCTCAGTCGCCTCAGCGATTTCGATGTGACGGCATGCCTCGCGCCACACGTCGAGCAGCAATGATCGGAGCGTTTGCATGGATTGTCTCCTGTGACGGGTAACAGCCTTTCTACCATATTTCACGGATCGTGTCCATCACATTTCACGGAAACGATCCAAACGACGGATTCTCGGTGACTCCATCTCCCCTAACTCCCAATGGTCCATAGTCATAGGTCTATCGCGTGATGGTTGGCATTGGAATTGCATTGCTATCGTCTGGTGGCTGCAACTTGCATACCCCTAGCTTTGCCGTAGTACCGCTAGAGAGGCGCATTGTCCCGTTATGAAAGGGCACGGATGACTCGCTTGTATACCGTGATTACCGCGCTGCTTCTGGGCTCGCTCGTTGGATGTGGCTCGCGCGGGCTGAGTCTGCAAAACGTCTCCTACGATCCCACCCGCGAGTTCTATAGCGAGCTTAACGAAGAGTTCGCCAAGGATTGGAGCCAGCAGACCGGCGCGAAGGTGACGATCAACAACTCGCACGCGGGCTCCAGCGCCCAGGCCCGCTCGGTGATCGAAGGCCAGCAAGCCGACGTCGTTACGCTCGCCCTGGCGTACGACATCGACGCGATCGCCAAGGCAGGGCTTCTCGCTCCGGATTGGCAGAAACGCCTGCCCCACCACAGTTGCCCGTACACGTCAACCATCGTGTTTCTGGTCCGCAAAGGCAACCCCAAGGGGATCAAGGACTGGGACGACTTGGTGAAGCCGAAGATGTCGGTTATCACGCCACACCCAAAGACTTCCGGCGGGGCCCGCTGGAACTATCTGGCCGCTTGGGGATTCGCACTGAAGCGGGAGCTGGGTGACCTGGCGAAGCTCCACGACCCGAAACACGCCGACGAGGTCAAGCGGGCCCAGCAGAAGGCGCGGGAGTTCGTCACCGAGTTGTTCCGCAACGTGCAAGTGCTCGATTCCGGCGCCCGGGGTTCAACGATGAGCTTCGTGCGCCGCGGCCGCGACGACGCGCTCTTGGCTTGGGAGAACGAGGCCTTTTTGACGATCAAGGAGCAAGGGGAGGACAAGTTCGAGATTGTCGTTCCGTCGGTGAGCATCCTGGCCGAGCCGCCGGTGACGATCGTGGACGAGGTCGTTGAGAAGCGTGGGACGCGGGAGATTGCCCAGGCGTACCTCGAATACCTTTACACGCCCGTCGGCCAGAGCCTGGCCGCAAAGCACTTCTACCGCCCGCGGATCGAAAAGGGGGTCCCGCAGGAGTACCTGCGGCGATTCCCTAAAGTGAACCTGTTCACCATCGACGATGTTTTTGGTGGGTGGGCAAAGGCTCAAGCCGAGCACTTCGACGACGGCGGGGTCTTCGACCAGATGTTCCGCTCGATCAAGGGGTCACGGTAGGGGGCCGAGAGGGAGAAGTCGGGCCTAGGGAGACTTCCGGAGTCTGCGGAGACTCCGGAAGTCTATGGCGTAACCAGGGAGCGGCTCTGTGCAGATCGCCTTAAGACGACATAGCGTGCTGCCGGGCTTCGGCCTGACCATGGGCTTCACGCTGGCGTATCTGAGCCTGGTGGTCTTGATCCCGCTGGCGGCGCTGTTTCTCCGTGCGGCGGGCGTGGACTGGGACCGGTTGTGGGCGGCTCTGAGCGATCCCCAGGTGGTAGCCGCCTTTCGCCTGAGTTTCCAGACCGCCCTGATCGCCGCCGGGATCAACGCGGTCTTCGGGCTGATCGTGGCCTGGGTCCTGGTCCGCTACACGTTTCCCGGCAAGCGCGTGGTCGATGCCATCGTCGATCTGCCGTTTGCCTTGCCGACGGCGGTTTCCGGAATCACCTTGACCTTGCTTTTTGACGAGAACGGCCTGTTCGGCCAGTGGCTCAAGCCGCTCGGCATCTCCGTGGCCTACACGCCGCTGGGCATCACCCTGGCGCTGGTGTTCATCGGGCTTCCTTTCGTGGTCCGCACGCTCCAGCCTGCGCTGGAGGACCTCGATCCCGAGGTGGAGGAGGCCGCCGCCAGCCTCGGGGCCAACCGGTTCCAGACGTTCTTCCGCGTCATCCTCCCCATGGTGTTGCCCGCGCTGTTGGCGGGCTTTGCCATGGCCTTTGCCCGGGGGCTGGGCGAATACGGCTCGGTCGTCTTTATCTCCGGCAACATGCCGATGGAAACGGAGATCGTCCCCAAGCTGATCGTGGACAAGCTCGCGCAATACGACGTCGTCGGGGCCTGCGCGATGGGGGTCGTCATGCTCGCCGCCTCGTTCGTCCTCTTGTTTGTGATCAACTTGTTGCAGTGGTGGAGCCGGCGCCATGTCTAATGCCGCCCAGGCCGCCGTGTCGCTCGCCCCCGCGTCGCAGGGCCGCTCGCGAACCGCCACCGCAGAGCCGGCGGTGGTCCGCTGGGCCCTGATCGGCGTCTCGCTGCTGTTTCTGGGAGTGTTCCTGGTGGTGCCGCTGGTGGCGGTGTTCTACCAGGCCCTGGAAAAGGGGCTCGGCGCGTATTTCCGCGCCCTGGTCGATCCCAACGCGCTGGCGGCCGTTCGCCTGACCCTGCTGACCGCCGCGATCGTTGTCCCGCTGAACACCGTCTTCGGCATCGCCGCGGCCTGGGCCATCGCCAAGTTCGAATTCCACGGCAAACAGTTGCTCATTACCCTCATCGACCTCCCCTTCAGCGTTTCGCCGGTCGTCGCCGGCCTGATCTTCGTGCTGGTCTTCGGGCGCAACGGCTGGCTCGGCCCCTGGCTGGACGCCCACGACGTGAAGGTCGTCTTCGCCGTGCCGGGGATCGTCCTGGCCACGCTGTTTGTGACGTTTCCCTTCGTCGCGCGCGAGCTGATCCCCTTGATGCAGGCCCAGGGGACCGAAGAGGAGGAAGCGGCCCGCGTCCTGGGGGCCAGCGGCTGGCAGACGTTCTGGCGGGTCACGCTGCCGAACATCAAGTGGGGGCTGCTCTACGGGATCATCCTTTGCAACGGCCGGGCGATGGGGGAATTCGGTGCGGTTGCCGTGGTCTCCGGCCATCGCCGCGGCAAGACTGTCACCATGCCGCTCCACGTGGAAATCCTCTACAACCAAATGAGCGCGACCGCCATGACCGCCGCGTTCGCCGTGGCCTCGCTATTGGCCGCCCTGGCCCTGGTGACCCTCGCGGCCAAGTCCGTGCTGGAGTGGAACGTCAGGCGGCAAATGGCCCGGGCCGGCAACAACCTCGAACCGGGAAAAGGGGACAGGCCCCTTTTGTGCGAAGCACCCGACGGGCCGTCCCGGCAAAAGGTGCCTGTCCCCTTTTCCCACACCGTCTCCGGGGAAACGCCATGAGCATCGAGGTCCGCAAGATCAGCAAGACGTTCGGCCAGTTCGCGGCCTTGCGCGAGGTGAGCCTTCGGGTCGAGACCGGCGAGCTGGTGGCCCTCTTGGGGCCGTCGGGCTCGGGTAAGACCACGCTCCTGCGGATCATCGCCGGCATGGAACAGCCCGACCCCGGCAGCGGCCCGATCCTCTTCGAGGACGAAAACGTGGCCCGGCGCGGGGTCGGCGCCCGGCAAGTCGGCTTCGTGTTTCAGCACTACGCCCTGTTCCGCCACCTGACGGTTCTCGACAACGTGGCCTTCGGGCTGCGGGTCCGGCCGCGGAAGCTGCGGCCGCCCAAGGAGGTGATCCGCCAGCGGGTCCGGCGGCTCCTGCAGTTGGTCCAGTTGGAGACGTTTGCCAACCGCTATCCGAACCAGCTTTCCGGCGGCCAGCGGCAGCGCGTGGCGCTGGCCCGGGCCCTGGCCATCGAGCCGCGGGTGCTGCTGTTGGACGAGCCGTTCGGCTCGCTGGACGCCAAGGTCCGCAAGGAGCTGCGCCAGTGGCTTCGCCGCCTGCACGACGAGATCCACGTCACCAGCGTCTTTGTCACGCACGACCAGGAGGAGGCGCTGGAGCTGGCCGACCGCGTGGTGGTGATGAACGAGGGGCAGATCGAGCAGATCGGCACGCCGGACGAGGTCTTCCACTCGCCGCGCACGGAGTTTGTGACCACGTTTCTCGGCCAGGTCAACTTCTTCCACGGCCGCGTCGAGGACGGCAAGCTCCACTTCGCTTCGCTCACGTGGGAGGTGCCCGAACATGCCGAACTACCGGCCCAGCCGGTGCGGGTCTTCGTGCGGCCGCACGATTTCGAGGTCGAGACGCACCGCAACGGGGCCCCGAGCTTCAAGGCCACGGTCTGCCGCGTCCACTCGGCCGGGCCCAACGTGCGGCTGGAGCTGAGCGCCGAGTCCGGGGAGCATCTCTTGGTGGAGGTTCCGCAGGAACACTACCGTTCGCGCCAAATCACCATCGGCAGCCAGGTCTACGTCTCGCCCCGCGACGTGAAGGTCTTCACCCAGGACGACGTCGGCGGCCAGGACGCGGCGGGGCAAGTGGCGTAGCTGGCCCGCGGGGCCGACACGGCCCGGCTCTGAACCGCCGCCGCGCGCCACAGATCACCCCCGCTTGACCTGCCCGCGGGTGATCGAGTAGTATCAAGAGTATGCCCACCGTGCTGCGAAGCGGTCCGTATCGACTCTACTTCTACAGCCATGACCTGATCCGCGAGCCGCCGCACGTCCACGTGGACCGGGACGAGCTATCAGCCAAGTTCTGGCTCAACCCCGTAGCCCTTTCCAGAAACTTGGGATTCAGTGCAAACGCGTTACGCACAATCGAGAGAATCATCCGAACGCATCAACCTGAACTTCTTGAGCGGTGGCATGAGGAATATGGACGTACATCCGGGTGAGCGTGTCAAGACCGTCCGGTGCACGAAGGACTCACTACGTGTTGAGCTTCTGGACGGACGGACCATCATTGTGCCGGTCGCGTGGTACCCGCGACTCCTCCATGCGACGGCGCAGCAGCGAGCGAACTGGAAGATCGCAGGCGGCGGGTACGGAATTCACTGGCCCGACATCGATGAGGATCTGAGCGTGGAAGGATTGCTGCGCGGCTTGCCTGCCCCGCACATCCCGAGCGAAGTCGAATAGGTCGCGCTCGATCCTGGCATACCTGCAACCCATTCGGAATGAGACCGAAGGCGGCCGGGCCGACACGGCCCGGCTCTGAACCCTGAACCCTTCAGTACAGCACCGGGCAGGTGTCGAACCACTCGTGGCCCTCGCGGCGCATCCACTGGCGCGCCTCTTCCGGGCCCCACTCGCCCGGCTCGTAGAACGCCAACGGCGGCAGCCCCGGGTTGACCCATGCCTCGGAAATCGGATCGATGATCCCCCAGGCCAGCTCGACTTCATCGGCCCGGGCAAAGAGGCTGGCGTCGCCGCTGATCACGTCCAGGAGGAGCCGCTGGTAGGCGTCCGGCATCCCGCCCTGGAATTTCTCCTGGAAGCGGAAGCTCAGGTCGGTCAGCCGGACGCGCATCCCGGCCTCGGGGACCTTCGTTTGGAAGTGCAGTTGAATGCCTTCGGCCGGCTGGATCTGGATCACCAGCCGGTTCGCTTCGTGCGGCCCGCGCGATTCCCCTTCAAAGAGCATCAGCGGCGGCTGGCGGAACTGGATGATGATCTGTGTGGTCGGGCAGGACATGGCCTTGCCGCTGCGGAGATAGAAGGGCACGCCTTGCCAGCGCCAGTTGTCGATCGACAGCCGCACGGCCGCGAAGGTGGCAGTCTGGCTCGCGGCGTCCACGCCCGGCTCGCTCCGATAGCCCCGGTATTGGCCGCGGACCGTTGCCGCGGCAACGTCTTCCGGCCGCATCGGGCGCATGGCGCGCAGGACCTTGACCTTTTCGTCGCGGACGGCATCGGCCTCGAAGCGGGCCGGGGCCTCCATCGCCGTGAGGGTGAGCTGCTGAAGGAGGTGGTTCTGGAACATGTCGCGCAGCACGCCGGCCTTGTCGTAGTAGCCGGCGCGGTGGCCCACGGTCAACTCCTCCGCCGCCGTAATCTCCACGTGCTCCACGTAGTTGCGGTTCCAGACCGGCTCGAAGATCGCGTTGGCAAAGCGGAGGACCAGGACGTTCTGCACCGTCTCCTTGCCCAGATAGTGGTCGATGCGGTACACCTGCTCTTCCGCGAATACCGCGTGGACGACCTCATTGAGCCGCCGGGCAGTGGCCCGATCCACGCCGAAAGGCTTTTCGATCACGATTCGCCGCGGGCCTTGGCCTTGTTCGGCCAGCCCGGCCATCCCGAGCTGCCGGATCGCCGGCTCGTAGGACTGCGGCGCCATGGCAAGGTAATACACCCGCGTTCCGAGGCCAGGTCCCTCCAACTCGCGGAGAAACTCGCTTAGTCTGCGGAAATCCTCGGGCCGCTCGATGTCGCCCTGCTGATAGAACAGTTTGGGAGCAAACGCATCCCAGGTCGGGCGATCGAAGCTGTCGCCAAGGAATCGGGCAGTCGACTGGCCGAGCTTCGCCCGCCACGCGTCGTGGGCAAACGGCGTGCGGGAAAACCCCACGATCCGGACTGCACCCGGCAGCCGCCGCTTGCGGAACAACTCGTAGAGCGCGGGGACCAGCTTCCGGCTGGTCAAATCGCCCGAGGCCCCGAAAATGATGATCGAGTACTGCATGGGGGTGCTCAACGCCAATGGCGTGCAATCAACCCTGCAAAGCCCAGGGGTTGCAACCCCTGGGCTTTACGCCCGGCTATCGGGACATTGTACGACGAGGAACCGTCTTGGAGAGTCCCTTTTTCGGAAGGCGAGGCTCCTGCCGAGCCGGCCAGACTCAGCCGCCCGACCGCTTGTCGGGCGGGGCCGGATCGGATAACCTTTTCGATAGACTCAGGGGCTGTTCTGCCGCTGCGCGAGAGAAGGGCTGGGATCATCATGAACTTGCTGGAAGACCCGACCCCCGTCATCGTCGTGGGAATCCTTGCCGAGGCGGTCCTGGCCGCAGCCCTCGTGCGCACTCGCCGCGGGTTCCTGCTCTGGCCCATGGCCGGGGTGTTGGGGCTCGTGGTGATCGGCGTGGTGGTGGAGCGGCTGGTCGTGACGGAAAAGGAGCGGGTGGCGACGGCGCTCTATGGCGCCGCTCGCGCCGTGGAAGATAACGACCGGGAGCGGGTGGGCACGTACGTCGCCCGCTACGCCTCCGACGTCCTCCGGCGGGACGTCTCCTACTTGGACCGCCTGGAATTCACCGGCGTCACGCTGCGGGGCATGGAGATCACCATCAACGAGCTGACCAGTCCGCCGACCGCAGAGGCCCGCTTCTTCGCGAGGGCCGAGTTCAAGGACCGGAGCGGCGATTACCCTTACGGCGCCTACGCGGCGAACTTCACGGTCGAATTGGTCCGGGAAGACGGCGCCTGGAAGATCCGCAGCGCCGAAGACGACAACATGAGTCCGCTCGTACGGGATATCCGCTGAACGCGAAAGGGCTTTCAGCTATCAGCTTTCAGCTATCGGCTCTCAGCCATCAACTCTCAGCGGACTCTGCGACGCCAGGTCACTGACCAGGGGGATTACCACGGAAGCACGGCTGAAAGCTCAATGCTGATAGCCGATAGCTGACTGCTGATAGCTGACTGCTCCCCGTCACTCGATCCACCCGCCGCCCAGCACGCGGTCGCCTTGGTAGCACACGGCGGCCTGGCCCGGGGCAACCCCGTAACACGGCCGCTCGAAGACCACGCGGATGCGGTCATAGGGGAGGGGATAGACCATCGCGCCAAGGGCCGGGCTGCGGTAGCGGATCTTCACCTCGCAGGCAAACGGCTCCAGCGGCGGCTCAATGAGCCAGTTGGCCTGGGCGGCGATCAGCTCCAGCCGGCCCAACTCCTCCGCCGTGCCGACGACGACCCGCCGCGTCTTGGCCTCCAGGCGCACGACGTAACGGCGCTCGCCGAAGGCCACGCGGAGCCCTTTGCGCTGACCCACCGTGAAGTGCTCGAGTCCCGGGTGCCGCCCGACCACCGTGCCCTCCGTGGTGACGATTTCGCCCGAGGTGTCGGCGTCCGGACGCCGCTCGCGGACCAGCCGGGCATGGTCGTCATCCGGCACGAAGCAAATCTCCTGGCTGTCGGGCTTCTCTGCGACCGGCAGCTCCAGGCGCGCCGCGATCGACCTGATCTCTGGCTTGCGGTACTCGCCCACGGGAAGGCGCAGTCGGCCCAGGATCTGCCGCTGGACCCCGAAGAGCACGTACGACTGGTCCTTGGCGGCATCCGCGCCGCGGCAGAGGGCCGGCGCCGCCGGATCGCCCGTCGGCGCGAGCCGGGCATAGTGGCCCGTGGCCACGTACCGGGCACCGATGCCGTCGGCATACTCGAGGAGCTTGCCGAATTTCAACCAGGTGTTGCACACGACGCAAGGGTTGGGCGTGCGCCCTGCCAGATACTCATCGACGAAGTAATCGACGATCCGGGCGAACTCGTCTTCAAAGTTCAGCGCGTAGAAGGCGATCCCCAGCCGATCGGCCACGCGGCGGGCATCGGCGGCATCGGCCGCGGAGCAGCAGGCGGAACGAGGGGTCAGGGAACAGGGGTCAGGGGTCAGGGAACAGGACTGGCTCCGTGACTCCTGAACCCTGAACCCTGAACCCTGAAGCCTGAACCCCGAACCCTGAACCCTGACCCCTGGTCCCTGCTCCCTGCCTTCCCCGTGGCGCATGAAGAGCCCGATCACCTCGTGCCCCTGCTCTTGAAGGAGCCAGGCGGCCACGCTGCTGTCCACTCCACCAGACATTGCCAAGACAACGCGCGCCATTGAGATATTCGAGTTCTGAGCTTGTTTCGTATTTCGTGCTTCGGATTTCGAGTTTCTCCGTTGGTGTCCCCGTTCATCGCTTCGCCGCGCCCGCAGTCACTTCAATCTTGCCGAGCCGGTATCGCCGCCGGGCGTCGCCGCCGTCCAACGGCAAGGCGATGCGGGGCGTGCCGGTCAGCGTCCCCACCGAGACCAGCACGTCGTACGTCCCCGGCTCGAGCTGAAACGGCAGCCGCAGGTCTGCCGTGCTGGTCTTGGCCGCCGCCTGCCCCTCCGGCCCTACGGACAGGGACCGCATGTCAAGCCCCTGGTCCACGAGCACCGCGGCGATTCCGCCGGCGGCGTCATGGAGGGTGACCGCCGGATGCCCGCCGACGTAGCACGGCGCCACGCCCGCGTTCCGCCACGTGGTCTTCACGCGCAGCGTGCCGGCCGCGGAAACGCTTGCGGGCCAAGCGCCCTCGGTCAATTGTAGGCGGTAACCCAGCCGGCGGTTCATGCGGGCAATCAAGTCCTTGTTTTCATTGAGGAACTCCCGAGGCCACCAGTGGATGGACACGTAGCTGGCGTGGTATTCCTCCATGGCCTTGAGATACAGGCTGCCGTCCTGCCAGCAGCCCCGGGCCTTGGACCCGCCGTAGTGCTCGCTCTCCAGGATGACCGGCCGCGTGGGCCAGAACGGCCGGGCCAGGTCGGCATGGAAATAGGCATTGGGCCCGGACTGCACCAGGATGCTGTCGTCGCGGAGGGTCAGGCCGTGCTTGAGGGAATAGTCGATGGCGCGTTGGCCGTCCTTGCAGAAGGTGAAGTCGTCGTTGGCCGCCAAGAGCGTCTTCTTAAAGTGCTTGCAGTGCAGGTCGATGTGCTTGATGACCGTCTCGGCAGGGTAGACGATCCGCGAGCTGGCGAAGGTGTGCCCCTCGCCCCAGACGCCGAATGAGCCGACGTCGATGAAGGCCACCTCGGGATTGCCGTCGTAGCGGGCGGCCAGTGCGGCGAGGAACCGGTCGAGCTTCGCCAGGAAGACCGGGTCGTCGTAGTCGGGCTCCCAGAACGGACCGTCGGCGGCCACGCCCTTGCCGGAGCGGAAGTTGTGTCCCTTGGCCCCGGCCTTTTCGACCCAGGCCGGCGTGGCATAGCGCGTCCACGATTCGCAGCACGAAATCCGCAGCGCGATCTGCTTTCCCTTGGCGATCCAGCGCCGGGCCGGGGTGTCGAGCACCGACCAGGCGAAGCGGCCCTCTTCCGGCTCCAAGTGCGACCACGGGATCCGCAAGTAGATCACCGCCAGGCCGGGGAAATCATCGAGGGTGTCCGACGGGGCAAGCTTCGACCCGTAGTTGGCCGGGATGTTGTCGTAGTAGTGGAACACCCAGCCCATGCCGGGATTGTCCAGCAATGCGCCGCTATCTTGCGGCCGGACAGTCACCTGCGGGCTCTCGGCCGCCGCGAGAATTCCGCCGCAGAACAGGGCGAGGCCGAAAGCAGGCAGTCCGAAAGCGATGGTTGCGATCCGGCGGAAATGCGGTTTCATTTCGTCAACTCCTCATGATTTCCTTGCGGAGCGATTGACAGCCGTTGGCAAGGTCCACAGACTAATTGCCGTTGTGCCGGGTGCCACGCGCACGCTTGTCGTGGGCATGTGCCAACATCGCATGGCGACGGAAGCGTCGCCATGGCACCCGTCCGAGTATGGACGGAACGGCCGGCAAAGTAAAGTGTCTCCAGATTGGTGAGGAGTACGAACGATGAGATTCGTTGGCATTTCCGCGATGATGATTTTGGCGGCGGCGTCTTGGGCCGTGCCGGGCGCACGGTATTCGGCCGATGGGACGGTGACCTTCCAGTCCTTGCTGGAGGAGATGATCGACCGCGACGCGGCGGCCCGGTTTCCCGCCCCGGCCTACACGTGCCGCCAGCAGAGCAGCTACGACCCGAAGACGGTGACGCCGGATGACCCGGCCGGATGGTTCGCCAACGACGACTGGAGCCACTTCCGCCGCTCGGAAAAGCACAACGGCCGCGAGGAATGGGTGATGCTCGACGCCCCGGGCCCAGGCTGCGTGGTGCGGATCTGGACCACCGGTCCATGCACTTCCACGCCAACTGGCGCCACGACTGCCCGCTGGACACCACCAACAAGCGAGACTGGAACTACGTCGAAGTGCAGGGCAAGGGGGTGTATATGGGCGACGTGCTGGCCGTGGTGAATCCGGTCGAGGCGTGGTGGGGCGAGGGCGACGAAAAGGTCTACGTCGACGGCGAGAAGTTCCCCTCGCATGTCGGCACGGGAACGGAGGATTACTACGGCTACGCCTGGTGTACGCCCGAGTTCTTCAGCGACCCCTTTCACGCCCAACCCCGGGCCGAAGGGCCGGGCAACCGGGGACACGTCACCAACACGCGGGTGCGGATTCTCGATGGGATTCCTTTTGCCAAGTCGCTGAAGTTCGACATGGAGGTCTGGCACTGGGACCAGGTAAACGTGTCCTACGCCGCCACCACGTATTGGTACGGGGCCCCGGGGGCCGCGAGCAACCGCACGCCCGCGCCGGAAATGGCCCGGGATTGCGTCCCCGCGCTGCCAAAGCCGCTCAAGGTCGAGGGCGCCATCGAGGCGGAGGAACTCAAGATTGTCGAGAAGACCGGCGGAATCACCGAGATCCAGCAGGGCCGCCAGTTCAAGTGGAGCGCCGGCAAGCAGCTCTGGTGGCGGGACGGCAAACCGGGCGACAGGCTCGTCCTTAGCTTCCCGGTGGCGAAGGCCGGGAAGTACGCGATCGACGCCGCACTGACGAAGGCGATCGACTACGGCGTCGTCCGCCTCTCGCTGGACGGCAAACCGCTCGGCGATGCGATCGACCTGATGAACGACGGCGTGATCACACGCCGCGTCCGGTTAGGGACCGCCGAGCTTGCGGCGGGCGACCACCGCCTCACGGTCGAGATTGTCGGCTCCAATCCCAAGGCCGTGCCGCGGCACATGTTCGGGCTCGATTACCTGAAGCTCGAGCCGGCCGGGCAGTAGGCCGAGGGCCTCAGAACCTGATCGAAACCCCAAACCCCCGGCCGTAAAAACGCACCGACCCATGCTCGTACGGGTTGTACGCCCAGGGATAACCCCAAGGCCGGTAAACCGAGTACGGCGCATAGACCGGGGGCGGCGCCGCAAAGACGGGCGGGCGCACAACCACCCTCGGGGACCCATAGTAGCCATAGTAGCCGCGATGGTACGGCACGTGGTGCCCCGGCCGTCCCCATCCACCACCCCAGCCGCCATAATCGTGGGCGAGGGCCGTGCCGGCGCCCAATCCGAGAATGCCCAGGAAGGCCACGACCAGCACTGCTCGTTTCATTGGTTTCTCCTTGTCTGGAAGACCGTTGTGACTCCTCTGTGCGGCGACTGCGGGAATGCCGCGTGGCAGACTCTCATGCAAGTTCGGGGCCGGGCAGCGCGAGACCAGTCATAACATGTTGATAACAAATTGGTTGCGACTTCGACCCGGCATCGTGCAACAGTGGCACCGACTGGATCTGTCGTCAATCCGATGTCGCCTGTGTCGCGATAACGATCCGGACGCGGGTTGCCGGCAGGGGGGTTGCGCCTCGCGGTGGCGGCTCTATACTTGCCGAGGATTCGAAGGCGTTTTCGCCGGAACACTGGTGTGCAGCAGGTCGGCAAGGCCGGACGGGCCGAGGAGGTGAATCATTCAAGCCGCTCTGTTAGTCTCCATCCGCCGCTTGGCCTGTGTTGCGTATTGGGCCGGCCTCACGGTCATACTGCTGGTGCCTGACCCGCTGGGACTACTGGGCTTGAAAAACGACCCGTGGCCGTTTTCCCACGACCGCGGGATCCATTTTCTGCTTTTTCTCACGCTCGCGCTCCTGGCGGACGCGTCCCGGTGGGCGATTCCTCCGCGGTGGTTTTTCGGCCTCTTGATCGGCTACGCGATCGCGGTCGAGTTGCTGCAGGCCTTCGTCCCCCCGCGCAAGGTCGAGGCGCTGGACTTGATCGAGAATCTGTTGGGCGTCGCCGCCGGGACGGCCATCTACTGGGCCGTGCACCGGAACCCCGGCCGATGCGGTTCCTCGGTCAACAAAGGCCGCTGACGGAGCAGCAACCGTCACATTCAGCAAAATCGCCTCAACTTTGCCAGTTTGCCCCACATAACGCGAATAGCCCCGAGAAACGGCCCTAGTTTTCCCGCGGGTCTTCCACACCGATTCTCTTTTTGGGTTATAAACATATAATACCGCGATCAGGACTGGCTTTTCCCATGAGAGGGACAGCAATGAACAGTCCTGAGCAGAAGGATCGGTTACGGCGGCGCGCCGCCAATGGCGGGCCGCAGGTCATTACGCAGTTCAGTGAAAGGGAACATCTCGTGGCGAAATCACCCGAAAAACCCGAAAAGGAAGAGGAAACCGCAGCCCAAGGTTCGGCACCCGAAACGCCCGCCGCGGCCCCGGAAGCGCGGGCCCAACAGCCTCCACCGCAGCAGGCCCGCATCCAAGTGCAGATCGACGACACGAAGGCCCTTGCCAGCTACTCCAACTTCTGCCGGGTCACCGGGACGCCGGAGGAATTGATTATCGACTTCGGGCTGAATCCGCAGCCGGTTGGGATTCCAACCCAGCCCATCGTGATCAGCCAGCGGATTATCACGAACTTCTACACGGCGAAGCGGATGCTCAACGCCCTGCAGATGACCGTGGCTCGCCACGAGGCGACCTTCGGGGTCCTGGAGATCGACGTGCAGAAGCGGGTGCGGACCGGCTTCGGGCCCCCGCCGGCCGGGCGCTAGCGCGCCGCGCGACTCGCCCCTTGGGCGACCGAGAGACGCTCGGGCGGTCCGTCTTGTGCCGATCACGCGATAAATGACTGTGCAAAAGAAAAGAGCCGCGGCCTTGGGGTCGCGGCTTTTCTTGCGCGCCGACGCCGGGAAGGGGCAATCTTGCCCGAGTGTGGCGGCCGCCCCCGGCTGTGCTTACGTCTCTTCGCGCTGGCGTTTCATCCAGGCCGCGGCCTGAGCCCGCCGGGCCTCCATCAATGCCTTTTCCGCCTCGGGGATGCGCCCCGCTTTCTGGCAGATCAGGCTGAGCGCCGTGAAACTGAACGGGTCCTCCGGCTCCAGCTCGCACACCTTCTGGGCGTGCCGGATGGCTTCGTCGTAGTTCTCTTGCCGGCTGTAAAAGACGCTCAACGCGGAGTGCGCCAGTGCGTGAGTCGGATCTTGCTGGAGCAGTTCGCTGAGTTGGGCGATGGCGCCCTCCACGTCCCCCCGCTGCTGCCGCTCAATCGCCTCGTCGTACAGAGTGTCGCTGGTCGCCACTGCCTGCAATCTCCCTTGACAATGACTGGAACGAACCGCCTCCTGCCAAGTCTACGCGCTTCGACCGGGGGAGACTAGGGGACCAACCGAGGTTCATCGGCCCGGAGGGGACACCGTCCTGTCCGCCGAAAGGCAGACATTGCCGTCTGCCGGTTGGCGAGAATGGCGATGGCAGGCAAGAATGCCTGCCCTACTGCGGCAGGCAAGAATGCCTGCCCTACTGCGCTTTCGGCGGCACGGGACGCTTGGCCGACTGCGCTTCCGCGGGGGCCGGTTCCGTCTTCCCGGCCGGGCTGCTATCCCCGGCGAGCAGTTCCGAGGTGAACTGAGTGCGGTAACCCAGCACGCTCGCCCCGTTCCCCGCAAAACCCACGACCCGTTTGTCCACTTCGATCTTCCGGGCGAGAATGCGGCCCGCCTTGAGGTCGAAGCGGATGGTGCCGCTCGATTCCCGCTGCACGACCTGGGCCTCGATCGACGGATCGTGGATGGGCGTCAGGATCTGGGTCGCGACGTGGATTGTGGCCACGTCGCCTTGGACCTCCTTCAGGGTGCAGCTTTCCAAGATCTTGATCCTCGTCGCGCCGCCGCCTTGCACCGACACCTCGATCTCGCCGGGAGCCGACCAGGACTCCCCGATCGCCACCGGTTTGTCCGGCAAGCGCACGGCAAACTGGGCTTCGCTGTCGGCGCTCTGCTTGCCGAAGAGCGACTGCAGCTTGAGCACCTTGCCTTTCGCGTCGAGGGTCACCAGAGTGAGCGGGACGCCGATCGTCTGGGCGACGCCCTCGAACACCAGGGGCGCCTTCTTGTCGGTCTGGCTGTTGTAGCGCGTCTCCATCCGCCCCGAGACCTTCTGCCGCATATCCACGCTTTCCAGCACGTACTCGAACGTGGCGGCGCCATCGGGCGCCACCTGCTTCACGCGCCAGGCCGTCACCGAGACCGTGTCGGCCTCGGCCGTCTGCGTGGTGCCGGAGACGGTCGTCTCGACCTGGGCCTGGTGGACCACCTTCCAGCGGACCGTTTCTCCCGGCTGGAACTTGTAGCGAAGCGTGAACTTGGCCGGCGACTTCGCGCCGCTCGCGTCCGAGGGCTTCGCAGCGTTCGGTTCATTGGGATCTGCCGCGGCCGCCGCACTAGCGAGAATGGCCGCGCAGAACCACCCGGTCAGCGTGAAAATCAGAGACCTCTTCATTTTGGACTCCTTTCCAGTCACGCGCCCTCACGCTCTTCGCCGCCAAACTGGATCCGGCCGCCCCAGCCGAGTTTCTCCCGCAACGTGCGGTAGTAGCTGTGACCGCGGACCGTCACCATCTTGAACCGCGATTGGGCCTTCCGGACCCGGACGCGGTCCTTCGGCATCACCGTACACGCCACGCGCCCGTCCACCACCACCGCCGTGCCGCTTTCCGCCTTGGCAATCACCAGCTCGTACACGCGGCCCGCCGAGTCCACCACCGGCCGATTGGTCAAGGTGTGCGGGCTGATCGGCGAGATCACAAATGCCTGCAGCTCCTTGCGCAGGATCGGCCCGCCCGCCGAGAGGCTGTGCGCAGTCGATCCGACCGGGGTGCTCACGATCAGGCCGTCGCAACTATAAGTGGTCACCAGTTCTGAGTCAATGTAAAGATCGAGGTCGATGATCCGGAAGGTCGGCCCGGACTGCACGCTCACTTCGTTGAGGCCCAGCCGCTGAGCGAGCACCTGATCGCCGCGGGTGACCCGGCAGTCGAGCATGAGGTGCTCGATCACCCTCCCGGCAAGCCCCTTGGCGGCGATCTCCTCAAGCACCGCGGGGAGTTCCTCGGGGGACAGATCGGCCAGGAACCCCAGTCGCCCGAGATTCACGGCCAAGACCGGCCGCTGGCGAGTTCCCATCTGATGGGCAGCGCGAAGGATCGAGCCGTCGCCGCCCAAGACGATGGCCAAATCGGCCTCAACCTCTGAAAGGTCCTGCTGGCCGGTGAAATCGCTGGCCACGATTTCCGCATGGCGAGCGATCGCTGGCCGCAGCCGCTCGGCCTCCTCCAGCACTCCAGGGCGCTCGCCGAAACCCACCAAGATTACGCGCATAGGTCCCAATTCCCCTAGATTAACGTCTCTCGGCCGCAGACCTTGATGATAGCCGAGACGGGCAGTTGGGGGAACACTGACCGCGCCCGTGGGAACGACCGAGGTCAAGGGGTCGGGTGGCATGCTCTCACGCCGCGCCAGCGGCGGGTGAGCATGTCTTCGCCTGAAGCCCATGCCCACCCACGGCTTCGCCGTGTGAGGGCATGCCACCCAACGTGCCGCGGAGCGGAGACGATCACTCCGTGACCGGGGTGCGGGTCACGGAAAGGCCCGCCTACTTTGAACGAGACGGCGTGCCCTCGGCCGCCTTTGGCGACGCCGAGTGATCCTCCTTGGCCCGCAACTGGGTCAAGAGGGCCGCGATCTGGCGGTGGACGGCGTCGGTCTGAAGGACAACCAGCCCGTTGAATCTGCCGGACTCTATCGGCAGGATCGACCCCCGGCCGGCGCTCCAGGTTTTCGGCGCGATGGTGTTCGTGATCGTGGCAATCAGGCGGCTGGAGTCGCGTAGTGTGTTGCCCGCGTACGGGCCTTCCCGGCTTTCGGCCAAGTCGCCGACCGGGTAGACCCCGACCACGAGCCGGCCCTCCGCGAACTGCTTCGTGGTGATCCGCACGTAATCGCCCTCGAGGATCCAGGTGAGACCAAGCCGTTCCAGCAACAGCGAAAGGGCTTGCCCAAGGGGAATCCCCTTGACGGAGAACGTTACGGCGGTGGTGGAGGCGTCGATGCTCTCGTTTTCAAGGGCGATGCTGTCCAAAACGACGTTCATCTTGTGCGCGTGGACGACATGCTCGACAAGATCCGTCAGCGGAGTCTGCTCGAAGTCGAACTCGGACACGGGCTGGGCGAGCGCCTTGCGGTAATATTGGACAGCGGCGGGGCTGGCGGTCAGGGCTCCATGGAGAAGGACTGGTTCGGGCGTCTTGCCCGCGGCGGCATCGGCGTCCATCGTTCTTAGTGTTGCCAGCAACTGCCTGATTTGGCGGTGGACCTGATACGTCTGGCGAACCACGAGCCGGTCGTACCGCCGGGGGGGTTGCAGCCGGGGGCTGTCGGCGATCGAGCCCGGGCCGCCGGCTTTGCCCCAAGTTTGCGGTGCGATGGTGCTGGTGATGATCTGGATCATACGATCCGACCCGCCAACCAGCGAAAGGTCTTCGATCGGATAGACCTTGGTCGAGAGTTCCTCCTGGGCCTTGCGGGCGGTGGTGATGACCATGGCCCCGTCGCGCACGGTCCAGGTGAGGCCCATTTGCGAGAGCATCAAGTCGATCGCCGATCCTCGGGAGGCGCGCATGGCGATAGTCACCTGCGATGTACTCGGGTCGATGCTGCTGTCCTCCAAGGCGACCGCATCGAGCAGGATGTTGATCTTCATCATGCGCTGCAGGTGCTCCACCACGTCGGTAAGCGGCGTTTGGTCGAAGGCGAAATCCGCATCCTTCTCAAGAAGGGCCTTCTCGACAAGATCCTCCACCTTGTCGCTCTGGTCTTGCCCGACCGCTAGCGCCGCGGGGATGCCTTCCGCCTTGGCTGTCGGCTGCGACGTCGGTCCGGTCGCGCCGACCGCCGGGCCTTTCGCTCCCGGCTGCTTCGCGCCAGCGCCTTCCGTCGGCGCGAATGGGTTGCCGTCAATGGCTGCCCGCGCCGGAGATGCTGCCGCTTTCGGCTGTGTGGCGCCGGTCGGCGCGAATGGATCGGCGTCAATGGTCGCCCGTCCCGCCGCCCTCTTGAGGCTCACCTCCACCCGCGTGATCCGGCCTTGGGGCACGTCCACCTCGCGGCGCTCAGGGGCATAGCCGTCGAGTTCCACCACGATGCGGTGCTTGCCGGGCGTGACCGACAAGAGGCCGTCGGTGGTGCCCGGCCGCTCGTCCAGAATGATCTTTCCCCCGGGCGGCACCGTGCGCACGTAAAGGTGCGTGCTCGGCTCCTTGGAGGTTTCCACCGCGGGGCCGCTCAGAACCAGCAGCGCCAGGGACAGGACGGAGGCGTTCATGGGTCTCTCCTTCAATATCCGATACGGTAAATGAGTTTGCTGGACCTTGGGAGGGTCCCCCCGCGGAATGAGTGCAAAGTGAACAGTGCAAAGTGGAAAGTGCAAAATGAGAGTCGAGGACAGGCTGGAAGCCGGTCCTACCCAGGCTGGAAGCCTGTGCTACTAAGAACTACTTGCGCCGGCGCGGGCAGATCTGTCCACGATTCCTTGACAGATGGCAGCCCGGTGAATTAAGATTTTGGCTGTCAACGGGTTAGATTCGGAACATCCAAGGGGCTCTTGCTCAAATGTCCGCGGTCTCGCAAACCCGGGCGACGCTCTTGGAACGCGTCCAGAACGGGGCCGATCCGGTTGCCTGGGACGCGTTCTTCGCGCGCTACGGGCCGCTGCTGTTCACCGCGGCGCGGCGCCGCGGCTGTTCCGAGCACACCGCCGAGGAGATCGTCCAGGAAGTCATGCTGGCCGTGTTTGAGAAGAAGGCCGTCTTCTCGTACGATCCCGCGCGGGGGCGGTTCCGCGATTGGCTAGGCGCGGTCGTGCGCAACAAGGTGGCCAAGCGCCGCCGCGAACCCGGCGATCAGGCCCGGGCCCGAGGCGGCGACGGACAGAACCCCGAGCCGGCCGCGCCCGACGGCGGACCGGACGCGGCCTGGGAAGCCGCCTTCGAGCAAGCCACGCTCGCGTTCCTCCTCGATGTAATCCGGCGCGAAACGAGCCCGCGTGCCTATCAAGCCTTTGAGCTGTTCACCCTGGGGCGGCTTTCCGGCGCGGAGGTGGCGCGGATCACCGGCCTCACGCGGAACGCCGTGTACCAGGCACAAAAGAAGGTCTTGCGCCGCCTGCGGGAGCTTGGGGCGACGTATCGCGACCATGGCCCTCCGGACGACTGCCTCCGCGCGGCGATCCAATCGCGGCCTGTAAGTTGCGGCCACGGATGAAACACGGATCAAACACGGAGGGGACGACTAGGTGCGGCTCGGACACGAGGGTTGCTTCCTTTTTCTTCCGTGTTCTCTCCGTGTTTCATCCGTGGCCGCATAACTCGTTTCAACAACACTTATGACGCCCGATCACCAGCCGCCGCAGATCCCCGACCTCGACCTGATCCGGCCGATCGGCGAAGGCGGCTTCGGCCAGGTGTGGCTGGGAGTGAACCGGACGACCGGCCAACCGCGGGCCGTGAAGCTCATTCCGCGCAAGCGTTCGGGGAGCAAGGACCCGGCCGGCCGCGAGATCATCTCGCTCACGCGACTGGAGGCGAACGTCCGCTGCCGGCACCCGAACCTCCTGGTGATACATCACGTCGGTCAGACGGCCGAGCACTTGTTTTACGTGATGGACCTGGCCGACGACGCCTCGGGCCGTCCGGGGTCGGCGGACGCGGACTATCTGCCGGCCACGCTGCGGAGCCGACTGGAGAGCGGCCCGATTGTGGCGGCGGAGTGCGTCCGCTGCGCCCGGCAACTCCTGGCCGCGCTGGCCTGCCTGCACGAGGCCGGCATGGTCCATCGCGACGTGAAGCCCGCCAATTGCGTCTTCGTCGGCGGGGAGCTGAGGCTGGCCGACTTCGGGCTCCTGACTGAGTCGGATGTGGAGACCTCGCGCCTCGGCACCCAGCCCTACATGCCGCCCGACGGGTGCATGGACGTCCGCGCCGACGTCTACGCCGCCGGGCTGGTGATCTACGAGATGTACACGGGGCAGCCGCCCGAGCGGTTCCCCAGCCTCGGCGAGGCAGCACAACCAGTAGCCGACGATCCCGCCTTGGCCGCACTGAACCGGCTGGTGCTGCGGGCCTGCGACCCCGACCCGCAGAAACGTTTTCGCGACGCGGGCGAGATGCTTGCCGACCTGGAGTCGGCCGAGACTCCGACCGCGACGCGGCCCAAAGTCGCCGCTGTCCGCCGAAGCCTCTTGGCGATCGCGGCAGTAGCCGTTGTGGCGTGTGCGCTGGGCATCGTTTTCTGGCCGAGGCAGGTCCCGTTGGTCGACGTGAACTTCATCACCCGTCCCTACGAAGCCACCATCCTGCTGGACGGCCAACCGCTCCTGGACCAGGACGGCGAGCCCTATCGAACGCCTTGCACCGTCCCGGGCCTTCCCGCCCGGGTGCATCAAGTGAGCTTTCAGCTCGAAGGGCTCGCAGAGCTGCCGGTCGGAGACATCGACTTTCGTGAGACTCGGGAAATCGTGGCCCGCTGGCCCGGCCGACAGTAAACTGGCCGTGGCAGACGCGCTGCCAGCCGGCTGCCGGAGTGCGGTTACGGCATCTTGACTTCGCAGAAACCTCGCGAGCGCCGTGGACGCGGCAGCGCCTATGCCTTAGACTAACCCATTAGCCTGGAGGATCGGTCTATCGTGGTTCTATATATGTGCAGCGCATGAAATACAAACGATTCGAAGACCTGCCTGTTTGGATTGCGGCGCAGGAAGGAGGAGTTCCGCGGAGCCCATCCCGAGCTTTTCTCCCAGCCGGAGGATGAAGAATGAGACCTTTCCATTGTAGAACGGATTGAGGTTTCGTGGTCGTTCCATGCTTTTGGGTCCAAGGAGCATTGCCATGGGTCTATCGCGTCGTAAGTTTCTGGCGGCCTCGGCGGCAGCCGGTCTGGCTGCGGCCGTCCCGGCGGTCCGCGGGGCGGAGAAGAACAAGAGATACAAGACCGCCCTGGTGGGTACCGGGTGGTGGGGAATGAACATCCTCCGCGAGGCGATCAAAGCGGGCCAGTCCAGCGTCGTGGCAATGTGCGACGTGGATCGGCACCAGCTTGATCCCGCGGCCGCCGAGGTGGAAAAGCTCACCGGCCAGACGCCCAAGAAGTACGGCGACTTCCGCGACCTGCTGGAAAAGGAGAGGCCCGAGATCGTCATCGTGGCCACGCCCGACCACTGGCACCCGCTGGTCATGATCGCCGCGGTGAAGGCCGGGGCCCACGTGTACGTCGAGAAACCGATCGGACATACCGTTATGGAAGGCCGGGCCATGGTCAATGCCGCCCGGGCGGCCGGCCGCGTGGTCCAGGTGGGGACGCACCGCCGCGTCTCCCCGCACAACGTGAGCGGGCGGGAGTTCATCGTCTCGGGCAAGCTGGGGAAGATCGGGATGGTGCGGGCGTTCGTCCATTACGGCGGCGGGCCGGAGCGGCCGCGCAAGAACATCGATCCGCCCAAGGGACTGGATTGGGACCTATGGTGCGGCCCGGCCCCGGTGCGCCCGTTTAACGGCGACGCAAAGAACCCCTGGTCCGGCGGCATCCACCCCCGCGGCTTTCGCTCCTACCTGGACTACGCCAACGGCACGCTCGGCGATTGGGGGATTCACTGGATGGACCAGATCCTCTGGATCACCGGCGAGAAGTGGCCCAAGCGGGTCTTTTCGGTCGGTGGGCGGCCGATTAAAGGCCCGCCCATCCTGACCAAGGAAGAGCAGACCAGCGACGCTCCGGACCACCAGTTGGCCACGTACCAGTTCGAGCAGTTCGACGTGACCTGGGAGCACCGCCAGTTCGCCGGCAACAACGCCGAGAAGGGGGAGTCGGTCGGCTGCTATTTCTACGGCGAGCGGGGCACCTTCCATATCGGCTGGCAGCAAGGCTGGGCTTTCTATCCCGTGGACTCTCGCCAGCCCGTGCTGCACCAGGCCCCGCAGCTCGGCAAGCCGGACGATCAGAACATCAAGGAGCTTTGGGCCGACTTCCTCGACGCCATCCGCACCGGCAAGACGCCCGTGGCCGACATCGAGAAGGTCCACTACTCGACCAACGTCGCCCTGCTGGGGATGCTGAGCCTGAAGCTGGGCCGCAGCATCCAGTGGGACGGCCAGCAGGAGCAGTGCATCGGCGACCCTGAGGCCAACAAGCTCCTGCGGCGCGAGTACCGCAAGCCGTGGGAGTATCCTGTGGGGTGAGGGTGAGGGACGGGGGACGAGGGATGAAGGGTTGACCGAGAAGACTTCCGAAGTCTTTAAGACTTCGGAAGTCTTGGAATGCTGATCATGACTGACCCCGGGCACATCGAGACCGAATTGGGGGTGCCGATCCCCGGAGTGATCCTGCCGCCGGAGGAGTGGGCAAGGACCGCGCTCAAAAAGCTGCCGCAGGAAGGACCGCTCGATTGGGAAGCGCTCTTCGGGCGGCGGGCCCCGATCGTCTTGGACTTGGGCTGCGGCAACGGGCGATTCACCATCGCCAGCGCCCTGCGGCGCCCGGAGATGGATCACCTGGGGCTGGACATCCTGCCGGTCGTGATTCGCTATGCGACGCGGCGGGCGAACCAGCGGGGACTGGCGAACGTGCGGTTTGCCGTGGGCGGGGCCGCCGAATTCCTTGAGAAGCTGGTCGCTCCGCAGACGATCGCCGAGATTCACGTGTATCATCCGCAGCCCTACGGCGACGCGCAGAAGATCGGCCGGCGGCTCTTGACGCCGGGGCTTTTCGCCTTGGTACACCGCTCGCTGGTGCCGGGGGGCTTGTTTGTGATCCAAACGGACAATCCGGCCTACTGGCGCTACATCGCGGCCGTCGCGCCGAGGTTCTTCGAGTTTCACGAGCAGAAAGGCCCCTGGCCCGACGCCCCCGAAGGGCGCTCGCGGCGGGAACTCATGGCGCGGCGCATGGGCCTGGAGGTCTTCCGCGCGTGGGGGCGCCCACGGTCGGACCTGGATGACGCCCAACTTCAGGCGATGGTTGCGGAGCTTCCGATCCCGGACTTCGACGCTGCGATCAAGAGGCGCCGGCCAGGGTGGCATGGCTTCACGCGGCGCAGCCGAGGGTAGCCGTGCAGACCCACCAGCGCGAAGTCGATCGCGGAGAGCGGTTCCGCTTCGGGGCCAATTGGGCCCGGTTCCTCAAGGCCGTCGATGATCGGCGGGTCGAAGCGGCGGTGTCCTCCCTGCGCGAGATGCTCCAGGCGAGCGACCTGGCGGGGAAGTCGTTTCTGGACGTGGGCTCGGGAAGCGGGTTGTTCTCCCTGGCGGCCCGGAGACTGGGCGCCGAGGTCCATTCGTTCGACTACGATCCCCAGTCGGTCGCCTGCACGGAGGAACTGAAACGGCGGTTCTGCGGGGAGTGCCAGGGATGGCGGATCGAGCAAGGCTCAGTCTTGGATCGAGGCTTCCTCGCCTCGCTGGGCCAGTTCGACGTGGTCTACTCCTGGGGCGTGCTCCATCACACCGGAGCGATGTGGGACGCCGTGGAAAACGTCGCGGGGCTGGTCAAGCCCGGCGGCCTTCTCTACCTGGCGATCTACAACGACCAGGGCTGGCGATCGAAGTACTGGCGGGCCGTCAAGAGGCTCTACAACACCAGCCGGCTGGTGCGGGGCCTGATGATCGCGCTACACCTTTGGTATCTTTATGGGCTCCGGGCTATCGTGCGTTTCGTGGGGGGCAAGGGCCCGCCGCCTCGCGGGATGTCGCTCTGGCACGACGCGCTCGATTGGCTGGGCGGCTATCCGTTCGAGGTGGCCAAACCGGAAGAGGTCGTGGAGTTCTATAGACAACGGGGAATCGACGCGGAGAGCGTTCGCACTTGCGGGCGCAAGTCGGGGTGCAATGAATTCGTTTTCCGGAGAGGCAAAGTGCCAGCAGAAATCCCAATGACCAAGCACCAATGACCAAAACGTCTATTGGACGTTGGTCATTGGTGCTTGGTCATTCTCGCTAGCCCCTCGCCCCTGACCCCTAACCCCTCTTACTCCAGCCCCTTTGTGTTCGTGCGAATCCGGCAGAGCCACTGGTTGGCGGTGACGTAGAGCACCGAGCCGTCGTCGCCGAAGCGGCAGTTGGATGTCGGGACTCCGGTGTTGATGCGGCCCAAGAAGGCGCCGTTGGGCGCGAACACATTGACGCCGCCCGGCCCGGTGGCAAAGAGGTTGCCTCGTTTGTCCACCTTCAGTCCGTCCGGCAGGCCGGGGAGCTTCTGCTTGACCCACCACGTGGCGCTGAAGAAGACGCGGCCTTGGCCCAACGTCCCGTCGGGCTTCACGTCGAAGGCCATCCAGCGGGCCCACTGCGGGTCGGACTGGGCCACGTAAAGCGTCTTCTCGTCGGGCGAGAAGCCGATGCCGTTGGGGCGGGTCATCGTGTCCGTCAGCAGCGTGACCTCGCCGGTGGTCGAGACGCGGTAGACGCCGCAGAAATCAAGCTCGCGGCCCGGGTCGTCGGCCCCTTTGGGCAGGCCGTAGGGCGGATCGCTGAAGTAGAGGTCGCCGTTGGACTTGAACACCGCGTCGTTGGGGCTGTTGAGGCGTTTGCCCTGGTAGCGGTCCACCAGCGTGGTCCATCGCTTGTCCTTCTCAACGCGGACGATCCGCCGGTCGCCGTGCTGGCACATCACCAGGCGGCCTTGGCGGTCCAGCAAGAGCCCGTTGGTGCCCGACTCGCCGCCGCGGGGCGTGGCGCCGGTGTAGCCGGCCGGCTTCAGGAACAGGCTGATGCCCTCGCCCTCCTTCCACTTCATGATCGAATTGCGGGGGATGTCGGAGAAAAGGAGGTAGCCGCCATCGCGGACCCACACCGGCCCTTCGGTCCAGTCGAAGCCCTCGGCCAGCTTCTCCAACACGGCGTCGCGGGGAATCAGCTCATCGAAGCGGGGATCGGCCCGCTCGATCGTGCCGACGGCGGGGTACTTCTTCGGCTGCGCGGTGAGCCCCTTTCCGCCGCAGGCGAGAAGGACGGCCCAGCCCAACCAGACGGCAAGCGGATATCGAACGAGGTTCTTCATGGCATCGACCCTCCCAAGACAGAAGATTGCCTGGAATACGTCGCGTGTCATGATAGGCCGCCGTCTGGCCTGAGGCAAGCTACCTGAGTGTGTCGTTTTTGTCGCGCGTCAAAAAGTGTCTACTTGCACACGCGAGAGATCCGTTCGTTGGGGAGTTTCCCCTGGGAATTGCGGGACATTCTATACGTTCGGAGAAAACGTCACCGAGGTTTACTCTTCTTGCCGGTCCACGGCCCGCGGCGTATGATTGCGGCAGTCTTCGGGGGACTCTTCGCATGAGCCGTTACGCTGAGCCCGAGCATCGCCCTCGAGCCCGGCTTTCTGCAAGCCGCCGCCGCCTGGCCGTGACCCTGATCTTGGCCGGCGCATACATGGTCGCCGAGATCGTCGGCGGGCTGTTGAGCAATTCCCTGGCCCTCCTGGCCGATGCGGGGCACATGTTCTCGGACTCGGCGGCCCTGGGGCTCAGCCTGTTTGCGGTGTGGATTGCCGACCGCCCGGCGACCCCGCAGCGGAGCTACGGTTATTATCGCATGGAGATCCTTGCCGCGCTGGCCAACGGGGCGACGCTGGTGGCCGTCGCGGTGCTGATCTTCGTCGAGGCGTGGCAGCGGCTGCGCGAGCCGCCCGCGGTGCAAGGCGGATTGATGATGACCATCGCCGCCGGCGGCCTGATCGTCAACCTGCTGAGCCTATGGGTCTTGCGAGAGGGGCGCGAGGGAAGCCTGAACCTGCGCGGGGCCTGGCTCCACGTGCTCAGCGACGCGTTGGGCAGCGTCGGCGCCATCGCGGCCGGGGTCCTGATCTGGGGCTTCGGCTGGACCTGGACGGACCCGCTCACGTCGGTCCTGATCGGCCTGCTGATCATCTATTCCTCGTGGCGGCTCTTGAGCGAGTCGGTGGCGGTGCTCATGGAGGGCGCCCCGCGGGGGCTCGACGTGGATGCGGTCCGCGCCGCCATGACGGCCACGGAGGGCGTGCTGGAGGTCCACGACCTGCACATCTGGACGATCACCAGCGGCATGGATTCGCTCTCCGCCCACGTGATCGCCGAAGACGGCCGCCCGCACGCGGCACTGCTCTCGGAACTCCGCAGGCTCCTGGACGCGGAGTTCGGCATTCATCACGTCACCCTGCAGATCGAGCCGGCCGACGCGGACCTGAACTGCCGCGGGCACGCGTAGCAGTCGCTGCATCGCTCGATTCACCACGGAGGCACGGAGAACACGGAGGAGAAAACGGGCGGGGGCCAACTCTTCCTTCTTCTCCGTGACCTCCGTGCCTCCGTGGTGATTCCCTCTTGGTTGGTGACTTAGCGATGTCGAGCTATCGCCCGTCGGCCGTCAGAGCCGCAAGGCGGTCGAAGGCTTCGAGGACCAGGTTCCCGGCGTCGAAGAGGCGGCCGGTTTGGTCGTCGGTCTGTTGGAGGCCGCGGAACGTGCTGAGGACGTACTCGGCGTCGTCGCGGTCGATTCCGTAGAGGTGGAAGAAGGCGGCGTCGAGTTCGCCGATCAGCTCGGCCCGCTCGGTGGGGTTCCACTTGTGGACGGGTGGGTGAAATCCGGCGGCCTCGGCCAGCGGGCGCATGTCGTCCGCGGTGCAGGTGAGCTTCAGCACGCGGTCCGAAATCCACTTCTCCAGGGTCTGCCGCTTCTGCCAGGGGCAGCGGTCCGCGTAGTGGTCAGGCGGGAAGATGGGCAGTTGGTTGACGATGAAGAAGTTCAGGTGAACGCCGCCGACCTTCTGCCGCGCGACGAAGTCCAAGGCGATGCTGTTGAGATTCGCCAAGAGGCAGGCTTCCCCCCGCGGGTTTATGTCCTCTCCCGTAAGCACCAGCGGCGCGGAATTCACAACCGCCACGTGCGGGATCATCGCCGCGATCATGGTCCGCTGGTTGGTCGCGCTGGTGACGTCTTTGTAGCAAAGATAGGCCGGCCGCGCCGGAGCGCCCAAGACGCGCTCGACTTCGCCCGCATCGACCCACCAGCGCGGCTGCACGACGAATTCGGGGTTCTGATGGAACACGAGCGGCGTCGGCTCGGTCTGGCCCTGGCGGACCCAATTGGTCTGGTCCACGACGACGCTGGCCGCGCGGTGGTCGAATGCCTGGACCATCTTGGCCTCGTAGAGCGGCAGGAAGACCCGCTTGCCTTTGCGCCAGTGGTTCCCCTCGTGCCTGAGTCCCTCCTTGAAAAGCTCCTCGCCCGTGCGGAATAGCTCCGCGTCGTTGGTCTGATCGAACATTCTGAAGTAGCGGATGCCCCACGGGTTGCCGCCTTCCTTGCGGGACTCGTCTACGAGGATCGGCACGCGGCGGTAGATGGCCTTGGTCAGATCGGCGTCGCGGCGCGTGCGGAAGATCGGGCAGGTGCGCGTGTTCGGGTTCAGCAGGGCGATGTCCTTGCTCGACAGGGCGATGTGCCGCTTGCGGTCGTCCAAGTCCTCCATCTCATGAGCGAAGAAAACGTAGTCCACGGCCTTCGTCTTGACTTGGTTTCCGCCGAAAAGCAGGACAGAGAACTTGAAACGGCTGTCTACGTCCGGGAAGAGCCGTTTGCGATTCTCGAAATCGTAGAGGCCGATCAAGCACTCGGACTGGGTGAGTTCGCCAAAGAACTCCCGCGTCGTGTTGTCGGTGGCGATGCCCGACGGGACCAAGAGCCCGACGCGGCCCCTCGGGGCCACGATCCGCCGGGCCAGTTCGGCAAAGAGCATGTAGGTGTTCACGTCCCCCTTGCCCGTCAAGGGAAAGTCGCCGCACTGGCGCGCGTGCGCCAGCGTCCGCTCGGCCAGCCCTTGGGCTTCGAGATACCTGGCGTAAAGCTCCGGGTTGGCCTTCTGGAGCTCTTGGATCATCTTGCGGCGCGTGGCCGCGCTGACGGCCCCCGCAATCCCCGGGGCCGAGAAGGCAAAGAACTCCCGTTCCTGGACCTTGAGACGCTCCCAAGGCGGGTTCCCGATCACGCAGTCGAATCCTGGGCTGCCGGCCCGGCCGAATACCTCGGGGAACGCCTTCTCCCACACCATGGCGTTCGGGTGTACCGCGGGGTCGGTGACCAGGCTGTTGCCGCGGACAATGTTCCGCGACAAGTCGGCCAGGGTCTTCTCCCGCCGGGCCGACCGGATCCAGAGGGCAAGCTGCGTGATTTCCACGGCCTGCGGCGAGAGATCGACTCCATAGAGGTTGTCGGCGAGGATGATGTCCGGCACTTCATCCTCCAAATCCTCGGCCGCGGGGCCTTCATGGATGATCAGCCGCTCGACGATCTTCCCGTATGCCTGCTCGAAAACGTCGTAGGCGCAGATCAAGAAGGCGCCGCTGCCGCAGGCCGGATCGCAGACTTTGACCGTGCGCAAGGCGGCCAGGCAGTCCCGCCAGAACGCGGCCAGCGCGGCCGACGGCTTGTCGCTCTCCGCTTGCTCAGGGGTGAGCCCACGCGCTTCGCGCACGGCATCCAGGCGCTCCTGGATGGCCCTCGCGACCGTCTCTCGGACGATGAAGCCGGTGAACTGCGGCGGCGTGTAGAAAATGCCGAAACGCTTTCTTTCGGCGGACTTCTGCATCGCCGGCTGAACAACACCTTCCGAGGGTGCGGGCGCGAGGCGAAAGACGCCTTCCACGCGGATCCGCTCCAGCTCGGCCACGGAGCGCTCGAAGAGGTTGCCGAGCACCTCGACGTTCACCTCGTCGCGGAAGTCGTAGGTGCTGATGTGGTGAAAGAAGTGCGTCCAGTCGTCCTCCAACTGGAGGTCGTCGATTTCGGGCTCGCGCCGGAACAGGCCGCCGTTGTAGCCGCGCTCGATGCCCAGGCGGTCGAAATCCCCCTTGTCCACGCCCGTGAACAGGTCCAGGAAGTTGCGCCACCGCGGATTGGTGACTTTGCTGAAGGGCGGCAGCGTGCTATAGGCCCGGTCAATGCACCTGGCGTTCAGCAGCCCGCGCTCTTCACAGAAAGCGACGAAGATGATCCGGTCCAGCAGCCTTTGGGCGATGTAGATCGCCTGGTCGAGGGTCTTGCCCAGCCTGAGCTGGAGGTGCTCGATCAGGCGTCTGCGGTTCTGACGGTACTCCTCGTAGAGCACGTCGCCCACTTCCTGCTGGCGATTCTCGGTTTCCTTGAGCAGGCGCAGTGCGCGGGGGCATTGTCCCGGCGGCGCGGTCACCAGGCCGCCGCGTTGGAACAGGCAGTAGAACTGCCGAAACCTCTTGAGGTCCCGCAGGTCCTGGAGGCGGAAGTGCTCGAAGGCCAGCGGCGTCTTGTTGCGGTGGTAGAGCCGGAAGGTGACGAAGTTGCTCACGATGCCCCAAGGGCAGTCGGGCAGGGCGTTCAAGTAGTCCCAGCACTGTTGGACCGGGGTGCGGCCGCCCGACCGGTCGCGGTCGAGATCGACCGAGGCGCCCTTGAGCTCGATCACCACCAAGGGCGAGGGCGGCTCGCCCGAGCGGAAGTTGCCCAAGACGGCGTCGGGAGTCCCGACGTTGGGGATGGTGAAGTTCCGCTCCACGTGATAGGACTTGGGATCCTGGGTCGCGTCCTTGTAGCCGAGAGCGTCGCCGAAGACCTCGTGGAGGAAGGCGGCGTCGAGGGTGGTCTCCTTGCGCGTGAGGTGCGATTTGTGCTCCAGGTCGGCCCAGTGTTTGAGGATCTCGTGGGCGCGATCCTGCTCTGTTCCGCGGTAGAATGCCTTGTCCGCCTCCTCGGCCAGGAGACGGCCGAGTATCAACCCGAACCGGCGCCGGCGCTCGGCTTTGGCGAACAGGTCCGAGAACATGTCTTGTGGGAAGGGCTTCGTGCGCTTTCCCATGCTATTTGCGCCGGAGGGTGAATGTCGCGTAGTGCAGGCCGGTCGCGTCGTCCACGATGAACGCCCCCTCGGGGGCAAGATAACGCTCCAGCACCGAGAACGGCGGGAGCGGGTTGGCGTCGAGGGCCGAGTTGAGCGTCCTCATGAACCCGTTCCGCTCGGCGGCCCTGCGCAGCCCGTTGCGGCTGTCTTCTCCCGTCACCAGCGTGTAGAGGTACCGATAGCCTTCTTCCGGCCGCCGGAACATGACGAGCGCAGGCTTCGCCGAACCGGCGCGCCGCGAAATCCTGCTGGCCACGAGCTTGAAGTCCATGTCCTTGGCGAGCGATTCATCGGGGGTGTCCAAGGAGGCAACCGCCTTCTGGTAGAGGCCCGGCCGCGTGGTGAAAACCAGGTAGTTGTCCAAGACCCCGACGCAAGGGCCGAATTCCATGTCGCCCCCGGGCCTGGAGCGACCCTCGCCCAACTGATAGTACTCCTTGCCGCCGATCCCCTTGCGTTGGAAGGGGAGATTGGTTTTCTTCAACACGGTGTCGACGGCCTTGGACAGCACCTCGGGGTCCTTGAGCCGCAGCGCGAGGAGGAAGGTCCGGCTGGTCCGGGTGACCGGCTTCTCCATCCACGTGACAAACGTGATCCGGCCGTCCAGCGCGGGAAGGATCTCTTTGATCAGGTCGACCCCAAGCGGCTTGGAGAAGCGCCGGTCCATCTCGTTGGCGAAGGCCCCATCCCCCTGGAAACTGTCAATCAACTTGCTCAGGCTCTTGTACGTGGTTTCCAGGCGCCAGTGAAAGGTGGTGTAGTCGGCCACGTCGGCGGGGACCCAGGGCTCGGGCGTGTTGTCGCCCGATTCCAGGGCGATCAGCTCCAGCACGCCGGCGCGAGGGCTGTCCAGAAGGAGGTGGGCATGCACCACCTCGTCCAGCGAGCCGCAGTCGAGGGCCCAGCTCCCGCCGACCCCCTGGAAGCCGTCGATCCCCAGGCGGAGGACCATCATCAACGCCAGTTGGGCCCCCACGTTCTGCTGCCCGATGGCACGAAACAGCGCCACCGGGTCCGCGAACCAGAACAGTTGCGGCTGCTCGCCTTTCATCCCCCGACAGCTTGCCATGACCTGCGAGAACTTCGGGCTGGCGGCCAGCGCGTCCTTCGCCCGGCCGTCCCACGCGCCCAAGATCTGCCTGACGACGTCGGGGTTCGAGCCGGCGACGATCGTCCCTTCTTTTTCAAACCAGGCGATGCGAATATCCGGCCCGTCGGGCGGGTCAAAGATCGACATGATCGTCCCGGAGACGTTCTCCTCCGAGCGCGTCGCGCCGGCGCTGCGCAGGATGTCGCTCCCCCGCTGCAACAGGGTCCGGGCAATGCCGACCTGGCTCCCGGTGTCCAAGAGCAGGACGCCGACCGGAGGCCCCTCCTCCGGCGCCACCAAGGCGACCGTGATCTCTCCCTGCGGGATCGAGAGCAACTCGGGGAGCGAAAGCCCAAGGTGTTCCTTGAACCGCCCGATGAAGTCCGCGGCCGACCCGTAGAGCTGTTTCAGGAGCGGCTGCAACTGCGGATCCTGGCTCATCCGGCCCAGGGCGGTGTTTTGAAACCGCCGGGCCATGTCGCGGGCGTCGCTCACGGAGAGGTAGAACACCGTTTTGTCGGGGAGCAACTTGCTGGCAGGCGGTCGGACTGCCCAGCCGAGGGTAGGGGTCCCCAGCGCGAGGGCCACTGCCGCCCCAATCCACGTCCACGGACTTCCGAAACGACTGCCAACGGCCATGGCAAGACTCCTCAGAGGCAACGAACTCGGCCTGTGCAACCACACGGAGGTATTCGTATGACCGAGGATAACATTTTCCCGCCGTTTCGGCCACTGTGGCGGGCCCCCCGATCCGATGATTTCAGCCCCTCCAATCGCCAAACTCGCCCGGCCTTCTGCTCTCACGGCTTCCGGAGAGGCCGGGTTGCCGGATGGAAAACCAACGGGCCAGATTACACTAAGGTTACGCCAAGAGATGAAAAGCTTGTCTTCGTTTTCTTCGAGCCGAATCGGGCACCAGGCGTCCGGCGTCCGCCGGGAACGCACCCTACCCCCAAACAGGGCCATACCGCCGCAGACGGGCTCTGCTTTAGAATGAAGTCTTAAGGGCACTCTGAACAGAAGAAGAAGTGGATCATGGTCAAGCAACGTTCTGCCAAAGGCTCCCGCCGCTTCCCTCGCACACGGAGTTCTCGCCGCTTGCGGCAGAAGTACCACCGGGCATGGATCGAGCTGCTGGAGCCCCGGTTGGCGCTTTCGGCCCCCCAGTTCCTGCTTTTGCCCGACAGCCTGACGCTCCTGTCCGGGACGTCGCTGAACGTGGCGCTGAGCGGTACGGACGCGGGCAATCAGCCCGGCGGTATCCCGGCGTTTTACGATTTCCAGCTCGTTGGGGTTTCGAACGTCAATCTCACCAACCCTCACGTTCAGAATCCGCAACTGATTGCGGAGGTCCTGGACCCCCTCTCCAACCGCAGCATGAAGATCACGGTGAAGGACCCGCAGGACCAAATCGACGGGTCCATGACCATCCAGTTGTTCGAGCAACTGGCGCCGAAAACGACGCAGCGGATCATCGACCTGGCCAATGGAACAGGCAATCCGCCCACCGGCCCGACGGGCGGCGGGCCGTTCTACGATGGGCTCACCTTTCACCGGGTGATCAAGGACTTCATGATCCAGGGAGGCGATCCCGCGGGCGACGGGAGCGGCGGCTCCGGGGTGAAGTTCGACGATGAATTCAACAGCCAGTTGCAGTTCACCAGCTCCGGCATCCTGGCCCTGGCCAAGCCTGCCGACGACGCCCAGAACGCCATCCCCGACACAAACGATTCGCAGTTCTTCATCACCGCCGAGCCCACTCGCTGGCTCGACTTCACGTACACGATCTTCGGCTTCCTAACCCGCGGGAACGACATCCTCCAGAAAATCGAGTCGGTGCCCACCGGCGCGGGCAACAAGCCGGTCCACGACGTGGTGATGCAGTGGGCGGATATCTTCGTGGACGGGGAGGACCGCACGCTGAGGCTTTTTGTCCCCGACGGGACCACCGGCACGGCCGACGTCACGGTGAGCATCTCCGGCGACCCGCACTGGGACGGCACCGGCGACCCGCCCGCGCCGGTGCTCCACACGTTCCACGTCACCGTCGCCGCCGACACGAACAACAACAGTCCATTTCTCGGGCCGATCCCGACCATCGTCACCACGGCCAATGCGGTCAAGAGCGGCATCCAGATCCCGGCCACCGACGTGGAGGGGGACGCCATCTACTACGACGGCGGCGTGGTACCGGCCAACACGAATCTCGCGTTCACCGTGGACCACAACAGCGGGCTGGCGACGTTGACGGCGGGAAACAACTGGGCGGGCGTGGGGAGCGTGATGGTCGGCGTGCAGACCCCGAGCGGCCAGTCCTGGGATACCCAGGCCGTGCCGGTCTACGTCAATCCGGCAAAGCCCACCGTGACGCTCTTAGCCAGCTCCGACACCGGCCCCAGCACCTTGGACGGGATCACCAACCCAAACCTCACCCAAGACCATACCCTCGGTTTCAGTATCTCGGGCCTGACCAACGGTGCCCAAGCGGTGCTCTATGCCGACGGCACCGAGATCGCCCGGGGCACGGCAAGCAGCAGCTTCCTAGTCCTCCGCAGTGCAACCACGTTTACGTGGACCGAAGGGAGCCACTCGATTACCGCCAAGCAGACCTTGCTCAATCAGGCCGTGGACGTCGGCAACACGCACACTACAGTCGATTTGGCCAGCGATCCTTCGGACCCGCTCGGCATCACCGTGGACACGGCGACGCCGCAGATCACCAGCACCGCGGTCGAGACCGCGCAGCGAGGCCACCCGTATGCGTACCACGTCGAGTCCAACGAAGACCCCAATGTCCAATACGAGCTGACCAGGTCCCCGGGGGGAATGCAGATCGACCTTCGGACTGGCCAGATCGTGTGGACTCCTGCGGCCTCGGAGACGGCGGAAGTGCCGGTGATCGTGCGGATCACCGACCTGGCCGGAAACACGGCCGACCAGTCATTCCAGATTACGGTCCAGAACGTCAACAACCCGCCGGTGGCCACTCCGCAGGAGTCCCGGGTCGTGTCGGATACTCCCAAGGCCATTCGGTTGACGGGTGACGACGGGAACAGTGGAGTCGTCCAAGCTCTGACCTACGCGATCGCCAGCCAGCCCGGCCACGGGACCTTGAGTCCTCTGAATCCGGCAGAGGGCGACGTGACTTACACGCCGACGGCCGGCTACGCCGGCGATGACAGCTTCACCTTCACCGTGACCGACGACGACACCGCCGGCCCTCCGGGGCCGCTGACCAGCGCCCCCGCGGCGGTCTTGATCCAGGTGGTCCCGGTGAATCATTCCCCGACGGCCAATCCGCAGAGCGCAACGACCGACGAAAACGCGGCGATCACGATCACGCTCAGCGGCGACGATGGGGACCCGAATCTCCAACAGACTCTTTCGTTCCTGATCGTTGACCGGCCGAGCCACGGGACGGTGAGCGTCTTGAGCGCCAACGCCGGGACGGTAAGGTACACGCCGCAAGCGGGTTACAACGGCCCGGACAGCTTCACCTTCCGCACGATGGACGACGACACCGCGGAACCGCCGTTTATGACCAGCGGCCCCGCCACGGTGTCGATCACCGTGAACCGGGTCAATAGCCCGCCAACCGCCACCCCCCAGAACCTCACGCTCGATCAGAACACGTCCCAGGCGATCGTGCTTACCGGCAACGGCAACGATCCGGAGGTGACGCAGGTGTTGACCTTCGCGATCCCCAGCGGCCCGAGCCACGGCACGCTGGGCGGCTTCGACCCCGCGACCGGCGCGGTTACGTATACGCCCGCGGCCGACTACTCCGGGGCGGACAGCTTCACGTTCACCGTGACCGACGACGCCCAGGCGGGCGATCCGGCCAACTTGACCAGCCAGACCGTCCTTGTGGCGCTGAACGTTCACGCGGTCAACGCGCCGCCAACCGCGACGCCCCAGAGCGTGACCACCGCGGAGAACTCGTCGCTGGCCCTCGCGTTTGCGGGCGACGACGGCGATCCGGAGGTCCAGCAGACGCTCCGGTTCAACCTGGTCCAGGGACCGAGCCACGGGACCTTAAGCGGCTTCGATCCGGCCACCGGCCACGTGACGTACGTCCCGAGCCCCTATTACAACGGCAGCGACAGCTTTACCTTCACCGTGACCGACGACGGCATGGCGGGCAATCCGCCCAACTTGACCAGCCCGCCGGCCACTGCGTCGATCGAGGTGACTCCGGTCGATTACGCGCCGCAGTTCGCGCCGGTCAGCCGCGTGTCGGCGGTTCCCGGGCAAACGGTCCAGACCTCGGTGAAAGCGGTCGATCTCGACAACCCCGGCGGGGCGCTCGTTTACAGCCTGGACCCCGGCGCCCCGCAGGGGGCGACGATCAACTCGCAGACGGGCGTTCTCACCTTCAACGTGCCGCAGCAGTTCCCGCCGGGAACCGTCCGTGTGACGGTGCGTGCCACCAAGGCCACCGATCCGTCGCTGAGCGCGACGCAGACCGTAGACTTCTCGGTGGTGAACTTGTCCTTATTCCTAAGCCCCGGCGCGCTGCTTGCGGCGCGCACCGAGATTGCGCCTTCGCTCGTCACGCCCCCGGCGCTGAGCGACCTGCCGGCGGCCGCTCCCGCCTCGCCGATCCTCGGGCTGCAACTCGGTT
>Ga0315280_10000451_pt1 | contig 76535 bp, 63 predicted proteins | sample YL17G06_40_MG_FD_203697 | JGI IMG/M metagenome (GOLD analysis project Ga0315280, IMG submission 203697) | Sediment microbial communities from Yellowstone Lake, YNP, Wyoming, USA - YL17G06_40 | ecosystem: Environmental > Aquatic > Freshwater > Lake > Sediment | place: USA: Wyoming | collected... | reverse complement strand
ACTACCGTGTCGATGTGTACTTCGATGACCGCGACAGGGTGGCAGCGTTATACTATCCGGAGTACTTCGATAGCCGGCCGCCGCTAGGCGGGATAGTCCCTCCAGGGGAGTACGGGGCCTCCCCTCCACAAGAGAGCGTCGAAGGGACAGCCCGCGGGCCGACGCGCGTGCGGCGCTAGCTGGACACGATCCATGTCCGGCCCCAACGCCCTGCCGGACCGTGGCGACATGGTTGGCGGGACGGATCCGAGTGACGGCACCCAGCCCGGCCGCCTCCCCGGCAATGACCCGGTGATGTCCGCCACGGCAGATCTGCCTCAGGCACGACCTGTGAACTCCGCTTCGCGGGCCAGGAGACTCACTCCTGCCCTACGGACCTGCGATGATGGTCGCACCAAGACCGGCTGTCCGTCAGCTGACGGACTCCGCAGCCCCCGCTGGAGTAGGGGCGGCCAAGCCCTGCGCCCGGCTGGGGCCTCGTCTGTCCGGGTTTCGCCGTCGCCTCTTTCGCCAAAACGCGGTAGGGGGCGACCGCAGAGGGTCGCCCCTTCGAACAACCAGAGGTGCGGGGCCGCACCAGGCCGGCCCGCGCCGCGTTGACGCCGGCCGGGTGGAGTGCTATCATACGTGACTGGCGGGGCGTAGCTCAGCTTGGCTAGAGCGCGCGGTTCGGGACCGCGAGGCCGGCAGTTCAAATCTGCCCGCCCCGACGTGATATTATCAGCGCCGATCGAGAGGTCGGCGTGCCCTCCATGAAGGCGCCGAAGAGGGCTGAGGCGCTTCCTGCCTCCTTTGCCATCCCCCCTGAGGTACCGGCGACAGCCCAGCGGGGACTGCGAAGTCCCTCCGCCCACGGGCGGAGCAATCTGCTCGGAGCGCAGGCCGCAGCGCCGCGCCGCCGAACGGGTGGGACAAGCTATGGGCTGCAGGTACACCTACAACGACGCGTGCAGGCAGAGCTGGTGGGCTGACGTGAGAGTGACCAGGTCTGAGTTTATCCGCCTGGCAGGAAGCCTGGCCCTTGCTCTCCTAGGGTCGGCCGTGCTCACGGGGTGCGCCCGCGGCAAGCCTATGTCCCACGAGCAAGCGGTCGGCGATCCCAACGTGCTGGTGGTCTATGCTTCCTGCGCGCTCGTGCCTCCGGTCGACAGCTTGCGAAAGCAGTTCGAGAGCGCTAACCCGGGCAAGACTCTCTTGATCGAGGGCGGCGAGCCGGCTGCCCTCGTCAAGAAGCTGCAAGGAGGAAGCGCGGCCGACGTCTTCATGTGCCTCGGGCAATCCGAAGCCGGCCTGCTCGAACGCGAGGGGTTGCTGGAGCCGTCCACTCGCCGGGAGATCGGGGAGTTCAGCCTCGTGCTGGCGACGCCGGCGTCCAAGCCGTCCGCCGTGACAGACGCGGAGAGCCTGACCTCGCCGGACATCAAGGCGATCGTGATGGCCGCCCCGGGCATCACCTCGTTGGGCACGGATGGCAAGCATTCCCTCGATCGCCTGAAGGTCTGGAACAAGATCCAGGACAAGCTGCAGCTTCAGACGAGCCCCCTGGCGGCGGCCCAGGTGCTGAGCAAGGGAGAGGCCGACGTCGGGGTGATGTATGACCCGTGCCCCCTGCTGCGGCTGCCGGGGAAGATCGCGCCGAACACGCTTGCGGTGGCCGCCCCCCTCAAGGCCGGCGGCGAGAGACCGGCCGGGATCCAGATGGTGATCTGCAAGCACAGCCAGAAGACCGCGCTGGGGCAGCGTTTCATCGGGTTCATGCGAAGCCAGCAGGCCAGGCCGGAGCTGGAGGCAGCCGGCATCCCGGTGCAGGGCGCGGCCGCTAGGCCGGACCCCGCGCCAGACGCCGCTGCACCTCCCGCCCTGCCAGCAGGCCGCTAGCTGAGGCCTGCAGCAGGCCCCGCGTCACTCCCGCCCCGTCACCCACCGCGAACAGGTTGGCCACCTCGGTCTCCAGGCTCTTGCTCAACCGCGGCCGAGCGGAGTAGAGCTTCACCTCGATCCCGTAGAGCAGCGTGTGGCGCGAGCCCAGGCCGGGGGCGAAACGGTCGAGCGCGTCCAGCGCCTCCAGGATGCTGGCCAGATGACGGTGGGGCAGCACGAAGCTGAGGTCGCCGGGCGTCGCGCTCACCAGGGTCGGCCGCACCAGGCCGCGCGCGATCCGCTCATCGGTTGACCGCCGGCCCGAGCGCAGGTCTCCCAGTCGCTGGCAGATCACGCCCTCGCTGATCAGATTGGCCAGCCGCGCGAGGTAGCGCCCATAGGCGATGGGATCGTGGAAGGGCTCGGTGAACTGCGTGCTCACCAGCAGCGCGAAGTTCGTGTTGGCGGTGCGCTTCCCCGCGTAGCTGTGCCCGTTCACCGTGGTGATCCCCTCGGCCTGCTCGGTCACCACCTCACCGTAGGGACACATGCAAAAGGTGCGCACGCGGTCATCGAAGCTGCGCGAGTAGAAGATCAGTTTCGACTCATAGGCGGCGGCCGTGACCTCGGCCAAGGTCTCCGCCGCCACCTCCACCCGCACCCCCACGTCAACCGGATTGTCGGCCCGCCCCAGGCCCAGGCGAGAGGCCTCCTGCATGAACCACTCGGAGCCCTCCCGGCCGGGGGCAGCGATCACGCAGTCAGCGCGGTAGCGCCGGCCGGCTGCGGTCTCGACGCCGGTCACCGCGCCCTCGGTCACCTGGATGCGGGCGATCGCCTCGCCGGCATGGACCTCCACGTTCTTGCCGAGTGCGCCTCGCATCTCGCGCAGCACCATCGGGCAGCGGTCGGTGCCCAGGTGGCGGATGCGCGTGGCGATGAACTCCAGATCGGCGCGGGTAGCCCGTCGGCCCAGGGCGGCCATCGCGTCCTCGTCGGCCCCGTAGAGCTCCCGGGGCGCGCCGAAGCGCAGCCACATCTGGTCCACCTCTTCGAGCAGCGAAGCAACCTCGCGGCGCGGCAGGTAGGAGGCAAGCTGGCCCCCGATCTCGGGGGAGAGGGTCAGTTTGCCATCGGAGAAGGCGCCCGCGCCGCCCCAGCCGCAGAGCAGCCACTTCGGGTCGGAGGCGCCTCCACCAGCCCCACGCTGGGCGAGCCGCTCGTCAATGTCCGGGCCTTTGTCGAAGATCCTGACTCGCGCGCCTTCCGCGCCGGAAAGGCCGAGCGCGGCGAAGATCCCGGCCGGGCCGGCGCCGATGATCGCCACCTCACCGCGGGAGCCGCCTCTCGGGACTCCGCGGGAGCCCTTCAGGGTTCCAGAGGAGCGGGGCGACCTCGCAGCCGGCTTACGCCGCGGCATGTCAGACCTCCCCGCCGGCTCGCCGGAGCAGCCCCTGGAGCGTCTCGTCGGTATTGCGAGCAACCAGCTTGTGCAGCAGCCTCCGGATCAAGGGGCCGATCAGGGGCACGTTGTACTCGTAGCTGATGTCCAGGGTCACGCGCGTGCCACTGCCCTCGGGGGCGAAAGTCCACGTGCCCTCGTAGCGATCCCAGTCGCCGGAGAGGGACCGGAAGCGGCACTGCCGCCCCTGGTCGTCCCAGACATCCTCCTCGACCCAGCGAATGGTGCGCCTGAACTCGGGCACCAGGCCCACCCATTCGCTGACCGTGCGCGCGCCGGCACGCTCGCGGATGGTGACGCTCTGCACGTTGGGCAGGAACTCGGGGAAGCTCTCGACGTCCTTCGCCAACTGGTAGACGCGCTCGGGCGGCGCGGCGATAGCGATCTGTGAGTGGACCTCTGGCACCGGCATCCCCTGACTCGGCGCCGCAGGCGGCTCGGACCGGGAGGCCGGGCGCCCGGCGCCAATGGATAGCGCCGTGGCGGCCAGCGCGGCGCGCTCAGGCGATTCTAAGCCAGCGGGGGGGACCTGTCAACGTGCGAAGCCGCGCCGGCTTGGCGCCGAGGAGTCAGGCGACAACCGTTGCCGCCAGCGCCTTGCGCACGCGGCGGGCGAGCTCCTCAGGCTGGAAGGGCTTGATGACGTAGTCGTCGGCCCCGGCGCTGAGGCAGTCGGCGATGAAGTCGCTGCCCGAGCCTGCGCTGACCACGATGATCTGAACCCCGGCCGTGGCCGGATTGCGCTTGATCTCGGTGCACACCGGGATGCCGCTGACCTCGGGCATGTTGATATCGAGCAGCACGACATCCGGCCGCTCCGCCGCGATCAGATCCAGCGCCAGCCGGGCGGTAGGGATCTCCAGAATGTCGTACTCGTCACCCGACAGAGTCAGGCTGTCCCGCATGAGCCTCCGCGCGAACGGATCGTCGTCCACGATCACTACCTTCGGCATCAGCCTCCGCTCCTGGCGTGTCGGGCCTGAGAGCCTTCCCCACAATCACCTCCGGCCCGCTCGCCGTCGCCTCATAGACTGGCAGCGCGAGGCAGATCGCCGCGCTGCCGTCCAGACCTTCCTCCACCCAGATGCGTCCCCCGTGCAGTTCCACCAACGCCCGCGCTACCGCCAGGCCCAGGTTGCTCCCGCTCGCCCGGCCCTGGACCAGGCCACTCTCCCCGCCATGGAGCAGGGGGGCCAGCTCCTCCTCCTCATCATCGGTATCCCTCCGCGGCAGGTGAACGCTGGCCTGCACCACGTCCTCCTCCACCCCAGGCCCGATCCGCACTGCGATCGGAGCTGGCTCTCCGGACAGGCTCAGCGCGGTGTGCAGCAAGCGAGCCAGCACCTGTTCGAGCTCGTTCCGGTCGGCCCACACCGGTCTGGTCCGGGGCTCCACCGACACCTGCACTCGCCCTCGATCCTCCGGGTGATCCAGTAGCATCAGGGCTGACTCGACGGCATCCGGCAGGTGAACCGCCTCCCGCTTCAGCACCAGGCGGCCTTCGTCAATGCGAGAGATATCGAGCATGTCCTCGATCATCCGGGCGAGATGCTGTGACTGCTCGCGGATGATCACCAGGTACTCGCGCCCTCGCTTCGGGTCGAGGTCCTTCTCATGTTCGTAGAGGAGCTGGCTGAACCCGACGATGGCCGTCAGGGGAGTCCTGAACTCGTGCGAGACGCGAGACAGGAACTCGGTCTTGGCCTGGATCGCCTCCTGGTAATACCGGTTGAGTCGCTGGTAAGCTCGCTGTTCCCGCGAAAGCAGGACGAAGAAGCCGGCCATGAGAGCAGCGGAGAGGGTGAAAGTCAGCACCCGCGAGATCACACTCGTGGGCACGGTCATCCCTGCGCCCTGGAGCAGGCCGATCAGCAAGTAGCTGGCCGCGGACAGCAGACAGGTGCCCACCGCGTCCCTGAAGTTCAGGCGAACGCTGGCGTGCAGGATGGGGAGGTAGTAGAGCAGGTAGTACTCGCTGTAGACGCCCGACTCGGCGTAGATCAAGGCGGTGATGACGGTGATGTCTGCGGCCAGCATCACGATGGTGACGCGCCGCATATCGTAACTGCCCCACGGGAGGAACGTGCTCACCAACACATAGGCCGCCCCCACGCTGATCACCAGGTCGAAGAGCTGGGTGTGATGCACGCCCCTGCTCCGGGCCATCAGGAAGACCGTGATCAGAATGAGACAACGGAGGCCAGCCGCCACCTTCTCCCGCGGCATCGGACCACGAGCCATCGTCGTCCCGGGGTTGCCGCCAAATCGCATGGAAAGACTCCAGTTCTGGGGGTACGGAAAGGCGAGGCCGCACGAGGCCGCCGCACCAACGCGGCTTATTCCACAAGTTTGCCCCAACTACGCGTGGATCTTGGGGCCTCTACGGGGGCAGTGCGCCAGATGCAGCGGGCTCGCCCCACCGCCCCTGAGGGAGACCGCCGCCCGGGGGCGCAGGATCGCTCAGATGGGCTTGATGTAGGTCAGGCTCACGTGGTACTGGCGGGCTACCTTCTGGTCGCAGGGGTTCTCTTTGCCCCACGCGTAGCCGCCCTTCAGGCTGACCTGGTGGTCGTCGTTCACCTTGAGCGCGTACATGAGAGCAACGCTGGTACGATCTCGCGCTCTGTCGGCGTCGCCGCTCATCTCGCGGGAGAGGCTGGCCTCCAACTGCTCCTTGTCCGAGAGCAATCCGCGGAGCCCGACGGCGACGGTGCGGGATGGCGTGAGCGTGTGCTCCTGCCCAACGGGGGTTTCCTCGGTGAAGCGCGCGTGAGTCACCAGCCGCCGGCGAACCAGAGCCGCCACCTCGACCATGTGCCTTCGCAGCGGCATGGGCCGTCCCTTGGCATCCCCCTCCACCGCCTCCGGCCGCTCCTCCCGGGCGATCTGAAGATGGTACCGACGCGCCACCACCATCCGCTCGACCCAGCCGCTGCTGCTGATGCCGCTGTCCTGTCCGCCCCGCCGCGACTTCCCCCAGAAGCGTGCGCCGGCGAAGGACATATCCACCCACGCGGGCCCTTGGGCCGCGAAGTACTCGGGCGCATCGGCGAACTGGTGACCGCGGGTGGTGTCCTTCGCCCACTCCGGCAGCTCTCCCCTGGGCACGTCAACCGCATACTGCGTGACCTTGCGGTCGCTCGTCTCGGCTGGACTGGTGGTGGGCTGTGGCTGGTCCCGCCAGAGCTGCTGCTGCGCGCGCAACCGCAGGAAGCGCAGCCGATGCTCGAGCACCATGTCCCGCGACCACCGCTCAGCTCCCTGGCCGTCCCGCTCGGATTCCAGCCGCGTGGTCAGCGAGGCGCCGGGGGCAGGGCGTGCGGCCACCAGGTAGACTGACTTCACTTTGGTGCTGAACTCTGCGTTCGTCCCCTGGGACTTCTGCTCGCGATCCGCCGTCAGCGTGAGGCCCTTGCCGAAGCTCCGGTCCGCGTGGAAGGTACTCGTGCGCGCAAGCTTGCCCGTAGGCCCCGCGCCCCGCTCTTCGTGCAGCGTGCTCTGGAGGTTGGTCCGCGCAGGGCCGGCGCCCAGCCCGCCGGTGAGTTCCCACTTGAGGATGTCGCGTGCGGCTTGGGGGTCGGGCGGCCTGATGGCGGTCTGCTCAGCCGTCAGCTTGGCGGTGGTGCCCCCGCCCCCCAGGGCGGAGCTGAACTGGAAGGTGGACTCGCGGGTCGGTTCGCCTGACTCGGGGCCCGAGGTCTTCACCGTCGCCGCGAGTTTGGTCGCAGACGTGAGCTGCATCACCGCCGCCACGCGCTGGTTCCGCTCGCCCTTACCTTGCTCGACACTCTTGGTGGAGTAGTCGGCTGCCAGGTGCAGGCGCGGCGAAGCCGCCAGGTTCAGGTGAAGCTCCCGCATGGCCTGCGATTGCGCTTTCTCGTTTTCCTTCGTGGTCTGAGTGGAGGTGAAGGCCATGCGCAGGTCGCTGTTCCCTGCCGAGCCGAACTGGGTCCGGAATTCCACCCGGTCGGTTCGCCGCTGCAACCCCTTCTTGCTCAGTGACTTGTCCCATTCCTCATCGTGGTTCGCGGTGCTCGCCTGGAGCTGGGTGGCCGAACCCAGGCTCAGGCTCAACGTGTGACCCGTGTCCGTCGTGGTCAGCCCCCGATTCTCATCGCCGGGCTTGTCGTTGCGAAGCGTATTGTAGCGGGAGGCAAGCGCCGACCAGGCCGACAGGTTCCAGGTTGCCCCGAGCTCGATGTTGCGGGTCCCCACCGCGCTCGTCAGCACCTTCGCCTCTTCCGCGGCGGTCGGGTCTGTAGCGGGCTCGGAGAGAGAGAAGCGAGCGCCCACGTCCACGAGCTTCGCCTGGAAGGCAAGCGGCCCGGTGGCGTACCCGACTTGGTAGTAAGTGGCCTCATCGTCCTTGGTCCGATCGCGCACGCCGGTCGCCGTCCGTGGGAGCACCGTGAGGCCGCTGACGGTTGGTGTCCACACGGGGCTCAGGGCCTCCCACTGCCCGGGGGCCGCCTGCGTTTTGGTCCCACCCATGTAAGCGACGGCCAGGATCTTCAGGTGGGTCGTGCTTCCCAGGGCCAACCGGAGGTTGCCGGCCAGTTGGCTTTCTGGAGCCGCCGGGCCCCAGCCGAGGGGGTCCGAGGCGGAGTTGCTCGTGGCGCCGAGCTGGAGCTGGAGGCTGGGCGAGTCCCCTGTCGCCCCCGACAGAGCCCCGGCGCGCGAAAACGTCAGGGTCACCGAAGCAAGCAGCAGGGCTGCGACCAGCAGCCCGCACGGCGGCCCTGCACGTTTCGCTCGATTCTGCTCTAGGCTAGACCGCACCGCAACCGGCCCCTCCAGTGGTCTGTCCCCACTACAAGGCGGCGCGACTATACTACTACCGATCCCGGTCCGGAGGCCACCTCCACCGCGTCTGGGTTAGAGGCTGAGTCGCGTCCAGGCAGGCCCGCCTTGGCGGGCGGCGTAGGCGGTGTCGCCGCAGGGGTGCCCGCCGCGGCTGGCCCGGCCGCCCCTGCCGCACCGCTCTCCGGGTTCACAGCCTCTGGCCAGCGTTCCAGCATCTCTTCCGAGCTGAGCGTGCTATACCTCTCGGCGGCCAGGCCCAGTGGCTGGGCCTGGAGGTCGTAGTCAGCCCTCTCCGCTACGGCCTTCAGCGCTCGCACGGCGGCCGGTAGGACGGCCGGAACGACCGCCACTACGGTGGTCTTGGCGGCTGATGGGCCGCTCACAACAGCATCACCAGGCGATGCAGCCAGCGCGATCATTCGCAGCCCGCGCTCTCCTGCCCGCGCACGTCCCCCGATCCGAGGCAGCGCTGGTGGGGAGGCGTGGGTCAGATCTTCTGGCTGTCCTTGTGCCCCGGGTTCGACCTCGGCCACCGCGATCGGCGGAGAGACAGGCCTGAGTGCAGGCCCCGGCGCAGGCGAGCCTGCTTGCAGGGCAGGCGTTCCCATGCCTGTGGAACCGGTCGCGTACATCTGCGGAGTGGGCTGGCTCGTGACACGCAGCAGCAGAACCAACCCCGCGGTCACCGCCACGCCCGCGCCAGCCAGCGCAGGTCGCCAGCCCGCCAGTGGAGCAGGCCTCAGACGTGCCCTGCCGCGAGCCATCACCCTATCACGCAGCACCGCCGGCGCGCCGACAAGGGCGAGCGAACTCACCAGGTGAACGGCGCCCGCCAGGTGCGAGCACGTCGCGCGGCAACCGCCGCAGGATGCGAGATGCCGCCGCAGCGGCTCCATCAGTAACGGGGGAAGACAGCGATCAACGTATTCGTGGAGCAACGGCGCGGCCTGACGGCAGCTCAGGGTCCGACCTCGTTCAGGCGCGAGGCGGGCCAGGACGCGGTCGCGAAGGTCTGACGCGATGGGAACTGCGTGGAGTCGCGCCAGCCCCGCAGCCGCCTGGCGCGACTCGGCCAGCGCGGCCGCGCAAGCGTCGCACTCCCTGAGGTGCCCCTCAACGGGGCCGCTCTTGGCCGGGGCCATCTCGCCGTCCGCGTACTCGGTAAGTTCGATCTCTGACAGATGCTTCCGTGCCATGTTGTGCCTCTCGGCCTTCTGGTGTATCTCTTCCACTGCTACTCTGCGAAGTAGCGGCCCTCCGCTACGACGAGCGGATTCCCCGCCGGGAATCCTCGGGTGTAGCACGAGGCAGCGCCTCCCTGGAGATGCCGCGCGCATTGATTTGGACACTGGCGAGAGGGCGAAGTCGCGGCCCAGGGAGCCCGTAGGAGCAAAACGCCGTTTTTTCGAGGCAGTCGGCGGGCGACCCGTTCGCCTCCGCTCAAGGTCACCCCGAGCGGCAGGAGGCGGGTGCCCGGACGCGTCCCGGCCCCGCGGCGGGCACCCCGCCGTTCTGGGGGCATTCCTGGCCTGCCTTGTCCGCCAGCACACGCTCAGGAGCCCGCACGCCGGCGACGGTTGCGGAGCGACGTCGCAGCCTTAGAGCAAAGCGCCGTTGCTTTGCCCGGCGGTAGGCGGGCGGCCCTTCGGCAGGCTCAGGGCCGCCCCCGTCGGGAGAAAGGGGCACCCCGAGCGGAGCGGAGGGGCGGCACGCGGCTCAGTGCCCAAGGCTGCGCAGGATGTGCGAAATCACCGTCCCGCAGAGCGAGATGGCGGCATCGCCCACGATCAGACCGAGGAAAAGGGGGAGCGCCCGTTGGTGCGCGCGCAGACCTCCGTAGCGCAGCAGCGCGGCCTTGATCACCCAGGTGATGACGATCGCCGGCAGGATCGCGTCCATGGACCAACTGAAGGCGAGAGGAAATGCCATCGGGTGGAGCGGGAACAGGGGGGACCGGAGCTTCAGGTTCATCAGTGCCAGCGTGATCGCCGCGCCGATGCCGATGCTGAGGGTGCCGCTCCAGTTCGGCCGGCCCGGGTCGCGCAGCCAGCCATCGAGCTTATCCGACCCCTGGCGGCAGACGACCAGCATGTCCGGCGGGATCTTCCCGCCCATCCCGAACTGGTAGCCGACGTGCACGCTCGCCCAGAAGTACGACAGCATGATCAGCGGGATAGCGAGGATGATCGCCCAGGCGAAGTGGTTCGCCCGCACCGCGCCCCGTTCGGCGATGCGGAGGCCCTCGAGCTGGATGGGCACCGGATTCGCGTCCTGCTCGTACATGAATGGTCGCAGCATCGCGATCGTCGCGAGGCCGCGAGGGCCGATCGCCGCCGTGCCGGGAAACTGAGTGAACACGAACTCGGGCATGGTCCCATACATCCAGTGCGCGGGGGGGCCGATCTGGGCCCGCATCCGCGACATCGCCATCACCATGATGAAGTAGAGCGCCAGGAAGGAGGCCGTGATCGGAGGCGTCATCCCTGCCCGCTGGTAGAACCACCACAGAAACCCCAGCCCCCCGACCAGCCCCAACACCGCGGTGCGATAGCTGAGCCCTTCCTCGCGGCCGCTCAGAGACGATGCCATCCCCAGCGCCCGGCGCAATACCTGGCTCAGGTAGTGACGGTCCAGCCAGACCACCGAAGCCATCACCGCGACGTAGGCGCCGATGTTCTGCTGATCGCCGTAGGGGAACCCACCCCAGGGGCTGACCAACCATCCCTGCCACCGGCTGAAGATGTACTCGACTTTCCACAGCAGGTTGAACACGATCAGCGACAGCGCGAAGTCGAGCGGCATCAGGTAGCACAGCCCGACCTCCCACGGGCTCCAGTAGAGGGCAGTGCCGCGGATCGCGTCCCACGGAGGATTGTGAGAGAGCACGGTGGCGATGTCCAGGCTGGTGGGGACTGTGGGAATCGCGGGGACGAAGCCGTGGAGAAGGCCCAGGGCGCCGATGGACCCGGAGACGCTCACCCCCAGCCACCAGAGCCGGTCCCCGAATAGTCTCTGGCTTGGGTCGGCGAGGCGGAGAGGAACGATGGTCATGGGAAAGGGAAGCTTCTCCTCCTCTGACCATCGGCGGCGCACGATCACGCTCAGGCAGAGCGTCACCCAGAGGGTGGCCGTCAGCCAGGCAGTCCACCAGAGGGCCGGACCGGCCCAGGCACGAAGCACCTCCCAATGATAGGCCGTACTGCCCCCGAACGCGAAGCCGGTGAGAGCGTTTCGGTCGGTGACCATCAGCCCGGGCGGCAGATAGGGCCACATGATCTGGGCCCAGCGGTTGCCCGGGCCCGCCTCCCAGATGGGATAGGCGACGCTGGCCGCGAGCGATCCGCCCCACTGCCAGATGCCCCCCGCGATCCCCATGGCAGTGGCAATGATCAGATAGATCGTGATCAGCTCTCCGGAGGAGAAGGCCCAGGCCGGCTTCCAGCGGCGGATCGCCGCGTTGAGCGCTACGAAGAGAACGAGCAGGGACACCGCGAAGCTGTTGAGCGACTCGGCTGCGCCGTTCCCGCCCTCCAGCCATGTGCCCCATACCAGAAACAGAGTCACAGCGGGCACCACCAGCACGATGGCGATCACCGCGCGGGGGCGGATCGGGGAGCGCGGATCACCCTCTCGGCTGCCGCTCGGGGCTCCCCTGAGCGCGGTAGAAGGGTCAGGCACGGCTATGGGGCGGCCCGTCGGCTGACGGGCCGCGCGTCGGCTGACGGGCATGTCGGCCTCGCCGACTGCTGCTCACTCGTGGCCAACGGGACGTCCCCTCTCAGTTGGCGGGGGCAGGGTCGCCGGCTTGCCGCGGGCCAAACCAAGGGCGGTCTGGCCGTGCCGGCTCCCGGGGCAGCAGCCTCACTCGGGTTCCGACAGGCCCTGGCCGGAATCCTCTTCGGCAGGCTCGCGCGCCGCGGCAGACTCCCCGCCAAGGTGGGTCGCGTCGAGCACCGATGGCGAGGCGAAGAGTGGCGCCCCCAGGCGGAGGGCGATCGCGACGCTGTCGCTGGGACGAGCATCAACTGTCAGCATCTTGCCGTCAACCGCCAAGTGCAGTTTGGCGTAGTACACCTGGTTCCACAGGTCGTCAATCACCACTTTGACCAGCTGGCCTCCGAGGCGCTCGATCAGCGAACATAGCAGGTCGTGCGTCCTGGACTGCCGCGCGCCCGGCGCCTCTCTGCCGGGATGGAGCATGGCCCAGATCGCCAGCGCCTCGCACGGCCCAATGGTCATCGGGAGGAGGGCGCCCGAACCGTCGCGCAGGATCAGCAGGTAGTGCGCCTCCGGGTTCCGGCCCACTCGCCAGACCCGGACGGGCACCTCCGACACGGCTCGGTCTTCAGGCGGGACTCCCTGGCTCACTGACCCCTCAACTCCGCGGCCCACCAGATCGGGGCGAGTGACCGCTCGATCTCGACCGCGCTCATGTCGCGAGGCCCGCCGAGGTGGGACAACTGCTCGCGCGTCCCGTCCGCCACCATTCCCGGTGCGTCTGGCTGCTCCGGCTGCCGCAGGTCGCATCGCACCCGAACCCGGGAGACCCTGTCGTCCCAGGCCAGCGCGCTCCGGGTAAGCGCGGCCACTACCCTGAGCGCGGAGTCCCGCGTGCTGGCGACTGCGGCGAGACGGGGCATCGAGATGCGCAGCAGGAGGCCTGCGTCGCGCGGGTCTACCTCGACCCCCAGCACCTGGCAGTTCGGATCGAACTGCCGTGCTTCCCTCGACAGGTAGTCCCGCAGCTCGGGCTCAAGCTGCGCCAACGCTTCCGCTGCCTTCCCCGTGCTGCCCGTCGGCTGAAGCACGGGGGGAGCTGGCCTCCCCGCCGGGACCAGGGCCTTAGCCGCGGCTCCCGGCGCCGACGCGGGGACCACGAATGCACCTGACCCCGCTTCCGTAGTAGCAGAGGCCGGCTGCACGCCCCATCGCCGGCCTAGAAAGATGGCCGAGAGGGCGACCGCCAGTATCACCACGAGCAGCCCGCCCACCACCAGCGCGAGCGCGGCCGGCGGGCGCGCCGAGCTTACATCCGCGGCTGTTCCCGAGAGCGCCCGCTTTGTCACCGCCAATCCCCTCGCCAGCACCCCACCTCGGGGCGATCCAAAGACCTCATCAATCAGGGCTTCTAGCTTCCTGCGGTCCGGAGCACTCGCCGGGTTGCGGTCCAACGCCATCTTGTACCACTCGATGGCGTCCCGAAGGTTGCCCTGGTCTCGCACGATATCGCCCATCACCGAGTAGGCTGCGGCGTTGTCCGGATCGCGCTGGAGCGCCTCACTGCACTTGGCCTCGGCCAGCGCCCACTGGCGCCGAAGGCGAAGCACGTTCGCGGTGATCAGCATCAGCATCAGGTCCCCGTCTCGCCTGCCCCCCGCCGGCCTGCCTGCCACCTCCGGCTGCGGGGTTCCTCCGCAGCCCCCGCCGGGATGACCGCACCGGGGGCAGAAGGACGCTGTCTCCTCCACCGCCTCGCCGCAGTTCGCGCACACGCCCGCCCCCGCCCGTTGCCCGACGGACGGAAGGCGAGAAGCATTCCCCGCTTGGGTGTCAGCGTCAGTCATGTCCTGCCCCCGGGGCTGCGGAAGACAGCAGGCCTGGCATACCAATGCCGGCCGATAGGCTCCGCAGCCCCCACCGGGCTTGTACTGGGCTTCTACCCGCTCAGCCACCTCCTGCAAACCAACCCGGGCCTCCAGATCGGGGTACGCGAAGGTCCAGATCACGCCGCCAGTCGCGCACCTATGCCCACTGATCTCTGCAGTGGGGCAGGTTTCAAACCTGCCCTACTCCCACTGATCTCTGCGTATGATCTCCGCGAGCGACTTGCGGGGTCGCGCCTCCGGCTCCTCATCGGGGTACCCTAGAGGCGTGACCGCTACTACCCGGATCGCCTCCGGAACCCCGAGGGCCTTTCTCGCCTTCTTCTCGTCGAACCACCCGATCCAGCAGGTACCCAGCTCCTGCTCCGCGGCCGCCAGCACCAGATGCTCCATGGCGATGCCGATGTCCAGTAGGTAGTAGGTCTGGTCGCCCTTCAGGCCGCTCGCTCTCGGATCGGCGCAGGCCGTGATCAGCACGGGGGCGGCCTCGATCCACTCGTTGCCCGCCTGGGCGAGGGCGTGCTTGACCTTCGGGTCGGTCACCACGACGAAGGTCCAGCACTGGCCGTTCGCCCAGGATGGCGCCAGCCGGGCCGCCTCGAGCACCTGGTCAATCCTGGCCTGGGGCACGGGATCGGGACGATACTTGCGGATGCTGCGGCGGCGGCGCACTACCTCCATGAGTTCCATCGCGGGACCTCCCTGCCTGGTCGGCGTCCTCTCGAGGGCGGGCATGGCCATGCCAGCCACTGCCCCGTCTCGCTTCGCCAGTCGCCCGCGGGTCCCTGCGCCCCTACGGGCGGAAGGGCCGGCGGGTATCCGCCTGCGGCAGGATGCCCCCCTATGCTACTCTGCGAAGCAGGTCGCTACGTAGCACGAGCAGGGGGGAACAGGATTCGCCGCCTGGTCAGCGAAGACGAGAAGCGTCGGCGAGCATCCCGCCGCAGGCCGGCGAGAGGCCCGCCCCACAGGGGAGAACGCGTGGCCGATCCGGGCGCGCTGTCCAGGCGCTTACGTGCGAACATCGAGAACGTGGTGGTGGGCAAACCCGAGGCCGTTGCGCTCGCGGTGATCGCGCTGCTGGCCGACGGGCACCTGCTGATCGAGGACGTGCCGGGGGTAGCGAAGACGATGCTGGCCCGTTCTCTTGCCCTCTCGATCGGGGGCGCCTTCCGGCGCATCCAGTGCACGGCCGACCTGCTCCCCAGCGACATCACGGGCCTCTCCGTGTTCAACCAGAAGACGGCGGAGTTCGAGTTCAGCCCAGGGCCGGTGATGGCCAACATCGTCCTGGCCGATGAGATCAACCGGGCGCCGCCCCGCACCCAGTCGGCGCTGCTGGAGGCGATGGCCGAGCGCCAGGTGACCGTGGATGGGGTCAGCAGGGGCCTCACCCGCCCTTTCTGCGTGATCGCCACCCAGAACCCGATCGAGTACGAGGGCACCTTCCCACTGCCGGAGGCGCAGTTAGACCGCTTCCTGCTGCGGATGGTCATTGGTTACCCATCCGCCCAGGCGGAGAGCGAGATGCTGCTCCGGCTTCAGCTCAGCCATCCCGTCGAGGGGGTGCAGCAAGTGGTGACCGCCGAGGAGCTGGTGGCCGCGCAGGGGCAGGTGCGCCGCGTGTTCGTGCACGCCAAGGTTCGGGACTATATCGTGCGGCTGGTACAGGCCACTCGCAGCCACCCGGACATCGCCCTGGGCGCGAGCCCGCGCGGCTCCCTGGCCCTACTCCGCTGCGCCCAGGCCCGGGCGGCCTGCGATGGGCTCAGCTTCGTGCTGCCGGATCAGGCCAAGGCGCTGCTGGAGCCCGCGCTGGCGCACCGCCTGATACTCACCCCCGAGGCCCGGCTCGGCGGCCGGACCGCGGGAGGCGCGCTTGCCCAGATCGCCGCGCGCGTCGAGGCGCCGGTGGGCGAGGCCTACGCCTCAGAGCCTGCTCCGCCCGGCTAGCTGCCCCGCGCGGCGCGGGGGCCTCACCACCATAGATTCGCTGGTGGGCCATAATGAGCGAAACCCCCATGATCACCAGCACCGCGCCACCTAGCAGGTAGATGGTCACCCGTTCGCCGATCAGCAGGTGCGCTTCCACCATCGTGAACAGCGGTAGCGTTGAGCCCAGCAGCCCCACGGTCGCAGCCTCCAGCCGCGCCAGCCCCTTGGCCAGCAGGATGTAGGCCAACCCGGTTCCGCCGAGGCCCAGATACACCAGGGAGAGCACCGCCGAAGTTCGCACCGAGGCGTGGGCTGGGGGCTGGACGAGCGCGGCGATGCCGGCCAGGGCAGTGGCTACCAGGAAGACTGGCAGCAAGGTCCCACCCGGCGTTCTGGCCAGCACGCGCTGGCCCAACCCGTAAGCCGACCAGCAGCAGGCTGCGCCGAGGACGAGGGCATTCCCGATCAGGTACCTGGAGGCGAGCAGCGCGCCCAGATCCTGGCCGTTCCATCCCACCAGCAGCAGGCCGGTCAGACCCGTCACTCCTGCCCCGGCCTTGAACCACGACATCGGCTCTCGCAACACCACCACGCCCAGCAGGGCCAGCATGATCCCATCGGTGCTGACACGGCTGCGCGGGTCGCTGCGCAGCCCCGCGTGCGATGAGGGTGGCCGCGGTAGCCGTCGTGTACCGCAGCCCAAGCGTGTAGAGCAGGAGATCGCCGCCGATGCCCACGCCCGCGATCACGATCCAGGCGCGTAACCCGATCCGGGTGGGACCGGGAAGGGCCTGCGGAGCGTGCCGCGCCGGCATCCGGATGCCGCGGCCGGCGGCCAGCTCCAGCACTCCGAAGATCAGCGTGCCACCGGCCAGTCGGCTGAACGTGATGAACCCGGGGTTGAAGCTCACGTAGGCGGCCTTGACCGCGAGAGGAATCAAGCTCCAGAGCCAGACCGTCCCCAGCACCCATAGCGCCGGCATGGGATCAGATGCAGGGAGCCCGCACGAGTCGGGCCAGCTCGAGGGAGGCCTCAGGGGGAGGCCGACGCTGCTCTATCACCCGGTGCGCGACTCCCCCGATGAACCGCGTCATCCACACCACTAGGTACAGCACGATGGCAATGAGGAGGGCGTAGAGGAGCCGCCGCATCCACAACTCGGCCTTCTCAGAGGGGAGCATTCAGGTTCCCTGCCGATCTTACTCTGTCCGCCCCTCGGCTTCGCTCGGGGTGTCCCTTGGCCTGATGACTGGGGCGACCCTGAGCCTGCCGAAGGGCCGCCGCCCGCGGACTACGTAGCGCGACCGCTGCACAGAACCGCGGCGGCTGCGCAGCAACGCCGCAGCCGGGGCTGCGGCATTGACGCCCCAGTTCGGCAGGAGCTTGCTCCTGCCCCAAGTGCGCGCACAGCTCCGCGGGGGCTGCGGAGCAACCCCGCAGCCGGAGCAAGCTGCTGTGCAACGCCCGAGCCGCCGGTCGTCTGGCCGCAACGGTCGCGTAAGGCGACGGAGCGCCGCCGCCGGGCTACGTAGCAGGAGCCCCCATCTCTCAGGAGGCCGGGGTCCACTTTTGGATCCGGTTGTTCCCCAGGTCAGAGATGTAGAGCGCGCCGTCCGGCCCCACCGCCGCGCTGATGGGACAGTCCAACTCTCCCTGGCCCGCGCCCCATTCCCCGGTCGCGAACAGGACGCGCCCTGAAGGATCGAACTTCTGGACGCGGTGATTGCCGAAGTCCACCACGTACACATTGGCCTTGGCGTCCACGCTCACGCTATAGGGGCGGTCGAACTGGCCGGGCTCATGCCCCGCCTCTCCCCATTTGCCGTCGAAGGCCATCTTGTCGCCGCTACTGCGGAAGGCCTGGATGCGGTCGTTCCCCAGATCGGCCACGTAGAGGCGGTCCTGGCTGTCAACGGCCAGCCCCGCGGGATGGCTGAACTGGCCGTCTTGCCTCCCCTCGGTGCCCCACATCATCACGAACTTGCCTCGCGGGTCGAATTTGTGCACGCGGTTGTTGTTGAAGTCGGACACGTAGATGAAACCTTTGGAGTCCACTGCAATCCCATAGGGATAGACGAACTTGCCCGGGGCTTCATCGTACCCGAAGGGACCGCCTTTCTCGCCGAACTTCAGCAGGAAGCGGCCCTCTCGCGTAAACTTCTCCACCCGGTGGTTCCAGTTGTCCACCACGTAGATGTCGCCCCGCTTGTCCGTGGTCACAGAGCGAGGGCACTGAAACTGCCCGGGCTTGCTCCCTCTCTCCCCAAAGCAGGTGATGGCCCTGGGAGCCCGCACGGGCAAAACGCCGTTGTTTTGCCCGGGGGTAGGCGGGCGACCCCCGGGGGCCGGCGTGGCGGCCGAAGTGGGGTCGACGCGGAGGATGCGGTGGTTCCAGGTGTCGGCCACCAGCAGCATGCCTTGCGGGTCCACCGCCAGGCCTTCGGGGTGGTCAATCGCGCCCGCGCCGGCGTACTCGGTCCACTGCGCGGCGAAGCGAGGCGCTTGCTCCTTCCTGCCGCCGCACCCGAGCCCGAGGGTCAGCAACCCGATCAGCACGAGCACCCCGCGCACACCGACCCGCGCAAAAGCCATGATCTCCTCCCATCCGCCCGCGGCGGAGCCTTGGTCGTCCCGATCAGACCCGCCTCGAAGCGGGCATCGCTTTCCCCTGGTACGACCACGCCGGCCATTCTCCTGCTGGCCCAGGAGCCCGCACGGGCAAACCAAGCGGGGTTTGCCCGGGGGTAGGCGGGCGACCCGGCGACACCGCCAGGCTCCCGGCATCGGCGCTGCTTCGGGCAGGGGTTCCTCTCCGCACGTCGAGCGGCGCGCGGGGGGCGCCCGCTGACTGCCCGGCAAAGCAACTACGCTTTGCACTAAGGCTGCGAAGCCACGTCGCAGCCTTTGTGGAGCACTGGCGGCTCGCCACACCCCCACGCGGGCTGCGCAGCAACCGCGCAGCAGTCGCGCATTCCCCCAGCCACGTGGGAGGGCGACGAAGCGTGGTTGGCATTGCCCAGAAAGAGCCCGCCCCGAGCCACCCCCATGGCGGGCGCATTGCCGGCTGCGGCGTTGCTGCGCAGCCGCCGCGTTCGTGGCGCGGGGGTCGCCCGCCTACTGCCGGTCCGACGCAACGGCCGTGCGGGCTCCCAGAGGTGACGGGGCGGCAGATCACGAAATGCGCTGCCATGAAGGAACTCGTCGAGCTCTGGCGCTACCGCGAGGTGCTCTGGAACCTGGTTCGCCGCAACCTCAAGGTCCGCTACAAGAACTCCATCCTCGGCTTCTTCTGGTCGCTGCTCAACCCCCTGATGCAGATCGGCGTCTGGTACCTCGTGTTCAAGGTCATCTGGAACAACACTGAGAGGAACTACATGGCCTTGCTCATCACCGGGTTCCTGCCCTGGCTCTTCTTTTCCCAGACCGTGCTCGACAGCACTTCATCGGTGACCCAGGAGATGGCCCTGGTCAAGAAGGCCTACTTCCCCCGCTGCGCCCTGCCGCTTGCCGCCCTGTTGTCCAACTTCATCCATCTCGCGCTCGCCTTCGTCGTGCTCCTGGTGCTCTTCGCCATCTGGCGCGTAGATGTCAACGTCCACTACCTCCTGGTCATCCCCGCCACCCTCCTGCTCGCCGTCTTCGCCTACGGGCTCTCGGCCATGCTGGCGGCCTGGAGCGTGTTCTACTCCGACGTCAAGTTCATCGTAGGGAACACGATGGGCCTGTGGTTCTTCCTCACGCCAGTGCTCTATCCGCTCCACCTCGTCTTAGGGAAGGCCCGTCTCGCCGGCGAGAACTGGCTTGCCGTACTGCTAAACGATTGGCTGCCCACGATCAAGCAGCTTTATCTGCTCGATCCGGTGACGATCGGCATGCTGGGATACCGCAGCGGCCTCCTGGAGGGCGGGCAGAACCCGATTACCGGTGCCCAGCTTCAGGCCCAGTACCCGCTAGGCGATTACATCGTCGGGGCGGTCGCCATCGCGCTGGCGGTGGCGATCCTCGGCCACCTCATCTTCCACCGGCTCTCTCCTCTCTTCGCGGAGAGAGGGTGAGGCAGCGGGAGGCTGCCATGGTGGGGATCCAAGTCCGCGATCTCTGGAAGCAGTACCGTCGGCCCCATCAGCGAGTCAGCACGCTGAAGGAGGCGATCGTCGCGTTCCTGCGGGGCGAGACGGGATACGAGGAGTTCTGGGCGCTCAGGAGCGTGTCGTTCGCGGTCGAGCCGGGAGAGGCGGTGGGCGTGGTCGGGCCCAACGGGTCGGGCAAGAGCACGCTGCTGGCGATCATGGCGCGCGTGCTCACGCCGACGCGGGGAGCGGTTAGTGTGTCGGGGCGCGTCTGCCCGCTGCTGGAGCTGGGCACCGGCTTCCATCCGGACCTGAGCGGCCGGGACAACGTCTACCTGAACGCCAGCCTGCTGGGGCTGAACCGCCGCGAGACCGGCCGGCGCTATGACGCGATCGTGGAATTCGCGGAGCTGGAAAACTTCATGGACGCGCCCGTGAAGACCTATTCGAGCGGCATGGTGGTCCGACTGGGGTTCTCGGTGGCCGTGCATCTCGACCCCGAGGTGCTGCTGATAGACGAGGTGCTGGGGGTCGGCGACGAGCACTTCCACCACAAGTCCTTCGATCGCCTGGTGCAGTTCAAGCAGGAGGGCAGGACCATCTTCGTGGTCTCCCACGACCTCGGGTCCGTCGAACGTCTCTGCGCGCGGGCGATCTGGCTGGACCAGGGCCACATGGTCATGGACAGCGACAGCCCTCAGGTGATCCGGAAGTACCGCGCGGCGGTGGAGGAATGGGAGCAGCGGGACGGGGAGGCAAGGGCTGGCCCGTAAGGGCTACGCCCGAGGGCTCCCCATGCTCGCCCGGTCTGACCTACTCAGGACGGCCGCAAACGTCTTCCTCACGCCGGTTGACCTCACTCGCCCCTGCCAGCCGGCCGGCAGGCTGGTCCCTGGTCGGGAAGCATGGCGGCCCTTCGGCAGGCTCAGGGTCGCCCCGACCACGACCGCAAGGGACACCCCGAGCGGAGCCGAGGGGCGGCGCGCGCTCGTGGTCGGCTCCCGCGAGCCCGCCAGCATCGCCGCCGTGGTAGACGCGCTGCGCGAGGCCAGCCCGGGCATCACGGTGGACCTCCCGGGCGAGTCGGGCAAGCCAGCGCCGGGTCTCTGGCGCGTGCGCCGGCAGCGCTATGACTTGGCGTGCCTGGTTCTCACCGGCGAAGGCCTGCGCAGGGAGAAGCTGATCGGCGTTCTCTCCGGGGCCGGAGTGGTGCTGGCCTGCAATCGCTCCGGCCAGTGGTACCGTGTCCAAGGCCCTCCCTGCCGGCCGCTCAGTGCCCGCTGGTGGGCCCGCCTGACTCTGGCCGGCCTGCTGAGCGCGCAGTACCTGAGGATCACGATGTGGCTGCGCGTCTGGGACCTGATCTGGCGGATCTTCCCCATGCCGCCGCCAGTCCCGGACCCGGGGCCGGCTACGGCTCAGGCGACTACAGCGCATTTCACAGCCCCGGACCTGCTCCCCGCACCGTGCGCCGGCATGAAATGCGCCCGCGCCGGCCCGCCGCTGCCGGCCGGCTGTTTCATAACCCCGCCGCAGGCGGGTCATGAAACAGCTTGCACCTTCATCGTCCCCGCACACAACCAGCGCCATCTGATGGATCTCTGCCTGCCGCCGCTGTTGGAGGAGGCGGGCCGCCTGCATCACCGGCTGCGGGGTCGCTCCGCAGCCCCCGCGGTGGTGATGCTGGTGGACGATGGGAGCACCGATGGCACGGCCGAGTACGTGCAGCGGCAGTACCCGCGCGTGCAGGTAGTGCGGCTGGCGCGCAACCTGGGGTTCGCCGGAGCCGTGCGGGCCGGAATCGCGGCCAGCCGGACACCCCTCTTCGCGCTCATCAATTCCGATGTCCAGGTGCGGCCGGGCTTCTTGCGCGCGATGCTGCCGCATTTCGACCGTGACGACACCTTCGCCGTATGTGCTCGCATCGAGCTGCCCGACGGGTCGCAGATAGAGACCGGCAACGTCGCGGTCGCCTTCTCCGGTATCCTCGAGCCCTATCACGTGCCACCAGTTCGGCCCGGACCCATCCTGTACGCGGGCGGCGCCTCCTCTATCTTCCATCGGTCCCGCTATGACGCGCTGGGCGGCTTCGACACCGGCTACCGGCCCTTCTACTGGGAGGACATTGACCTGGGCTATCGCGCCTGGCGGCGCGGGTGGCGCTCGCTCTTCGAGCCGTCTGCTTCGGTCCGCCACCAGCGGCGCGCCGCCATCGGCCCTCGCTACGGCAGCCGATATGCCGACGAGACATTCCTGGCCAACGCCCTGGTCTTCACCTGGAAGAACGTCCGCGACCCGGCAATGCTTTCCCAGCATTGGGTCTACGTCTGCGCCAGGCTTTACCGCGAGGTGCTCGCGGGTGAAGGCCGGATGTGCCGCGCCCTGCTGCGGGCGCTGCCACGCCTCCCGCAGGCCCTGGCGAAGCGCTGGCGAGAGCGCCGCCGGGGAGACCTGGGAGATGGCGACATCCTCGCGCTGGCCACGCCGGCCGACACGAACCCTCAAGTAGACAGGAGCAAGCTCCTGTCGAACGCGAAGGGGATTCTCCCGTGAGAATCCTGCTCGTCAGCCCTTTCCTCCCCTACCCGCCCGTGGCCGGCGGCCACGCGCAGATCTGGGGGTGGCTGCGGCGGCTCGCACAGAGGCATGAGGTAGCGTTCGCCGGTTTCTGCGAGCGCGAGGCAGACGCCTCCGGCGTGGAGGAGATTGCACGGCGATGCACGCTGGTGCGCGTACGACTGCGCTGCCCAACAGCACACGCCTACACCTCGTTCGCTCAAGTGCCCAGATGGGTGACGGAGTTCTACTCCGCTGAACTGGCGCGCGATGTGGATCGCGTCGTGAGGGAGTTCCGGCCCGATGTCGTGCAGTTCCTGAGCACGAACATGGCCCAGTACCAGCAGGCAGCGCGCGGCCCGGCCCGGGTCGTTACCGCACTCGATCTCTCGTTCCTGGCTCACCAGCGCCGAATCGCGGCGACGGCCGGATGGGAGCGGGTGCAGGCGAGGCTGGAGTGGCTGCGGATGCTCCGGTACGAGAGAACGATCTTCCAGCAGGCGGATCGCGTAATCGCGGTCTCGGCGCGAGAGGCGCGCGTGATCGAGGCCATCGCGCCGCGGGCGCGCACCACGGTTATTCCGCCAGGGGTTGATGCGGAGCTGCTCGCGCCGCGCACCCGGAGGCCGATCGTCGGGCGCGTCCTCTATCTCGGCCACATGGAGCACTACCCGAATCTAGACGGGCTGCTCTTCCTCTACCGCGAGGTCTGGCCGCGGGTCCGGCAGTCCTATCCCGCCGCGCGGTTGACCGTGGCCGGGGGTCAGACCCACGAGCAACTGGCGCGCGTGGCGCCCGGCACTCTCGCCCAGATGGAGCGCGACACAAGCGTTGAGCTGCGCGGGTTCGTGCTTGACCTGCAGGGGCTCATGGACGAGACCGCGGCAATGGCTGCGCCTCTTCGCCTGGGTTCGGGCGTCCGCAACAAGGTGGTCGAGGCGATGGCCGCGGGGCTGCCGGTGGTGACCACCACCCGGGGCGCAGAAGGCCTGTCGGTCGCCCACGAGCGAGAGCTGTTGATCGCGGACGATTTCGAGGACTTCGCGCGACAGCTCGTGCGCCTGCTGCAAGACACCCCCCTGCAAGAGCGCCTCTCTGACGCGGGCCGTAACCTTGCGAGGCGCGAGCATAACAACGACGAGTTGGCAGAGCGCCTCGAGCTGGCGCTGACGGAAACTGTGGAGGCGCGGCGATGAGGGGCCTCGCTCGATACCTTGCCGGATACGTGCTCGACCAGTTCAGGGAGCGAGTGACGGCCGAGGAGGCGACTGCGGCAGGCCCTGGCCGCGTCCTGGTGACTCCCGGGTTCGACTCCACGGCCCGGAGCGCAATCCGCCGCACCTTCCCCCGGGCCGAGCTATTCGCCTTCGGGAACCGATCTAGCCTCGCCAGCGTCCGGAGAGGCAGGTTCGACGTGTGTTGCATCCCGATGTCAGGAGGTGGGACGAGGGAGCGGTTGATTGGTCTGCTCAGCGGCGCCCGGCATAAGCTGCTGATCCCCTCGCCCGACTACGTCTACCGCCTCGGGATGCGAGCCGGCTGGCCAGCCCTGATCTGGGCCGTGGTGGATCGCTTCCTCCTCGCCCCCGTGGCGCTGGCCTGGCTGGGTCTCATCGCGACCTGGCTCTATGCTGCAGGCGTCGTGGGCCGCGCGCGTGGGTCCGCCGAAGGCGGACGCCGAAACGCCTTCACGGCAAGGAAGGGCTTCCGGTAGCGCCGAAGTGTGATGGCGAGTCGGGGAGTTTCCAACTACCAGTCGTTAGCCTATATAGCAAGCAAGTGGTTTGAGGTGAAGGGCGGCCGTGACTGCCGGGCGGAACCGGTGAGGTCTACCGCATGAGTCACGTGTTGGTCTGCGGCGCCGCAGGCTACACCAACCTGGGTGACGACGCCATCCTCTGGGGGATGCTGACTGACCTCCAGGCGGCGATGCCGGGCCGCGCCTTGCGGGTGGCCGGCGGGCCTGGGCTGGGGTCGTTGCTCGCGCCCTCGGGCGTAGCCCCTACGGGCGAGCCCTTCGGGGCCGTCCCGGTATCCTACGATGAGCGGGCCGAGGTCGCCCGCGCCATCGAAGACGCTGACCTGGTGATCGTGGGCGGCGGGGGGGTGCTCTACGATTTCGGCTATGATGCCAGCCTGGCGCGGGTGCTGACCGACCCGCCGGACCGGCAGTGGCTCTATGAGCTGGCGAAGATCGCGGCCGCAGCGCGGGCGGCCGGGCGACCAGTGATGATGTATGGTGTCGGAGTCGGGCCGCTTTTCACCGAGGCGGCGCGGCAGGTGGCGCGCTTCATCGGGGAGCAGTCGGCCGCCATCACCCTCCGCGACCAGGCCTCTGCGGACCTGCTGGTGGAGTGCGGCATCCCGCCGAGCCGGATCTGGGTGACGGCCGACCCCGCGGTGGCGGTGGACCCAGGGCCACCTGAGGTGGCCGAGACGTGGCTGGCGGCGAGCGGGATCGGAGTGAGGCCGCGGCCCTGGGTGGCGCTCAACTTCCGTGCCTGGCACCGCTTCTGGCGGGCCGAACCCGAGCAGGCGGATGGGCTGGATCGCCTGATCGCGGCGGCCGGCGGGGCGGTGCGCGAGCTGTGCGACAAGCTCGGCGGCACGGCCGTGATGCTTCCGCTTCAGCACCAGTATGACAACGACCAGGAGATGCTCGACCGCGTGCTTGCGGCGGCCGGGCGACCTGCCAACGCTCTGCTCGTTGATCCGCCCCCGCGCCCGCCCGACCTGGTCTCGGCGCTGGCGCGCTTCGATCTGATGGTTGGGATGAGGCTTCATTCGCTCCTGCTGGCCATGAACGCGGGGCTGCCGTTCGTGGGGCTGGCCTACGAGCGGAAGGTGGAGGAGTTCGCCCAGGCGGCCGGCCTTGGCCACCACCTCCAGCGGATCGAAGCGATCTCGCCACAGGCCCTGGTATCCTCGTGTCAGGCCCTGCTGGCTCGGCGAGCAGAGGTCTCCGCCAGCTTGGCCACGCGGCGAATTCGGCTGCGACAGGCGGCGGCGCTGTCCGCCCGGCTGGCCTGCGACCTGCTCGAAACCGCCCTCGTTACGCTGCCTCCGCCCGCGCTTCGGGCGACCGCGGCGCGGCCGGCGAAGGGACTGCGCGTGCTGATGCAGACCAGGCCGGACTACCAGACCATGCCCGGCGGGGATGTGCTTCAGCTCACCGAGATCATGCCGCGGCTGCGAGAGGCTGGGGTGCAGGTGGACCTCACGGGCGAGCTGACGCCCGATCTCTCGGGCTATGACCTCGTGCACACCATCAACCTGGATCGCCCCGAGGAGCCTTACCAGCACTGCCTCAACGCGCTCCGCCAGGGCAAGCCGGTGGTGATGTCCCCAGTGCACACCGACATGACCGAGTTCCTGGAGTGGGGAGACCCGGACTATTGGGAGATGCCCGACCCCGCGGAAGGCGACCCCGCGCCCCGCCGCGCGCCTCTCCAGGACCCCATCGAGCTGCGCCGCCGGGCGCGGCTGCACCTACTGAGGCAGGCGGTCATCAACTGGGCCACCGGCTATCTGCCCAACGCCCAGCTCGATGCCGAGTACCTGCACCGTGCCTTCGGCATGGACCTGAGCCGGACGATGGTGGTGCCGCACGGCATCGCGGAGATATTCCTCGAGGCCCGGCCGGAGCCATTCGTCGCGGAGCACGACCTGCGAGACTTCGTGCTCTGCGCGGGTAGAATAGAGAAGCGGAAGAACCAGCTCGGGCTAGTGGCCGCCCTGCGCGGGACCGGGATTCCGCTGGTGATCGTGGGGCAGCCGAATCCCGAGGCATACCGTGAGCTCTGTCGGCGTTACGCCGACGCGAATGTCGTGTTCCTGGATGGCATGCCACAGGAGAAGCTCGCCTCGGCCTACGCTGCGGCGAAGGTGCACGCGCTGGTGAGCTGGTTCGAGATCCCGGGGCTGGCATCGCTGGAGGCGGGGGCGGCTGGCTGCAATGTCGTCGCCACCGATCGCGGCTCTCCCCGCGAGTACTTGCGCGAGATGGCCTGGTACTGCGACCCGCGGAGCGTTGCCTCCATCCGGGAAGCTGTGCTCGCCGCCTACCATGCGCCGCGCTCAGACCGCCTGCGGGAGCATCTGCGGGCGCATTGCCACTGGCGAGCGGCGGCCGAGCGAACGCTGGAGGGCTACCAGCTCGCGCTGGGCGTGCATGAGGCGAAGAACGCCCGGGACCTGCGGCTGGAACTGGTGGAGGCGACCCGGCAGCACGCCGACTGGTTGGCACGGCTGGCCGCGGACCGCGGGTACGAAGCGCAGCGGGGCTGGGAGGCCGCCCAGCTGGCGGCGGCTCGGAACCAGGAGCTGTCTGACTGGGCACACGATCTGGACAAGGCAAGGGTGGGGTTGACAGACGAACTTGAGCGCGCCCGCGCTGAGCTGGAGCAAGTCACCTCTCGCCGCCTCTACCGCTGGTCGGCGGCCGCCGCCCGAGCCGGCTACCGGCTGGCGCGGGCCTTGAGGATCAAGCAGTGAAGCTGAGCGTCGAAGCTGTTTCATAATCCCGCGGGGGCTGCGGAGCAACCCCGCAGCCGGGCCTGCGGCGGGATTATGAAACAGCCCGCGTGGGGCGGGCGGATGCGCGCCGGCGCATTTCCGGCGTCGGCTGCGGTTGGCGACGCCGCAGCCGGGCATGTCCGCCGCGGGCGGGTGCGGGGAGGAGGTGTGGGGTCATGAAATGCGCTGTGATCATACCTACCTACAACCGGTCCGAGCTGCTGGGCCGCGTGCTGCGGGCGCTGCTGTTCGAGCAGACCGCGGCCCGGGGCGATTACGAGGTCATCGTGGTGGATGACGGCTCGACCGATGCCACCGCGCAGACGGTGCAGGCCGTCGGCGCGCCGGACTGGCGCCTGCGTTACCTGCGCCAGGAGAATAAGGGCCCGGCCGCCGCCCGCAATCTGGGCCTGCGCCACACGAAGGAGAGGATCGTTCTTTTCACGGGCGACGACTGTGTTCCGGAGAGCCACTTCGTCAGCGAACACTTGCTGGCCCATCAGCGCGACGGTGATGTCGGGGTGGTGGGCCATATTGCCTGGGACCCGAAGCTGCCGCTGACCCCGCTCATGGCATTTCTCGACGAGGGCACGCAGTTTGGCTTCGGCCTCATCAAGGATCCCGAGGACGCGGGCCCCTGGGTCTTCTACACCGCCAATTGCTCGGCGCCGCGGCACTGGATAGACGAGGTCGGCGGGTTCGACGAGAGTTTCAAACACGCGGTCTACGAGGACATCGAGCTGGCCTATCGCATGTCCCAGCGCGGGCTTAGGATCGTGTACCGGCCGAGCGCGCTGACCTATCACCACCATGCGCCGGACCTGGCCTCACACCTGGCGCGCCAGCGGCTCTGCGGCCGGGCCGCGGCGCGCTTCTGGCAGAAGCACCCAGAGCTCGAGCACCCGCTGCGGATTGACGAAGCCTCCGAGGCGGGCGCAGCTACGCACTTCATCCGCGTCGCCTCGATGTGTGCGCACGCGGTCGGCGTGCGCGAGGTGCTCCGGGCCGAGCGGCCACCCGGGGAGCCCGACCTGGAGACGCTCTGGCGCGAGGCTGACGTGGCGAAGCCCGGCGAAGCCTGGCTTACTGAGCTCCTGCGGCTGGACGACGGGAGGCTGGAGGAGCTTGCCCGTATTCGAACCGAACTGCGGCTCTTGCGGCGCGAGTTCGAGCGGGTGACTTCGCGGCGGCTCTACCGCTGGTCGGAGTGGCTGGCCAGAACCGCGTGGCGGGCGATCCGGGCGGTCAGCCCCGGTCGCCGGACCGGGCCGGGCTGATGCCAACGGTCTCGGTGGTGCTCCTCAACTGGAATGGGGTGCACCTGCTGCCGACCTGTCTCGCTTCCCTGAGCCGGCAGACCTTCCAGGCCTTCGAGATCATCGTGCCCGACAACGGGTCAACCGATGGCTCGCTGGAATTCCTCGCCGAGCATTACCCGGAGGTCCAGGTCATCCGGTTCTCGTACAACACCGGCTTCTGCCTGGCGGTGAACGCGGGCATGCGGGCGAGCCGGGGCGAGTTCATCCTGTCGCTCAACAATGACACCGAGCTGGAGCCGAGCTGCCTCGCAGAGCTACTGGCGAAGATGCGAAGTGATCCGCGCATAGGCATCTGCGCGCCCAAGATGCTCTACTACGATGACCCATCTCTGATCAACTCGGCCGGGCATGCCTGCGCCAAGGACGGTGTGGTGGTGGACATCGGGCGCGGCGAGCCGGATGGCGAATGGTTCAGCCGCCCCCGCGAGGTGCTGGGCGCGTGTGCAGGGGCCGCCCTCTACCGCCGCGAGATGCTCCGCCAGATCGGGCTGTTCGATCCTGACTTCTTCATCAGCTACGAGGACATTGACCTGGGCTGGCGCGCGCAGTGGGCCGGCTGGTCGGCCTGGTATGTGCCGAGCGCAGTGGTGCTCCACCGCGAGGGCGTGACGCGGCAGATTCGCGGCCGCCGGTCGCTCTTCCTCGCCCAGCGCAACATCGTTCACGTGTGGACCAAGGACTGGCCGCTGCGCTCTCTGCTCCGGCGTCTCCCGGCAGTGTGGCGAGGATGGATCTCCCGTGCGGAGTTCATGATCGAGATGGGTCACCCGGATCTCATCCCGTCTGCAGTATGGAGCACCCTGGTGCAGACCCCGCGGATGCTGAGCCGCAGGCGGCAGATCCGGCGCACGCAGACGGTGTCGCGGGATCGGTTCGAGCAGTTGATCGCGCAGGGCGCGCGGCAGACCGGCGTGCCGCCGGAGGACTAGCGGGTGGGGCCGCGCATCCTGGTCGTGGTCCTCGTCCCTCCCGATATCCTGAAGCGTCTGCTACAGGAGCTCCGCGGGCGTTACCCCGGCGCGCGCGTGACGGCCCTGGCGGGCACAGGCGAACCCGGTCGCGAGCCCGATGCTGACAGCGGCACAGACGACTACCTGCACTGGGGGTCGTTGGGGGCACGCGCTTTGGTCTCCGAGATTCGCGAAAGACGCTACGATCTCCTGGTGGTGGCGCATGGCCGGGACTACTACCGGAAGCTGACCTACTGGAAGGCGGTGGCGCTGGCGGTGGCCTCGCGGGCGCGGGGCAAGCTCTTCTGCGAGGACGGGAAGCTGGGTTCGCAGCGCGTCGCCATCGACCAGCTTGCCACGTTCTCGGCCGGTGTCGGCGCCCTGACGGGGGCCGTGTTCAGGAAGTGGCAGCACGCAGTGCTCGTCAGCTCCTACGTGGCGGCAATGGGGCTGCTGCTGTTGCCGGTGCTGATCGGCATCGCCGTCACCGATCTAGCCGACTGGCTGTCGGGCGCGCGGGGCCGCGCCAGCAGGAGCGCCCGCCCCGGACAGCAAAACTGAATACCGCCCTGGCGCTGGACGCCACGGCGATCAAGGGACAGATATGCGAGTCCTCGTGACCGGAGTTGCGGGCTTCATGGGCGGCCACCTTGCCGAGGGCCTGATCGCGGCCGGCCACCAGGTGGTTGGGATTGACGACCTCAGCGGGGGCTTCAGGCGCAATGTCCCGGCCCAGGCCAAGTTCCACCAGCTGGACTTGCGCGACCCGGCCGAGACCGAGCGCGTGGTGGCCGACGACCCCCCGGAGGTGCTCTGCCATCTGGCCGCGAACGCGCGGGAAGGGGCCTCGCAGTTCCAGCCCCGCGATGTCTGCGGCCGCAATCTCATGGCCTACGTCAACGTCCTGACGCCCGCCATCCGGGCCGGCATCAAGAAGGTGGTGCTCTACAGCTCGATGGCGGTCTATGGCGAGCAGGAGCCGCCCTTCGATGAGCGCATGCCGCGTCAGCCCGTGGACGTCTACGGCGTCAACAAGTCGGCGATGGAGGAGACCACCGAGATTCTGGCCGATGTCCACGGCTTCAGCTACACCATCCTGCGGCCGCACAACGTCTTCGGCGAGCGGCAGAGCCTGCGGGACCCGTTCCGCAATGTCGTCGCCATTTTCATGAACCGCATCATGCGGGGCGAGCCCATCTACATCTACGGGGACGGAGAGCAGAAGCGCGCCTTCAGCTACATCCGCGATTCCCTGCCCGCGTTCCTCGGCGCGGCCGAAATGAGACCCGAGCTGGATCGGCAGACCATCAACGTAGGCGGCAAACGGGCGGTAACCGTGAACGACCTCTGCCGGATGGTCAGCGCGGCCTTGGGCGCCCGACCAGAGGTGGTCCACCTGGCCGACCGGCCGCGAGAGGTGAAGAACGCCTACTCCACCTGGGAGAAGTCCGAGGTGCTGCTGAACTACCAGGAACGCTACACCCTCGAGGAGGCCGTCCACCACATGGCGGAATGGGCGAAGGCCGTCGGACCCCAGCCCTGGAGCGAGGAGAAGCTGGAGCTTCCCAGCCCAAAGGCACCCATCATCTGGCCCGGCGGTGGGCCGCCCGCCGGCCGGCCCAACATCCCGTGAGCGAACCACAAGCTGTTCCACAACCCGCCGCAGGCGGGTTGTGGAACAGCCCGCCTACGGCGGGCGGATGTGCGCGGGCGCATTCCCGGCGTCGGCTGCGGTTGACGACGCCGCAGCCGGGCATGCCGGCGCACAGGGCGGGGAGCAGGTTTGGGGTCATGAAATGCGCTGTAGTGCCAGCCTGATCATCTCCACCTGGAACGGCCGACACTTGCTGGAGACCTGTCTGCCGCGCGTGCTGCGCGCGGTCGAGCAGGACGGCGGCGAGCACGAGGTGATCGTGGTTGACGACGCCAGCACCGACGGCACCGCCGAGTACGTGCGGCGCGAGTTCCCCCGGGTGCGCCTGATCGCCCTCCCCCGCAATCTCCGTTTTGCCGGGGCCAACGACGCGGCGGCGCGGGCGGCGCGGGGCGAGGCGCTGGTCTTCCTCAACAACGACATGCTGGTGGAGCCCGACTTCCTGGGCCCACTGCTTCGCCACTTCCGCGACCCGGCCGTGTTCGCGGTTACCGCTCACATCCAGATGGCGCCGCATCTCGTCGGTGGGGGCCTGGTCCGCGAGTCGGGGCTGGTGAGGGCGAGATTCGAGAATGGCGCCTTCGTGCTGCGCCACGAGGACCCGGACTCCGGTGAGGCGGTTCCGGTGATGTATGCCGGCGGGGGTTCGAGCGCCTGGCGGCGGGACCGCTTCTTTCAGTTGGGCGCCTTCGACCTGATGTTCCGGCCGTTCTACTTCGAGGACCTGGACCTTTCCTATCGCGCGCAGAAGGCCGGCTGGCGGGTGCTCTTCGAGCCGGGCAGCCGGCTGACCCACCAGCACCGCCAGACCAATGCCCCGCACAACTTCCCCGGCGGGTACGTGGACCTGATGTTCTGCAAGAACGAGCTGCTTTTCACCTGGAAGGTGCTGACCGACCCCGACCTCATCAACCGGCACTTCCGGGCCCTCTGGGGAAGGCTCATGCGTCCCCGGCAGCACCCGCGCCTTGGCGCATGTTTCCTGCGCGCGGCCGCGCAGTTGCCCGAACTGCTTGTCAAGCGCCAGCGGGCGCGGCGCGATCTGCTGCTGACCGACAAGGCGGTGCTGGAGCGCGGCGGATCCCCCTCGCTGGAGGCGGCCGATGCCGGGGAACTGCCCTATGGTTCCACCGGCGCCGGCAGGCGGATCCTGGTGATCGGCTTCTCGCCTCTGCCCTGCGAGTGGGAGCTGCGGCTCAGCGCGCTTGGCTTCCGCACCTGGCACCTGGCTCAGGCCCTGCTCGCCGACGGCCACAGCGTGACCTTGGTCGGTGTCCGCATGGCTGCGGCCTATCGCGATCAGGCGCGGCGGCCGGCGGTGCTGCGCTTCCGCGGGCAACATTTCACCTACTACTCCGCCGAGCACTCGGTGATGGAGGCCGGCGACCTCCTCCAGCGCATCTGCGACCAGGAGCGGCCCGACGCGATGGTGGCCGTTCACACCTACGGAGCCTGGCTGGCAACGCGATTGGGAACCGAGGCCCCGTTGTGGGCCGACCTCAACAGCTACGCCATGGCGGAGGCGCAGGCGCGGGCCGCGCTGGAGGGCAGTGACGCGGCGATGGCCGAGGCCTGGCAGCGGGAGCGCGCGGTGCTGGCGCGCGCCGACGCCTTCTCGGTGGTCTCGATGCGGCAGAAGTACGCGATCATCGGAGAGCTGTTCGCCATCGGCCGCCTTGCCTCCGCGAACTACGGGGAAGACCGGGTCCACTACTTGCCGAACGCCATTGAGAACCTGCCCTATCGCCACCGGGAGGGAGTCCTGCGCGGCGGGCTGGTGGCAGAAGACGATTTCGTGGTGCTCTGGGCCGGCGGCTACAACACCTGGACCGATGTGGACACGCTCTTCGACGGGCTGACCGCGGCGATGCGAGAGGAGCCGCGGGTCACGTTCGTCTCACTCGGCGGCGCGCTGCCGGGCCGAGATGAGAACACCTTCTACCGGTTCCGCGCGCGCGTCGAGGAGAGCGACCTCAAGGATCGCTTCGTCTTCGTCGGCTGGGCGCCGAACGAGGCCGTGCCGAACTACTATTTCGAGAGCGACGTGGGCATCAACACTGACCGCTTCAGCTACCAGATGCTGATCGGATGCCGCTACCGGATTCTCGACATGCTGCGAGCCGGGCTCCCGGTCATCACTACCCTCGGCACCGAGATCAGCGAGATCATCCGCGACCAGCGGCTCGGGCTCACCTTCCCTCCCGGCGACGCGCAGGCGCTCAAGGAGGCGGTGCTCACCATGGCGCGAGACGAGGCCCTCCGCGGGCGCTGCTCCTCGCGCGCCAAAGAGTACGTGTTCAGGAACCGCACGGTGGAGCGGGTGATGGCGCCGCTGCGCCGCTGGGCCCAGGCGCCCGAGCGAGCGCCGGACCGGATACACCTCGCCCCGGAGGCAGGTAAGGCGCGAGCGCGACCCGCCTTGCGCCTGCGCGACCTTGCCAGGGTCACAGCGGCCGCGTTGGCCATCCTCGGCTTCAGGGCCTGGGTGCGCCGCCGAGCGACAGCTCCATGGGGGCTCGACCCGCGCGAGCCGCCACACGCGGCGTTGGTGGTCCGCGCTGGATCCCTCGCGCTCACCCGCGAGGCGGTGCAGCAGACCCGGTCTCGCTACCCCGCGGCCAACATCTCTGTCCTCGCGCCGGAGCCACTGGCCGCGGAAACCGGCTTCGAGACCGGCGCGAGGGTGATCTCTGCGCCTGGCGCGGGGTTGGTCAGCTACCGGGTGTGCCGCGCGACCATCGGTGTCCTGCGCCAGCAGCGGTTCGATACCGCGGTGGTGGCCGGAGAGGGCAATCACAGAGCCGAGCTGCTGGCTCTGCTTTCCGGCGCCGCCCGGCGAATCGCGGTACGCGAGGATGGCGCGGCGCACGTCTTGTGGTTCGCCCCCTACAAGCCGCTGCTCCTGCTCGCCATCGGAATCGCCAGCTTGCTGGAGAAGACGGCGATCACCGTGTTGGTAGGCCTGGTCTGGGTCAGCATCTGGGGGGAGGGCAAGGTGTGGAACCTCCGTCTGCGGATCGGCGCGCTCTCAGGCCGGAGAGCCTAGAGGTCCGAGACGATGCCCCGGCCCGCCGTCTTTCTCGACCGGGATGGTACCATCGTGAGCGAGCGCGATTACCTCCGCTCGGTCAGCGAGATGCGGCTGCTGCCAGGCGCGGCCCTCGCCATCCGCCAGCTCAACAGGGCCGGCTTTGCCGTGGTGATTGCCACCAACCAATCAGGAGTGGCCCGAGGGCTGCTGAGCGAGAGCGATCTCGAACACATTCATCGGGTGTTGAGGGAGAGATTGGGGCGTCGCGGCGCGAAGCTCGACGGGATCTACTACTGCCCACATCACCCCGCGGCGGCTTTGCGGCGTTACCGGCGCCGCTGCCGTTGTCGCAAGCCCGCGCCCGGGCTGCTGCTGCGGGCAGCGCGAGAGTTGGGCCTCGACCTGGCGCGGTCGTTCGCGGTTGGCGACAGCGCACGCGACCTGGCGGCGGGCCGCCGGGCCGGATGCCGGACGGTGCTGGTACGGACCGGCTACGGGCGCGAGACAGAGGAGACGCTCGGGCGTAACCCATACGGGCGAGCCCTCGGCGAGCCAGCAGCGGGCCCGGGGTCGCCCGCCAACTGCCCGGCAAAGCAACTGCGCTTTGCCGGTGCGGGCTCCTGGGATCACACCGCCGACGATCTGCCGGCCGCGGTAGACTGGATCCTGAACTGCACGCGAGCACGATGTCAGCGACCCTGATCATCATCAACCACGACGGCTGCCAGTTGCTCAAAGGGTCGGCGCCTGCCGCGCTGGCGGCCGCCGAGCAGGCCGGGGGCTGTCACGTCGTCGTCGCTGACGATGGAAGCACCGACGACAGCATTCTCTACCTCGCCACAACCCATCCCGAGGTCGAGGTGCTCGCTCTGCCCCACCGCGGCTTCGGCGCCGCCTGCAATGCCGCGGTGGCGGCAGCGCAGACAGAGGCGGTCGTCCTGCTGAACAACGATGTCGTCGTGTCTCCCGGCTTCCTCCCGCCTTTGCTGGACGACCTGGCCGCGGACGACGTGTTTGCGGTGGGATGCAAGTTCCTGAACCCGGATGGTTCACTCACTGACGCGCTCGGTAACCGCACTGCCTGCCGTTGGCACCGCGGGCTGCTCTACCTGCATCACGAGACCGACCCGGACCTGCTCACCCGCACTTGCACGCAGCTCTATGCGAATGGCGGAGGGATGGCCTTCCAGCGGAGCAAGTGGCTGGCGCTAGGGGGCTTCGACCCGCTCTACCGGCCGCTCTACTGGGAGGACGTGGATCTGGGCTATCGCGCCTGGGGCCGGGGCTGGCGCGTGCTGTACGAGCCGGCGAGCGTGGTATTCCATGAGCAGGGCGGAACCATGAAGCGCGCCCACGCGCACACACAAATCGAGCTGATGTCCGCGAAGAACGCGGTGCTGTTCACCTGGAAGAACCTGCTCGACCCGGGTCTCTTCCGCCGCACCCTGGCCGCGCAGGCGAGATGGGCGGCCGACGATGTGCTGATCTGCACTCCCCCGGCCCGCACGCGGGCGCTGCTTCGCGCGCTGCGACAGCTCCCGGAGGCGGCGCGGGGCCGCGCCCGCGAGCAGCGCGAGCGAGTCCTGTCGGATCGCGAGATCATGGCGGTCTCCCGCGGGGACGGATGAGCGTGGCACCACGCGAGCCAGCGACCGGCAGGCCGACCGTCCTGGTGCTGACCTTCGCCCGCCGCGGCGAGGAGGGTGCGATCGGCCGTGCGCTGGACTGGCTCAGCCGCGAGCTGCCCGGCGCGCGATTCGCCGCGGTGGGCACACCGGTCTCGGCACCGGTGCTGCGGGCCGTGGGGATCGAGGAGATCGCTACCTTCGGCGGCGGCCGATCGGCAAGGCAAGTGGTAGCCGAGTCGCGCAGACTCGGGGCCGCGTCCGTCGCCATCATCTACTCGGGGCCAGGAACGCGGGGCCATCTCAAGCTGGAGGCGCTGGCGCTGGCCGCGGGCGCGCCCCGAGCCTACCGCTTCACCCCGGACCGGCCGCCCCAACTCGTCGGGAGATGGAGTCTGCTTGCCTCCGTCAAGGCCAAGCTGCTGCAAGCCGGGATCTGCCTGCTCTCCGGAGCGGCGACCTGCGCGGCGGCCTGCTGCTATCTCCGACTTCGACAACTCGTGGCAGGAGGAGGACGTGCGCGTCGGCCTTGACGCCCGCACGCTCGCCGCCGAGGTCAGCTCCGGGGTCGAGCAGTACGTGATCAACCTGGTGCGCGCCTTCTCCCGCCTGGAAGACGCGCCCGAGATCATCGCCTATGTGGACCGACCCATCCCCGGCCCTGACATCGCGCGTGCGGCCTCGTCGGGGCCGGTGCGGACAACTCTCGTGCAGGCGAGGCGCGGCTGGCTGCGGATGGCCCTGCCGTGGCGGCTCTGGCGTGACCACGTGGACCTGGTGCACCTCCCGAGCACCATCATGCCGCCGCTCCTCCCCTGCCCCGCGGTGGTGACCGTTCACGACCTCGCCTGGGCGCGATACCCGGAGACCTACGCGCCCGATGACCTGGCGATGCAGGTGCTGGCCGTCACGGGCGCTGTCAACCGCGCGGCCCAGATCATCGCGGTGTCCGAGAGCACGGCCCGCGATCTCCAGGAGCCGGCCCGGTGGTCCCGAGGCAAGCTCGCGGTCCTGCCGCCGAACCGGAAGGATAGCATCACCGTCATCCCGCTGGGGGTCTCGGAGCGATTCTCACCGGAGGGGCCGCGCTTGCGCCGCGAGGCCTTCCCTGGTGCCGAAAGGCTCGACCGCGGTTGCGTTCTCTACGCGGGAGCGCTTCAGCCTCGCAAGAACCTGCTGCGCCTGCTGGCTGCCTACCAAAAGGTGCTGGGCGAGATGCCCGCGCCTCCCCTGGTGCTGGCCGGGCCGGTCTCGCCTCACGGCAGGGAGCTCATGGACGCGGCCCGCAGGCTCGGTCTCGAGCGCCACGTGATCTTCCCGGGATGCGTGAGCGAGGGTCAGCTCCCCCCCCTCTACCGCGCGGCAACGGTGTTCGTCTACCCCTCGCTCTACGAGGGGTTTGGCCTGCCGGTGCTGGAGGCGATGGCCTCCGGGGTGCCGGTCGTGACCTCCAACACCTCTGCGCTCCCCGGGGTCGCGGGCGAGGCCGCCCTGCTGGTTGACCCGGAGAGCGTGGAGCGGCTGGCCTGGGCCATCTCGCTGTTGCTGGCTGATGAGGCCCTGCGCAAGTCGCTGGCAGCACGGGGGCTGGCGCGGAGTCGCCAGTTCACCTGGGAGCAGACTGCCCGGCAGACGGTGGAGGTGTACCGCCGAGCGGCACGGCGGCGGTAGGGCAGGCTTGAAACCCGTCCTTCCGGTATCCGGTCACGAAACCATTCGCCGGGCGTTCCCGTATCTAGGAGTGGCGGAGGTCGGAGCATGAGTGGGGCGCAGGTCCCCTCAGACGACGCTGAGCTGGTCCGGCTCTGCCTGGAAGGCGACAGAACGGCCTTCGACAGTCTGGTCGCCCGCCACTACCGCGGGATCTACAACATGGTCTACCGAATGCTGGGAAACGCCGAAGACGCACTTGATCTGACCCAGGAGACATTCCTGCGAGTCTACACCCGCCTGGATACGTTCCAGCTCGGACGACCCTTCACCGCCTGGCTTCGCCGCATTGCCTCGAACCTCTGCATTGACCATCTCCGCCAGCGCCCTCAGCCCGCGGTCTCCCTCGATGAGCAGTTGGAGGCCGGCCTGGAGCAGGCCGATGACAGCCCCGGCGCTTCCCCCCCCGACAGGTTGGAAATGGCCGAGGATTCGCGGCGGGTGCTGGCCGCAGTGCAGCGGCTGCCGGCCAAGCAGCGGGCAGTGCTCATCATGAGGCACGTGGACGGCATGAGCCTGGAGGAGATCGCCGCCGCGTTGGGCTGGCCCCTGGGGACCGTGAAGGTGAACCTCTTCCGCGGCCGACGAGCGGTCCGCGAGATGGTGGGTGAGCTGTGAGGAGGAGGAAGGTCGTGAAGTGCTCCGCCGTGGAGAAGCTGCTGGAAGCCTACTTCGAGCACCTCATCTCGAGGCGCAAGTCGGAGCTGGTGGCGGCCCACGTAGAACAATGCTCGGCCTGCGCGCGGAAGCTGGCGCAGATCGCGAAGGTCGCTGGCGCCCTGGCGGCCGCGCCGCGATCCGAGCCGGGCGTGGACTTGCTGGGCCGCATCTCGGCCCAGGTGGCGGCCCTGCCATCACCTGCGCCCCGCTACCCCGTTGTCCTCGGTTGGCGCCGCCTAGTGGTGCTGGCCGGCGCGTTCGTGGTCGCGCTTGCCGCCTGGCAGTACGCGCTGCCCCTGATTGTGTCGAGGGAGGCGGCGCAGGTGGCCTTGCTAGGGTACGCCAAGCTGACCCTTTCCCACGCTTCGGTCTGGGCGGTGGCCCTGTTCGACGCTCTCCATCGGTTCTGGCTGGCGTTGCGCGGGCTGCCTGGCGCGTTGAGGCTGGCGGCCACCGCGATCGCCCCGACCATCGGCCTGTATGCCGTGGGGGAAGTCGGCATCATCACGCTGGTGATCGTGCTGGGCCACCGGGCGCGGCGCGCTCGTCCCATTCCTCTTCCGGTATTGCTGTAGAGGCGGACGGGGCCGCGAGGCTAGCCGTCAGCTTGCTGTGAAGGAGGACCTATCATGAGCCTGATCGGCGGCGAGACCAGGAGCAAAACGAGCGCAAGCTGGAAGGCGCGGCTGAAATGGGCGGCAGCCGCGGGCGCTGCCATATTCGCGGCGTGGGTCACGCTCGCGGCGGCAGTAGTCGTGGGCTTCGCACAGAGGCCTGCTGTCCCGGCGCGACAGGAGCGCATCCAGCGCGCGGCGCCGCGGGCGGGTATGGCCCGCGCGCCTGCTCGCGTGCCCGCCAAAGCGCCCACCACTACCCCTCCGCCGCAGCCGATACCTCCGCCCAAGCCGGCGCCGCCAGCCGCCGAACTCGAGTCCGGTCTGACCGTCCTCAACCTCTCCGGAACCTGGAAGTTCAAGGGCGACTGGGCAGAGAACGGTCAGCTCCAGGGCTGGGAGAAGCCGGACTTCGATGACTCAACTTGGCGGGATATGCACGTACCCGGCGACTGGGAAAGCCAAGGGGTTGCTACCGAGAACCCGCGCTGGCCCGGGCCCGAGCCCTACAACGGCTATGCCTGGTACCGCCGTCATTTCGCGGTGCCGGCCGACTGGGATCAGACGGAGGCCACACTGCGCCTCAGCTCCGTTGACGACATGGACTGGGCCTACGTCAACGGGAAGTCGGTGGGGTCCACCACGGGCGACAAGGCCTTCGAGCAGGAGCGGGAGTACGACGTCCCCTCGGGCCTGCTCAAACCGGGCGCAGAGAACGTGGTTGCGGTGCGCGTGCTGGACACCGGCGGCAAAGGAGGCATCGTCGAGGAGCCGGTGGAGCTGGTCCGGGCCGAGAAGGAGGTCGCACCAGAAGGACCTGCGCCGCCGCCGACTGGCCGGTATACGGAGACCCGCGGCGACATGGTCCAGGTCGTAGGCAGCGTAGTGGTGCCCCCGCACGTGCGAGTAAACGGCGACGCGGTGGCAGTCGGCGGCTCGGCAGACGTGTCCGGCTACGTCACCGGGCAGGTGGTTGCGGTCGGCGGGTCGGTGTGGCTACGGGCCGGAAGCAGAGTGGATGGCGACATCGTCGCGGTCGGCGGCACCGTGCACAAGGACACCGATGCCGTTGTCCACGGCAACGTCACACAGGTCAGCCTGTTCCCGTGGCAGCTCCCGAGTCTTCTCGGGTGGACGTTCCTTATGGGGTCTGCCTCGCTGGCGGTAGAGCTGATCAGGAGAATCCTCCTGTGGGGTGTGCTCGGCCTCCTGCTGGCTTTGCTCTTCCCGAAGCGCTTGCAGGTGATGGCGCGCGCGCTTCCGCTCTATCCCGGGTGGGTGGCAGCCCACGGTGTCGTTTCGGCAGTCATGACGCCAGCCGTGGTGCTGCTGGCGGTGGCGCTCGCCTCTGTGGTGTGCGTGGTGCTGGCGATCACGCTCATCGGGATCGTTCTGATCCCGGCTGTGGCACTGGCGCTCGTGTGCTTGCTGCTGGGTGTGATCGGCCTGCTGCTGTTCGGCCTCGGCGGTCTCTGGCTGAGCGTGGGTCAGGCGATCACCGCTCACTTCTGGCCACACGAGAAAGCCATTGTGCCGACCGTGCTGGTGGGCGTGATCGTGACCGCGGTGGCCTCGGTCATCCCTGTGATCGGGGTGCTGGTCTACATCACCCTGCTGATCTTCGCCTACGGTCTGGCGATCATGACCGGGTTGGGGGCCAGCCCAGGCTGGACGCATCGGCGACTGCGCATCCCGCCTGCACCCGAGGCCCCAGCCGCCGTTCAGCCTCCGGCCAGCTAGACTGCAGGTCCATCGCCGAGAACAGAGCGCCGGCGGGACCTCCCGCCGGCGCTTCCTTGTGGCCTGGCCATCCGGGCCTTCTCTGGCTATCCGACCAGGCGGAGGGTCCGTGTCTGGCTGCCCCGCTGCAGAGTGACGCTCCGATTGCTGACCCCTGTTACCCGATAGGCTTCGACAGTGTCGCCGGCCCGCACCATGAACCGCTTCTCCCCGCGCCGCAGCACCGCGAGCTTCTCCGCACCCCCGACGATGCCGGTGAGCCGGAGGGTAGGAGGTGCAGGCCTGGCGGCGGGCTCGCCGACCACCACGGACCCAGAAAGCGGTGGCAGCAGAGGCGGCAAGGGACCGCGAGAGTAGACGGACACGGGTATGGGCCGGCGCTTGGCAGCGACACGGTGGCGGGCAGGAGGGGCTGACGGCAAGGAGAGCTTGGGAGTCGCCGCCCCCGGCCGGATCGCCAGGCGGCCCGCGGGCGTGAGCCCTGCAGCCACCGGGGCCATCGCAACTCGCGGGAGCGCCGGGCGTGCTGGGCTGGCGGGCCGCGGCGATGCATCGCGCCGGCTGGAAGCGCCCGCGTGACCGGCCAGCATGCTTCCCGCGAGCGCGCTCAGGGCCATACAGAGCGCCACAAGGCCAGCCAGTTCCCGGTTCCTGGTGTTCATCGCTTGCCTTCCTGGCGACCCGCCGCTTCGACCTGGAGCCTGAAGGGCGTGCGCACGCGACCCGAAGCAGACTCTGCAGCGTGCGCAGGCAGGCCGGACGAGTGCCCTGGTGCAGTATCCCTGGGATTTCATACCATATCACCGGCCAGGGGGACCGGCCATCTTCCTGCACCCACGCTCCGCAAGCTTCGTCACGAGCTCTGGGACGCTTCTGGGCGGCTCTGATCGGGTCGAGAGTCCACCCGGGAAGCGGGGGCACCCGGTGGGGAGACCGTTCCGAATGCCCCCCCGATTAGTGGAATATGACCTTCGGCACGGGAGCTGCTGTGGGTCGCCCGCGGGTGAGGGTGACCCCGCCGACTCATGGCCCATGACCCCAGGAGAATCCCCTGCGGTCACGGGCAGGCAGGCGTTCTGCCGGCTCCCTCGGTGGCCGACGCGGGAGGAGCAGCTGGCCCAGGTGGAACTAACCGGGCATATCGAACCCAGGATCGGCGCACTTCGCCGTGAGCTGCGGCGGAATCCAGCCTCCCTCTGCTTCGCCGAACTCGCAGATCTGGTGCGGCGCGAGGGCAACCTGGTGGAGGCCGCGGCCCTCTGCGCGCGGGGGCTGCTCCAGCATCCGGGCTATGCCACCGGTCGCGTGGTGATGGGCGAGATCTTCCGCGACCAGCAGCTCGAGAGCAAGGCCGAGGAGGAATGGCGCGAGGCGCTGCGCATGGATCCGAACCACCCCCGCGCCCGTCTTCGGTTGGGCGAGCTGTACCTGCACCGCGGCGACGTGCCCCGCGCCCGTGCCGCACTCGCGGCTGCGCTCCACGTGAACCCGGGACTCGCCGAGGCCGAAGACCTGCTGGCCACCATCGAACACCAGGAGGCCGAGTCTGCGCCGCGCGACCAGATGCTCCGGAGGCTCACGGAACCTTCCACTCGCACCTCGCCGCCGGTGCAGAAACTGCTCGCCGCGGTTGGCGCCTGCTCGTCGGTGGAGGGCGCGCTGCTGGTGAACTCGGATGGCCTGCCGGTGGCCGGCAGCCTCACCGCGGCCGCGAATGCCGAGGCAGGCGCCGCGATGGCGGCCCAGGTGGTGCGAGAGGCCAGGCGCGTGATCGCGCCACTCGGCGCCGGCCGACTGCGGATGGCCCTGCTGCGAGGGAGCGAAGGCAGCGTCCGCTGTCTCGTGGTGGAGGATGGAACCCTGATCGTCGCCCTGAAGCGCGACGTGCCCATTGGCGCCGCGGACGCCGAGCTGCAGGAGCTTCTTGCAGCTCGACGCGCCCGCGAGAGAGCAGACCAAGATGCAGCCTGAGCAGAGCGACGTGGGAGGGCTGCTGGATGAGGCGCTGCGCGTGCTGACCGCCACCCCCGGCGTCACGGGCGGCCTGGTCGCCACCTCTGACGGACTGCCGCTGGCGGTCCGCCTGCGACCCGATCACGACCGGGATGGGCTGGCGGCAGCCGCGGCCTCGGTGGGCCGGCTCGTCAGCAAGGCGATCGCCGAACTCGGGCGCGGCGACTTCCAGTTGGCGGCGCTGGATACCGACCGGCTGCGGCTGATCATCGCGCCGCTGTCGCTCGGGTACCTGCTGGCCGTCGCCGAGGCGGATGCGAATCTGGGTGTGATCGCGGCGGAGCTGGCGAACGCCGCGAAGGCGGCCGAGAGGGCGGCGGCAGCTATCAGCGGCGACGACCTCACCGAACCGGAAACAGAGCTGACTGCCTTGGGAGGCAGACTATGATCGAGACCACTGACCTGATCCTGAGAGAGCAGGACCTGAAGCAGATAGACCAGGCGCTCCAGACCATGCTGCGGGACTCACGCGCCCACTCCGTGATACTGATCAACCGCGACGATGGGGGTGTGCTGGCGGCCCAGGGGTTCCTGGACTCCCTGGACACCACTTCGCTGGGGGCGCTGGCCGCGGGCACCTTTGCTTCGGCGCGAGAGATCGCCCGCCTGATAGGCGAACCCGAGTTCAGCGTGCTCTTCCATCAGGGCCGGCGCGAGCATGTGCATGTCAACCTGGCCGGACCACACGGGCTGCTGATGACCCTCTTCGATGACACTACCACCGTGGGGCTGGTCCGGCTGAGCGCACGCCGCGCCTGCGCCGCGGTGCAGCGGGCGCTCTCCGCGGAAGAACCGGAATGACAAGCGGCCCCGCATTGACTGCGGGGCCGCCAAACCAGGCCTGCGACTGCGGCTACTCGCTCCAGCTGATCGCCTCGGCCGGGCAGCCGTCAATCGCCTCCTGAACGGCGCTCTCGGCGGCGCCGCTCGGGTTCTTCACGATCGCGATATCGTCGTCCCCCATCTCGAAAACCTCAGGACAGGTCTCGGTGCACGCCCCACAACCTGTGCAGAGATCCGGGTCAACCACCGGTACCTTCATTCCAACCTCCCCTGGCATTGGTCTGCGACACAGCGCCTGGCGCCGTGGTCGCACCCTATCTTCGGCAAGGCCAAGCCGATCTCCTTCGGAGCACGGCTCTGGAACCGAAGACGGGGAGCGCCCCTGGCCGCAGCAGGCGACCCCCTGGGCCTTTGCAGCCCCCAGACGCGCTCGACCGTCCTGGCTATGTACCACCCTGTCAAGGAGGCGAGAATCGAAGAACCAGTGCGCCAGGACGGTCACGTACATATTACCCTACGCGGCGTGTATTGATGCGTAACGCCCGCCGTACAAGTTGGTCATGTCTGTATGGAAACGCAGACATGATGGGGCTGCGGCCCGTCCCGAGGGTACCCGAGGGAAGCGACCCCGCAGCCAGCATTGGCACAACGCGGGGCTAGGGGGGGCAACAAGAACGAGGCGCTGGCGTTCGGCGACCTCAGGGTTGCGGACTGGTGGCACCGGCCGGATTTGAACCAGCGACGCAGCGGTTATGAACCGCCTGCTCTACCACTGAGCTACGGTGCCACCCCGGTGTGCGGGCGGGCTCACGGCCTGGCCATGATACCCGAAAGCCCGCAGGCCAGCAAGCTCCTTGCAGGGAGGCCGATCCGTTGTGGGAGCCTCGTCCCCGAGGCGACTCAGGCAACAATGGATGACCCTGTGGCCGGCCGGGACGCCGCCCCTCGGGCGTACGCCCTACGGGCGAGCCTGAGCCTGCCGAAGGGCCGCCCCTCATGCACCGCGCGGCACCTCGGCCGCTACATGGGCAGCTCGGAGGAGCATAGACCTGCGGGTCGGCAGCGAAAACCGCGTCGAACCGTTGCTGGCGTTCTCGATCTCGGTGCCCAGCGAGGAGTTCGCGATGGCCAGAGGGAGCCGCCGCTCCGCGGCGAAGCTGCAAGCAGAATGGGTACTGAGCACCGTTGACGGAGGGCACAGATGCGTTTGCTGAGGATAGGCTGGAAGCCGGCTATCTTCGCCGTGGTGGCATGGGCGTGCTTCGCGATGACCTTAGACGCATGCGGCCGATCCGGCGGCCCGACGGAGTACCGGATCGGGCTCTGGTTCGCCCCGGCTCTTGCCCTTGCGCTGTTTGCCACACTGTGGCTTAGCGTCTTGGTGCTCTGCCACTTTACCCCGCTGTCTGCGCTGGTATCCGGTTTCGCCGAGGGAATGTGCTTCACCTTCGGTAGTCTCCTCGGATCGCTCGCGCTCTCTGCGCTCATGCGTGAGAGATCGAACGATTTGCTGCTGCAAGCCGCGCTGGGCGTAGTGCTCTCCCTGCTCCTCGCCCTGGGACTGGTCGTTCTGGGCCTGATCGGCAGGCGAGTCCCCTGGCTCGCCACGCGCATCACCGGGGCCTATGAAGCGCTAGCACGGGTCGTGTCTCCCGCGGTGATAGCAGTTGCTTTGTATGGTCTGCTGCTTGTGCTTGGCATGCATGCGTTCCCCAAGCAGTCTACGACTCTCTTCGTCCCTGGTATGAGGAAGAGTGCCGGGGCTGCCGAACTGGCGCTTGCCGTGAAGGACGCAGATTACCTTACTGCGGTGACCACCTTCTCGAAGGTTAGGGCGGTCACCGACGGTGTCACCGGTGCGTGCTGGCTGTGGATCGCCACTGCGATTGTCCGGCGCAGGCGGCACACTGGGGCTGGTGATGGGCCCGCGCCCTTGTGAGAACCCAGCCAGCCGAGGCATCCTCTCGGTGGTCCGTCTGGCGTTCCTGGTACGGCCAGAGAGGGACTGCTCCGTCGATAGGAGGCAAGGATGACGCGCAAGGTGACCCGGGCGTGGATGAACCTCGCGCTGGCCGTACTCGCGGTGCTCGTCGGAGCACGCCTGTATCTTCCGTGGGACACGCTGCGGCAGGTAGGCCCCACGCAGGACGCCATATGCCCCGAGGCCGGTGCGGGCGAGAGCGCACGCTTTCCGTCGCCGGGGCGAACTCCGGCGCGGTCGCCCTACAGTCCAGGGAGTAGGGGGCAGGAGCCTCAGTGGAAGGAGATGCTCACTCTACTCGACGGCCTCGATCCCGATCCGCTGCGCTTTCACGGTGACGGGCTGTTCAATGAACCCTTCGATGATGAACTCGCGTTGGGGGGCGGTGCTGACCGGGTCGACGCACATGTCCTGGCCGCTAGGCTGAGAGACCAGTTCATGGTCGCAGCTGCCTCCGCTGTCACCGGAGAGATGAGTTCTAGCCTGCGACGGTACGGACCTGGCGCGCTGTCGAGGTTGGGTGTGAACTTCGCCGCTCTCCCTACACCGGAGGTAACGGAGGCGAGGAAGGAGCTTGCCACCGATCTTGCGCGCGACCTAGTCCGTGTCAAGCTGAAAGCGCGGTGTGCGCAGTTCCTGGGCCTGGTAGACCTCCTGATCGGCATCACCTTCGTCGTTCTACTTGCCGTCGGCCTTGTGCACATATGGAAGGCGCCGCGAAGGCCGGCTGATGTTGTCTGACGAATCGGTTGAGCGATGGGGCTCACTGTGATGGCCAAGGTCACCCAAGCCGGTCCCGAGCGATGCATCCTGCTCGGCGTCGAACGCGTCGCCTGCCAGGCCAGATCAAGCCCCCGATGGTGTCTGTGCTGTGCCCTCTTCCCAGGCAGGCGTGTGGATCGGGTGAGGGGGATCAGGACTCCCGCCGAACCACCCAGTGCCGGTCTCACGGGACCAGGCGGTTGAACGCCCTCGTCGCGGCCGACCTCACGTTCTCGTCGGGGTCGCTTTGCCAGAGCCGCTTCAGGGCGTCCTTCGCAGGGACGTACCGGGCAGCTCCCAGCAGCACGGCGGCCGCGGCCCGCTCCTGTGGGTCGGCCGACGAGAGCTTCGGCATCAACGCGGCCGCGGCCCCAGCCGCTATGACCCGGCGCCCCGCGGTCTCTGTTGCCCAGCCCGTCTCGCCTTCGTTGAATAGACGTGCCGCCTCGGGCCCCGTGAGCTGGGGCGCGTTGGCGGCGCCGATCAGCGCGTTCACCGCGCAGAGCGCCAGCGCCTCGGAGAAGTAGCCTTTTGCCGGCCAGTCCTGCTCCTTCGCCTTGCCGGCCCGCAGCGGCGAGAGGCACTCCTGCCGGCCGATAAGGCCAAGCGCCTCGGCCGCGCCGCTGCGGACGTACTCGTCCGAGTCGCGGAGCAGTTCCGCGAGTCGCGGCACGACCCTCGGAACATCGGCCGCGGTTGCCAGCCGTCCGAGGTCGCGCGCACCCCCCTCGCGGAGAATCGCGTCGGGGGAGGAGAGCAAGTCCAGGCAGGAGCCCACCGTCCGCGCCGCGCCGAGGTTGGTGACCTTGCCGGTGTCCGTTACCCGCACCTGCCCCTGGCCGCAGACGTACACCCAGCCCTCCTTCGCCTTCCGGAAGCACAAACGGCCGCCGTGTGCCACGGACACGCCCGCTGTGCCCATATCGATCTGTCCGCCGAACCGCAGCTCGCTCCCCACAGCGCCAGGGATCGTAGGAGTGGACATTCCCGGGCTCGTGATGGAGAACGGTATCCACAGTTGCTCCCCGGGCCGCTCCGCACGGACCTGAGAGGCTCCAGGGCTGTCGTCAGCTCCGACGATACTGATCCCGCCGCCGAAAGCGGCGTCGCCAAGGTCAAAGGGAAGAACAGCTCGCACCTCGCGCGGCGTCTTCGCTGTTTTGGGCGCTGGCTCCGTGCCCTTCGGCTTGGCGGCGACAGCAGGCTGCGCCGCGGCCGGCTTCTTCTTCCTCTTCGCCTTGGCGGCGACAGCAAGCTGCCCCGTCGCCGTAAGGACTATGAGACTGACGACGACGACTCCCCTCACCCATCGTGTCAGCATCTTCCCTCTCCCTCGCGTATGTGTGAGGTAGGCGTGCGGCGCACCTTCGCGACACGCGATGTGCCTCCGCACGCCCCCCCCGAACCGTGCATGACGGTTTCCCGTCATACGGCTCTCTCCCTTCAGGATTGACTAGTGATCTGGCCCCGAAAAAGTGGACACCGCGTTAAGCAGCTCTTGCCGCGGCCTGCGTCTCGAAGGCGACCGGGGAGAGGTAGCCCAGAGACGAATGCAGCCGCTGTCGATTGTAGAAGACTTCCAGGTACTCAAACACCTCGCTGCGGGCTTGAGCTCGGGTTGCGTGGCGGTCGTGAAGTAGTTCACCTTTGAGCGTGCCATCATGGCCGGTGACAGCAGCAAGCTGCTGTCCAACAGCATCCAGCCCGATGCTCTGGCTGATGCCGCACCAACCCCAAACGCTCACGGCCCGACGCGCCACGTCGTCACGGCTTCATCATCGCCGCGCGGGCGCGGCGGGCGCGCTCCTGCCAACGCTCGGCCGCGGCCAGATCGGGCCAGGGGATCTCGATCCGGTAGTCGTTCTCGTCGAGCGCGAACTGGAAGCTGTGGCGGAAGGCCGCTACCTTTGGCGGGTACTGCAGCGCGCGTTTTCGCCGGTCTATCGGCCTCATCATCATCTCCTGGTCATCGTAGGCCGAGAACCGGGTGGCTTCTCGCATCCGCGCGTAGGCCGGGGAGAGCCGGGTCACCTCTCTCCACTGCTCTACCGCCAGCTCCGTGTCACCCTTGAAGAAGTAGACCAGGCCCAGGTTGCTGCGGGCGATCGGGTTGCTGGGCCGCCAGTCAATCACCTGGCCCAGATGGCGGACCGCCTCGGCCAGCATCTTGTTCTTGGCATAGGCCAGCCCGAGATCGTTGTGCCCTTCGGGCGAGCGGGGGGCGAAGATCAGCACCCGCTTGTAGGATTCGATCGCCTCGTTCAGGCGGTCATCCTTATAGTAAGCAAGACCCAGGTTGGCATGCGCGTCCGGGTTCGCGGGCTCCAGCCTGACCAGCTCGCGGAAATGCTTGATCCCCTCCTCCACGTTCTTCAGGTCCACCGCGGCGTGCCCCACCAGGTCGCGCGCGGCGGCCAGTTGGGGATCGAGATTCACCGCGTGCCGCGCCTGCTCGGCGGCGGCGGCTGTGTCTCCCTCCAGATAATAACTCAACCCCAGGTTCGAGCGGGCGATCGCGCTTCTGGGTATGGCATCGGCCGCGCGGCGGAACTGCTCGACCGCCTCGACCAGCCGCTCCTGGAGCAGCCGCACCACCCCCACCGCGTTGAAGACCTCGGGGAAGTCGGGGTAGAGCGCGGTCAGCTCATCGAGATGCTGCTGCGCCTCGTCGAGCAGGTCACACACGTGACAAGCGATGGCGCAGTTGTAGCGGGCAAGGGCGTGCTGCGGGTTCATGCGGACCGCGGCGTGGAAATGGTCGAGCGCCTGCCGCGGTCTCCCGTCGAGGTAAACGGCTGTGCCCAGGTTCAGGATGACATCCACGTTCTTCGCGTCGAGCTCGTACGCCCTCTCCAGCTCCCGCGTGGCCTGGTCCGCCAGGCCCTCCCGCAGGAGCAAGGTGCCGGCGTTGTACCTCACCAGGAAGTCGCCGGGCGCCACCCGGATGGCCTGCCGCACGGAGTCGAGCGCGCGGCCGGTTTGGCCGAGCCGGTACCAGCAGATGCCCCTCTGAACCAGGGCCCAGCCGTGATCGGGGGCCACTCGACCCAGCGCCGCGAAGTCCTCGATCGCGGCCTGATAGCGGCCCTGGAGCATCGCGCAGACCCCGCGGTTGTACCTGGCGGCGACGTGACCGGAGTGGCGCTGGAGCGCGCCAGTGAAGCAGCGCGCGGCCACGCTGAGATCGCCTCTCGCCTGGTGGATCACCCCAAGGTTGCAGAGCACGTCGGGGTCGCGGCGTCGCGTCTTCAGCACTTCTTCCAGCTCCGCGATCGCCTGGTCCGACTCGCCCTGGCGCGCCAGCGTGAGCGCCAGCGCGTTACGGGCCAGGCTATGGTGAGCGTTCAGCGCCAACAGATCGCGGAAGGACTGGGCCGCTTCCGGCAACTGCGCCAGCCGCCAGCGGGCGAGCCCAAGGTTCCAGAGCAACCTGGTGGACCCGCTCATGCGGGCTCTCGCCCGCTCCAGTTCCTCGACCGCCCGGGCCTGCCGTCCGGCCGCCGCCTGGGCCGCGCCGTAGTTGTGGCGAGCCAGGGCAGGTGCCTCCGCCAGCTCGACCAGCCGGGCCAGCACCTGCTCCGACCGGTCCTTTGTCCCCTCCAGCCAGCGCACCGCCGCCAGCCGCAGCTGTGCATCGAGATCGCCAGGGCTCTCTTCGAGACTGCGTTCGCAGGAGCGGCCCACGCGCGACAATCTGCGGCGATCCAGGAAGCTGAACAGGAAGACGAGGGCCGCCGACCATCTCCTCCGCAGGAGCCGGAGGCCGGGCCCGGGCAGGGTGCCCAGGCCGGCACCGACCACGGCTCCCAACAGAGCCCCCGAGAGCGCCGCGCCCAACGCGACCGGAGCATCCGCGCGGACACGCGTCACCACCAGGCCCAGGCTGGCCCCCAATACCAGGCAAAGACCCAACCAGATGGGCCACGGAGTCCGCGTCTGCCTGCGTCTACGAGGCCCGCGGGCCTCCGGCCCCCGTTCGAGCGGCCAGCCGCAGACCGTACAGCTCGCCTGTTGTGGCGCGTTGGCCGCCCCGCATAGCCGACAGACCAAACGGCCCTCCCTGCTGCCTGTCGGTCGTCATCGGCGGGTCCCCACCGTTGCGGCCGCGGGGCTCAGCCCGCCGATCCCCGCTGGCAAATCAACGGGCGAGCGCGTTCTGCCGCCCGCCGAGTGCGCTGGCGTTACCTTCGCCGAAGCTGAGCCCCAACCTTCAGCTTCTCTCCCTGCTGGGGGAGAGTCCAACCCCGGCCGGTCGCCAGACGTTTGCCGCGTTCCCGGCGACGATCAAGGCCGCGCCGGTCCAGAACGCGGGGCCGAAGGGCTCGTGCAGCATGAGCCAGCCCAAGGTTACCGCGACCGCCGGCGCCAGGTAAGTGAGCGGCGGCAGCTTGTGGGCCTCGCCGAATCTCCCACCCAGCTCCAGCGCGTAGAGCCACAGGGTGTAGCTGCCGCAGTAGACTCCCAGCCCCAGCACCGCGATCAGCCACCAGGCCGGCAGATGAACCGGCCCAGACGGCCCCAGATAGAAGCTGGCAGAAAGGCCGCTCGCGCTTCGGACCTGGTGGGTCAGGGTCAGTATCGCGGCGAGCATCGCCAGGCCGAAGGTCATGGATAGGAAGGCGTGCACATCAGAGAGGCCCCGTGCATCCCGCCCCGGCCGCACGGGCACGAACCGGCCCAGATTCGAGTACACTCCCCAGGCGAAGGCGGCGTAGAGCGCAGCCAGCGCGCCCCAGGCCGACCTGATGCCGGCCAGGCTGGTGAGCTGGCCGTTGGTGGCGATGATCGCCACGCCCAGCAGGCAGAGCCCCAGCGCGAGCGCCAGGCGCGCCGGCGCCGGTCTGCGCTGGTAGTCGGGCCTCTGCTCCCAACCTGTGATCGGCCGGACGATAGCACCGAAGACAGTTCCCTGGAAGACCACGACGAACACCGGATGCAGGTAGTTGATGAGCAGCGCGTCGGGCAGGGGCATCCGCACGAAGGCGAAGTTCAGCGCCACTGGGTAGGACGACCATCCGAAGAAGCCCATCGCCGCCAGCACGAGCCATCCGCGCGGGGCGAGATCACCGAAGCGGCGAACGCGGTCCCTCGCCACCATCAAAGCCAGCAGCGCGACCCACCCAACCACGATCGCCCAGAAGGCCACCTGAAGCGGAGAGAGTTGCGCTCCCGGGCCTCTCGCGAGCAGCAGGGCCTTGTTGGTGGGCGGGCCGATCCCCCAGCAGACCACGATGAGGAGAGTATAGAGATAGGCCCGTCTCAACGCTGCCGCCTCAGCGGCTCCGCTCGCTGGCTGGCTTCGGGCGTTCGGCGCGGGCGATGATCGCCTTCAGCTTGGCCTCGACCGCCGCGTCGAGGGGCTCGGGCTGGAAGGTCTCGATGAGGTCGAGCACCTTCGCCCGGACCCGCTGGCCCAGCGGCTTCGACCCCTTCGCCTGCCAGTCGGCCCACCGGGTGCGGTCGAACAGAGCCGGGAACCAGAACTCGGTCCTGAAATGCCGGAGGGTGTGGTCCTCGGCCAGGAAATGCCCGCCTGGGCCGACGCGGTCTATGACATTGGTGGCGAGATGCTCGTCGTCAACTGTGATGCCGCGTAGGATGTGCTTCACCAGGCCGATGATCTCATCTGATATCACCAGCATGTCGTAGGAGCCGGTCAACCCGGATTCGAGGTAGCCCACGTCGTGGATCAGGTTTGCGCCCGAGAGTGCGGCCAGCACGACGGAGACGGCGGACTCGGCCGCGGCCTGTTCGTCCAGCACCTTGGCATCGCTGCAGCCCGCAGTGGAGAACATCGGCAGGCGCAGCCACTTCGTGATGTCGGTCATGGCCGCGCTGAGCAGAGAGAGCTCGGGTGCGCCGTAGGAGAGAATGGTGGTCCTCATGTCAACGATCGAGGCCACGCCGCCGATGATGACGGCCGCCCCCTTGCGCCTGAGCTGCGCCAGCACCACGCCGGTGAGGCACTCGGCCAGCCCCTGCACCAGTACGCCGGCGAGCGTGGCCGGGGCGGTGCCACCCGCCATCGGGCAGGGGGTGTAGATGGCCGGGATGCCGGCCTGGGCCGAGTAGAGCAGCTTCGCCACCGCGGTGCGGGAGTTGTTCAGCGGTGACGACGGCTCGATGTAGACGACGAAGAGCGGCGCCCTCGCAAATTCCTCCGCCCCGCCCACTGCTTCGCAGGCCATCTCGTACTGATCGGCCAACCCCTTCTCGTCCACCGCGGTGATGACCAGCGGCTTGGTCGTCCCCTGAATCATCGCCAGGAGCTGGTGCCGGTCATAGGTGGTGGCCGGCACATCCGAGGTCAGCCCTACTGACATGTGGAAGTCAATGTTGGGCAGAGCCTCGGCGATCTTGGCGGCGTGGTAGACGTCCTGGAAGGTGAAGGGCCGGCGCTCATCCGTGCACGGGTCCAGGACGAAGGGGCAGTCGGACCCGGTGCCAAAGTAGATGCGGTTGTACTCGAGGGTGATGCGTTTCGCGCGATCCCGTCCGGCGACGGTGACGCGCTCCGGCGCGGTGGCCAGCGAGGCCTTGACCAGCCAGGACGGGATCCTCACCAGGTTGCCGTCGCTCACCTGACAGCCGGCCTCCTGGAGCAGCCTCACCCCTTCGTCATGGTAGACCCGCGTCCCCGTCTGCTCCAGGACCTGTAGCGCGGCCAGGTGGATGTCCTCGATCTGATCGTCGGAGAGCACGCGGAACAGAGGTGTCGCGTTCGGTCGGTAGTTCGTTCGCATCCTGCACCTCCTCCGTGCTTACTCCGCCGGCAAGGCCGCGCGAAGGGCGACTATCCGCTCCGCGGCCTCTCGCCGCACCGCGTCCGAATCGAGACCTGCCGGCTGCTCGCGCTGGTTGATGGCGATGCGGTTGGCGAGTCCGGTCAGGAAGGCGCGGGCCTCGGCCGCGGCCTGCTTGGCCTCGCTCGATCCCGACTGCTCGGCGCGCGCGGCCAGGTTCTCCAGGGTCTGGAGATAGCGGAAGTCGTTCATCCCCTCCCCCGCTCGCTCCAGCGCAGGAGTGGAGCGCAGGCCGTCCGAGGCGTAGAAGATCACGCCTGTGTCCGGCTCGCGCCCGTCGAGGTCGAGGTACTCGTAGCCATGCCGGATGAAAGCGATCCACTGATAGCGCCCGACGACGCCCTTGGCGCGCTCGCTCCACTGGTAGAGGCCGAACGAGTAGCGGCTCTGCCCCTGGTTGTAGATGTAGACCCGCTTGCCCAGCTCGCGCGCCTTGGCCATCACCGCCTCGTCGTGGTTGTTGAGCATGGAGCTGTCCAGCGTGCGGAAGAAGTCCTGGAGCGCGAGCTCTACCGGGTCATCGGTTGGCTGGAACGACACGCTGTAGCTTCCTGTCGTCTGGAGCCAGGGAGACGCGCGCTTGAGCAGGCGCATTAGCTCGAGCTGCTGCCTGGCCACTTCCAGCACCCGGGTCTCATCGCAGAGATGGTAAGTGAAGGGAAGCCACTGCTGCTGTTTGGCATGGGCCTCGACCGCCGCCCAGACCCGGCGCACGATCTCCTCATAGGGCAGGCCGTACTTCTTCTCCAGCTCCGCGCCGGTCTCGCCTTTCGCGTAGTCATACGGGTCGTAGAGCCCGGTGACGACGAACCCGCCGTAGCTGTTGAACTCGCGGTGGAAGCCGGCCTGCCGCGCGGCGGCGAGGAACCTGTCGGCCGCGGCGAAGTCGAGCATGGGATTTCCCGCCTGGTCAAGCCCGCCGAACGTGATCGCCTGGCCGCCGGCGAACGAAGTCAGGCCATGATCGAGCAGCATCCGGAAGATCCCGCGCTGCAGCGTGTCATAGGCCGTGCCTTCGACCGGCAGGTTGGGCTCGATGCCGTAGAAGCCGCTGATGAAGTCGGCCTCGTCCAGGGCGAAGGGAAGCACCCGCAGCCGCACGGGCACTGTGATCGGCTCCTCCCCCTTCGGGCGAAGGGTCAGCCGGCCGCGGTACTCGCCTGGTTCCGCCTCCTTGGGGACGCGCAACGTGATCCAGACCTGGCGCGTCAGGTCCGCCGGCAGCTTGACCTCAGAAGCCTTCACCAGGTAGCGGGGCGTGACCCGGTACATCATGCCGCCCAGGCTTCGTGTCGGCAGGTGGCGGACCACGGAGACCGCGATGCTGTCGGCCGCGATCCCGCCCTTCTCGGCGGTGAGATCGGAGATGCTGAGCTTCGTGACTCCCAGGTCGCGCAGCGGGCGCACGGCCAGAGTGAGCGAGACGAGCTGTCCGCGCGCGGCGAACGTTTCCAACTCCGCGCGCAGTTGGTCGGGGGTGGGCCGAGTGGAGAAGTAAACGGTCTCGTCAACGGGAGGGACGAAGAGAACGCAGCCGCGCGTCCGGTCGCTCTGGGTGATCGGCGCCGGCTGCTCGGTCTCGGGCATGGGCAGCTCTACCGCCCGCGACCGGAACTCGTCTCGCTGCGCAGCCACCGCCTCGGTGACCCACTGGGCGGCCCGCGCGTTGCCGGCCGGATAGATGATCAGGCCGGCCACTCGCCTCGCGTTCTGCCCATCGGTCTGCACTTTCAGGTCGAAGTTCCCGTCACTGAGGGTGACATCGGCCTCCGCCGGCTGAAACAGGTAACCGAGGTAGGCCTCCCAGAGATCGGCGCCGGGCAGGGGCTCGATGTCCTCGAAGTGGTAGACGAAGTCCAGCTTGCCCCACTTCTCATGCTCCTGAGTCACCTCCCAGCCGCGACCGGAGACCACGCGCCGGCTGAACTGGGCTTGCTCTCCATCCCAGTAACCGAGGGACTCGAGGAAAACCAGCACATGGTAGCGGCCCGGGGCCAGTTTCACGCGGAAGGTGGCATCGCCGATGTCTATGCTATCTTGCAGCAGACGGGTGGGGAAGGTGACATCCGAGGCCCGGCCCGGATGAACGGCGGGGTCCCATCCCCAGCCGGTGTCATCCGAGTAGACCGAGTCCGGCGAGACCGGTGTGAAGCCCGGCGAGACCGCCTGCCCCGGCGGGCCGAAGTCAAAGGCGCGCACGGAGGCCGGGCGCGACCACTTGGTGAGGCGCAGGTTGTCCACGTAGATGAAACCGCCCTTGCCGCTGGGCCTGAACCCGAGATCGAGGCGCACGATCTTGTGGACGTCAATGTCGGTCTTCAGGTCGTTGTTGCGCGAGCCGACTTCGCCGCGGTAGAGGCCTCCCAGCGGTATGGAGAGCGTGTTCGCTCCGGGCCGGACAGAGGATTCTCCGTTGTAGCGATTCCAGTAGGTGGAGTTCGCCTGCCAGGCCTCGTCCCCGATGAGGATGGAGACCGAAAGCGGGTCCGTAGCCTCGGAGTAGACGTCCAGCTCGAGGGCGTCGAATCCGCTCCAGTCGGCCGGCAGACGGAAAAAGCGCAGGTACTGACCGGCGGAGACGCGCAGCGAGTGAGACCCCTGGGTGACGTGCTCCGTGGAGAGCACGCCGGCCTCGCCGTCAATCTCCATGGACGCGATGTCCGCGGCCGTATCGAAGCCCAGCAGCAGCCGCGACTCGCCGGCCGCCGCCGCCAGCGAGCACGACCAGAGCACCGCCACCACCAGCAAACCCAATCTGTTCACGGTTCCTGCCTCCGTTGGGTCTCTTCTGCGGGAGGCGGCTCTGTCCTTGCCGCGGCACGTTGTGACGAGTGGGGCAGGTTTCCAACCTGTCCCGCCAGGACAGTGGCCTCCGCGCGCTGTCACATCCTACAGACGGCGGCGGAGCGCCCGAGGGCGCTCCGCCGCTATTCAATGCAAGAGGCCCCCAGCCCGAACTGGGGCCGTTCCCGCTATCACATCGGCAGCCCTGCACCGCCAGGTCAGACGGAGCCACTGCAATAGCGCGAGTACCCCTGCGGCTCATGGAGAAGCGTGTCGAGCTGGCCGGACTGCGGGCGGCTGGGAGGTGCTAACGAGGGCATTCGCACAGGAGCTGACGTGCGCGGTATCGAAGAGGGCCGCCCTCGCGAGGGCCTGACGCGACACGAGTGTGGGGGTGATACACACCGGGATCAGACTAGCTACAGGACCATGTGTTGATGGTGGCCTGGGCCTGTTCGGCATCCCGGCGATGTGCTATCATGGAATACTCAGAGAGAAGGGGAGCACAGTGCTATGGCCGAGCAACAGGAAGTCGCCGTTCGCCCAGTGATGATCCGTCTAGCGCCTTTTGACACCCCAGAGGCACAGGACTACTATATGAACCTCACTGGCGTAGTGAACACGCAGTATGAGGTCATCCTCATGTTTGCGAGGGCACTTCCGCTGATGGCCGTACCAGAGAGCGGCGTGATCGACATGGTGCCTGCTCTACGTGTCGCGATTCCGGCGGCGGCAGGGCGTCATCTGGTTGAACAACTGGTGCAGATGCTGGAACTCCGTGAGAGGCAGGAAGCACAGCAGAACCGCGAGGAGTCAAAAGATGCTGAGCCCCCAGCTACTGGATAGAGCCAGCCAGACTCGCTTGTTCCTGGTCAACCCGTCACCGCCAGCACTTCATTTCGAGCGGCCACAGGTGGCCTCTCAGTCAGAATCGATCATCCTGTCTTACCAGGGGAGTGTGGCGGGGACCACCCTCATCGTGTGGCCCCAGGCTCTCCAGACAGAATGGGGGCGCCTCCCATCCCGGCCCGCTATCCTCCGTCGGGAGCGACTGCGAGAGGTTAGGTGGCGAAACCGTCGTTTGGAACTCCGGCGCGAGATCGAATGTAGTGTCGTGCTGGATAATGGCCTATACGTGGTCGAGTACGATCCACTGGGGGTAATCGCATACGCGGATTCGCTCCATGGTGCGAAGAGTGACTTCTCCGAGGAGTTCTTCGTGCTGTGGGACAGTTTTGGCCTTGCATCTGCTGAGGAGCTAGCACCTAGCGGCATCAGGTTGAAGCAACGTCTACTGGGCCTAGTGGCGCGAGAAACCGAGGCCGATGAGGCCTAGAAAGCCACACGAGCTTAGGTCGGCCCTGGAAGCCAAGGGATTCGAGCCGCAGGAAAGCGACCATACGTGGTACTTTCTTCACATTGGTGGTAGGAAGACCGACATCCGGACAAAGGTGCACCACCACCCCAGAGAGTACGACGACAGGCTGCTAGGCCTTGTGGCTAAGCAGATGCGGCTAACCACGAGAGAGCTCGGTGACTTCTTGGAGTGTCCCCTGACCCGCGACGGGTATATCGAGCGTATGCGCGACCGCGGGCACCTCTAGGCGCCAGGCCCGGCTGTGCTTTGGCGTTTGGCGAGGTGTACCTCGTCCCCTCGGCAAGACCCCCCCCTCGATCCCACCTGAGGTGGATGTGGACTGGGCGCGCCCGGCGCTCCTGGGCGAGTCTACTGTTACCCGCGATTATGTAGGTAGCCCGAACACCCTCGCCACATGGATCGTCATCTGGCCCCGGTTCACCTCGTTCGCGGTACGGTAAGTCCCAAACGAGTAGCCGACCGCGACACAGCGTATGCGCTTCGTTACAGCCCCGCTCAGAATCCCCGCCGCGCGTCGCGGTACGGCCCGATCTTCTCGATGGGGATGCGTCGAAAGCCCAGCCTGAGGGCGGGCGAGTCAGGCCGGAGCTGGAAGCTCCCATGGGCCGGGTCAACGAAGCGCGGGTCCTGATCGAGCAGGTTGGACTCGAGGCGCACCAGCGGCCGCGCCGCGTCCTCGATGTCCTCCCACTGGCCGCCGACGCGGATGTTGCGCGCGATCACGTTGCCTTTCGGGGCCGCCGGGTCGTCGTCCAGGATGTTGACCAGTTTCGGGTAACGCTCCCGCCAGGGCGACTGCTGGTAAGGCATGGCGAGCAGCCTCTCCTTCATGGTCGTCCCCACGTGATAGCTCGCCCAGCCCAGCGCCCGCGCGTCAACGTGAACCGCCGGCCGGCAGTCCACGAAGACGTTGTTCTCGATCGTGTTATCGCGGCCACCGCCGATGAACGCGGCCTGCGTGACGCGGTAGAAGATGTTGCTCGAAATCGTGGTTCCGCACAGCATATCGTCGAGGTACACGCCCACGCAGCCGTGCCCCTCGAAGCCGGTGATGTCACGGAACAGGTTGTCTCGGATCACGGTCCCCCGCCAGGTCCAGTCGCGCCCGCTGTAGATGGCCCCGGCATCGTTCGACTCGGTGCAGACATCGTGAATCTCATTGAACTCGATCAGGTGATCGTTTCCGCTGAATGCGATGGCCTGGTGCGGCGCGTCGTGGATGAGGTTGTGTGCGGCGCGGTTGCCGACACCGTTGAGCGCGATCGCCGGCTGGTACATCCGGTTCCAGCGGCTGTAGTGGTGGATGTGGTTGTTCTCCGCGCAATGCCCGGCCGCCGTGAGCGTCCGCCGATCCCCGCCCTCCAGGATGATGCCGCCGTCGCCGGTCTGGTAGATGTCGCAGCCATACACGGTGTCCCCGGCGCCGCCCTGGATGCTGACCGCGTAGCCGCCCACATTCCGAATCTTGCACCCGACGATCTGGTCGTGAGAGCCGTCCGTGATAGTAACGGCCGTGCCGCGCGCCGCCTCCAGGGTGAAACCGCGAAGGGTGACGTGCTCGGCCCCTTTCATGGCCACCAGTGTCGGCAGCACCGAGACCGTGGGCCGGCCCCGGGCGATCGGCCCCGGCGGCCAGAAGTAGAGAATCCCGGTGTCGCGATCGAGATACCACTCTCCCGGCGAGTCCAGCTCGGAAAGCAGGTTGAAGGCGTAGTACCACTGGCCCTTGCGGTACCCGTAGGTATGATAGGGCGGGGCGAGCGTGATCACACGGTGCTCGGTATCAATCGCCTCCACCTTCTCGCGTTCATCCGCCCAATCCCAGAACCAGTAGCCGTGGAGCCAGATGTCCTTCTCGCCCACCCACCGCTTCGGCCGGTCGCCCTCATAGGCGAACTTGCCGACCGTATCTCCGACCGTTCCGCGGACATCCAGGGGCTGGCCGCCAACGACGTCCACGATGTGGACGAACCCCTGGTTCGGCCACCGCGCCAGCGTCATGGGGCGGTCCTGGAAGAAGAACTCCAGTCCACCCCCCTTCACCGATCCGAAGTCGCTGATCCCGAGCGCGCGGAGGTCGGCCTGGAGGACCTCGCCCCGCGCGCGCTCATCAAGCCGCGCCAGCACGCCTGCATCCTTAACCGGGCGGAAGTTCGTCACCAGCTTGCCGCCGACCAACCGCACCTGTTGACCCGGGGCCGCGCGGTACGTGATCGGCGCCTCCGCGGTGCCGGAGTCCGCAGCCGTAAGCTCGAACACCTGCGTGCGTTCGTACCGACCGCCCCGAACCCACACCGTGACTCCTGCTTTCGGCATCCGGCCGCTGACCTTCATCCGGCGCAGGACATCCCGCGCCGTCTCCAGCGTGGCGAAAGGCCTGGCCTTGGTGCCAGGCCAAGTGTCGCGGCCGCCAGGCGCGACGTAGGTCTCGCGGGCGGGCCCTGACGCCGCCAGGAGCGGAACTGACGCCAGCAGCAGAAGCGAGATGAGGACGACAGGCCTAGAGGTCATAGTCATCCTTCCTCCTCCCGTGGGGTGGCCGAGCGCTCGGCGCGGGCAGGTCCGCAAGCTGCTGCGCTCCAGATGCCCCTCGGTTGGGTGGGGCAGGTCTGGAACCTGCCCTACTGGAGGCCGCCCGACTGGTTCTTCGTGTGTCGGGTTCAGCATCCTGCTGGTGTCCAGGGGGGCGATTTGGCCCAGGCCGCACCGCCTTGCCGGAGGAGCAAGCGGGCATCGCGCTGAAACAAGCCCCCGGTTGGGCGGGGCTCGGGGCGCTGAGGCCCGTGATAGCACAATGCAGGAGAGCGAGGGAGGAGGGCCGATAGGTGGCGCGACAGGACTTCGAGCTTAGCCCGGATCAGCTCTGCGCGATCTGCAACCCGGACAGCTTGGGCTTCGAGACGACGGCCGAGCTGCCCGCGCTGGAGGACAGCGTGGGTCAGGACCGCGCCATGGCGGCGATAGACCTCGGTCTCGACATCAAGACCGCGGGCTACAACATCTTCGCGGCGGGGCCGACCGGCACCGGCCGGATGTTCGCGGTGCGCTCGCGGGCGCGAGAGGCGGCCGCCAGGCAGCCGACCCCGGATGACTGGTGCTATGTCTACAACTTCGATGATGCCCGGGCGCCGGTCGCCCTTCACCTGCCCGCGGGATGGGCGCCCCAGTTCTCGCGAGACATCGAAGAGCTGATCCAGGTGTGCAAGCAGGAGATACCCCGCGCCTTCGAGAGTGAGGCCTACGAGGAGCGGAAGGAAGCGGCGGTCGGCGATGTGCACAGCGAGCGCAACCGCGTGCTCCGCCAGCTCGATGAGCGCGCGCGAGCCGAGGGACTGATGATCCAGCCGACGCCGATGGGGGTCATCAGCGTACCTCTGCACGAGGGTAAGCCCATGTCGCGCGAGCAGTTCGAGGCGCTGCCGGAGGAAGAGCGCGAGGCGATCAACAAGAAGATGGAGGCCCTGCGCGACCAGATCGGTGAGGGGCTGAGCCAGGCCCGGCAGCTCGAAAAGGAAGCGCGGCGGCGGATCGAGGAGCTCGACGCCGAGATCGCGATGGCAACCATCGGGCAACGCTTCGCAGAGGCGAAGGCCAAGTACCAGGATCACCCCGGCGCGGTCGAGCATCTCGAGCGTATGGCCAAGGACGTGGTCGAGCATCTGGAAGAGTTCCGATCGGCCGAGGCGGCGCAAGCGGAAGGGCAGCCGGTCGAGGGCATTCCGCCGCGCTACCGGGTGAACGTCCTCGTTTCCAACCAGGAGGGCTCCGGAGCGCCGGTGATCCAGGAGCAGAACCCCACCTACTACAACCTGGTGGGGCGACTCGAGTACCGTCCCGTGGCCGGCGGCGCGGTCACGGACTTCACCTTGATCAAGCCCGGCGCGTTCCATCGCGCCAATGGCGGCTATCTCATCCTCCGCGCGCTCGACGTCCTGCTCAACCCCTTCGCCTGGGAGGCGCTGAAGCGCACCCTGCGCAGCCATGAGGCGACCGTCGAGAACATCGGCGAGCAGTGGACTCCCATCCCCGCGGCCGGGCTCCTGCCTCAGCCGATCCCGCTGGACGCGAAGATCATCCTGGTCGGCTCGCCCTTGCTCTACTTCATGCTCTACCACTGGGATGAGGACTTTGGGAAGCTGTTCAAGGTGAAGGCCGACTTCGATGTTGATATGACAGCGGATGCGGCCGCCTACCGGGGCTACGCGACCTTCATGGCCGGCCACTGCCGCGCCAACGGCCTGCGCGAGTTGAGCAAGGAGGGAGTCGCGCGGATGATCGAGTGCGGGCTCCGCCTGGCGGGAGATCGCGAGAAGCTCACCACGCGCTTCGCCGCCGTCTCCGACCTGCTGACCGAGGCCGACTACTGGGCCCAGCGCGGCGGTGCGAACCTGATCACCGCCGAGCACGTGGACCACGCGCTCGAACAGAAGGAGTACCGCTCCCGCCGGGTGGCCGACCGGGTCTTCGAGTTCATCGCGCGGGGCGATCTGATCGTGGATGTCACCGGGTCGGTCGCCGGGCAGGTCAATGGGCTGGCGGTAATGGACCTGGGAGACTACGCCTTCGGGCGGCCCTCTCGCATCACCGCGCGCGTGACGCCGGGCCGCGCCGGCGTGGTGAACATCGAGCGCGAGGCGCGCCTGGGAGGGGACATCCAGCACAAAGCGGTGATGATCCTCACCGGCTACCTGGTCGGCGCCTATGCCTCGGAGGCCCCGCTCTCGCTCACCGCCAGCCTCTCCTTCGAGCAGTCCTACGATCTGATCGAGGGCGACTCCGCCTCCTGCGCCGAGCTTTACGCGATTCTCTCTATGCTCGCGGGCGCGCCGATCTCTCAGGGGATCGCGGTCACCGGTTCGGTGGACCAGAACGGCAACGTCCAGCCTATCGGTGGGGCAAACCAGAAGATCGAGGGATTCTACACCACCTGTCAGCTCAAGGGTCTGACCGGGGATCAAGGCGTGATGATCCCGCGCCAGAACGTCAAGAACCTGACGCTCAAGCCGGAGGTGGTGCAGGCGGTCAAGGAAGGGAAGTTCCACATCTGGGCGGTCTCGCAAGTAGACGAGGGCATCGAGATCCTCACTGGGGTCAGAGCCGGCTCGGCGAAGGATCCTGATAGCATCCACGGCCGGGTCGCGGCGCGGCTGCGCAAGTTCGCGGAAGCGCTGGCCGGCACGCGCGAGGAGAAGACCACTCACGTGATCGAGGTGCCCCCCGGGGCGGTGGTCCCCAGACCTCCCACCCCGCCGCCGCCACCTATCCCAACGCACGAGACCAGCGGAAGCTAGGGCCCGCTCCACCCCAGGTAGCAGGCCCGGCAGAAGGCCGGGTTGTGGCGGGTGCGGATCAGCTCACGGAAGGCCTGCATCGCGGCGCCGTTCCAGATAGCCCCGAAGGTCTCGCCCGCAGGCAGGATGCTGCCGAGCCGCAGGCCCTCCGGCCCGGAGGCATAGGGGCACGGGACCACATCGCCGCGCGCAGTGACGCAGGTCCTTCCCCAGGGCCAGCGGCAGGGCCGGCCGTCAGACGGGCTGAGAGGCGGGGGCGGGGCCTCGGGGCAGCGGAACTCCAGACCGGCGGCCTGGGCGCGGCGCCGCGCCTCGGGGAGCACCCGCTGCAACTCCTCGGCCAGCGCGCGGCGCTCGCCGAGCGTCTCCTCCAGCGAGGCCGAGCCGAAGTTGGTCAGCTTGGCGGTGCAGAGCAGGCCGTCAACTCCCCAGTCAATGCAGCGCCCGACGAGCGCGGGGATCTCGGGCGTGGACTCTCGTTGGATCACGTGCCAGACCCTGATCGCGGGATGCCTGCGGCGGCCGCGCTCGCGGGTGAGAGCAGTGATCCCCTCTGCCATCGCGTCAAGATCCGACCCCGGTCGCAGCCGCGCGTGCGTGGCCGGCTCAGCGGCGTCAACGGAGATGTTGAGGTGGTTGAGGCCGCAGGTGAGCAGCTCGCGCCGTCTCTCGGGATCGAGCAGGCTGCCGTTGGTGGTGGTGAGCACGCGGACTCGCCGGCGCCGCGCTGCTCTCACCATGTCGAAGAACTCCGGGTTGAGAAGCGGCTCACCCAGGCCCACCAGCTTGATGCGGTAGACCGTTGGCAGTTGGTCCAGAATATGGGTGAAGCTGCCCAGCGAGAGATGGACGCGCGGCCCCGGGGCTACGATCCTCGCCCCGCTCGGGCAATGAGGACAGCGGAAGTTACAGTAGGTGGTGGGCTCGAGGTCGGCCCGCGCGGGGAGCGCGAAGCTGTTTACCGGCAGCTCGCGGTGGGCGCGCCGCAGCCGCAGGGAGTTGATCAGGGCGATGGACGGCCGCATGACTACCGCATTTCACCAAAAGACGTAATGGCGAAATGTGGACAGACCATACCGCAGACGGGCGCGGGGCTCGGGTCGCCATCACTTCTCTGTGCGACCATCATCAGGGCCTCAGAACAGGAACGAGAAGGTCACAGGGCGCACGCGCCAGCGGCCCTCTTCCTGCACCAGCCACAGGTTGCCGCGGACGTGCTTCGGCAGTAAGCTCACCAGGCGGAGGGAGGCGTCGAAGTCCACCCGGATCCCGTCTAGCGTGGTCGGGCTGCCAGCCACGTCCACGTGGGTCATCTTCACCCAGCGCGGTTCGCGTCGGGGGACCTCCCACCAGCGGAAGGTCAGCTCGTGCATCGTTTCCCACTTCCCCCGCAGCCAGGCGCGCAGGAATTCGAGCGCGGCCTGGCGCACCGCGGGCTCCTGGCGTCGGTCGGCCTCGGTGCGGCTGCGATCCGGCAGGTTGGCCTCCCGGGGCAGTTCGTTGAACCAGTAGATCTGCCGCACGCGCCATGCTCTCGACGCGCCTTCCTCCACCAGACGCAGCACGATGAGCCCGCGCCCGGGGAGGTCGGGATCGGTCGCCCGCGCCGCGAAGTCAACCGCCGCGACCCGGTCGTCAGCCCTGGGCCTGGTGAGCTGGGGCATGCGGTCGAAGGGGCAGGGGCCAAAGAGGTTAGCATGGCTCTGAGGCAGCATGTGCCTGATCGCTTCGCGGTCATTGCGGCTGAAGGCGAAGAGGAAATCCTGTGCCACCTTGGCCGCCTCCGGCGGCAGTGGGGCCGCGTCGCCCGCGGTGGGCCAGCCTGCTGCCAACAGCGCAGCCCCGATCAGACCAGCTGCAATGGGCATCCCCTTCACGGCCACCATGTTACCCCGTTTGCCCCGGGAAGCCAACAGGCCCCCGGCGAGGGCGGATTGTGGCGGGAGGAAGAGGAAGGAGTCCCTGGAGTGGGGTATAAGTCCTTAGAGGGCCTTCGTGTTGGCTGCGAAGCCCTCGGTGCAGATCGGACGGTGGCCCGCTTAGGGCCGGGCGAACCCTATTCTGGTTCGCCCGTGCGGGCTCCCTGGGTGGCTTGGTTTCCCTCACTGGCAGGTGGGGCGGCGACATGACCCGCCGGCGGCGAGCTGGCGGCTGCGGCAGTCTGCCGGACGCGGACCGCCGTGTGTCAGCACAGACCGGGCCACTCCGGTCTGCTTTCGCGTGAGCGCGACCAACAGCACTACATTAAGGAGTCGGTCATGTCAGTAGCGACGCGGCCCGCTTCCCGGGTCCGGCCGAGGACCGCGGGAGAAGTGCGTGTGCGCAGGATTCAGTGGTGGCATTACTTGCTCGCCGGAACGGGTCTGGCGGCTGTGGCGGGAACCGCCTACGGCGTCTACGCGGCCTGGTTTTCGGTCACCCACGTGCGGGTGAGCTATGCGCGGGTGAGCGGCCTGGTGGTGGCTCTCTCCGCGAAGGATGACACGCGCCTGCAGCGGCTGCTGGTGCGCACCGGTGATAAGGTGCGCAAGGGCCAGCCGGTGGCGTTGTTGGACAACGCGGACGTGGGGGCCCAGGTAAACCAGGCCAGGGCCAAGCTCCAGGCCGGGCAGAGCGCCCTCACGCGCGCGGAGGCGGACCTGGAGCTGACCATCCGGCAGACCGCGGCCAGCATCGAGGAGGCAGAGGCACAGCTCGAGGCCTCCCGGGCCCGGCTCTCGCAGGCTGACGCAGAGATGCAGATGAGCTCGCGCACCCAAGTGGATGAGGTGAAGCGGGCGCAGGCCGACCTGGCCGGAGCGAAGGCCAAGCTCAAGCAGGTGGAGGCCGGGCCGCGCCCCCAGGAGATCGAGCAGGGCAAGGCGGACCTGGCGTCGGCCCAGTCCCAGTTGGCCAACGCCACGGCCGTGATGCAGCGAATGGGGAAGCTGGAGAAGGAAGGCGCAGTCTCCGCGCAGGCGCTGGACGCGGCCCGCACCGACATGGAAGTGGCCCAGGCCGGGGTGGCCTTGCGCCGCCAGAAGCTGAGCCTGCTGGAGGCCGGGAGCCGGCCGGAGGACATCGAGGCCGCGCGCCAGGCGGTGGTCTCCGCGGAGGCAGCGCTGGCGCTGGCGAAGGCCAAAACCTACGATCGCGAGATGAAGGTCCAGCAGGTGGCGACCCGCGCGGCCGAGACCCGTCAGGCCGGGGCCGCCCTCAAAGGAGCGCGCTCGCAAGACCAGACAGTGGCAGTCAAAGAGCAGGACGTGCTGTCCCAGCGCGCCGCGGTGGCCGAGGCCGAGGCGGCGCTCCAATCGGCCAAGGCCCGCCTCTCGGACACCGAGCTGCGCAGCAACGAGAACGGCGTGGTGGTGGTCGGTCGGGGCACCGCGATCCACGAGGGCGAGGTGGTCACCAAGGGCCTGCCCATCATCACCATCGTCTCCACCGCATGGCCCTTCTGGATCACCGCCTCGGTCTCGGAGCTCTACGTCTCTCGCGTGAAGGAGGGGCAGCCGGCCCTGATCCGGGTGGATGCCTTCCGCGGCCGGGTCTTCCACGGCAAGGTCGCTCAAGTCGGGGGCGCCACCGAGTTCTCGGCCGATGAGACCCCCTGGTCAATGAAGCAGGTGCCTATCAGGGTCAGCTTCGACCCGCAGGATCTGCCAGACAACCTCAAGCCCGGGATGAGCTGCCGGGTGTGGATTGACGTGCGCCGCTGAGGTCGTGAGACCGCGTCGACGGCAGACCGCGTCCGCCACTGGCGGACGCGGTCTTATCTTCTCCCCAACTGAGGGCCTTCAGACTTCGCCGTCCAGGATCCTGCGGCTGCGCTCATCGAGGGCGTTCATGTCCTCGACTTCATAGCGGTTCCCGTCGGCGTCCTGGAGCAGCAGCCGGCCGCCACTCAGGACCCGCACGTCCTCCCGGTCCCGCACATCGAAGATGCGATAGCCCCGGTCGGTCTCCACCTCCCAACGGGCGGCTCCGTGCGCGTCCTCGATTTCGTAGATGCACGTGATCTTCGGCACGAAGTAGGCCCGGCTGAGTTCCTCCGTCAGCGCCTCGCGGCTCTCGCAGTCCAGCCCGCTCGGGTCCCGCAGCAGCACCGCTTCCCGGTCCTTCTCGTCCAGAAAGCTCATGTAGCTGGCCACCCCGGAGATCGGGAAGACGGGCGCCGGTCTCAGGTCCACGTGTTCTGTCTTGCCGTCCACCAGCACGTGGAGCCGCCGGAACTCGTCGCGCCAGATCCGTACGCGGCACGCGTCCAGGACCTCCAGCCGTTGGAGTTCCGCCTCCCAGCTAGCCCCGGCCGACGCGTCCGCCGGCTGATTTTTCTCCTGAGGGTCTTCCACGGAAACCGCCTCGCGTCTACCGACCGCGGACTGCTACCAGGCCCGCACCTTCGAGAGTTCAGACTGGAGCTTGCAGAGCCGGCTGTAGAGGCCGCCGGTGTCCAGCAGCTCGTCGTGGCTTCCCATCTCCTGGATGCGGCCGTGCTCCATGACGATGATCTTGGTCGCCTTGCGCAGCGTGGACAGCCGGTGCGCGATAGCGAACGTCGTCCGGTTGGCCACCAGCCGCTCCAAGGCCTGCTGGATCAGCATCTCGGTCTCGGTGTCCACCGACGAGGTCGCCTCGTCCAGGATCAGGATGCGCGGGTTCTTCAGGATGGCGCGGGCGATCGAGACTCGCTGCCGTTCGCCGCCTGACATCAGCTGCCCGCGCTCGCCCGTCATGGTGTCATAGCCGTGCGGCAGGTTGACGATGAAGTCGTGCGCGTTTGCGGCCTTCGCCGCCGCCACGATCTCCTCTGGCCTGGCGTCGGGCTCCCCGTAGGAGATGTTCTCGGCCACCGTGCCGTGGAAAAGGAACGGCTCCTGGAGTACCACCCCGATCTGCTGGCGGAGGGCCCGCAGGGAGAGATCGCGCACGTCATGTCCGTCAATCAGGACCTCCCCTGCCTCCACATCGTAGAAGCGGCTGAGGAGCTGGACCAGAGTGCTCTTGCCCGCGCCGCTCGGACCCACCAGGCCCACCACCTCGCCCGGCTCCACCACAAAGTTGATGTCCGCCAGCACCGGCTTGCCGGGCTCGTAGCTGAAGTTGACGTCGCGGAATTCGACCCGGCCCTCGATCCGCGGTACCACGATGGACCCCGGCGCCTCCGCGACCTCAGGCGAAGTGTCTAGCACCTCGAACACCCGCTCGGCCGCGGTGAGCGCGTGCTGCAGCCGATGGTTCATATCACCCAGCATCTGCACCGGCCCATAGAACTGCCACATGAGCTGGGTGAACATCACCAGGGTGCCGACCGTGGTGAAGCGCTCGAGCACCTGCGAGCCCCCGAAGCCGTACACCACCAGGGAGCCGATGGAGGTGATCAGGCCGATCGCTGGGAAGAACGTGGTATAGAGCTTGGCGGCGTTCAGCTCCTGGGTGAAGAGAGCGCCGCTCTTGTCCCGGAACCGGGCTGACTCCCGGTCCTCCTGCGCGAACGACTTGACCACTCTGATGCCCGGGATCGAGTCCGCCAGGACCGCGCTGAGGCTGGCCCACCGGCGCCAGACCTTCTGGTAGACGCGGTGGATCAGCCGCCCGAACCAGTAGGTCCCGAGCGCGATGAACGGAGTGGGCAGGAGCGTCAAGGCGGCCAGGGTCGGGTTGGCCGCGAAGAGCATCACGCAGATCACCGGGATGGTCAGCAGGTTGATGATGATCTGCTGCAGGCCGTCGGCGATGAAGTACTGCAGCCGCATGATATCGTTGGTCACCCGGGACATGATCTGTCCGGTCTGCTTGCGGCTGAAGAAGCCGAGCGAGAGCATTTGCAGGTGGTCGTAGAGCTGAGTCCGCATGTCCAGCACGACGCGCCCGCCCAGCCATTCCATCATATAGCCGCGGCCCGCGCCGATCAGGGTCCGCACGACGAAGATGCCCAGCAGGCACCAGACCACGACCGGGAGGCCTGTGCGATCCCTGGGGCCCAGCACGTGGTCGAAGAGGTAGCGGGTGACGTAGGCCGGCAGCAGGTTCAGCACGGCCAGGGCGATGCTGGAGCCGAACCCGATGATGGCGTACGTTCTGTAGGGGGCCAGGTAGCTGATCAGCCTGGCCAGCAACTGGGCCCGCTTCATGCAGAAAGGGCAGACCTCAGACCAGCGGGGTAACGCCCTGCCGCAACTTGGGCAGCGCGAGCTGCGTGACGGGCCGTGACCGTGGCGGCGCCCCTCCTCCTGCCCCTCCTCTTCCGTCGAGAAGCGCCGCAGCACGTGGTAGGCGCGGGATATCTGCGGCACCACCGAGCGGCTGAAGCGGGCCACTTCCACCGACTCCGAGTCTTTGACCGCCTCCAGCGAGCCGCTGCCGATGAAATCGCGCAGGCGGAAGCGGCGCACCTCGGAGAGAGGCACCTCCACCTCCACCCACGCCGAGCCATTGTCCGAGGCCAGCCGGGCCAGCCGCTGGTCGGTCACCAGCAGCCAGCGGTCACCATACTCCCCGCCGGGCGTGATGTCGGTGCGAAGGCTGATGAGGCGACGCTCGTCCTCCCCCATCAGCCGGCTCACCTCGGCCTCCACCGACTCGGGCAGCTCTTGCTGCAGCTCAGCGTCCAGCAGCTTATCTATCTCTTGGAATTCCGCCTCTGTCATGACACCCCAACCGCGCCGCCCGCCGGCGTCCGGCGCTGGGCCGGGCCGGCGGATCCTTACCTAGTATCCTATTTCCATGAGCGGGCCGTTTGTTCCCCCCTCCGTCCCGATCTACGATCCCCCCCGTTGTCTTGCCAATTGCACCCAGAAAGTGGTACACCTCTTACCGTGAATGTGGTATCCTGACCCTTGAAGTGGGTTCGCGCGCGGCGAGACCGCCGCTAGCAGGTGCTCCGCGGGAACGCTGGAGCCGCTGCCGAAGTCCCTCTCGAAAGGGGGTGGCAAGGGTGAGTTGTGGAAGCTGTGGCAAGAAGGCGAAAGCCAAGAAGGCCAAGAAGAAGAAGTAAGCAGTACGGCTGCGGGCTCTGCCCGCAGCCACGGAGTGTAGTACCCGCCTAAGGCGGGAGCTAGGCAGAGGCCGACCTCCTGACAGGTGGTCGGCCTCTGCTTTCCGGGCCCGCCGGCCCCTTCCCATCGGTCAGCTGGGCGGCTGGTGCATGCCGAACACGGTGGAGAGAATGGCGAGGCCGGCATCGGTCAGGTACTCCCCGAGAACCAGGCCCAGGAAGGCGGGCCGAAGCGCCCGGTAGAGCCGCAGACCGCCGTAGCGGCGGACCAACGTCGTCACCATCCAGGCGATGAGTACGCTAGTCCAGAGGGTGCGGTTGGCCTCGTAGGAGCTGGCGATCAGATAGCCGACCGGACTCAGAGGCCACCAGACGAAGGTGGTGTTGAGCCATACCAGCAGCAGCGTGAACGCGCCGCCCAACACGAGCGCCGCCCGCAGCCACATATCGGGCGACTCGGGCGTGCGCAGGCTGGTGTCAAGTTCCCCGAAGGCCCACTGCGGGTAGCTGTAGAACGGCCACCGGCTCAGGCTGCTGGCCCCATGCTGGTAGAGGACGTACAGCAAGGCCGGAATGCCGACGGCCAGCATGAGCACCATCGCCAGGCCCGCCGCCCATGGCCAGGCTCTGCCCTGGAGCCGGCCCAGATGCACCAGCTTGAAGCTGTCCATCATCTGGGGCATCGCCAGGTTCATCGGGTCGTACATGTAGATGACCGAGAGATAGGAGTACATGGTGAGCGAAGGGACGCCGATCGGCACCGCCCCCACCGCGCGCATCATGATCATGCGCGGGAAGAAGCCGGTGTCCACGTAGATCACCCCGCCGGCCGCCACCAGCCGCGAGGCCCCGATCAGCACCGCGTAGAACACCCCGAGCAGCCCGGCGAAAGACCACCACGACATCCCGGCCTTCACCGCCCACCAGAGCATGAACGCGTTGCATAGGATGAAGCCGGTCAGCGCCCACCGGCCGGCCAGTGGCCCGTAGGGGTCCGGCTCCGCATCCCCCCTCCCGAGCAGGCCGCGCAAGGCCGCCCTGATCGCCCGGCGCGACTGATAGATCATCACCGCACTCAGCGCGATGAACCCGCCCGCCTCCTCAAAGCCGATGAAGACTCGCGGGTTGATGGCGACCGCCGCGGTGCCGCCCTCCTCGGCCACCCCGAACGCGCCCCACCCCAGCAATTGCACCAGGAAGAAGACGTAGAAGAACCAGAGGCTGAGCGACACTTCGCCCGGAAGCAGGCAGCTGATCCCGATGATCGGAAACAGGATGGACAGAGACATGAACGACAGCGCGTTCCAGGGCAGCCCCATGCCAGAGAAGTACCGGCCCACCGGCAGGTCGTAGAGCTGAACCGTCGGCACGCTGGGGACCAGCCGGTGCAGCCAGTTCAGCACGGCCAGCGAGGCCGGGATGGCGAATCCGATCCAGAAGATCCGGTTATTGAGCAGGCTGGTGCGAAGCGTGGGGCGCGGGTCATCGCCGGTGATGGAGAGGGGCACATCCACCAGGGGAAATGCCAGCCGCTGCCGCTCGATCCAGTCCTTGCTGAAGAGCGCGCCCAGGCAGAACATGGCGCCCAGCAGCCCCAGCGTGAACGACGACCAGGCGAGCATGGGCGTGAGCCAGGCACCCCAGGGCAAGGCGAAACCCTCTGGCCGTCCCTCCCAGAACCAATCGTTCGCTTGCAGATCGCTGAGCCGAAGCCAGAGCGGGACATTGGGCCAGATCGAGTGCTGCCAGCCGTTCTCCGGGCTTGCCATGTAGAAGGGATAGGTCGTGGCCGAGACGATGTAGGGAATGCCGCCCTGCATGGCCAGACCCACCGACACGATCAACATGCCGTACACCACCAGCAGCTCGCCTCGGGTGAAGGCGCGCCCCGGCCAGAGCCGCATGAGCGCGCCATTGAGCAAGACCAGGACGAAGAGCACCACCACCGGGCTGGTCAGAAGGGAGCCCGATCCCACCGACCAGGTGCGCGTGATGAAGGCCATGTATGGATTGATGAGGGCGAGGAGGCTGACACTGAGGGCCCCGAGCAGAACCGCGCGCGGGGTGATCGGATTGGTGACCGAGTCCTGCGGTGCCAGGCGTTGGCGCGACACACGTTCCATCGGGTCTTCCAGAGAAATGCTCGCCCTGGCTTCGGCGTGCCCTCCATCGCGTCCTCTCGCGCAGGAGTTGGGAGCGGCCCGGCGAAGTCACGCCCTCTGCGTCGGCCGCGGACCGCACGGGAGGCGACTATGAGGAGAGATGGCCGGAAGCTGCGGGCAGGAGTCATCGGCATCGGCATCGGCCGCCATCACATGGAGGGTTATGCAACTCACCCGCGTTGCGAACTGGTGGCGGTATGTGATCTCAACCGGGATCGCGCCAAGGCTCTGGCCGAGAGGTACGGCGCGCGGTACGTCTTCCGCGATTACCGCCAGCTCGTCACCATGGACGAGCTGGACATCGTCTCCGTCGCCGTCCCCAACTACCTCCATGCCCGGATGACCATCGCGGCCCTCCGGGCCGGCAAGGACGTCCTCTGCGAGAAACCAATGGCCACGCGCCTGTCGGACGCGGGGGCGATGGTCCGCGAGGCCAAGCGGGCGAAGAAGCGGCTGATGATAGACATGAGCTACCGCTTCGATCCCATCCAGCAGGAGATGCGGCGTCGCATCCAGCGCGGCGATCTGGGCGACATCTACTACTCCAAAGCCCACTACACGCGGCGCAAGGGCATCCCGTTGGGAGCGAGCGCCTGGTTCATCAGCAAACGGCAGGCGGGCGGAGGGCCCAGTGTGGACCTGGCCGTGCACGCCTTCGATCTGGTCTGGTGGCTGATGGGCTCGCCGCGGCCCACCTGGGTGCTGGGCTCCACCTATGCCGAGCTGCTCCCGGCGCGCGCCGCGCGGCTCGGGCTGATGGGCGATGTGGACGACCTGGCCGCGGGCCTGGTGAAGTTCGACACCGGCCAGACCATCTTCTTCGAGGCCAGTTGGGATGGCCACGTCCCCGGCCACGAGGGCTACGAGCTATACGGAACCAGGGGCGGCGCGACCTGCCGCGACTGGGAGACCGCGCTGAAGATGACTCTGCACTCCGACGATCAGCGTGGCAAGCCCGTGGACAAGCCGATCAAGGCCCCGCGCCGGACTGCGAGCGCGTTCTGGCATTTCGTTGATGCTTGCCTCGACCGGCGCGTGAAGATGCTTGCCTCCGGAGAGGAGTGCCTCCACGTCGCCCGCGTGCTGGACGCGATGAACCGCTCTCAGAAGACAGGCCGTGCCATACGATTGTGAGCAAACCACGAACCCGGGAGGAGACCATGAGACGAACCAGGGGAAAGCTGCAGTGCGGAGTGATCGGCACTGGCATGGGCCGCTACCACATGGAGGGTTTCGCAACCCACCCCAACAGCGAGCTGGTGGCGATCTGTGACCTGAACCTGGCCGAGGCGAAGGAGTACGCCGCGAAGTACGGGGCGAAGCATGTGTTCCGCGACTACCGGCGGCTGTTGGCCATGGATGACCTGGACGCGGTGGCGATCGCCGCCCCCAACTTTCTCCACGCACGCATGGCCATCGCGGCCTTGAAGGCCGGCAAGCACGTGCTCTGCGAGAAGCCGATGGCCACCAAGCTGGCGGACGCGGAGGCCATGGTGCGGGCGGCGGCCAGGGTGAAGAAGCGCCTGATGATCCACATGAGCATGCGCTTCGGGCCCATTCATCAGGCCGTGCACAGGGTGATCGAGCAGGGCGACCTGGGCAAGATCTACTATGCCAAGTCGCAGTGGATTCGCCGCAAGGGCATGCCTCTCGTGGACTTCCCTCGCACCGGCAGCATGGGGCGGGGCGAGTGGTTCGTGAAGAAGCGCATGTCCGGCGGCGGGGCGACGGTGGACATCGGTGTGCATATGTTCGATCTGGTCTGGTGGCTGATCGGCGGCCCGAAGCCGGTCTCGGTGCTCGCCTCCCAGTACTCCGAGCTGCTGCCCGGCCGCGTTGCCAAGGTCGGCGTCAAGGGAGATGTGGACGATCTCGCCACCGCGCTGGTGAAGTTCGACACCGGGCAGACCGTCTTCTTCGAGGTGAGCTGGGATGCGTTCCAGGCGCCTTTCCTCGGCTATCAGATCTTCGGCACCAAGGCCGGCGCGAGGTGGGGCGACTGGCGCCACGAGTTCACGCTCTACTATGATGACAAGAAGGGCAAGGCCGCGGAGAAGGCGGTGAAGCCGGCGGCATCGGTGCGCAGCAGCTACTGGCAGTTCGTTGACGCCTGCCTGGACCGGCGCGCCAAGATGATCGCCTCGGGCGAGGAGTGCATCAACGTGATGCGCGTCCTCGACGCCCTCGGGCGCTCCCAGAAGACCGGCAAGGCCATCACCCTCTAACGAGTTTCGCCCAGAGAAGTAAGGGCGAAACTCGTCATGGCACCAGGAAATGTCTAGGGAAAGACGTTCGCGCAATGTCACCTCATTGCGCGAACGGCAGTAGGACACCGATCGTGCGGCGGGCCGCCGGGCGCGGCCCGCCGCGGGGCGTGTTCCATGATTCATCCTGCCATCTGGACCGGGATGTATTGGCCGCAGAGCACCTGCGACGCGCTCCGCAGCCTCCGCGCCTGCGGCTGGGAGTGGTTCGAGCTTTCCACCGAGCACCTGGCCCAGCTCGAGGAGGACAGCCACCAGCGCGCGCGGATAGAGGAAGTGCTGAGCACGTTAGCCGAGCTGGGCCTGAGGATGCCGCAAGCTCACGCGCACTTGCCGGCGGATATCGCGGACCCGGACGAGTCGCGGCGAGAGGCCGACATGCATCTGCTCCACCGGCAGATGGCCTGCTGCGCCGCGCTGCGGATCGGGCATGTGGTGGTTCATCCCGGCACCGGAGGAGGCTACACCACTCGCGACGAGTTCCAGGTCATTCGTGAGCTGAACGTCCGCAACTGCTCGCGCCTGGCCGATCAGGCCGGCGAGCTGGGGCTGAAGGTATGCCTCGAGAACAGCATGGACCACCACGGCAAGCGCAACTTCGGGGCCAGGCCGGAGGAGCTGCTTGAGCTGCTCGCCGAGCTCGATCATCCTGCGCTCGGCATCTGCCTCGACACCTCGCATGCCAACGTGCAGAAGCTGGATTGCGCCGCAGCCATCCGCAGCTTCAGCAGGCTGCTCTGCTGCACTCACATCTCCGACAACGACGGCTCGGGCGACCAGCACCTCACCCCGGGCGGCGGCAACATCAACTGGCCCAGCGTCACGGCCGCCCTTCGGCAGATCGGCTACGATGGCATGTTCAACCTGGAAATCCCCGGCGAGATGAGCCCTGAGCCCGACATCCTGGCCCTGAAGACGCGGCACGCCCGCGGCGTGGCCGAGCGGCTGGTCCAGCGGATCTGAGCCGCCGTCGCAGACGATCGCGCCGCGCAGCTAGGGAATCCCGGAGGCTTGTTTCGCTGCCTCCCACCGCTCCTGGGTGAGCCGAGCGGCATGCCCATCAACGAAGGCCGCGCCGCGCGTCCCGTCGTCGGCCAGGCTCGTCTCATAGAAGACTACTACCGCGGACGCGTCCGCGATCCCGCTTGCCGGCTTGCCAGAAAGCGCGGCGTTCGGCACGTAGGGCTGGCCGGTATCGGGGTCGTAGAAGACGCTCTCATCCTTGACGTATTCGTTCAGGACCGCCTTCGCCTCGTCCGCGCTGTTCATCGGAGGCAGAGCGTCCCAGTCCGCCATGTACATATTGACCGCCAGCGCCAGATTCTTGAGGTTGGAGAGCGAGTCCGTCTGCGCCGATTCCGCGTAGCTCTCCGCGTAGGCCGTGAGCTCCTCCTGGAGGTTGAAGGGCCGGATGTCGCTCAGCACGCCGATCATACGCACGTTGATCAGCGATAGCCCGAGCTTCGTCTCCGCGGTCATCTGCTCGGGCTTGGGTGGCTGGCCTGAGCTCCGGATCACGCTCATGAAATCCATCGGCTTGCGCGATACGGTGTAAGCGACGAGGTAGGCCTCGCTCCCGATGGCGACGGTGTCACCCGTGGTGTAGTAGGTCCCGCCTCCGCCGCCGAACATGGCGCCGTAGACCGCCGCGAGGTCGCCGCCACCGCCGCCTCCCAGGGTCATCCGCCGCCACTTGCTGTCCAGGCTCTTGATCGGGACGCTCAGCGGAAGCTTCTTGCCGGACATCACGGTCTTGAAACTGGCTGCCTGACTCGACGCCCCGTAGCAGGACATCGCCACTGCCAACAGCACTGCCGCCAACGCAACACGCCGCATGCTCCCTCTCCTTTCGGCGGGTATTATACTCCATGCGGCCGCGATCTTGTGGCTGGGGAGGCTCAGCGCCCGCCCAGTTGCAGGAAGCTTCGCAGGCGCCGCGGGTCCACCTCGCCCGCCCCTGCCGCGGCCGTTAGCGCGCATCCCTCGTCCCCGCGGTGCGAGCAGTTCGGGAAGCGGCAGCGGCCGAGGTAGGGCGCGAGATCCGGGAAGGCCGCCGCCACGTCCGCCGGCGCCACCTCCCAGAATCCGAGCTGGCGCAGGCCGGGCGTGTCCGCCACCCAGCCGCCGAACGGGAGCTGAAGACAGGTGATCGAGCTGGTGGTATGGCGGCCCTTATGCGTCACCTCCCCTATCGCGCCCGTGCGCAGCGCCAGGCCCGGCGCGATCGCGTTCAGCAGTGACGACTTGCCCACGCCTGACGGGCCGCAGATCACCGACCGGCGGTCCTTGAGCAGCTCCGCCAACTCGGCCGTACCAATCCCGCGCAGGGCGGAGGTGTAGAGCAGGTCGTCCGAGACGCCGGCGTAGCAGCTCACCTGCTGGCTCAGCCCGTCGGGCGGCACAAGATCGCACTTGTTGATGCAGACCACGCGGCGCAGGCCGGCGGCGGTCGCCACCACCAGAAAACGATCCAGCAGATAGAGGTCCGGCCGCGGCTCGGCCGCCGCGAACACGATGACCGCCTGGTCCACGTTCGCCGCCAGGGTCTGCTGGAGCGGTTCACTGCCGGCCGCGCTGCGCGCGAACTCGGCCGTGCGCGGCAGCACCTGCTCGATGACTCCGCGATCCCGCTCCAGCAGGCTGACATGGACGCGGTCGCCGGCCGCGACCGGCGCGACGGTCCTGCGCTTGTCCTTCTTCAGCTTGCCCCGCAAGATGCAGCGAACGATCCGGTCGTCAAGCAGCACGTCGAAGACGGCCCCGTGGTTCTCGACCACCGTTCCCAACAGTGAGCTCGTCTGATTCCTCAACTGGTTCTCCTCTGCGAATGCAATGTGGAAAGGCCGTTTCGCACCTCGGAATGCCGCGGCGTCCTGGCCAAAGACAACGCCACAGGCCTCTCGGCCTGTGGCGCAGTGGTCGCGCGAAGCTGGAACGGACTCAGCCGGCGGTACACCCCTCAGGCATAGGAGGCAGGTGGTGAGCTATTCGGATCGGGATGCACGCGGTTGCAGTCATTTTGTCGCCACCTCCTTTCCTAGCCTGACCTTCAGAGCCGCCCGCAGTATAGGCCCGCAGGCGAGTGCAGTCAAGGGCTTCTCCGGCTCACGGTTACCCACTTTCCCTGACCTCCTGGAGGGGGATGGGTAGGTCGGGGAAGGCATCGAAGAGCGATTGAAGCAGGAGGGCGTTGAGCCACTCGAAGGCCAGCGTGAGCCAGGAGAGCT
>Ga0315280_10000450_pt1 | contig 76683 bp, 77 predicted proteins | sample YL17G06_40_MG_FD_203697 | JGI IMG/M metagenome (GOLD analysis project Ga0315280, IMG submission 203697) | Sediment microbial communities from Yellowstone Lake, YNP, Wyoming, USA - YL17G06_40 | ecosystem: Environmental > Aquatic > Freshwater > Lake > Sediment | place: USA: Wyoming | collected... | reverse complement strand
ATCCTTCTTCTGCTCAACAGCAGCTACCTCTATCCTCTCAGAACTCTTCCTCTTCCTAAGAAACTCGACAGCTATCTGCTGAGCACCATCCTTGGATATGCTATTATTCAATCCTTATTCCTCTAATCGGTGCGTACAATAATCCTAATCAGACAAAATTTAAGGGTTATGAACCCAAAATCGTGACTGAAGCTATGATTGCGCAAGACACCTCAAAACGCATATGTGCTACCGCGACAAACTCACATCAGCGAAAACACAGCTTCTGACACTGGAACAGAAGACCCATGACCGAAAAAAAGAGAATAATATTCCACTTAGACATGGACCATTTCTATACTGCTATTGAGCAAAGAGAGCATCCGGAACTCAAAGACAGACCCGTAATCGTCGGAGCCGACCCGAAAGAGGGAAAAGGCAGAGGAGTCGTGCACACCTGCAACTACGAAGCCAGAAAAGCCAGCGTACGATCCGCCATGCCCATATCAAAAGCTTGGAAACTCTGCCCAGAAGCAGCCTACCTGCCGCCCAGTTTTGACCTGTACATGAAGGTATCAAGCCAAATAATGGAGATTCTGCGCACGTACGGAGACAAGTTCGAGCAATGGGGCATCGATGAGGCCTTCCTTGATGTGACCTCAAGAGTGAAAGATTATGCAGAAGCCGAAGTACTTGCACGCCAAATCAAAAAGGACATACTTGAAAAACAGAAACTCACATGCTCCATAGGCATCGGCCCAAACAAGCTTGTAGCAAAGATCGCCAGCGACTTTCAGAAGCCAGACGGCCTGACAGTCGTCAGAGAGCAGGAAACAGAAGAATTTCTTGCCCCCTTGTCAGTACGCAAGCTTCTATGGATTGGAAAAAAGACCGAGCAAAAGTTGAACACTATGGGAATCAAAACCATCGGCGATCTGGCACATCATAACCCTACAGTGCTGTTTGACGAGTTTGGAGCCGCAGGAACACAGTTCTATGTGATGGCTCATGGAATTGACAGGAGCGAAGTCGAAGAAAGAAGCGGTGTCAAATCAGTGAGCAGAGACCTAACCTTCGAAGAAGACACTTCAGATCCTCAACTTATACTGACCGCAATGGACAATCTTTCAGCAGATCTATTGGAGGATGTCCTGAAACGCAGTCTCTGTTTCAGAACCGTCACAATTAGAGCCCGCTACGAGGATTTCGAGACACATACTCACGGCAAATCACTGCCGCACATCACGAATCGTCTGCAAGACTTGAAAAAAGCAGCCCGAGAACTGATGCAGCCCTATCTTAAGTCCAACAGGAAGATACGACTGGTGGGTGTCCGAGTCTCAAACTTCACCTCCACGGAAAAACAGAAAACGCTTGCATAGATTGCGATCGACTAGAAGGGCAAAATGCTCTGAAGTTTCAACATGCTAACGAAAAATTCAAGACCAACGCCAGTGTATAACCATTTCCTCACGCCGATATCTCTAAAAAGCTTGCCACCGTACGTCTCTCTCCACAGTCTGTCAAACCTTTGAGTACTGCCTTCAGCTATTGCCTGCGCCGCCAATTCGCCATCATGAAGAGCATATAATATCCCTTCACCAATTATTGGGCTTACGTGACCTGCCGCGTCCCCTATCAATATCCAGTCTGATCCTGCCAATGGCTTTCGAAAAGTCTCGACGCTCTTGATGTTCGGAATCAACGCCCCCCATCTTGAGACTATCTCGGCATGGGGGTAATACGTTTTGATGAATACGTCCAACTCTCTTCTAAGGCCACGCGATCTGTTGGCTTCCGCCGCTCCTATCCCCAAGCTGGCAAAATCGTCGCGGGGAACCAGCCACATGTAACCTTTCCTATGAACCAGAAAACGCAACGTAATGTCTTCTTTCTCCAATCCCTTCGCGAGGTACCCGCAGCAAACGCCTTTATCTGCAATGCTCAGTTCACCGACCAGGCTACGTCTCACTAGGCTACTTACACCGTCGGCACCAATCAAGACCTTGGCAGTATAAACTTGCTGAATGGTCTTGATCTCCCAAGAGCCAGCTTTCTTCGTTAGCGCAACCACTCTTTCTCTGATCAAATGTGCACCTTTGCTTACAGCCTGACTTAGTAGGTACTGGTCAAGTTTCAGTCTTGAAAAACATCGAATTGCACTCTTGGTCGTGTAAAGATACACTCTTCTCCCAGAAGGCGGAACCATGCACAGTCTATTCCTTTTGATGTGCGGTATTGGAAGCCCCTTAAGAAACGCGAAAGCTTCTTCAACTGAGGGCGACACAAGTCCGCCGCAAGGCTTCTCTCGCGGATGCGAGTGATCGAAGATCACGGGACAAAAACCACGCCCAGCTAGGCAATAAGCGGCGCGAGAACCCGCCGGTCCTCCGCCTACGATCGCAATTTCGCAGGTCTTTGCTGAATGCGCTTGGTGCAGCCACCCTATTTTCTGACGCGGCGAATCTCAAACACGACAGGATTGTCTGCATCTGGACATGCGTTACAGATCACGTCTAGATTTTCAGCCCACGGAAATACCGCGGCATACCGCATGGCATAGACTTTTGGAAGCAAGACCATAAGGGCACTGTAACATACGTCGCCCTTGACGGTTCTGCCGTCGAAAGCTATTCTGTCCCCGACTCTATGCCCGAAAGCGCATTTGCCTTTCTGACTCTTGACAGTAACTTCAATCGCGGACATAACAACAACCATCATTTCTTACTAATGTTTGGGTATTTTTCTCTTATCTTTTCATCAGCTATCTTAGCGATCATCGCGCTCGAAATCAGCACATGTTTGACGCCTGTAAGTTCGGCCAAATCAGCAGGCTTCTGATCCTGAGTGACCAAAATGACATTGTTCTTTCCTGCATATTCTACAACATCTTTGTCTTTCGCGCTTTTCAGTCCGACCTCTTGAGCGGTAAAGACTTCCCAACCAAGAGTTTCAAAGTACTCCTTGAGACCTGCGTACATCTCATCAAGCAGAATCTTCAACACGGACCACCTCATATCACCCTTTTGGATTTCTGGACACTTAACTATTTGCAGGATGAGCACAAGAAGACTACAATCTCATCTGATATTTCCGGATTAATTCACAGACACCAGCTGTATGTAGCGCCGCAGTACTTGCACAACGTTAAGTGCCTAAAAGCACAACGCTTAACGGCCAATGTCGTTTTTTTGGAGGTGAAAAATTGAACTGGAAAAGAGCCCATACTCTCCTGACATGTCTACTCGTGAGCGTCCTATGCTCTGAAATGTGCGTCTTCTTCTGCAACGTGCTCAGATACTGGCTCAGATAAGGGAAGGTGACAAAGCTTGGACTGGGTCAAAGACTATCTCTTCATCGCTTTCCTCGCAATAGCCCTGCACCTATTACCGTGGACTCTGATCGGCCTGATAGCCTACTTCGGACGACTAGGCGCAGGAATGATCCTAGCAGGCCTCGCCTTTGAATGTCTGCTGTGGTACAATGTGCAAAAGCGCAGGGCAAGGAACTACCTCAGCCTGATATTGTCGAACCGCTCTGCATGGGACATAGACAAGTCCATAAAAGAATATCTGGAATACGTCAGACGTGGCAAGAAACGCGACGAATGACGTAATTCCTCCTTTCTCGTTCAACTTCCCCAGCATCGCGCTGGAAATCCCTGCGAGACTAGGCTATCCGCAGGATGCAAGTTCGGTTCCTCCTGCAGATATTCGATCTTCCCCAGCACTTCTGGCATTATCATCTAAAACCTTCAGTCTTATATACAAATGATACAATAATCTGATGGATTAAAAAATGCGTTATGCGAGTCAGGCGATAATGCCATTGAGGAAATGAAATTTGAAGGACGACAGTGCCACGTTTTCAACCATTGGCACATCAGGCAAAGCCAATCTGTTCCAAGAGATTGACGGCTCAAGATACGACGTTGACCTCCCGCTTACCTCAAAGGTGGATCTCAAAGAAGTGATTGCTGACCTGAGATTGCCAGACTACATAGACTTGGAGTACTACCCAATGCGAAGCGCCATCGTCACACTGTGGGCCTCCCAGAAAGCACACGAACTGCACAGCCTGTATCCTCACGCTTATGAGAAAGAAGTTAACAAGAAGCCTATCTCGGCGCTGCTGTTTGGCGGAGCAGCAATGAAAGTCCACTGCGCACATTCAAACGGAAAAGGAGCGTTATCACGCAAGATAAAAGACATGGACATAATAGTTCCCAAAAACCAGGGGTCGAATTTCGTCAAGCTTCTTCTGGGCATGGACAAGGCTTTTGGAACGCAGTTTAAATTCTTCAAAACCAAGGGCGACGCTCTTTTCAATGCCATGAGACAGGGACAACGGTACAGAGTAAGAACCATAAACGGCGTTACAGAAGAAGGATTGCCAACCGTAAGTGTACTAGACGTATTTTGCAACTCCATCGACCTTCGCCACAAGGTTGAAGTCAAAGATTCGTTTGAGCGATGCAGAGAGAACTTGTTCACGATCGGCTTGGAGTACATCGTGCTTTCCAAGTGTCAATTCATCATGGATCTTCCCAAGACAGACCTCCGCCTTCTTGAAGAGCAGAAGCAAGAGTTCCGAATCTTGCCATACGAGAATTACTCGGCGGAGAAAGTCGTTCTCGGCATGGAAGAAAAAGACACAAGAGACGTATGCGCCATTTTCCTTGACCATCCACTAGGAGAAGGAACAGAAGAAATTAGCAAAGAGAAACTGCGAAAAATCTTGGAAAAAGATAAGAAACTTGCGCTGACAACAGTTCTCAATCTGGCCAATTTGATGAACAGAACCGAACTGTTGGCAAAATGGATGACGGAAATCGAAGCCGCCACGGTATCAGACAGAATAGGCGAGCTGCTGAACCATATGCCCAAAATAGACAAGAAGTGGAACAAACCATGGTGGAATACTGCGGTTGAAACACCTTTAGTTGGGTAGCAGGATACCTTCTCAGCCAAGCAGCTGTCTGATACTATTGTATGCCTCTTTCCTCGAAAGCCCAACTCTCGAAATTGGAAGGTCAAATGACTGATTCTCTCCATATAGGCGAATACAAGTCTCACGTCGAGGGGTAACGTAGATTATTGCATTCTTGAATTCACTCCATTTCCTTTCTGTCAACGAGTTGCCTTTCTTCAGGCTGAACCCCTCTTTGGTCAGCAAAAACGTAACGTGATACTGAGACTTATACAAAGAATGCCCAGCAGCTATCGAAAAGAACAACAACACCAGTACCGCCACAGGCATGGCTGTGGGATTCAGCAAAGGCACATTAAAGAACAGTTGCAGGATGAACAGCAAGAAAATCCCAAAGGAAAAGATGATTGCAAAGCTCTTCACGTAATCTGGCACGTCGAGAGCCTCGAACCTGGCCTGAGTCAGCCTCAACTGCTTCTTAAGACCCTTTCCGAGCACATTGTTTGAAAACGCTTCTTCATCTGAAGCCAAGCTGTAAGTCACAACACCAATCTGGGGATTCTCAAGACTCTCAACCATCCGCTTCAACGAATTATTGATTGGTTCGTTTTGAACGAGAGCAACAAATATCCAGTCCTCATGGCCGAACTTCCTCTGAGCGATTGTTATCAGCTTCTTCAACATGGCCTCATTGAATTCCTGAGCCGTGCAAAATAGAAAACGTACCTTGTACTTAGGGGTCACAAGCGCCGAGAAGAGCCTTGAGAGAAGAAATCCTTTCTCTTCCAAGCCACCAGTAGCATACAAAGAGATTCTCAAATCCTCTAGCTCAAAATCCCTTTGAATCTCGCTGAAGTTGGCTAACCATCTCAGGCTTCCTTTCACGATTCGCTCTTCGATCAAATCAACTGCAAGACTCAACTCGTCCATGGTCACACCAAGCACAATAGAACAAAAAAATAAGGGGAGTTTTTCGCTATTCAGGTGGAATGCTTAGGAACAATGTACGCATGTCGATGCCGCGCGACTTGTTCTTGTATCGGTAGTAGACGTAGATTAGTACCCCGATCAGTATCAGGCCAAAGAACCCTATGCAGCTTGACCAGTCCATTGTAAGATCCCCGAAAGACCCCTTCAGACCGCTTCCTGGGATGATCCATCCCATGGACTCACTTAGGAAGATGTAAAGGCAGAAGCCTGCGCCTATAGTGGACAGTGTGCCAAGCGTCACAATTAGGCCCGACGAATGCTTCACGGCTGCTCTTTCATAGATCTCTTTTCTTCGCAACGGCAACAGCATAGCGGACAAGCAGAATAACGTCAGGAAGAATGCATCGTATATGTCTGTTCCAACGACTCCTGCGAATCCTAGATAACCGCCCCAGCCAGCAAAGTTCGACTCAGCGATACATGCAGGCATCGCGACAATTGCAGTGATGATTATGGCCCATACTGGAGCATGCCACTTCTCGCTGACATAGGCAAAGCTATCAGGCAGCATTCTGTCAAAAGACATAGCGAAGAAGGTTCTGGAAGCCACTAGCAAGAACGGAGGGATGTCGTTCGCAACCCACAGTACTGCACCTAGGGCGATTATCATTGAAAGCCAGTCTAGTCCCATACCTCTGGAGATGATTGAGGCAATTCCTGTGCTCCATGCTTTTTGGAAGTTGGGGATTTGAGCCGTTATGATGTTAGAGTCTACGCCACCGTAGCTGAGATAGCCGTACCCTTGGAATAGGGTCCATTGGTGCCCATCCACTGTTGTGCTGTAGGCGTTCATCGTTGCTATTGCAGAGACTGAAGACGCAAGCAAGTAGACTACTATCGTGATTAGTCCTGCAGCAACCAGCACCATCGGAAGCTTTTTGTTCGCTTCTTTTACCTCTCCAGCCAGAAACGTCGTTGCGTACCAGCCCATGTAAGCCCAAAAGGCTCCTGGAATTGCATATGAAAGCGCGTCAAAGAAGCTAGGTATATGATCTGCCATACCATTATCCAGTGCAAGCGTAACGAAAGTTTGTGGTCTTGCGCCCATCACAGTGTTCATGCCGTCGGATACAAGAGCAGGATTCATGGCACCAGCAATCCACATTGCGAAGAAGATTATTGTGATGACTGCTGGAATGTAGAACAGGATCTGCATCAGTCTTCCATAGAGTTTGGTTCCGAGCAGGGCCAGAAGCGCGAATATCCAAACGATGACAATGCCGCCTATGAAAAGCTGCGTTGCGTCGAAACTCACTGTCATGCCTGGTGATAGGGCAATGCCATAGAATATTCCTATTCCTTCGAAAACGGCCACGCCGATAAGCCCAAATGAAAACGCTTCTGCAAGAAACATTAGCCAGCCGCCGATGTATCCGATGAAAGGATGAATTACTCTTGAGATCGTTACGTATCCGCCGCCTGACCTAGGCATCGTGGATGTCACCCAACCAATTGTGTAGCCAGTGATCAGCACTACAAGCCCAGTGACAAGGAACGCCCAGAATATCGCTGGAAGACCAAGCGGCATCATTTCATTCGGAAGAGGCATAGGTCCGCTGAACTGAAATGCTCTCTTTTGCCAGCCTAGACCGATAACGTGCGTCAGGATGATAATGACGCCCAAACTGAAGCCGATTTCTCTCACAAGTCCAGTTGCTTCTCTAGCGAAAAGCCCAGGTTTACTTGAAGCCATCTTTCAGATAGCACCCAGTTTACCATGTTTAAAGGCTCATTGCATTTAAAACTTTTCATAGCAGAGCATGTCTTAAATAATCTGGAAACAATAAACCAAGTGAAATCAATGGAGAATTCACGTTGAGCTTTCTGTTTGGAAAAAAGAATGACGATACAACTAAGCTACTGTTTGCCACCGACATGCATGGCTCTGAAGGAACATGGAGAAAATTCTTGAACGCGTCAGTGATGATGAAGGTTGACTTTGCTATATGCGGCGGTGACCTGACAGGAAAAATGATTGTGCCTGTTGTTCAGGGAAGAGATGGGAAATACACGTACTATCTCATGGGAAAGACTAATACGACTGACTCTAGCGGGCTGGAGAAAGCGTTCAAGGACATCAGAGGAATAGGTTACTATCCTCATCAGACAAGTGAAAGCGAATACAAGGAAATGACTGAAGACCCAAAGAAAGTGGATGAAGTTTTTCAAGATGTCATGATCTCCACGTTGAAACGATGGTTCGACTTAATCCCTGAAAAAGTCCCAAAGGAAACAAAAGTCGTGGTTTGCCCAGGAAACGACGACAGGTTTTTGGTTGATGAACTAATCGAAACCCACGAACACATAATCAACGGAGAAGGCAAAGTAATAGACCTTGACGAATCTCACGAACTCGTAAGCTGTGGCTGGGTCAACCCGAGCCCTTGGAAAACAGCGCGTGAAGAAGAGGAGGACAAGCTTGAGGAAAGACTTGAACGATACATTTCTCAGCTCAAGAACGTAAAAACGGCAACGTTTAATTTCCATGCTCCGCCTTACCAAACAAAACTTGACGAAGCCCCCCTACTGGATAATGATCTGAATCCTGTTATTCAAGGGGGGAGCGTCGTAATGGTTCCAGTCGGTTCAAAGGCTGTCAGGAAAACGATAGAGAAACACCAGCCTTTCCTGGGCTTGCACGGTCACATACATGAAGCATCAGGATCAATGAAAATCGGCAAAACGCACTGTGTCAATCCGGGAAGCGAGTACGCTGAAGGAATCATCAGAGCTTTTCTCATCGAGTTCAAAGGTGACAAGCTCAGTCGGCTTCAGAGAGTGGAAGGCTAAAGGCCAAGAGCTATTGGCCGTCTTCCAAATGGGAGACAACAAGGGGTAGATTATGTTTCCAGTCGGAAAGCTTTTATGGGATTATCGTAGCGAGTATGCTGACCTTTGAGAGTGGTTCAAAGTGAACATCGCGGTTGAAGCGTCTGATTTGATAAAGGATTTCGGTAGCCTAAGAGCCTTGGATAAACTGGGCTTCAAAATGGAATCGGGCGAGATTTTCGGCCTTATCGGTCCAAATGGTGCAGGGAAGACGACTGCCTTGCGCGTATTCTCCACTTTGTTGTTGCCGACTTCTGGTTATGTCAGGATTTTCGGTTTAGATGTGGTTAATGATGCAGACGAGGTTCGCAAGATCATTACTTACCTTCCTGAAGAGGCTGGCGCTTACCCGAACCTTTCGGGGTGGGAGTACCTGGAGTTTATGGCAAAGTTCGTTGTTAAAGACAAAGATGAGGTTCGCAAGACCGTTAATGAGGCGGCCGCAATCTGTGGCCTAGGCGAACGGTTGAAGGACAGAGCTAAAGTCTACAGTAAAGGAATGAAGCGCCGCCTTCTCGTCGCCAGGGCTTTGATGACTAAGCCCAAGCTTGCCATCTTGGATGAGCCTACGAGCGGACTGGATGTTCTCCATTCTTACCATGTACGGGAGATAATCAAACGCTATGTAAAAGAGCAAGGTGTGACAGTGCTTCTTTCAAGCCACAACATGTTGGAAGTTGAACACCTCTGCGACCGCGTCGCTCTGCTGAGCAAGGGAAAGATTGTGGCTGAAGGATCACCGCAATATCTGAAGCAGAAATTCGGAAGCGCGAACTTGGAAGAAGTTTTTGCGAAGGTGGTTGGACTTGCTTAAGGGTTTCGGGAATTTCTTGCTGAAAGAGCTTAAGGAACTGGTCAGGGATCCGAAAATACTGTTGGGAATGATTATTGTCCCGCTGATAATGTTTCCAGTGCTGGGTGCAGTAATGAACTTCTCAGTGCAGACCGTGCAGGAGCAGGCGGCGAAGGCTTCTCTGCTGGTTTTGAATAATGATGGGGGGAACTGGTCAGAGGTTCTAATAAGCAGCCTCAATGTCTCGTTGAGAGTGTTCGTCGTCAATGATACGTCTCCAGAAGACGTATTGGCTCAAGACTTGCTGACCGCGCATAACACAACTCAGTTCGCAGAAATTCCGTTGGGTTTCAGTGAAAACCTGACTGCACGTATGCAAGGTAATCTCAACGTAAGAGGTCGCCTGAATTTCTATTCCGTTTTCTCGGGCACTAGCTTATTCGCAAGCGTTGGATCATCAATGGTTGATTATCTCGTGTCTGAATTCAATAGGCAATTGGCGCCTGACGTTGTGGGGACTGGTAAGTCAACCATAATTAATGGCAAGATTCAGAAGGATGTTGATCCGGCGATGCTCTCGAGCTTGATGATTTCCCAAGCAATCGCGATGCCGATTACGATAATGATTCTGCTTACTTATTCAATGCAGATAGCCGCAACGTCGGTGGCGATGGAAAAGGAAGAGAAGACTTTGGAAACGGTTTTGACGTTGCCTATGGATCGTTTCGCGATTCTCATGGGAAAGCTGTCAGGGTCAATCGTTGTTGCCGCCCTTGGCGCTGTTGCGTACATGATCGGCTTCAACTACTACATGAGTTCTATTACTGGTGCGATTCCCACAGCTACGAGTATAGATCTGGTCTCTCTGGGGCTCGTTCCTTCGCTTTTCGGCTATTTCCTTCTGGGAGTTTCGCTTTTCGTCACCTTGCTTTCGGCTCTAGCTCTAGCGGTAATAATGTCTGCTTTTGCGGAAAACGTCAGAAGCGCTCAATCTCTCGTCAGTTACATCTATCCTCTGATCTTTCTCCCATCATTTGTGTTGATGTACTTGGACGTTAATGCCTTGCCCGTAGCGATTAAAGTCCTGATTTACGCGATTCCCTTCAGTCATCCGATCATAACGTCCAAGGCGGTGATAATGGGCGATTATTGGACTGCGGTGCTCGGCATCGTCTACGTTTCTGCTTTTACTTTGGTCATAATGTACGTTGCGTCTCGGCTATTTGCAACTGAGAAGATCCTGACGGCTAAGCTGAGATTCAGAGGTCTGAGAAGGCGCAAACAGGTGCCCTCTGAGGAGCTTCAGTGAGGCGTTTCTACCATAGCAACTGGTGTGTTCACAAGTCTGGTCGATTCGGCTGTCAGACAGTTCTAGTAGAAACTTACAGAACTGTTTAAAGCCTACTGCAAACCACTTATTGTACAGCGAGAATTAGCGAGACGTTGGGATGTTGAGAAGCAAAACCATACTAGGCATCATGTTTTGCACGGTCTTGCTCTGTCTATTTTCTATTCCAATCTCTAAAAGCTCAAAGGATTCGCTGGTGCAGGATTACGAGACAATGATAGATCCCGATCAGTTTCCAGGTTTGACCAATTTTGAGAAACTGCAAAACGCGCTGAATAGTGTTCCACCCACAGGTGCCATAGTTCTTGTTCCTTCAAAAGTTTATGAAGGCTCGAATCTGACTGTGCCTTCAAAAGTCAGGATTGTCGGAGCCAACGGAACTGTCTTCAGATTGTGCGACAGTGCAATCGGCGCATTCATGCCGATTGATGATAGAAATGATGTTGTGATAGAGAACATAGTTTTCGACGGTAACATGGAAAGGCAGACTGACGCAGATGTCTCAATGGTGTTCATAGATCATGGCTGTGATAACGTTCTGATCACCAACAACACGTTTAGGAACTTTAGATATCAGGCTATTGCGTCGGATTTTTCGATGCTTTCTGGCTGTACACGGTTCATCACTGTTTGCCGAAACCTTTTCGTTGATGGTGAAGGAGCTGCCATACTGCTCAGAGGCGGCTATGCCGATGGAGAATACTTTCTAGAAAACATAGAAATCTACGACAATATTCTGTGCAACCTTACGTTTAATGGGAAAATAGGCGTTGCCTTTGCGAGCAACTGCAGTATCACAGGTAATCAGATAGTCTCTTGTGAGGCTACTTGCAGTGGCAGCATAGCTATAAGAGGATGCAAAAATGTCTATGTGTCGAAAAACTCCATATCCAAGTGCGCCGCAAGAGCGGGAATCTTCATTGAGGCGAACATGCTTTTTCCGAACAAGGGCACATTCCTAATAGAGAACAATCGAATCAGTGGACAGGTTGGTGAAGGATTCTCGCTAAGCGGGTTCAGAGGGGTTGAGGCCGAAATAACTCTGAGGAAGAACTTTTTCACTCAGAACTACGGATTTGACATTGAAACGACAAATGTAACTATTTACGTATATGCCAATATAGTTGACACGTTAGAGGATCTTGAGCTCTCCGCGACGACGGTTGCTTGGGGCAACCAAGCGCGGTTTGGCACGGGCTATACTTTCATACAGTCCCGAGCAAGGTAGGGCGACGACTGTTTCGTGCTCAGTGTATTTGACATTTTCTTGTGGCGATGGGTCACGTTGATGAGTTTTCGAATTGAGAGGGAGAAAGGTCTTTAGGCGGAAGCATGGGTTAAGTAGCGCTTGAGGTATGTGCTTGGTTTCTTTCAGATCATTGGCACCCTCTTTGACTCGGATCACTGTGGCTGGTGCGGTTGGGGCGGCGTTGCACATCGGTCAGGGTGATGCTGACTTGGTGGATTCGAAGGCGGTGGAGTTTTCGAGGGCTGTGCTGACCCAGACTGACGTGGATGGTGAAGTTATTGCTTGTGAGGGCCCTAAGGATAATGCTCCGGCTTTTTTGCGCAGGGAGAAGGTTGGGACTGGTAAGGGTCCGAAGGTTGAGTTTGTTATTGATCCTGTTGATGGCACGACTGCGACTTCGAAGGGTAGAAAGGACGCGATTTCTGCCCTTGCGTGTGCGCCTGCGGGATGTTTTCAGGTGCTTCCTGATGATGGGTATTATTTCAAGATAGCCACGGATCATAATTCAGTGGGGAAGGTTTCTTTGGACATGTCGGTTGAAGAAATCGTGCGGGTGGTGGCTCGGGAGAAGGGTTTGCCTCTTGGGAATTTCACGGTTATTATGTTGGAGCGGGAGAGGCATTTGGCGATTTTGAGTGGGTTGAGGAAGTTGGGTGTGAGAATTATTTTGATTCCTGATGGTGACATTGCGGCGGCGGTTGCGACTTGTCATCCGGGTTCAGGTGTTGATCTTCTGGTGGGTGCTGGTGCTGGGCCGGAGGCGACTATTGCGGCTACGGCTGTGAAATGTTTGGGTGGCACGATGCTTGTGAAGGTTTGGAAGGATAAGAAAGATGACGCTGGCCGTCTGGGTAGGCTGGAAACTGAGGGGGTTGATGTGGGGAAGATTTATTGTGAGTCTGAGTTGGCGAAGGGTAATGAGATGGTTTTTGCGGCGTCTGGCGTTACGAAGGGCGAGCTTTTGGATGGTGTTAGGTTTATTCCGAATGGTGCGGTTGTGAATTCGATTTGTATGAGGCTTCCAAGTGGGACGGTGGAAAGGTCTGAGACGACTTTGCGGTTCAAGGGGCATCCTGTCTACAAGCAGTTCATGCCCTAGGATTGTCTTAAAGAGTTGGCGCTAGCTTCTGGCGTTGAGTCGCGTTTGACGTTCTGTCAGAGTAATTGCTATTGATGCGGAGAAGAGGATTACGTAGAATAGGTGAGGTGGAATAAGCCACGGTGGTACACGTAGGGGGAAGCCCAGCAATGCTGGAAGCAGTACGGTGAATGTGGGTATTGCCAGCAGGATGTTTGTGGCATGAGATTGAAAGAAGCTGGCGATGTCTTTGGTTTTGATCATGACGATTATTGATATGCTGAATGCTATCCACTCGATTGCTATGTTAGTTGGGCTTGTTATTTGTAGGCCGATTCCGTATAGCTGTGTTGAAACGGGCCAGAGTAGTTGGGATCCTCCTGTCAGGTAGTCGCCGATTAGAAAGTGTTGTACGAGAGCTAGAAAGTACGGTATTGCTCTTGCGCGGTATATGAGGAAGAATGGTAGGAAGATTATTAGAGCCGTTATTATGGAGTGCACTGGTCCTCGATGCATGATAAATGGGACGTGCAATTTCTCAAAGAGAATGTCAGAATCTGGTATTATGGACAACGCTAGAGCTATTGGAATGTTGATTTTCGTCTTTAGAAATCTTGCTGACAGAGTCCCTAGGAGATATCCGACTGCAAGATGACCGACTGCGAACGCTCTGCTATCCTCCTTTCTAGAGGGGACAAAGGCATTGGCGGATTTAATAAGGCTTGTACCCAAGAGCACTGAGAGAATAGCGGCTGGCAACAGCATCTCGGCACGTATTGCGTTCATGTTCGCGTTTCTGAAAAAGACATTTAAGGGTGATCGATGCAACGTGCTTTGGGGAGAATAAAGCTAGTGAAGGCAGAGAAGCAAGGGGTTCTCCTTGCTGCGTTTGCGGTTGCCTTACTTGTAGTGACGGGTTTGGTGTTGCTGTTAAGAGTGGACAGCTTTGTCAGGAACGTCTCTGCTGTTGACTCGGTTGGAGTTGGGGTTTATTGGGATCGTAGGCACACGATGCCTGTGACGAGCATTGATTGGGGAACTCTTGCTCCTGGGTCAAGCAAGAGAATGCTTGTCTATTTGAGGAATGAGAATTCTAGCACGATACGGTATATTTTTGCAAGCACGGGCGCTTGGGTTCCGTCTGCAGCCTCGGGCAGTATGAAGCTGACTCTGGAATACTCTGGAGCGGTTCTCGTTCTGAATCAGACGGTAAATGCTTCTCTGACTCTTTACGTGTCTGACAAAATAGTGAATGTGACGACTTTTAGTTTCGACATAGTTGTTGGCGCTTCACAGTATTACGCTGGGGATGTTAATCATGATGGAAATGTTGGCCCAGCTGATTTGGCAGTCTTTTCGCGCGCATACGGTTCGACTCCCGCAGACCCTAAATGGAATTCTGATGCTGATTTTGACCACTCCGGAAAAATCGACGCGTACGATTTCTCTTTGATGGCGTCAAACTATGGAAAGAAAAGCTAGTGCTGCACGCACTGGATCCTTAAGGTGCATTGTCCTGAACAGCTTCCTGCTGTTGCGCTTGAATCATCAGTGAGATGGCGCAGTTTGATATAATGACGTACGTTCGACTATGAACTGGTCAAGTTCTTCTGGTTTTCACCATGAAGGCGTAATATCGATAGGCGATGTTCATACTCGCGTTTGGGAGTCGAGGAGCCGCCAGCATTTTCGTTGGCAGAATGCTTCTCGTCTCTCAGGCTTGTCGAAGCCAGAATCGACTAATGGTTGTTGATCAGGACTCTGTTTTTCTCAAGACGGGTTTGCGCGAAGTATTGGGCATTCATGTTGTGGGCAAGTGTAGCCTTGTAGAGCAGGCGAACAATAATCTTTATTAAGATTTACGATTCACGATTAGTCGAGTGAAAGCAATATGGCAATGGAACGAATAACGGTTGGAATAGTCTTCGCGGTCGCCGCGGTCGGCCTAGTCGTCGGGGTTCTGGTTTCAGCTCTGCTCGTGGCTAACAGGACAGTTCCAAACTCTGGAAGCGTCAAGGCAGTCGGCGTCGGCGTATATTGGAACTCTGCATGCACCAATGAAACAACGTCTATCAACTGGGGATTTCTTGATCCCAACACGACAAGAAGCTACACGGTTTACATCAAGAACAATGGCACTATACCAGTGACTCTTAGTGTTGCTACGAGCAATTGGAATCCATCATCTGCTTCAACCTATTTGGCGCTCAACTGGAATTGCACGAGCTATCGTTTAGCGAACGGGGGGGTCGTTACAGGCGTGTTGGCTTTGACGATCTCGCCTAACATCAACGGAATCACAAGCTTTGGCTTTGACGTAACAATAATCGGAACTGAGAGTCCTTAGCTTTCAACAACTATCTTCTTTCTTTTGTAGAATCTCCATCAACTACTGAATTCATGGGATTATGTTCTGGGCACAGGATACTTGCCGCAAGCTGAATACTGGTTGTTGGCTTCCTTCTTCGTAAGCCGAAGTGGGCTTCTTAGATGGCTATTATTGAGACTTTGGCGAATGCTGATCCTGTTGGAGTTTTTGAGACTTCTCATATAGGTGTGCGCGATGGTTATGCAGTTTCAGAAGGGTTGGAAGGCTCGCATGACTACTGTGGCGAGAAATCCTATTCCGAGGGCGAGCGCTGTCAGTCTTAGGCGTTTCTTGTCTATGACGATGTCTGCAAGGTATGGCATTGAGGATAAGAGGAGTTCAGAGGCTATCAGCAGAACTATCGCGGTGACCGCAAGCCAGAGACCCACATCTGATACTGTCAGAGGAAACCTCACGTTTCTCAACCTTCCAAAAGACTAAACCAGAGTTCGATTGTCTGACCATCACGCGAAACTTTGTCCTTTTGAACTGTAACGATTCTTCCTGTACTCTTTGCTATTGCACAGGCTATTGCGCTTGCAAGAGGGCATCCTAAATAGTGCACGCTTTTCAGGGTTTCTTCTGTGTAGAGGCGTTTGTACGTGGAATCGGAGATCTTAGTGTACACTTGATTTCCTTCTATTCTCATTTCGATTTCTTTTGCGAGTTGGAAGTTGTCGACGGCTATTCTTGGAAGATTCGCGCATAGTAGGGCGAGTTCGAGTTTTGTGGCGTTTGTTCCTAGCTCTTTTTCGAGCTGTGCTAGAAGACCGAGACCGGGTGGGGATATGCATATTCCTCTCGAGTTCTCAACTAGAAATTTGCCTTTTGCGATTTCTTCGACGGGTGGCGTGATATTGGCCTCAGCGGATACGAACACTGCCATGTCTTTGAGGCCTTTGAGATGCTCGGGAAGGTGGGTTTCTTCTGGGCATGGAGGAATGTAGTAGCTTTTGCCTTTTTGCTTTAGGTCTTTTATTATGCGATCGATAGTAAGGTATTCTGATGTTGCAGTGGAATCCAAGAGGCTGCTTTCGACATATTTTATGGGTCTGACAAAGAGGAACAAGGCTCCCCAGAAAGTCAGGCCTAGACCGATGAATGCTAGGGTTTGTGACTCGCGGATAATTGAAACTATGAGTGAAGAAGTCCCTGTGATTATGAATATGGCGCTGATTTTGAGCGGCTGGAACCACTTTGACTGTTTGGATGTCAAGTTTTCAACTTCTTCTTGTGGCTCCTCGGTTGCTTGTGCTTGGAATTGCGCCGGGGCAATACTGAGCAATTCTTCTTTAGTTTTTTGAGTTTCGCCTGCTGACATGTTCTTCGTGAAAAGGTGATGCTAGTAGCTTCTTAAGTTTTCTTGATGCTTAATACTTAGTCTTCCATACTATTCGGTTTGATCGCTTGGTGTGATCATGCTTTCTCTATGAACCTATACTCTTCCACAGTGTGACTTGGGTGGAGTTGTATGGGCTACTGAGAACTGGACAAAGGGTCATAGCTGGAGCTTCTTTGCGGAAGTGGTTTTCTTTCATTCTGCATCTAAGTCAACTAACGTCGCCCTTGAATGTTTCCGCCTCATTGCGCGTACCGCATGGTGTTGGGGCGCGATGCTCCCATTAGGGCTCAATAGTGTATTTCTGACCCGCACCTACTTCGTATTAGGGATAGGTTCGCAATGAGAATTGAAAGACGATAGCTAAGCTATAGAGAATTCACCTATTTTGCTTATTCTGGAGAGTGGGTAACGCCCATAAAGCCTGACTTCAAAATCGTTCTAAGAATTTTCATACTATCTGAGAATACTTTCAGTTTTGAAACGTCGTATTCTCTTCTTTTACAGGTTATCGGTTTTTCCTGGAACTTGAAACCGTTTCTCAGACCTTTCACGGTAATCTCGGCTTCGATTTCGTAGCCAAGTGACTCTAAGGTGACAGTTCGGAGGAATTCCTTCTTGAAGGCTCTGAATCCTGTCTGGCTGTCCGTTATGCGTTTTCTGGTTAGGATCATAATCGCAGTGTTAAAAAGCATGTTTCCCAACCTATTTATTCTTCCTGTGAAGTCTCTGTTGTAGCCTAGGAACCTCGATCCTGCTACGATGTCCGTACCGTTGAACAGTGGGCGGATGAGGTCGGGTATTTCTTTTGGTGAGTGTGATCCGTCAGAGTCTATCGTGACGATTATGTCGCCTTGTGCGTGTCGGATGCCTCTTCTTACCGAGTAGCCTTTTCCTCTATTCCCTGCGTTCGACAGTACTATTGCTTTGTATCCCATGGCAGCTCGTCTCGTGTTGTCTGAGGATCCATCGTCGATAACGATGATTTCATAAGGCAGCTGTAAGCTGTCCATCACCGCCATGGTATCTTCTATGACGTTGCCTACTGTTTGCCCCTCGTTAAAGGCAGGAATAACTATCGATACCACTGGGTAATGCATTGTCTTCTCCTTTCTCTAAGCCCAACTCTAGCACTGACTGGTCAAGGCCGTATTTAAGGCTGTATGGAACAATTCTCTAGTGTCTCTTTTTAGGCTTATTCTCTTTTTAGAATATTTCCTTTCCAAATGGCTGAGTGCGCGGCGGAGGGGACTAATGTTTTGATTGCATGGACGTTTCTTGTGGTTCCTGCGCTATTTCTTGTTCCGAGGCTTGATTTGCGCTGCTTTTTCTGCTGCTTTCAAGGGGATGTTGATTATTCTTGAAACGACCCCTAAGCCTGAGAACATGGTTCTGATGTTGCTAATGTCAGTCTGGGTTACGGCACCTATTATGGGGGCTGTGAAGATGTAGATGGCTAGGAAGATTGTTATGCCCACTACAAGCTTTGCCCATTCAGCCATGTTGATGAAGCTTAGCAATGCATAGGTTGGTATCGCTGCGACAGTTGATGCTGTGAATGTTTTAGCAGAACATTTGAAATCTGCTTTAACCCTATAGTGTTTCCATGCCCAGTGAAGACCCCAGAACATACTTGGAAGCCCAGCCAAGAGGCTTGCAAGTATTAGACCTATTACTCCAAACGTTGGAATCAAAAGAAAACCTAGAGGAAGACCGATTGCCAATGTCAGAATGCTCTGTTTCATGAGTGTTTTTGTTTCTCCCACTCCTGTCAAGAAGCTACCTAGACTCAGATTTCCAAGGAGCGCAAACAAGTTGCCAATGACATAGAGTGATAGGAAAAAAGGCGCAAAAACATATTGTCCTCCATACAACGTGGAGATCATAGGACCTGGCAAGACCATGATCGCCATGGTTGCAGGTACTAATAGAATTGCAGTGTATTTTACGGATGAGGCAAAAATGTCCTTCATAAGTTGATGCTCTTTCTGCGGGTCCAGTTTGGCAAATGCTGGAAACAAAACTGTCGATATCGGAATCGTGAAGAAGGTTAGGAGTACAGCGAAATTACTTGCCACTTGATAATTACCCACTATTGCGTCGCTGCAGGAGAAAGCCATCATGAAACCGTAGAACTGTACCAAGACGCCTGCCACGATGGGTGATGCTGAAAGCGGCACTCCATACTTCAGCATTGCCTTTATGGTTATGGGCAAACTCGCTTTCCTTGATCCACTTCTCCTAAGATTTCTGTATAGAACGAAATAGAGCACCGCAACACCTATGAAACCTGCCGCAAGAAAAGACAGGGTGTAGCCGAGAGCTGCTCCAAGAACCCCATATCCGAGAATAACCAAGAGAGGCCCGACAATGCTCTTCACAATCGATTGGCAAATGATTGTAAAGCTGTTAAGACCCATTCTTTCAAAACCTACAAAAGCAGACAGTGACGCCACAAGTAGGGACCCGGAAAAAACTGCAACTGAAATCACTGAAATCAGACGTGCCGATTCTGGTCTGTGGAAGACTTCCACCGCAATCACACCGGCCAAACCCACCGAAAGAAAAGACAGCAACAACCCAGTTGCTACCTCAAAGACCAAGCCCCCGAGGATTATGTCACGAATCTCTTGCTCTCGGCCCGATGCCTTGAGGCTAGCGACATGTTTTGTGATGGCGGAATTCACTCCCCAGTCTCTAAACAGATTAATCATCATCGACGGAATCAAAGCGATTGTATAAAGTCCGTATTCTTCAGGTGACATGAGTCTGGCCAGAACTATGGTTCCGATAGCCATTATCACAGTGGACACGGCCACGCCGATGAAAAGTCGAAGGCTTCCGGTTGCGGAAACCTTTCCTATCTTCAACGCTTTTTCCATGACTCTTCACTCGAGTTTGATATCAACAATGGTGGCAAGTCTGCTTGAGTTGGATATAATGCCTTGAACTCCCTTTACTTCCAGCGCAAAGGTCTTCGCCGGCTTCATCTTTTCAACGCGAATCCCTTAACGGTCTTGTCGTTTCATCGTTGCCCCTGCAGGCACACTAATGATGCTGTTGCTGTTTAGGTAGGATGATCCGAAGACTTCGTCAAGTCTTGAAGGAGTGTAAGTCACGTAGATGCTGACCGCTTTGTTGGAATATGATGGCCCATAAACACCGTTGAAGTTCGTTGGTGCACTTGGAAAGACCCATCCCCAAGCGACAGCTTGCTGTTTGGCCAGTCCAGCATCATATCTGTACTGTGACTCAATGGAGCAGAATATTGTGAACCAGTAGTATTTCCCTGCTTGAACGCTATAGCTAATTGAGAAATTGTGCCAAGCCCATGTTGACAGCAATGTGGTTTGACTGCTTTCGTAGAGCAAACTTCCAATAGACCCGCCTACATCGGAGTAGATCAGCACCTTCACGAGTCCGTTTTGGTAGCGTCCTTTCACGTAAGCTGAAATCATGGTCGCAACGCCGTTTTCCGGGGCTGGAAAGCGGCAGGCAAAAACATATCCTACAGGGACGGTGTCTGTTGAAGCTCCGACGCTTTTCTTGCCGAAAACAGCGGATTGAGACGGTGGAACTGGTGGGAAGTAGTATTCCCATTTTGACAGCCCAGCCGCGCTAATGTACGTGTAGTTTGAGCCCGTCAAATCCTCAACATACTTCCAGCCTCTCTGATTCACATCGTCTCTTTTTATGTAGGTGCAATTTCTCGGCACGTCAACGATGATTAATATCGAAGACGCCCCCTCTGCCGTAAAGGTAAAGTTTTCTCCTGTTTGAGAGTTTATGGTTAAAGATGTAACTGTGTTGTTGAATGCAACGTACCCGCCTGATACGCTTTGGTGCGGCTTCATCTGCAGAGAAACGACTATCGTTGAGTTTCCGTAGACTGTTGTGTCCAGATCAACCTGGCTGACAAGCAGCCGATGATAGTAGGTCTTCAGCGCGTATGTGCCGTTCAGAAGAGCGTATTTCCCTTCAGTGTACGACAGCAAATCGGAGCCATTGTAAAGCTCCCACGTGATCTTGGAGTCTACGATATTGTTGTCTAGGTCTCGATGATCAAAGGTGAACTGCCAGACGTCAATGATGGGCTTGATCTCAATGATTGGCGGGAAGTAGTATTCCCATTTTGACAGTTGTTGCGCGTCAATGTAAGTGTAGTTCAGATTCAACAGGTCTTCAACGTACGTCCAGCCAGTCTGGTTTTCATCATTCCTCTTAACGTAACTGCAGTTTCTTGGCACATCAGCAATGATCAGCACAGGGGAGAGCCCTTCAGCCGTGAAGGTCAGATTCTCGCTCGTTTGAGAATAAGTCACGACTGAGGTAATAGTGTTATTGAAAGCTATGTACCCGCCTGCAACGCTTAGGTGGGATTTCATCTGGAGACCAATGGTTACTGAAGTGTTTCCGTAGAAAGTTGTATCCAAGTCGGTTTGGTTGATCACCTTTCCGTGATAGTACGTTCTCAGAGTGTGGATGCCGTCCAAAAGTGTGTATTGTCCTTCTGTGTAGCTGAGTCGCTGACTTCCTCTATACAACTCCCAAGTTATGAATGAATCCACATTGTTACTGTCTAGGTCTCTGTGGTCGAACGTCATTTGCCAGCGATTGACGGGTTGCTGGCCTAACCAGGACAGAACAATGTCTCCACCTGTTTTGGATAAGGTCTTGTTGAAGCTCACTATCTTGGTGTTGTTGTCATAGACGAAGTCTATGGAAGTTCCATCTGAGTAGCTTATGCTTTCTGGCTTTCCAGAACCAGCGGAGTCAATCTCGAACGAATAGATCGGTTTATCATGGTTCCATATTGGTTTCGCGTTTATGATCATCTGTGATGGTGAAGAAGAAGTGGATGTAATGTTGGCCGTAGTAGAACGTAAGTGTGGTTGATCTGTTTCAGAATCTCCAAGAGTTATTTTCACCTGATGATTACCCGAGTAAGGAGGCAGCCAAACCATGTATCCGTCGTCCCCATAGCTTCGGAAGTAATCCAACATCCCTGAATAGCTTGAGATTTTCTGATCCGTAAACAAATAGAAGGCTACGGGCAGAGTGCTTGTACCAGAAAAGTTCAGAGTGAAAGTATTGTCCGCGCAGTTTTGGTCAGAGATGGAAAGTTCTCTTCTATTGAGAGCGTAGCGAGCAATGTACTCTTTGCTTGCTTCGATAGTGAACGGGTACTGTGTTGTTATGTTGCCAACAACCCATCCGAGAATCTGATCCCAATTCTTTTCATTGAAGCTGATGGCTTTCTGTTCATGCGTGAAGGCTTCAGCCCAGAACAGGTCTGACAATCCGTGCTCCAACGCTGACAGTATCTGCTTTGTTGCTTTGGCAGCATTACCTTCAGCACTCTCAAGGCTATCCTGTAAAGCGTAAGATGAACTTCCAACTGGCATCTCCACATCTACGTTGAATACTGTGTCGTTGGAATCGGCATAGTCGAGGTGGGCCACGCGTTTCCAGTCAGCGTCCCAAATCCAGCAATTGCTCATCACTCCGGCTGAGTATGGAATCTTGTAGATACTTGAAGTAAATAACCAGCCTCTTTCTTGCAGAAATGGCAAAGCATTTTCTCCGATTTGAAAGAAGTGTGGTATAATCAATGCAGAAGGTGTTATGCCCCAAGCCGTATAGTTAGCGTCCAACCAGTCGAAGTACTCGGAAAGCGTGGAAGTGGGATATTCCTTGTTCAGAGCTTGGTTCCAATAGATGTTCGTATCGTAGTTCCAAGCATGCGGACTCACATGAACCGATCCGTTTCCGTAATAGTTTTTCAGCAAGTTCTCGTATGCTGTCCCTCCAGCAAGCGCGTTGTCTTGGAGCAGGTAAAGATTGACAAAGAATCCATACTGAAGAAGCTTGTCAATATAGATTGGATCATAAGTGTTTACTGCAATATCATCCACTCTGAAGGTCAGAAACGGAGGCATACCCATGAACGCAAAAGGCTTCTTCGCCGTCCAGGCTATTGATCGCCAGAGCAACCCATGCATTCCAGTTGTAGTCTTGGCGTTTGCGCGTTCTCCAAATCCATCAACCCCTCCGTTCACGAGAGACACTCTTCCCGTTGAAAAAGTGAACAGAACAACTTTCCCCTTACCATAATTCCTCGTTATGACAGCGGGATAGTTCTTGTTGCTGTACGACATCACTGCCAAAGTTGTAGTGTCAACGCCCGCTGTGACGTTTTCAAAAACTAGATCGGATTCTTTCCAGTCCGCGTCATTCGGGAAAAGATAGTTCATTTTGGTGTTGTTTCTGTAGATCTCTGTGATGAAATGCGTGCTGTTGATCGTGATCAGATTTAGTCTGTTCTTGGTCGAGACCCAGTTGTTGACCGTTACGTTAAATAATTTGCTGTAGTCAGACCATATCTTCACGTAGCTCTGCAAATAGGCATCAATTTGAACAAGTCCAACTCCATCTTCACAGACTGCTTGGTAAATGGCCTGCAGCTCAGACGAATCCAAGTTACCATTTTCAGCCAAGTTGAATTGTGGAATGATAATGACCTTATACTTGTTTAGTAGTGAACGAATGACTGGTGTTGTTGACACGTCTATTTCCGTGAAATCCATTTTCCACCATTCAAGCCATTTTCCCACTCCGAAAACATAGTTCTGATAGTATGTCTGTTTGGGCACGGATCTGTCAACCAGAACTGCAGCTTGACTGTTTGGCTCAGTTCCCTCTGACGCGAATACGAGTTCCAAATAGGGCAAGTAGACTCCTTCCTCCTTGGAATAAACCTCGATATTGGAATTCAGGTCTCCCTGCGTCGGCGATCTCAGGGACAAAGAGAGCATTTGAGTTTCCGTTTGACTGAAATATTCCACGTCGCTGACGTTCAGTGGTATTTGTGTAGGACCTGTTGTTGAGAACCTGTCCCCAGTGAAGCCAGATGAGGTGTAGTTGGTGGCATATTCCGGCTTGCTTGCCCATGTCAGGGTCAGTTCATCGCCGAGTCCCTGATCTTGTCCGTTCCAGTCGGAGTCTGTTGAAAAGACTTGGATGGGCACGTTCCGAGGTTTTCCAATTACGGATTTTCGGTAAAGTCCAAGGGTGACGGACTTCATCTTTCGATCTTCAGGGATTCCTGATAAATCGAATCTGAGCCAGATTTCCAAGTACTCCGAAGCATATGTTCCCACGTAGAGTCCATGTTCGAGGCCATAGTTAGTATCAGGAAAATTGTCTGCTACGTACGTGTCATCTTTGGGAGAGATTCTGACGTTTCTTAGGTCTGCCTGAACCGTATGGGGCAATCTCTCTAACTCAATGGCTGCAATGCTCAACAATAGAGCTACTACTAGAACCCATGCCTTTCTCTTCAACATTCTCTTCCTCCCAACTTATCCTATTCGAAAGGATGTTTCAAGAATCATCCTTGCGGGTTCCAGCAATTACTGCAATAGTCGAGTCTAGGTTTCCAATTACCGCAACCGTGTCTGCTGAAGAGAGCATATTTCCTCCTTCGGCTGCAATCCCCATGGCTAGACCCATGTCTGCAGTGTACGATACGTAAATGCTATCTACGTTGCTGGCGTAAAACGGTCCATAGATTCCGTCGAAGTTTGTCGGAACGGTCGGGTAGACCCAGCCCCAAGCGGCAGCTTGCTGGTTAGTCAGGCCGGGGTCGTACGTAAACTGGGATTCGACGGACGCAAAGATCGCAAACCAGTAGTAACTTCCCGTCTGGATGTGATAGCTGACCGAGAAGTTGTGCCAAGTCCAGCTAGGCGATAGGGTGATCTGACTGCTTTCGAAAAGCAAGGTTCCGACCGCACCGTCGTTGTCAGAATAAATCATGGTTTTCACGAGCCCTGATTGATATTTGCCTCTGATATAGGCTGAAATCCGGGTTGCAGTGCCGTCTGCTGGAGCCTGGAACCTGCAGGCAACTACATATCCAACCGGAACCGTGTTTGGATTTGCGCCTACGGTCGTCTTCCCGAAAACTGCAGACTGTGTTACAACGGTCGTCGTTAGCGTCTGTATTCCTGTGCTGTTCCAGTTGTTATCAGTGTCGTTGCAGAACCACTTGAACCCAACGACTGCTCCAACTGTGCTGGTCAGGGTTTTTGTGACATTAGACCATGCCGACGCTCCATTTAGCACAGTCCATGTGTCGTTTGTCCATGTTCCTGTCCCGTTCCAGCTGAATATGAAACCGCCCAATCCAACCCCGTCCTGCCAGTAGCAGCTGAACATGGTTATGTTGCCTGCGAGAGTTGAGTTGTATCCTACGTTGCTGTATGCCGGTGGCTGGCCAGGAGTCGTAATAAGGTACTGCAGGCCTGTAGTGCTCCACTGATCCTGTGAATCTCTGCACCACCACTGGAACTCTATCCTCACTCCATGCGTGCCCGGAAGGGTCTTGGTCTTGTTAGCCCAACTCTGGAGTCCCGAAAGTGAAGAAAGCGTATCGTTCATCCAAGCTCCCGTCACGTTTGATCCAAAAATGTATCCGCTCAGTCCTTGATCATCTGTCCACAGGGAACTGAAAATGCACGGACGGTTTTGCTCCGTCGTGCTATAGCCGATGTTCGAATATTGCGGTGGAGTCGAGTAAGTTGTTATTAGCGTCAATGTTCCTGTGTCGTTCCAGTTGCCGTTCGAGTCAACGCAGTACCAACGATAACCGATTGCGTTTCCAACTGCGCTGTCCAGAGTCTTGGTTACGTTCGCCCAGCCTGCCAATCCGGTCAGGCCTGTGAATGTGTCATTCGCCCAGACCCCAGTATTATTCGTGCTAAAGATATATCCGGACAAGCCGCCCTGATCTTGCCAATAAGAGCTGAACTGACTGGGATTCGAAGCCACAGTGGTGTTAACCCGAACATTGCTGTACGTTGGAGGTTGAATGTCTCCCCAGATGGTCTCCAATGTGAACATTTCTGTGTCCCGCCAATTATTGCTCGTATCGTTGCAGTACCACCTGTACCCTATGACCAGATCGCCTTCACTGTTCAAGGTTTTGGTCACGTTTGCCCAAGCTGGGTTGCCGCTTAAGCCTACCCACGTATCATTGACCCAGACTCCAGTGTTGTTCGTGCTGAAGATGTAACCGCTCAATCCGCTGTTATCCTGCCATTGAGAGTAGAACAGGCACGGATTCTTGATCAGAGTAGTGTTATGCCCCACATTGCTATAGGAAGGCGGCTGGATATCAATTGAGGGCCAGCTTACCACGATTCTCTTCACGGTCGAAGAGCCAGCGCTGAAGGCCAAGATTCTGGTTGGCTCATCATAATTGAAGCTGACAGGTGAACCGTTCACGGTCACGCTTTCAGGAATTCCCTTATTCTTGATGAATATATTGACAGTCTTCTGTCCGCTGGTAAGATTGGCCATGTAGACCGTCAACCGACTAGACGAATAAGTCGAATTCATCACAACATACCCCTTCATAGACTCGAAACCGAAAGCGCTATCATCCAAAACGTAGTTTTGGAAGAGTCTCCTGTATGTCAAAGGTTGTTTCGTGAAAAACTCGGTCATGCTTGTTCTATTGCCGGTATGGCCCCACATGGTGAAGTTGTAGAAGTAGGAAGTCCCTGCAGGCTTGGTTTGCGGAGTTGTGAAGTTGAAAAGACGTATTTCAAGCCTATCGCTGTATTCTTGAACTATACCACTGTCCACCTTGAGGTAGATTCCAGACCAACCATAGGCAGAATCAATGAATCTGATGTCATACTCTGTATCAGAGATTTTGACATTATCGTTCACTTTGTTGAAGTATAAGGTGAAGGAGCTGTCAAGACATTGGCTGTTAGTGTCCAAGGTCACGTTGCCAAAGAACAAAAGCTTGTCACTATCTCTGAAGGCTCTAACATGGGAATAGCCAGTCACATTTCCTTTGTCCCAACCCATCATGGCCGTGACAGAATCTGCACCAGCGATCGTTCGGTTATAAGATTCATTCACCAGCTGGTCGTCCAACTCCGTTTTAGTGCCTGCGTTGTATCTGTAGAACCATTTGCTGTACAGAGGAACGTTGTAGTACACTTCATCCATCAACGGCACTAGGGTCAGTGGGACCTGATCCATATAGGGAATGTAATAAGTCCTCGGCTGCAACCCTATCACGCTTGCCATGTATACAGTGTGACCCGAAATGCCAACTGGAAAACTTTCAGAAGCTTTGAAGTTTCTGAATCTGTGATGCGCCGCAGACCACATTCCTGAATCAGCGTCGCCTTGCGCATCAGACAGATTGTTGTACAGCTTCTTTGAATATTCGATAACGTTTCCGCTCTTGGTAGGAGCGCCTGCTTTTATGAAGACAAGATATTCTAGCCCCATAACCGTGTTTTGGCGCCAGTATCGACGCCCACCATCGGTTTCTCCTCCCCAATCAACTTGCACTTCTGTATAAGCAGGTTCAGCCTCAAAACCCCAGAGATGAGTGTCTTTCCTAATATTGGGTGTCGAATCGAGGTAGATCAATCCGAGGCTGACGTCAGCTATGTCATTGTACAACGCCATAAACGGGTAACGGTCCATCATTCCATTATCCAAAGCGGAAAACATAGGCTGTGTATATCTCGCCCAATCCCCTCCCGTGTAGTTCCAATTTATTATTTGCCCAGTATAGTCCGTCCACCAGAACTTTCTGAAATTCTTGCTTAACATGGTACACGTTTGAGAGTTTTGCGCAATCATGTCCCGATTCATCGTTCTCTCCAAATAGACCCAAACGTATGGTTTGTCGCTCCAGAAACCATAGTAGAGGGTATGAGTCATTCTGGAATCTGACCACGTGAACTTGACCAAACTGAAGTCTGAAGCGTTTCTCAGAATGGTTTGAACCGCATCGCCGCTTCCACTCTGAACTCTCGTATTTGTGATGCCATCCTCGTACTCCCAATACATTACGGAAAATCCCATCGATTCTGGTTTCAGATCATAACCGTAACTCGAATGCGCTCTTAATTGTCCACCTTCTCCCAAATTTTGGATGCTTGGATACCTCTGATCCCAATACCACAAGAAACCCGCAGATGAACTATTCACGAAATAACTGTATGATTTGGAACTGTCCTTGAGGATGTAAGCACCGGTTCCAGAATAGCTAGTCGCGTTCACGGCACCAGGAATGAAGCTTAGTCTTGAATCCAAGATGCCTAGAACATTTAGAGTCAATAGTGACATAATGACGCAGACCTGAATGCGTCTTGGAGTGTTCTTCAGCTTCATCTCCCCTTCCTCCTAATAGATCCATGCAATGCACTGAATAGGCATATTCAGGAATAGAGTTTCATAATTGCTCGAAAGCTAAAATACTTTGCGGAGATACTTTATAGAAAACACATCAAAGTCTTCTACTTCATTCTTCGTGCGAGAAAGAGTGTCGCCTATTAAAAAAAATGTAATCGCTGGCGGAAAAGTGGCCGACTGCAGGAAGAGATACAAGTGCTGTGCGCCCTTCCGCGCCGCCTAGGACCATCTCTCCAGGTTCACAGCATTCCTATAGGCAAGATCGATGGCTTCCAAATCCTTCAAACCATCTTCGCCTGAAGGAGACGGCTTCAGGTCTCGGATCAAGCAGTTGACAAAGTATTGGAGTTCCACAAGATGTGGCCAGTGAAATTCAGATGTGCCTGTTGTCAGCATTTGAGCAGCTGCAACCAAGCGGTTTTCGGGAAGGTGCTGTGCGCTGGCATGTGCAACACTGCCCAAAGCATCGACTTTCAACTGATATTCCTGAGAGAACCATCCGACACTTATCGCTCCTGTTGCTCCGGATTCGAATTGTGCCATGCAAATCGCATGATCTTCGAGGTCAATGTTGAATCGATGCCCAAGATAGCTTTTAACATCTGTTATTTCTCCAAAGTACCACCGCAGAAGGTTAATTAGGTGACAACCTAGATCCACAAGAGCGCCGCCTCCCGTCAGTTCCTTGTCGAACCACCATTCAGGCACAGGGCTCGGAGCATAATCCACTGCCCTATGAAAGAAAGGCCCAGAGCTTATGAAGGTTGCATAGGCTATCTCCACGTCACCTAGCACACCACTTTCAATCTTCTCTTTTAGTTTGCAAAAAGGAGTGTTGAATCTGTGGGGGTAGCCCATCATCAGTTTCACGGGTTTTTTCTTGGCAGCTAAGACTATTTCTCGCGCTTCTTTGACATTCCTTGCTATGGGTTTTTCCAAGAAAACATCTTTTCCTGCTTCAATGGCTTGTAATGCACACTCCAAGTGGAGATGTGTGGGCAATCCTATTATCACGGAGTCGAGGTCTGGTTCCTTCAGAAGCTGCTCGTAGTTCGTGAAAGTCTTCCTTACGCCTAAGCTTCTGGCGTCGTTCAGAGCTCTCTTGGATAAATCTGAGACTCCCACGATATGCGCGTTGCCGAGTTTCAATCCGTGGCGAAGATGCATTTTGCCTATATAGCCGAGGCCGATTATTCCCAATCCAACCTTTTTCATCTGCCGATTTCCACCTTCGTATTCTATTCTAGCCCGATTCTTTTGCCTAGTCTCATCCGAACGACCAAGTTGTAAGCCATGCTCACGAGCTTAGTCTTGGCATCCTGCTTGGAATATCTAGCTTTGAAGTAGTCGAGCGGCTCACCTCTGTGAATAAAAGACATGTTACCCAAAGCCTCCCTAGAAGCCAATCTAAGATATCTCAGGTTCGAATTCAACCCAATGACTCTGGCAGCTGCGACATCAATGGCTACTGGATCCTTGCTCGCCATTGCGAGCCCCAATCTGCGAGGTTGAATTCCAGAGATGATGTTTCCATCGATTATGCAGAGGTTGAATTTCATTGCTTTGTTTGTGGCAACGATTACTTCTTCGAGTTCAGAGTGGAGGCGGAATTTTTTGGGGTAGGGATTGCAGCCGAAGATATTCTTTAGCGCACAGGTGATCTTGGTCTGACGTGGAGTGTATTTGATCTTAGGTACGTTAATCCGCAGATCAGCATCTCGGATCGTTCTAGGCACTCTCAACCGAAAGGTTCGTTTACCAACAGCGATTTCAGCAATGTCGCCTTGATCTTCCGAAAGATTGACCAGTTTCACATTGCAGTCTCTGGCAAGCTTCACGTAGCCTAGCATTTTGAATGCGTGTCTGCATTTCATGGCTGAGGCATCGGCTTCTACAATGGAGATGCTTGGATTTGGCACGATCTTTTCACGGAGCATGTCAATTAGCGCTTGCACGAATCTTGGATCAGTAGTCTGCCCCGTCGAATAATCCCAATAGTAACATAGGTTAGGCTTGATCACAACATTCTTGATCCCTTTTTCAAACGAATAGTCAATTAGATCCAACGCTTCAGTAATAGCCTGTTTCATCGAAAGAACAGCGCTGTTTCGAATCTTGGCAAAGCTAACTAAGCTCATTTTCACATTTCCCTCATACTGCCTTGAATAGTGTTTTCCATAATATTCCCAAATAGCACCCTTTAGTCGGTTGAGTGGTCAGAAGTATCTCTTTCTCCATCCTTTCCTGCTTGTATAGCCGTCTTTCTGCAGCTCATCGAAAGCAGAAGAAGACGCATATATCTCATCTAGGTATCTTATCACAATCACCTTCGATTTGAACGTAAGTTGATTTTCCTCTTCAAAAAGAAAGCTTCTCAGTGTTGCATCAACCTCTCTGAATCCCACGGCTGATCTAATCGGTGTGGTGCCTGAGAATCTCGGGTTTATTTCGAATATGACTGGTTTTCCCTGCGTGATGAATAGCTGAATGTTCATGGGTCCGATAGAACCGAATTTCGACGACAATTCCTCGGAGATCATACGTGCCTCCTTGACGTCTGTCACTGTCATGCGATAGGAAAAACCAGTTTTGATCTCTCTCAATATGGAAATCGAGCCCAGAATTCGGCCATGCTTGGACGCAACCACTCCGACCGTGCACTCCTTTGTGTCTACGTATTCTTGAATCATGAATTCGACTCTGATCTTTCTGAGGTATCTCCCAATGATGTCTAGCTCTTCTTTATCGTGGATCACGTATGTGTGCCTTGAACCGTATCCTTCTCGAGGCTTGACAAAAACTGGGAAACCCAACTCACTTGCGGCGCGGTCTGAATCTTCAGACAAGTATGTCTTGGGATACGGAAATCCATGCATCTTCAGGAATTTGTAAGATTCCCATTTGTCGAGGCAGACATCTATGACGTTCTTAGGTCCGATGATAAGTGCTATTCCTTCTTGTTCGAATATTTCTCTGGCATTGGACAGTTCCTTCAATTCTGGTACTGAGCCGGGAATGACTGCCGAGACGTTTTCCCGTTTGCATATGTTAAGCAATTTGCCAATGTACTTCTCGTCAGAAGCTTCAGGGAGAATGTATCCTTTGTCGACTCGCAACAGGGTTGCTGACATGGGATTCATGTCGGTTGCCACAATTCTGTACTTTTGACGATCCATTTTGAGGGCCTTAACTACTCCTTCGCCCACTCCTCCTGCGCCAGTACCAGTAACCAAGACGTTGACTTTCTTAGATCTCAAAGTGTCACTGTTCTCCTTTCTTTTGGTTGGGCAGCATTCTCCTGAGAGCACTCGTCAGATTGGCTTTAGGCTCCCAGTCTAGCGATTCCCGAGCCTTTGCTGTGTCAGCTACTAGGTCCCTAACGCGATCCTTGACATCCACGACATTGATCTTAGACTTTGATTTTGCCAGTCCTACTACCAGCTTGGCCAGGTCCAAGGTAGACGTTCCGATTCCAGACCCTAGGTTGATGTTCTCAGAAGGGGTGCGGTGAATGGCTCTTTCTATCGCTTCGATGAGATCATCAATGTGAAGGAAGTCGAGTCGCTGAAAACCATTCAGATAGCGATGTATCGTTATCGGCTCATCTTTCGTGGCGTTTTCAACCAGTTTCCTCAGGAATGTGATTCTGTTCAGGCTCTTTCCGTAAACGTACGGTAGTCGTAGTGTTGTCACCCTTAGTTGATACAAACGTCTGTACCACTCTATCAGTTCTTCACACAATGCTTTACCTTGTCCATATATCGACGCGGGTCTTGGTTCAAGTTCAGATTTCAGCGTAGGAACAGCGTCACCCCCATAGCCTTCGAAGACTAGCAAGGTTGAGAAGAACAATACAGGAACATCGTTCAGTCTGCCCACTTCCAGAATGTTTCTGGTCGTCGCGACTGATCCAAGCAGAGATTTCATAAGGTTTTGTGGTTCAGAATATGATAGATCAACAATAAGGTCTATTTCTCTGCTTCTGACTTCACTGTACAGAGACAAGATGTTCTCGGGCAATTCAGTTTCGCTCTTACCGGGACAATAAAGAGAGTATTCTCCTGACAATTTCTTGATTATAGCTTTTCCAATGAATCCTTCGGACCCGATGATCAGAATTCTTGATGTTTTCTTGTCATTTGGCCTTTTCTCAGTGGTGTGGCCAATGCTTCTTCTCACGTCCTCTAAAAGATCGAGATTCATATCCTGATTCTTAACTCTTTCAGCCGCAAGTCTGACTGATTCCTCAAAAGACTTACCGAACAAAGACATGATGCCAACCGATATCGCAACGCTTCTAGAGACCCCTAGGTCGCAGCAGACTACCAACCTCCTGCCTTCTCTCAGCATATTCAGACCTGCTTTGATCTTGTCTTGCAGAATGCGCAAGTCGTTTCCCTTCTTGTCCACTAGATCTCTGACGTCCAGTCTGCATACGTCGTTTCCGAGTCTTAGATTGCATGGGGCAACGCCGAGATTGTCAGTAATCCAGACTGTCATAGGATTTCAACCTTATTCCTGACCATCGTATAAAGCGTTAGGTTCGGCTACTGGGGACGTCCATGACGATGAGATTTTCCGTTCAACATGCTCTCGTAGATTTCTGATAGGTCATTCACGATGGATTCCCAAGAAAAGAATCGCTTAACTATTATCCTTCCTTCCTCTCCGCATTTTTTCCTCATTTCCTTGTCTTTCATGAGGCTTTCAACGATTTCCGCAAGCTTTTTGGGATCTTTTGGAGCGAGAACTACTCCGTCTGAGCCTTGCTCATACAAGTGTGTTCCTGTACTGACAACTGGCGTGCCGCATGCCAAAGATTCCCGTATCACGTTGGAATAAGTTTCATAAAGATACGGGCATACGAGCAAAGAAGCTTTCTGATACCAAGGTACAAGTTCTTTCTGATTCAATTCGCCTAGGAACATCACCTTGTGAACGCTTTTTTCGTTTATGATGTGCGCCATTTCTTCGATTTGTTTCGTGTACTTTTCGTCCCATCGTGGTCCAACCACGGCAAGCTGGACGGGAGTTTTGAGGTAGGACAGAGATTCCAAGAGAATATGCAAGCCCTTAATCTTGTCTATCCTGCCCACAAACAGAACCAGATTGTCAGTTCTTTTCGCTTCATCATTTCGAAAAACACGGGTGTCAACACCGATCGGAAGAATCAGGACTTTGTCTTCTGGGATGCCCATTTCCAGGAGAAGCGCTTTTTCCTCATTGGATGATATGATAAATTTGTCGGCGAGATTCGGAAAGAGCTTTCTGAATATTTTCCCTAGATAGACGCGGTCAGACATATAGTATCTGTAGATCCCGCCCCGTCTGAAGATTCCTACGCATTGTAGAAGCTTGGGCTTCTTAATGAAGCAGGAAAACAGGGGAAAGCTCAGGTCTGCTTCTCCAACGAAATGAATGATATCATAGTTCTTGAACCTTCTCATAAAACTCGGCTTGGGAATCACATTTAGTCTGAACAGATTGAACAAGGGATTGGGCAACCTCGGCAAAGGGTTAAGAGCTGGCTCCTTGAACACGCTTGCCAATCCATCTTTTGCGGTGTCTTCCCGCCAAAGCGGATTCCACTTCTTGACCATGTTTAATGTCATTATGTCGGCACAGATTCCTATGTCGTTGAGTTTGGTTGAAAGAATTCTGGTGAGAACCTCTGAGCCTCCAACGATCGGGTAGTAAGACGGGGTAACAAACAGTACTCTCATCTCAACATCACGATGGCTGTTGAAGGCTGGGATTAGTGTACGAGAAAGTCGAACTTCTCATGCCCTCATTTTTACTATTTGTCTGATTTTCGTCGCTATGAAGTCAATTTTCTCGCTGGTCAAGGTTGGATATAGGGGCAGCGACATTATTTCATTGTAGACTCGTTCAGCCACAGGAAAATCGCCTGGCTTGCATTTCAGGAGCTTCCGGTAGAGTGACATCAGGTGCAAGGGAGTGTAATGTAAGCTGGGCTGTATTCCGTTGTCTAGCAATCCTTTGAATAACGTATCTCGGTCTATTCTCAAGGTGTCTTTCCTGATTTTTATCGTGTAAAGATGAAATACGTGCGATCGGCCGGGCGCTTCGTATGGTGGAACGAACCCTTTTGGAGAAATGGCAGCTAGTTTCTTCTTGTAATAATGTGCGACTTGGATTCTTTTTTTGATGCCTTCATCCACTCTCTGAAGCTGAGATATCCCCAAGGCTGCTTGCACTTCGTTCAGCCTGTAATTGTATCCCAAGTCCGATACGTCATAGTACCATGTGGCATCTGATTCTCTATCCAGTGCGGTCTTGCTCAAGCCGTGCTCTCTCAACGTCCTTGCTTTCTTGGCGTAGCTTTCATCGTTTGTTGTAAGCATTCCGCCTTCTATGGTAGTAATGATTTTAGTGGGGTAGAAGCTGAAGCAACCCATCGATCCCATGTTTCCAGTTTGCTTGCCGTCGTATTCCGCTCCTAAGGAATGAGCGCAGTCTTCTACGATGGACACGTTGTGGTCCTCTGCTATTTCCTGAATCTCCTTCATATCACAAGGTTGACCGCCATAATGCACGGGTATTATAGCTTTTGTTCTGGAGGTTACGTTGTTCAACACGTCCCCAGGTGATATGTTGAAGGTCTTTTCATCAATGTCCACAAGGACTGGCTTAGCTCCGCAAAACAACGCGACATTTGCAGTTGCGGCAAACGTCATGGTTGGAACTATGACTTCGTCGCCAGCTTTGATGTTTAGGATTCGCATGGCGAGATGCAAAGCTGCTGTACAACTGCTTACGGCAACTGCATGGTTGACACCTACGTAGCTAGCAAACATTCTTTCGAAGTCTGCGACTTTGGGGCCACCTGTGAGCCAGCGAGATTCTAGAGCCGCTGATACTGCTTTCTTGTCTTCCTTGTTTATCCAAGGCACGAAAAATGGGATTTGTTGGGAGCGCATGAGCTAGCTTTCCTCATTGCTGCTGTATGCTTTCCACTCTTCGTATCTTTCTTCTTTGTACCATTTTTGGAACTCGGTCAATCCTTTCTCAATGTCGTATTCAGGAGCAAAACCCAACTCCTTCTTCGCCAAGGAAATGTCCGCACAGAGTCTCTTCACTTCACCAGCGCGAGGAGCCACTTTGACGGGTTGTTGCTTATGTCCACAAAGATCAAGGATCGTGCTAGCCAGTTTCAGAATGCTAATTTCCTTGCCGGTTCCGAAATTGACTGCCTTACCAAGAACGTTTTCGTACGAATTTAGAACCAGCTTATATGCGCTCACCGCGTCTTTGATGTACATGTAGTCTCTCGTTTGTTTCCCATCGCCATAAATGACTGGTGGCAGACCTGAAAGTGCTCTTCTCAGGAACTTCGGAATTGCAGCAGCATAGCCAGCGTCTTTCTGCCTAGGTCCGTACGTATTGAAGCAGCGGACAACTACTACAGGCAGCTTGTACGTATTGTAGTAAGAAAAGCAAAGTCTGTCTGCGCCTGTCTTGCTTGCCGCGTATGGAGATGCGGGATTCAAGGGGTGATCTTCGTCCATGGGCACGTATTTGGCTGAACCATAGACTTCACTAGTAGAGGCGTAAACTACGAGCTCAATGTTGTTTTCCAGTGCTGCCTCAAGTACGTTCAACGTACCGAGCGTGTTGACCTCAAACGTATGCCTAGGCTCTATGATTGATCTGTCCACGTGAATTTGAGCAGCTAAGTGAAAGATCACGTCGACATCTGATGTGGCTTTGGCGATAAGCTCTTTGTTCGTGATGCTACCCCGAACCATTTTGAAATTTCTGTAGTTGAACAGCCCTAGAATGTTGTTGACATTGCCGCTTGAAAAATCATCTATGATCTTCACTGGATATCCGTTCTTGACAAAGTCTTCTGCCAAGTGGCTACCTATGAAACCGGCAGCTCCAGTGATCAGAATTCTCTTTCGCACCATTTTCATCAACCCTAGTACAGTTGGGCAGAACTATTCTTAACTTATTCGCTTCACAACGCAAGCAATTGCGTACTCAAAATTCAAGCCTCTTGACAAGCACGACATGGACCTCAGCCTGTGCAGTTTCTGTAAACTTCGCTTCCGCCGTTACAGTATATCTTGCTAACGTCGCTGAGGAAGGCAAGATTGTCCAAGGGATACACGTAGTAATCGGCTACGACGATTCCGTATTCGACGTTCAGTTGGTCCAAAAATACCGTTCCATTAGTTAGAACCAAAGTGCCATTAGTCAGCAGAGGAACCTCGCCAAAAGGAACAGCACCATAGCTGATCAGAAGCGGCATCGACGAGCGATCCGCATACAACTGAGAACTGCGGTAATCGAAGTTTTTACGAATCCATTGACTGCCGAAAAAGCCTTGGTCGCCAAAGTATCCAAGTTTGTAGTATAGTTGATAGCGACTCATTCGGTAGCCGCTAAGAGGCAACGACCAGCTTTCGCTTCCTGTTATCTCGTAGATGAAGCTCGTTTGAAACAAGAAGTAGGGAACTAAAACGAAGAGCAACAGCATCGTGACTTGAAACTCTTTTTCCCGTCTTAATACAAGCTTGCAGACAACTGTAGCACCTGACAAGATTAATGGAGCCAAGAAAAACAGCAATATATGATAGAACCTTGTCATGTTGAGTGTTTTTGCCATACCCGGAACCAATATGACTGCGCCTAGAAATATCATTGCAATCGTGCTGAGAATCAAATACTCTTTTTCAAAACGAACCGCCACTCTTCTTGTGATAAGTCCAATGAAGCCGATACCAATCAGAAGCTCCGTGAGATATGCAAACACCCTACTGATTGTGTTCCAAACAGATGGTGCACTATCTATCCCCAGACCTCTTAGAACGGTTGACCCTCTTGATGCCGGATTTAGGAATTGACCTAGCTGACTGTAAACGTAATCTCCATACGACAGTATGTCTTTAAAAGCCGCTGACCCAGACGTGTAGATATACCAAGAAAACATTATCACAAAGAAGATCAGGACCATGCTGAGCGTTATGTTCCTGCTAGGGCGCCTTGTTATCAGGAGAAAGGCATAGGTAGCAGCGATAAAGAACACGAATATGAGGGCAAGTGCGTAGTGTGACATTACAATGGCTGCGCCGAAAATTGCGAAGCATATGATTTTCTTCGAAGATGGCATTTTCACGTGTGAGATGAGTAGGATAAGCAAAACAAAGAATAACTCCGCAATCATCTGCCTAGCCAGTCCCAGCATTTCTGTGTAGAAAGTTTCTTGGGCCATGAAGAGAAAGACGGCTATGAAAGCATATTTATTCCCTACACTTCTCTGCCAAAGTTGATATAACCCGAGGGGAACCAGCGAAAAGATTAGCGGATAGAGAATTTTAAAAATTGAGGTGAGGCTTATGTCCAGCAAATTCAAAAAAATTGTTGGGAGGATCGTGATGCTAAGCATAGAGTCAAATCTGCCCAATGCTGGATCTCCGATCGGCCCCCACGTAGCTTTTTCTATTGTAGCTTCGGATATGGAATATTCGAGAGAAATGTCGGAACCGAAATTGATCAGATACTTGGATATGAGAGATGAATGGAATAGCAGTGAAATGGAAATCATCAGCAAAGCAATAGGATAGAACCTTGAAGGCAATGACTTGCTGGCCAAGACTGCTACGGTTAGCAATAGCGGAATTGCCGCAACCATAATCAACAGGATTAAGTTACTTCCGAGGGCGTTTACGCAGACTGCTCCTAAGATGCTCAGGATTGGAAGAACCATCACAAGCAGCACTGGGAGGCTCAGATCGGCAGTTCTGACAGCCCAAGGTTTCACGTTCCTGTCCCTTAAAAAGACGAGGATTTCGCCCAGGAGCACGAAAACGTTCAGGATGACCAGCAAGGGCATCTGCGAAAGCGGTCGGGAAATGCCAATCAATGGACAAAGCTCGTTTATCAGCAGTCCGCCAAGCATCAAGAAAGCAACACTGAAGCCTACTGAAAAAACGATCATCTCAGCTTTGCCGAGGTTATCTAGTCGTAACAGCTTGATTATGATGTACCCTGGAACCACAGTGAAAAATAAGAATCCAAAAAACTGCCGGGCAATTGGAACGTCAAGCAGAATGAAAAGACAAGTGGCAAACTGGAAAAGCAATAGAACTGCCATGGGGTTCCTCGTTTTAAGTCTAGCAAGAATGGAATCTAATGGACGCATCATACGTTTACCCCAATGCTAACACAATCGACTCGTGCTAATCAATTTGCCCGCCGAGTCGGCACCTACGAATGTCGTCTCTCCAAGGTCACTTCGACTGGCCGATGCTCATCGAGAGATTTCTCAATGCACTCCAACAAATGGACTGCGTTCCTTCCATCTTCAGGCAGAATAGGCGATGGCAGACCCTTCTCGATGCTCGTAATATAGTTGCCAATGAGCTTCAAGTGAGGAATCATCTTCCTCTTCTGAATATAGTTTAGCCCGAATTTTGACCATTTCTGCAAAATCCTCTTTTCGTCCGCGATGAAGCTATTTCCAACGCCTTTCACGGTCTGTGGAGGAGGTGCTGAATTCTCCAAGAAATAGTCAAAGTCCCTGTAGATTTGAAGGCGTTTTCCTCTGGAATCGCCGATTTCATAAACTATTTCAGTTTCGTTGGATATCCATGAAAGCTCAATTATGCCAAACCGATCACTCGCTGTTCGGAGAAGAACCGCAAAGTCGTCGTAGACAGAGTATTTGACCTTTCGTCCAACGGCATACACTTCCTTGATGTCGTTTAGAAAGTGCAGTTGAAGATACGCAAGATGGCAGCACACTTCCCAGATAATGCCTCTTTGTTGAGGCGTAACCATCCAGTCTGCAGCCAACTTGTAGGCTTTGAGCAATTCGAAACTCTCCTTCTGCGAGGTTCGAAAGGATACAAGGTCATAAACGCCGGTTTCCAGCAGTAATTTGGCTTTCTCAATCGACGGAAGAAATATCTGGTTGTGTCCAACGCAGAGCCTGGTTCCGTACTTCTTCATGGTGCTTATCATTTCGTCACATTCGGAGACGTTAAGAGCCATTGGCTTCTCAACCAGAATCGCAGGAACCTTCTTGGCCACGTCGCATGCTATACGCGCGTGTGTTGAAACCGGCGTGCATATGTCAACCATGTCCAGATTGAGCTCCAATAGATCGGCATAGTTTGTGAAAACCTTCTCGACTCTGAACCTTCGGGCTATCTCTTTTGCCCTTTCAGGATTCAGGTCGCAAACGCCTGCAATTTTCACGTCTTTCATGCTCTTCAAAACTTTCATGTGGAGGTTGGCGATTCCACCACAACCGATTAGACCGACATCCATTGTGTTCCCTCACACTCTACTTTGACTTGGTTAGCAATATTCAATGTCCTTAATGAATTCTTCTAGAAGTCGCATATTTCTGTTCAGCGCATCTTACCCAGTAACTAACGGGTGAGGGTATTGGTATGGCGTGTAACTGGGTCTTGGATAAAGGAAGTATGTGGAATTCTCAACATGCCCACCAGATTCTTCTTCAATGTAGTCTCCATCGTAGACGTTATTCCACATGTAAAGGTCTCTCACTTTGCATTTTGTAATACTTGGATTTCCATCATCCGTGGATAAACAAACCATGTACGCATAATTGACAGCTACATTGTTGAAGAACACGCCGCCACCACCTCTCATCCTTAGTGCCTTCGAATACTCGTACATATGCGGATAGTTCGAGTCATTCGCCGGATTTAAAAACGTATTGTTGTAGACTTCCATATATCTGCCGCCATATACGCCGTCAGGATAAGCTCCGTGGACATCGCAGTGTCCGGAACCATAGTACACATGCATGTCTGTGAAGGTGTTGAACCTAGCTACGTACGCTCCCGTGGCGTATGCGCATATCGAATGTCTGCAACCTTGGAAGTAGCAGTCTTCGACATAAGTGACATTAGCATATGTGCCTAAAATGCCGTTTAAGCTTGGTGCCCATATCTTGGCTTCATCCGAACGGCTATAGGTTCTTTCCACGCCAACGCCGTATCCGAATCCCGTGCCAGCCGTTTCTGCTCCGGGCTTATAGATGTTATAGAAATCACAATGATCAACAACTCCTTGACAACTTAGCGAGATAACTGAATTGAACACGGCAACACCGCATGAACCCATTACGTGAAATGAGCAATGATCAACTCTGAAGTCTTTTGTATTGTCAATAAATACACCATTGTCACCGGTGTCTGCCGCTGCCGCGCCTGTACGTCCAATAAACGTTATCCCAGAGACCCTTACGGGTAGCTGATTTGCGCCGTCAACGTAGAACATGGTTGTGCTGTCGTAAGTGGAGCCAGCACGCAGAGTGAGGTTGGTGAGGAATTTCCCAGCGCCGAAAACGCTAACGCCACCAGGGATAGTCACCATCACGCTTGGAGTGGCATCAAACAACCAATTGCCCGCTGGGATGTAGACTCTTCCTCCGCCTAGCGATTCAATCTGGTTCACGGCTGACTGAATGTCTGTTACGGAGCCGCTGCTTGCCGTCACGGCGTTTGCCAGTATACTTCCGGAGTTGTGGATCGTGTAATACTCCAAAACCAGACCTGTGGCCCATGCAATCATAAGAATCCCTACTAAGATGAGAGCCATGATTACTGCCACATGAAGTCTTTGCATGTTGAACCTCGCAGTCCGCATGGTATAGGCATCCCTTATAATGTATCGCAAGTCTTAATAAACGTTGCGACCTCCCGATCGACCATATTGAACTATACTCACAACGCAATATATAACATTGACCCAACTTGCGAACAGGAAATCGCGAACACCACTCCATCCAACAATATCAGCTTAGACAGACGCACTGACAAAACCAAGAAGCCAAGCTGCCCTCTTAAAAATCCAATGAAAAGGCAAAAGAAAAACAACCTTCCGAGCAGTCAGCTTGTAAGCGAAAACAGAACGCCTAAGCTCTGTGAAGACTGCAACGGGAGGCAGCATCATGCGAAAATTGATCAGCTTTTTATTCTTCTGAAACAGATCGCGCGCCCCCGTACCATGCCAGAAATACTCGGACCAAAGCGATCTCCATGACTCTCTGCGTTTTTCACAGAATACAGCATTAGATATGTGAAGAGACCAGCCAGCAGCTTTGATTCTGTACTCAGCATCCATATCTTCACCTACTCCCTTAATGTTCTGGTCAAAACCCTTCACTTGCTTGATGGCTTCAACTCGATAAATGCATCCCGACGTGCCAAGCGCAAGGCTTGAGGTCACTTCTCCCTCATACAAGTAGCTGTCCACCACGAACTCGGTGTTTTCCAGTATGGCAACTAAACCTGCCTTATCGTAGACCCCATATCTTCCCTTGGCGATTCCGGCTTTGGGATTTCGTTCCATGAACTCAACCTGTTTCCTCACGAAATCCTTTGAAAGCTTCATGTCAGCGTCGACCCAAACTACGTATTTTCCTTTTGACTGGGCAACGACGATTTGTCTTGCAGCTCCTAGACCCTTGCTGTCCTGAATAATTCTGAATCTTACGTCTGTCTTCAAGACTCTGTTCTTGATTATCTCAAGAGTCTTGTCTCCGCTATAACCATCTACCACGATTAGTTCAATAAGCTCATGTGGAAAATCTTGGTCGATCGTGCTGTCAACTGCCTCCTTAATAGTAGACTCGGCGTTCTTGACACAGAGCCCAATCGTGACTTCAACATCTGAGCCCATTGTGGAACCTCAGGTTATCTATTGGTCTCAGGAGTCTGACATCGTTTGGAATCTTCATCGTTGAGAGTCTCACATTCGGCTTAACGAATCCCCAGATTCAATCATTATTTTGGAGAATCCTACGCACCAAGCAGTCATCTTGAATGCGTATTGAAGAGGCAAAAAGAACGCTATTTTCTTTCCCGTGATTCGATACAAAGTCAGCGAATGCAGAAAACCTGATACCAATGCTGCAAAAGGAGTCCACTTGTAGAGTTCGATTGAGCCTTTGTTCTTGCGGAAAATAAAACGGGAATCACGTCCTCGGCGTAAGTATTTTCCCCAAACGTAACTCCATGTTAATCCGCGCCTCTCATAATCGCGATAGTACACGTCGGCAGTCCGAAGTAGCCAACCAGCAGATCTGACTCTGTATTCAGCGTCCCAATCCTCTCCGTAACCTTTAATGCCTTGATCAAAGCCGCCGACCTCTCTGATGGCTTTAACCCGGTAGATGCATCCTGCTGTTCCCATGGAACTCGTCCTTATTTTTGAATCAAAATCAACCATTTTGCCAGCGGCTCGCGAATAGATCTCTAAAGTGGCGACGGAATTCGCACCCGGAACTAACGAGTATTTTCCTTTGGCGATGCCCACATTGGGATTTGTCTGCATCAATTGGAAGAGCGTTTTCACATAGTCTCTTGACAGAACAAGATCTCCATCAACCCAGACTATGTATTCTCCAATGGCCTCGTCAACCACCATTTGTCTAGCTACGCCGAGTCCTTCTTTCTCGAAAAAGATCCTGTACTTCATGTTCGTCTTCGAAAGGTATTGCTTGACAATATCTACTGTCTTGTCCATGCTGTAACCATCTACGACGACTAGCTCCATGAGATCTAGCGGGAATTCTTGGGCAAGCAAGCTGACCATGGTTTCCCCTATGTAAGATTCGTTGTTTTTGACGCAGAGCCCAATAGTAACAGCGGGTTTTGTCAACCCGCTTATTCGGGAACAAGAGACTAGCTTACTAGAGTCTACCAATGTGTGACGCCTCAAAGGGTTTGACGAACCTTTCAGCAAGACCTAAGCCAGAAACGATTTCCCCGTGCCTCTTGACATATTCCAGTATTTGGTCAAGCATCTTGACTGCCTCTTGACCCACATTTCGGTAGACATGCCATGGTAAGCCTTTGACCTTCGGCAAAGAGCTGACGTCCCTCGGATGTATGTAAAACATCACAGGGTTGCCCATATCGAAATTCATCTTAACACTGGCCTTTACCCAGCTAACGCCAAGGTTTCTCATCCAAGCCGCGCTCAAAGGAATTCGGAAAACAGGATTAACTGACACTGGTAGCTCCAAAATCTTAGCTTTTCCCTCTTCTCTCAACGAAGAGAACGAAGGATGATAAGGTCTTGAGATCCAAGTCAAATATCCATAATATCCCGGTATGAAGCTGGGCAATACTGACGAATCATAAGCATATCCCAAATGCTCCAGCACCTTGGCGGTTTCTCCATTTGCTCTGAGACATGGGGCCCTGAAGCCCTTGGGTCTACCTCCGATTTGACGATAAAGTATTTCAGTAGCTTCCGTAATCCTTGCAAGCTGCTCGTTGAAAGGAAGCAAACACTCGTTCTTGTCGTGCTCAAGACCGTGACATGCAAGTTCGTGTCCTTCTCGGATAGCAAACTTGAGGGAATGTCCATAGTTCTTGGCTACCTCGCCAGGAACAAAGAAAGTTGCCTTCAAATCGTGTTTTCCGAATAGCTCAAGAAGCTTCGCGATTCCGGAGCCCACGTCAACTTGAGAGTTCGCTTCGACTGGATCATGTTTTACTGAGTAGAAATGTAGTAAGCTTGACCAGCTGTCCACATCAACACTCATTACGAAAAAGCTCTGCCTGAATGTCAACTTATCAGCCCGTGTTTTCTTAATATTTCGGCATCGAAGCTCTTCCTTGATTCCTCAGCTTTCGCCCAGATAGTGCTTCGTTTCCCACTCAAGCTTTCGATCATAGCGACTAATGCTATGAAGTTATTTTGAAAAAGCTCAATAAGATAAACCCGCGTCTTCGGAACAATCAACAGAACCAACGGAACCAAGATCAATACCGGAATCTGCAGCAAAACCAAGAGGCTCGTTAGAACAAACGTAACGAAAACAATTGGATTTACGAAGAAAAGAAAAGCTTGCGACAGGAATATTCTCTTAGGCAAGGCCAATTCACCATTGACCATGAGTCTGAAACACTTACCCCATATTCGAACGAATTGTCTGGCCCGCCTTGTCTTTATCATCATCTTCCCTTTCCAAGTATGCGGGAAGAACGTGTAAAAGGCTGCTTCAGGCAAGACTATCGTTCGAACACCTTTCTGGACAAGATTCAATGCCGTTCCAGAATCATCTGAACCAGTTTCAACGTCGAATTGATCCAATGCCTTACGCTTGTAAGCCCCGAATCCTCCTTCAAACTGCACTGTTGAATAGCATTTCGATTCGCCGAGCTGGATTTGAAACATCGTGTCTCTATACAGGTCTTCGGTTTTGGTTACCCACGACTGTTCGGGATTCAACAGTTTTTCTTGCCCAGCTGTCGCCCCAACGCTCCCATCGGCAAGATATGGAAAAGCCTTCCTAAGTATGTCATGCGGCCAGAAACAATCAGCGTCAGAGACTATTATTGCCTCGCCGTTTGCATACTTAAGAGCGAGATTGAGAGCGGAGGATTTTCCCTTGCGTTCACTTTCCCGTATGATCGTGACCTTGAAATCCTGTTTTGCCCTGAAGTCTTCTATTTCTTTTACCGTGTCGTCTGTGGAAGCGCCATCAACTGCCACTATCTGAATGAGTTCCTTGGGATAGTCTAATTCTGCGAGATTCCGAAGCTTAGACTGAATCACCTGCCCCTCATTATAGGTCGGAACGATTATGCTTACTGTCGGCCTGTAATTCATGTCGATTTTCAGATTCCAAGGCTTCAACGCATTTTTTCTCATGTAAACAAAGTAGAACAAGGGCGCTCCAAAGCAAACTAAACCTAGAAAAGCCCATATGAAGAAAAGCAAAGCACTAACGCCTCAAATTGCGGTTCTACACTTCGAGAAACGGCGGAATCACGTCACCTACAATCCTGCAATACGTTCTCAGCAGTTTTAGCTGAAGCCTATTCTGCCACTTAAGACGAAAAGCATTGACGTGTGGCCACATCTTTCTCAATTCGGACAAATCCTCGCCCTTCAAAACTATGTCTTTCGAATCGCCTAACCCCTCCCGCCTTGCCAATCGCAAATGGTTAATCCGAGAAGGGTTGTACCCCATAATCCTTGAAACCGTCCAATCAACCGAAAACGGAGTGAATCCTGACACGATCAGGTTCATCTTTACTGGAAAACTGCTCAATGCAACGATTCCATCAACTATAGTCAAGTCTGGTTTGAGAACTTTGTTCATCGCAACTATCGTCTCATCCAACATTGGATGATAAGCGATTTTTCGCGGTGCTGCCATACAGCCAAACAGGTTTTTCATAGCACAGCTGATAGTCGTATGGCTCATGATCTTCATTTTTGGCATATTGATAAAAAGATCTTTCCCGTGTAGATTCAGAAGGCATTTGGGGATCTTGAGCGAGATTTCCTTATTATTCACGTTGACGGTTTTTTCGATCACCTTGTCCTCTGACAAATTGAACAATGTAACTTTCTTTTCAGCTGCCAATTCCTCATATTTCAGCATTTTAAAAACGTGTGATGTCCGCATGGCAGTGGCGTCTGCTTCAACGACTTTTATGTCAGCGTCCTGAAGCCCGTACTTTTTGCGCAGAATGTCGATAAGGCTAGATACAAGTCTACGATCTGTCGTGTATCCCGTGAGGGAATCCCAGTAATAGCACAGGTTCGCTTTGATGAAAACGGATTCCACTTTTCGGCTTGTCTTGAAACCTATTAAGCCAAGCGCATTCTCAACGGACGAAGTTATATCCCCATCAGCGACTTTGACGAGACCGACTACGTTACTACTCATCTTGAGGATCTCCTATCAGTTATAAGAAGGATTCTTGCTGCAACCCGCCCAGTTTGTACGCTTGTGAGATTATTTCAACTGTTCTTAAACCGTCAGTAACGGTGACGGGCGGTTCCATATCTCTCCTAATACTATCGAAAAAGGTGGCTAACTCCTTGACATACTGTTCATAGTAATAGGTATACGAGAGCGGTTTGATTTTTCTCCCCACAATCCTTCTTGAGAAGTTCTTTAACCCTTCCTTCACCGCGTACGCATAAAGATTCTTTGGCGTAAAGTGCTCTGTCGAGGTGAAACCCGCATTGCCGTGAACTATGAATCGGAAATTAAAGCTGGGAAAAATCGATTTTTGATACCAACCCACGTTAATCACGCCTTTTGTATCTGAATCACGCGAGCGTAAGACAACTATCGCGCCGTCCTCCATTGGCAGTCTCATTTTGTGGTCTAGCACCGAGAAGACTGCATCCGCTTCGCCCCCAAAGAACCTGAACAAGTCGATCATATGATATCCAAGGTCTAAAAGCACGCCGCCGCCTGTGTTTTGTGGATTAAACCACCATTCTGGGACCGGCGTTGGGACAGCACCATGTGAGAAAGGCCCATTGAGGATTTCCTCTGCTGTTATGACCTCCAAGCTGCCGACAAGGCCCCTGTCAACGTGCTTTTTCACATGCTCAATAGAGTCCAAGAACCGCATGCAATGGCCGACTGTCAGTTTTCGACCGCTTTTTCTGACAGCGTTAGATATTTCTTGACACTCTTCAACGGTTCTTGCAAGGGGTTTTTCGACAAAAACGTTCAGGCCAGCCTCCAAGGCTAGGATTGCGGATTCACGATGCAGAGAATTTGGCAGGGATATTATGGCAACATCCAAGTCTTTTGGATCGTTTAACATTCCGTGGTAGTCTGTAAATAGCTTTTTTACCCCAAGTGACTCAGCCTTCTTCAGGAATTTCTTTGACTGATCGGCTGCAGCAACGACTTTGACTCCGTCGATATGCAGACAATTGTACAAATGCAAACGACCCATCTGCCCTAGGCCGATTATTCCAACGTTCAGCATTGGCACCATTACTCTACTTTGGGATTGTGTAATAAGGTTTCAGAATTTTTCATGTTTAATCTCGGAGACTGCATGAATGACGCAAGCTCGTTCTTCGACGTGAATCTTGAGTGACCATCTTTCAGCAGATTGAATGGCAACAAGTAATGAAAACCATAGACTTCTGCCAGTTCATTGCAGTCCATATTTCTCCATTGCGAGATATCTCCGAAAACCCTCGACAAGTACAAGAAGGTTCGTTCACGACTTCCCCATTGTTCTTTCCATTTGTACACACCATCTCCTCTTCGAGGGGAAGACATCCAGTGAAGAATAGGAATGCCATTCACGTGTGCCCATTTCAACATGTGATACGTGAGTAGAAAATTGGCCCCGTATTCACTGAAATCGGAATCCATGCTCATCATGTACGCATCGATCAGTTCCTCATTATATAAGAAAAAACACCCCGCAATCATCTTTTCTTGTATGAAAGCAAAAAGGAATCTTCCCTCTTTGTTTGAGACTAAATGCTTCAGAACACTATCAAAGAATTTCTTTGGAATAGGAGCTGCATTAAGCTCCTTCATCCTCTTCTCATGAATCTCAAAGCAATCAGCAACCGCGCCTTCGTTCTGGTCAGCACAGACGGCCAGACAGTGCAGTCTTGCCTTCTCCAAATTCCTACTAAGATTGCATCTTTTTACGTAGTTAGGATGTATAAGATTTCCTTCTTTGTCGAAAATCTCGTCTGTACGTACGTATTGGACGAAATTCTCCATCGTGTAGTCCGGCTTAAGATATTCTGTGTAGTATTCTTCGTGGTTCGCAAATGGACTTGTACCAATAGAGAGTGCTGTGCAATCTAATTCTTTGCCCAAACTAACAGAGTATTCCAGCAATGCTTTGTATATATCTCTGCACCCGACATTTCGCGAACAAGCTATGCCGGAAATAGTGTGCCACGCAATCGTAGTTAGCAGATTACCGAACTCACTCCTAAAGTAGTAAAGCGGCAGTACACCGATGATCTCATCATTGTCCTTTCCAACAACAAAATAGGGTTTGTCTTCTCCCATCTCACAGATCGTATCAGCCCAATCTAGGCTGAACTGAGTCGAACAGAGCTTGCACTTGCGGAGGAAGCTTTCATATTCTGCTCTCTCATTGCTAGCTAGAATATCCACTTTGAGCATTCCTGGGTACCCCCATCGACTAGGATAGGCGTGCAGCTATTCGTTGAGTACACGATTACGGTTTCCAACTTAGTCTGACTCATTGAGCTATCCTTTTCTTTTCAGAGTTCATATAGAACTTGTGAATTCGAAATATGGATGTCTTACAATAGACTCTCAAGATGCTAATAGAATTCAAAGAATCGCACAATACTACGAAATTGACAAAAACATTCGAGAGACAGTCTAGACTTTCTTAAGCCAGATTTCCCTCCATAGAAGGTAGCAGTTTCGCGGGCAACCATTATGGTCGCTACCGTCGCAAGTGACACCTTCAAGAATAACAGTATTACGTATTTGACCTATTTTGCTTGTTTTTTCATTTATCATTTTCTCGACCCGCTTCAACACTTGAAACCTTCTTCCGCAAAACTTCAGCATTTCGACTGTAAATGATAATCCACGGTTCTTTCCTCTTAAATCAAGAGTAGCTAAGATCTCCTCTTTGCTTTTCACGTCAACAGATTCACCGTGCTGAAGACCCATGGATATAGTGGGGGTCCTCTTAAGTATTCCATGCAACATTGCATATTTCTTTCGACCCAAAGATTTCTGAATTCTGAAATTTAACCAGAGAATCAGCGCTCCCACGCGTTCCACAGATCCAGAAGTTCTAGGTCTCTGGTTACATGAGTATTGACGAACAAAGTCCTCAACCGAGACAGCCAGGCCACGAGTTGCCGCAGGAAGCTGAGTCAATTGACACGAGAACATCTGATCACGTGAGTCCCGTGCACCCATCCGCTCAGAATGAAAACTCGCAGAAACAGTTGGCTCTCCAATATTCCGTTCAGACACTTTTTCTAACCATGCTTGCTTCCAAAGTAGAAAACACGTCCTTTGGCATCCACCATGGGCCTTACCATTGCATGTTACTCCATCCAAAATCACAGTATTTCTAATGACTCTGTTACCAATTCCTTCAACAAATATCCTATTCAAAGGTCTCAGAACTCTAAGCCTTCTTCCACAATATTCGTGCATTTCAGGCATGAACGGCAATCCTTCTAAGGCGCCATTTTCATCTAGCCCATTTAGTATCACGCCTTTTTTCCGGACTTCGATGACTTCTTTGGAATGAAAAACAGAAGCTGAACCCTTCTCGCGACTACCTTTTCTACGCATCGCAAAGTGGACAGATTCTAGGTTCTTCAACTGCCTTCCCGAAACCTTTGCCCCAAGAATAATGGAAAATCGGCGTGTAGAGATCAAACTTGAATGATAAGGCATCATATTACAGTTACATGGCCATGCATATGTCTCACAAACGGGGGACAGATCAAGTTGCTAATGCCGCAGATTCGCCAAATTGAGGTCATAGAGTCACATTGAGCCGCAAATTGACGAAGCGTTCATGATATCGAAAATCGTTCACCGTCTCATTGAAGAGCCAAAGTTCAAAGAAAAGATCTGCGTAGAACCCTTTCCTATCGCCATCCCATGAAACCCTGCAATATCCAATGTCCAGCGGAATGTTGTTCATTGTAAGACTGTGGAATCTGGTTAGCGAAAACGTCTCATCATACACATAGTCAAGAGAGAAATTCAGAGGCAGTTCCCAGGTGTGCCCGTCTGCCACAAAAGCCGTAATATTGAAAAGCGCAGGCAGAGTACTTGGGGTACGATTGTAACTGCTCGCAGCTGATTGAGTCAGATTCCGGAACTTGACTTCAATCGAATAATAAGCACAGTATCCTAACTGATTGCCAATCCCCAAAAACACGCTATAGTTCTGATTTCTCGAGACGTTATAAGGGAAATTTCCTACCATGTGGGTTGAACCCAGAATCCAAAGTTCTGTGAAGAACTCAGTTCGCGGAACAATCAAGAGTCTGAGCAAACCAGGCGAAGCCACGACGAAAGCCAAAATCCCAACAGCAATCCAAAACACGACACCGCGCTCGTGAAGATTCACCAAACCTGACCTCCGTCTCACCCATGCTTTCTATTCAAAAGAAACCATAATCCAAAACCACACACAATAACGCCCACGGATCCACCAAACGACCCGATAAGATAAGCCAAATTCCAAAAGCTCGCCTGCTTAGCACTTGTGCGCACAACGTCGGCCTCCTCAATGACGCCCCTGAGTCTAACACGGCTCTTGTTAGCCAAATTGACGACAGAATCAAAATTGTCCGCAGTATAAGCCAAACGAGCCCTCGACAGAAACATCCCCGCCTCGGACAATTTCGCACACAAACCAGACACGTTCCCTCCAGCTCTCTCCGCTACAGCCACAGCATCATAACAACGGACAATCTCAGCATCAACACTGGCAATGGCTAACCTTGCATCATCCCTCAAATATGCAGAAACGCAAGAAACATCACCCATGACAAGCAAAACCAACAGAAGAATACAACTGGAAACCAACACACGCCTAGAAACCAACAAATTACATCTCCGACTTGACACAAAACCGAGCATAAGAAAACCCCAAATCCCTAGACAAACCTACCTCTAGACAACTCCTCCAAGACCCGGCGCTTATCATGAACACCCTCAAGATGCTTCTCAGCACGCTTGCTATGCCTCGAATAGTCCTTATACCTCTCCAAGAACGCCCGACCCTTAAACGTAACCACATACCGCCCCTTCTTCACCTCAAAAGCAATGAACCCAACCTTCAGGACTTCACCCAAATACTTAGTCAGAAGCCTATAGCTCAAATTCGCTTTATACATAACCTGCGTCTTTTTCGCACCGTCGCCTACAGCATTCAGAACCGCAGCTATAATGTCTAACCTGCCTCTATAGTTTCCCAAACCTGATGCCCCCCCTCAAGAGATCATACTGGATTGCGACAAACTAAAACCGAAACAGCACACAGACAGCCTAAACCATGGACAACCGTGAAACTAAACGTGCAGCCAACCTCTTCCGCCCTTCTTCGACTGCTGCCCCTGCTTTTCTTCAAACTCGTATTGCACGCTTCGCTTCACTCTCCCATGAGGCTTCCGGCTGGTTACAAAAGTCCTGATGAACTTCCCCCAACCGCCCACAGACGGAGCGGGCAAAACAAACCGGTCCGCATCAGCAACTTTATGCTGCTCCAAAATCTCCCTAAAATTGAGCATCCTGAAATTCCTAGTCGCAAAAATAACCATGCCCTTCTCGACAAACAACATGGAATAGTCGGTGCTCGCGATTCCCTCGGCCCTAACCTTGTCATCAACGCGATCATGCCATAACCGTTTCCACTGCGCTTTCAGTTCCTCAACCGCTTCCTTGGCAATTAGAGCCTCCGTTAGAGAATCCCTCCCTGACAGGAGCGGATGAGAATCATCATCAGCTTTGGCAACTCAGCTCCCTTTTCTCCCAGTCCTTTCTATTTCCTAAACCGAGCTATTTAAGCACGGTAGGTTGAAACATCTAGTTAAGTTGTCTAGAACAAACTTATATTTCTTCTGTAAAAATCAGATATATCGCCCAGAAGGATACAGCCCAAGTAATGACACTTAAGGTGTGACGACACAGAGTACTTCCTCTAGTATTTTAGCCTTATTGCTCTCAGCGGTACAAATCCTTTTCCTTCGGCATTATCAAATCACTTGCACTCGCACCCTCAAACCTCTCGTAACTGTACCCTCGAACTATCGCAACAGGAATGCCCTCATTGGCTTGCCCTATCACAAGCTCAGCTGCTGATGCAAGCTCATCAGCAACAGCCGTCTGCTTCACCATCAAAACATAACCAAAAAGATCCTTCTCACCCCTCCGATCCCTGATCGGCCTCATACCAGCCATCCCAATCGCCACATTAATCGCGCCCCACCTGAGAGGACGCCCATGAGTATCAGAAACAATAACCGCAACATCACAGCCTGCAACTCTCCCAATCTCATGCCTAATCCTCTCCGCAGAAGCATCCGCATTGCGAGGCAACAACGCCACCATCCTTTCACCCAGAACATTAGATCTGTCAACACCAGAATTGGCACAAACAAACCCATGCTTACTCTCGGTAATCAGTATCCCATCTCTCATACGGCTAATACCCTTTGACTCACGGAGAACAACCTCAACCAAAGCAGGATCCTTCCCAAACTGCTCAGCAACACACTTCGCAAACTCAGAAGGCACAACTTCATCAAGATTCACAACGTTCCCCTCCACACGCGAAACCACAATATGCGTAACCACAATAATGTCCCCACCCTGAACAGGAACACCCTGCCTCTTGGCAGCCTCACAAATCAACTCGCCCAAATTATCCCCCTCTTTTACTATGGGCAAACCCTCAACCCCAATGACTTGAACAGTACCCATTCAAAGCTCATCTCCCATGCATAAACAGACACTCCTACCAAGACAAACTTAAACTTATAGATAATCAACCACACACTAAGATCCGCTATGAATCAAAACAAGACAAGCTTCGAAGACGCTCTGGCCAGCAAAGTCATCGCCACCGGAAAATGCGTCAACTGCGGCGCATGCGTAATAGTCTGCCCTTTCAACTGCCTAGAATATACAGAAGAAAGACCAATGCTCACAAAAGAATGCAAAATCTGCGGCATCTGCGCCCAAGCATGCACCCAATATGACTCATCACAAGCCCAAATCGAAAGATTCGTATTCAACAGAGCAAGAAAACCCCAAGAAACATTCGGCATATACCGCAGACTTACGGTGGCCAGAACAAAGGATGACAAAATACTCAAAGCATCTCAAGACGGCGGAGTGGTGACAACTCTGCTGTTATATGCATTGGAAAACAGACTCATCGACGGCGCCATCGTTTCAGGAACCATTAGAGACAAACCGTTCTTGCCGATACCAAAGTTGGCAACAACCCGAACGGAGATCATGGAAAGCGCAGGAACAAGATACTCATACTCACCGAACATTCTAGCACTAACCGAAGCTATCAAACAAAAAAAGAAAAACATAGCATTCGTAGGAACACCATGCCAGATTCAAGCCATCAGAAAAATGCAGATGCGCGGCCTCAAAAAGCAAACTGCACCGCTAAGATTCCTGATTGGACTAGCATGTTCTGAATGCTTCACCTATGAAGGCCTAATAGAAAAGCAAATCCACCAAGACTTAGGCCTCAACCTGCAAGACATCAAGAAGATACAGATCAAAGGCAAACTGCAGATCACAACAAACTCTGGAACCAAGACCATATCTCTTGCAGAAGCAAAGAAGCACACAAGAAAAAACTGCCTATCATGCAAAGACTTCAGCTCCGAACTCGCAGACATTTCAGCCGCAAGCCTAGGGCTAAACGGTTGGACATTCATGATTATCCGCACAAAACAGGGAGAAGAACTATTCTCAAAAGCAGAAAAAGCCGGAATCCTTACCACAAGAAAAGCAGATGAAGAAGCAAACGCCATAGACCTGCTGGAAAAACTTTCAGACAAAAAAAGGAAAGTCAGACCAGCATGAAGAAAATAAACTCGAAGACGCTGGCCGGCACAATCATGCTAGCAACCCTGGTAGTCGTTCTAGACTATGCTCTAAAATACTCAAGCCTCAAAATACCCTTTCCCCCACTTCCAGTCCTCAAATTCGACTTCACAGGAATACCGATTGCCCTGTCTCTGCTCCTATACGGCTTCGTCCCAGCAATCTTCACGTCCCTAGTCGCCTTTACCGCAATCCTCGCACGAAGCGGAGATCTAACCGGCGCCTCCATGAAAGCCCTAGCGGAACTGTCAACCGTCACAGGAATGGCACTAGGCTTAAGATACGCCCCAAAATACAAGAGAAGCATGGCCATTGCGCTAGGAATCTCTGCCCGCTGCATCTTCATGTTCTTCGCGACCCTAGCACTGTTTCCCATCTGGATGACCCCCTTCGTAGTCGCATTCAACATCATCCAAGGATCGATAAGCACTCTGGGCGGCTATTTCATCTATGAAGCCGTCAAGAAAAGAATAGCATCCCACATCCGAGCCTAGGCGCGCGCTCACACTCAAGAACAGCTCACGAGATGTGGCTTGATCCTCTCTCCGCTTTAACATCCACTCGCATGTTCTAGAACAAACAAAAAAAAGTTCTAGGAAGCCCCCGACCCTACTCAGAATAAGGCGAAGGCTCCTCACCGTGCTCCGCCAGCTTTCTATGATGAGAACAAAACCAGTTCTTGCATTCACGCACCCCCTCCTTGTCGTGCAAAAGCACAAGCACTTCTCCAATGAACTTCCGCTCAGCCCCGCTCGGATAACTCGTCTCAAGCCGATGAACCAAACTGTTGTGAATAAAGCGGACAGGATTGTCTTTCTTCAAGCCCTCTACTGCGCACTGAGCATCAGCGCCCCCTTTGACTAAACCGTCAAAACACGCCAGAACCTCCTCGTACAAAGGCCAAAAATACTTCTTACTGATAGCATCCTGCACCCACATTATACCGTAATACCCCATGAAACCATGCATGTAAATACTCTTCCGAAGACACACAGCGAACTCCCGATCAGCAAAATCACCAGGATCCGCGAACAGAAACTCCTCATCCGCCGCCGTTATCGCAAGAGCCACCGTATGATCATACTTCAACGGCCAAGGCTCAGAAAAAAAGTAATCCCTATACTTCTTCATCAAACCCAAGAAATACTTGAAAATCTCCTCAGGCGACTCTTCCCAATCGTCAAGCCGAACCAGCCAATCACAAGTCTCCAGCAAAGGCGCAACAGACTCCCTCGGAATCATACCCCGCCTAGGTCTCTTAGTTCTCAACGCCACGTCACCTCCGTACAAGTTGCCGAACCAGACACTCTCACCATGCTGGTCACGTGCTCGACGCTCCTTCACTAAACCTGAAAACCCCAGTCCGCCCCTCTTGTTTCTCAGCCTTCAGAAACCTGCGCATCAAACCGTCAACGTCAACCAGCGTAGCCTCACCCTTCTCAAGCTGCATACGCTTAAGCCGCGAAACCGCCAAATCCCGAAACAAACTCCTCAACACATGATCCAAACGCGCAATGTAAACGCCCAAAGAAGCACACCGCTCAACACCATCGCCACAACTTGCCTCAAAAGCCTCAGCCCGTCCAATACGAAGCAAATACATGGCCACACGCTCCACAAGAACCCGGTCCGCCAAACCCTCCAAATCATACTCACGCATAAAACGCGAAACAGTACGAACAAAAACCCGCCGCTCACGAACACACTGACCACCAGCCACAAAATCCCTGCAACCACCATTAGAAGAACAACGATCACAAAGCATAAACGCAACACGAAAAGCCCCATGCTTCAAAGCACTCAAGCCTCAATCAACCCTCCTAAGCCTGCTCACGCCCACAAACATGCCCTTCACCGCCAACCACGCCACGACGCTTAACAACCTCCAAAACACACACACGCACATAATCACCATCCTCAACACCCAGCAAGTCACGCGCTCACCTCGGAACCGTAACCTTACCACCCTGAAACACCCTACCAACAAACCTTTCCATTTAACTCCTCCAATAAACTACTAGGCAAACCACCTAAATAAACCATTGGACACAAAAAAGCCCTTTCCAACATGCAAACACCCCAAAACCAAGTCACCAAAAGTCACCCACAGTCACCACAAGTCACCAAATCCCCCCGCAGAAAACCGCACACATGGTGGGGCTGCCCGGATTTGAACCGGGGTCACGAACGCCCGAGGCTCATAGCCTAGACCAAGCTAGCCGACAGCCCCAACTCAAGCCCACGCTTCAACATCTGAAGCCACAAAAACACTCACTCCTCAACCTTTAAACCCTTGCCCCACACAAAAAGGTCTACACACCCAAATCGAGCAGAGACCCAACATGCCAACACCCCACAGAATACGCGGCGTCAAAGTACTAAAAGCCGTCTCATCACCCCTGAGGCTACAAATCCTAAACCTGCTCTTCGACAAAGGCCCCCTCTCCTACACCCAGCTAATGAACTCTCTAAAACTCAACCAAAGCAGAGACGCCGGAAGATTCGCATACCACCTAAAATTCCTACTTAACACAGATCTAATCGAAACAGACGTGGAAGCAAGAAAATACTGCCTCACCGAACTCGGCAAAATGGTCATCGACGTCGCAGACCGCGTAGAAAAGAAAGCCACCAAACCCAAAGGACTACTCGTCCGCACCTCTCGCCTCGCATTCGAAGAATTCGAAGTGAACAGAATCGCAGATTCACTAATAAGCGAAGCAAAAATGCCCGCTGATCTGGCGCAAAAAGCAGCAAAAGAAACTGAAAAACGACTGCTAAAATCCAAAATCAAATACCTGACCGCCCCCCTCGTCAGAGAAGTCGTCAACGCCATCCTAATAGAAAAAGGCCTAGAAGAATACCGCCACAAACTCACACGCCTAGGACTTCCAGTCCACGAAGTTGCAGCACTCATTGACACAGAAAACAAAGCATCAAGAAACCACCACTCAACCCTCGAATCAGCAGGAGAAGCAACGCTCAAAGAATACACGCTCCTAAGCGTCTTCCCAAGAGATGTCGCAGACGCACACCTATCAGGGTCAATACACATAAACGCACTGGGTTCTTGGATCCTGAAACCAAACGAAGCAATGCACGACCTACGGTTTTTCCTCCGCAACGGAATAAACATGGAAAAAACAGACGCCGCAAAAACCTCGTTGCCTCCACCGCAAAACTTGGAATCCGTTCTGTCGCTGGTTTTCAACGTTCTTCTCGACTGCAACAAAGAGACTAGCGAGGCCCAAACACTCGACTACTTCAACGTTTTTCTAGCTCCCTACGCAAAAGGCGTCGAATCCTCAAAAATCAAACAGGCACTGCGACTGTTCATTTTGGATCTAAGTCGCCACATCAACGTTTCCTTAGGCATTGAGCTCACTATCCCAGACTTCGTAACAGAAAAACCTGCTTATGGACCATCGGAAAAACAGGTCGGCAAGTACGGCGATTTCACCGAAGAAAGCCAACTTCTAGCTTCGCTTCTCCTTGAAATATTTCTAGAAGAAAGCATGAACAAGCCACTGCTTGATCCCAGAATCATCCTGAAGATAAGACCAGAAACGTTTACAGACGAGCGAGCCAAGGCTATCCTAGCCAAAGCACACCGCCAAATTGCCGAAAGAACCGCTCTGCATTTCGCCAACCTATGTGAGAGGAACCACAGCTTTGATGTCGGCTCTTCCTCTGGAGTCAAGCTTGACGCAGACCTGAGCAAAGACTGGGAAGTTGACACTCTTCGCACCGGCTGCTTGGGATCCGTGGCGGTTAACTTGCCCAGAATTGCATATGAATGCGGAAAGGACAAAGCCAAGTTCTTTCAGCTTTTGAGAGAAAGACTGGAGATGGCAAGTAGAGCCTTGGAAATCAAATACAGGGAACTCAAGAGCCACGGCAAAGGTCTGTTTCCGTTTCTTCTGCAAGGCGCTGAAGGTGATCAGTACTTCAGGTTTGACCATTGTTCGCGGTCAATAAATCTGGTCGGCTTGAAAGAGGCCGTGTTGGCTTTCAGCGGAAAGAGCATCTTTGAAGATGAGAACAGCTTCAAATTTGCCCAAGAAATCGTGCAAGATACTACTGATTTTGCCCGCAAAACTGGTAGAAGACATGGAAGACGGTCGTCCGTTACGATGGTGACTGATTCTGAAGCCTCGGAAAGGATGGCTCAGTCAGACGTTGAAAGGTATGGCGTTGCAAAGGTTCGCTTCTCAGGAACACGTGAAAAGCCATTCTATTCCACGATCAGCAAGTTTAGCTTGTCAGAAAATGCTCTTCCTCAACAGTCTTTGAAACTTGAACAGAAGTTGCAGACTTTGTGCACAGGAGGGAATCTCACAGTGATCGAGCTTGGAACCGCAGAACAAACGCCTGAAGAGCTTATGTCGATCACGAGACAACTTATTGAAAGCTCTTTGGCTGAGTTTTTCACCTATGATCGCAAGTTCACGTATTGCACGACTTGCAGGAAAAGCTGGGCAGGGTCACTTCACAAGTGTCCCTCTTGTGGTGCTGTTGGCACTTTGACCTGTTTTGATCGCTTCGCCTTGTCATGAGAGGCTATTTCACGGCGCCCAGAATAAGAGCCAAGAGCGCCATCCTGACTACTATGCCGTTTAAGACCTGAGGGAAGTAGCGTGCAAACGGCGTATCATCAACCTCAGGAGCTATTTCGTCAATCCGTGGAAGCGGATGCAGGATTATCAGGTCTTCCTTCGCTTCTTTCAACGCCTCAAGGTCTATCTTGTATGAACCCTTGACCTTAGCGTATTCAGCTGGGTCTGGGAAGCGCTCCTTCTGTATTCTTGTAACGTACAGGACATCCACAAGCGGGATTATTCTTTCAAGGTTTGCTTTTTCAGTCACAGGTATTTTCTCTTTTATTGCTTGGGTGACTTCGCGGCGCATCTTCAGTGTTTCAGGTGAGATCAAGTATAGCTCGACGTCATAAAGCGAAAGCGCGTAGGCTAGTGAGTGAACGGTTCTGCCGTATCGTAGGTCTCCAACGAGCGCGATTTTCAGGCCATCGACCTTGCCTTTCTCCTTCATCATCGTGTAAATGTCAAGCAGCGCCTGTGTGGGGTGCTCTTCTGCGCCGCTGCCGCCGTTGATTATAGGCACTTTTGAGAATTCCGCAGCTAATCGAGCGGCTCCTTCAAGCGGATGCCTCAGGGCTATCACATCTGCATAGTTCTCGACCGTGCGGACGGTGTCGGCGAGGTTCTCGCCCTTTTTGACTGAGGCTATCTCGGCTTCTGCGAAGCCTATTGTTGCTCCGCCTAGCTTGTGCATTGATGCCTCAAAGCTCAAACGTGTGCGTGTGCTTGGTTCGAAAAAAAGAGTAGCAAGGATTTTTCCCCTGAGCATGTCTGAGCCCTTCGCGGCCACTGGCTCCATGCTTTTGGCTGTTTTGAAAATGTAGTCGATTTCTTCCCGCGGGAAATCCTTAATGGATATTATGTCTCTGCCTTCGAACTTCAAACTCGCACCCAGAACAAGTCTATGGATCTCCTAAATAACTTTTTTATCAAGAATGCGGCGGTCTTGACTCGATGTGGAAGTCAAGTTTTTTATCTGGGTTTACTGCATAAGCGTCTCTAAGCAGGGGGTTTATGGTGAGCGAGATAGCCTTGTACGTTTCCAAGATTGAGAATGGTACTGTCATCGATCACATTACTGGTGGACACGCGCTGGATGTTGTAAAAATCTTAGGCATTAGCGGACGCGAGAAAGGGACAATAACAATCGCCATTAACGTGCCGAGCAAGAGCTACAGGATCAAAGATATCCTTAAGATAGAAGGAAGAGAACTCAACCCCCAAGAAGTGCACAAGATCGCTTTGCTGGCTCCCCGCGCGACAATCAACATTATTCGAGGCTACAAGGTTGTAGAGAAACAAAGAGTCCAATTGCCCAAAGTGATTGACGACATAATAAAATGCGCCAACCCCGCATGCATAAGCAACAGCAACGAGCCAGTCAAAGTAAAGTTCTACGTTGACTGCGAAGAACCATTGCTACTGAAATGTCATTACTGCGGCTACGTCATGGAAAAGAAGGACGTACTCCAACAGTTCTAGACACCTGCGTTGTTCAGCCTTTAAGTCAGACTATCAGCAATTTTCACCAGCGTTTCATATGCATATACATGGCAGAAGACCTCACTATTGAAGATCAGTTAGACAGAAATCATAGGACATGTTCGACTGCTCTGATAGTAAAGCTTATAGGATTCGTCTTCTATTTGCTAATTAGCGAATTGAAGCAGGTTTATGTGAAACTGAATGAGGTGAAAATGGATGTCCGATGAACTTAGAGACGAAATGAAGAAACTGAAGGAACAGATCACCGCAATGAAAGATCAGCTTAAGCAAATGGCTGATGAACAACGACCCAAAGGCAGAGGAATATACATTGACATTCCCACAAACGTTCGTGACTACGTCGAAGACGCAATGCAGGGAGTGGCTGAAGGCGTTCACGGGGAGCTTGATAGATCGATTTTCATAGGTCCCGGAGGATGTCGAATTATGAGGCAAGGGCCGCAGCATTTGGAAGAACCTGATGAGACAGTAAATCTCGCCAAAGTTGCAACAGTGATGAGTGCGCTTGGCCATGAACACAGACTGAAAATACTGAACGAGCTGATGAGCGGTGGAAGATACGTGAACGAGTTGCAGGAGAAGCTCTCCGATATTACCACTAGCACTCTTTCTAGCCATCTCAATGTGCTTGAGGAGGCCGGGCTGGTTGTTCAAGAAAAAGTCCGTGGAAGGTATTTGATAACTATTCCTGGAAGAACTGCGTACAAGATGGCGAGGAGGGTTACGCGGTTTCTCGACATGAGGGACGAAGAATGATGTGGCAACGCTATGAACTGGATGACTCGGTAATGAAGACAACTGAATCTAAAGTCCTGTTGAAAACCGAGAAGGGCCTAGTTGAGATAGACAAAGGCACGCTCGCTGTTGCTCTGAAGCTAGCAGATCAATCGCAAGGCTTCATATTCCATGGAAAGGGCAAGCTTGTTCTAGATGCTATTGTGGAGACGGAAGAAGGCGCAATAGGTGAGCCTATTGAGAGAGAGCTTGACAGACCTTTTCTCGTACTAGGAGATGCAGCCAAATTGCAGGAAAGTCTCGCTGTCACTGAAAAAGAAGATCTTGAGAAAACGGGCTACTCGGATCAGAAACAGTTCTTGGAGAAGGCCAGATCCTTGCTTGACAGGTTCGGTGGGAGAGAAAGAATCCATGGCTGTGGATGCTTTGGTAAAAGCAGCGATTCTGTCTTCGCGTTTCAGAATGAAATGAGCAAGCTGGATGTCTTGGTTGCCAGCAATCGAAAGCTTGTCTACAAGGCGGAGGGCCTCATCTTTGTGGCTGATGGAGACAGAACTATATTGAAAAGCCCCCGACACATGATTGTATCAAAGCCGGAGAGATGCATCACTCACTGTACGTAACGCTTTCCATTCTCCCTTTTTCTGTCCCAACTTCGATGAACGCTTGTTCAGACGGATCATCTTTTGAACTCGCTTGTTGAGTCATGCGCACGCTAGGACAGATATACAGTTTGCAGGAAGGCGGAATTCGGTTTGTCTGCAATGATTTTTGGAGAAGTCGGCCGCATTTGCGGGAGCGAAATGCTAAATACCGTCGATTGAGCTGTAAGGCAAAAGTGGCATGTATGTCTGGTGCTTCAAGTTCAGAAGGCTGGGTAACGATTCAGGATGCTCCCTCTATACGTGGTTTGAGGTTTCGGCGCTTTAGGGGGGAGTCCGACTTTCCTCACGTCGTATCTGTTGCCGAAGGATCTGGAGAAGAAGATCAGCTGGAGTTTACGATTTCGGTTGAGGATATTGCTCGTGAGTTTAAGCATTTGGAGAATTGTGATCCGTACCAAGATTTTCTGTTCGCTGAAGTGGGTGACAGGGTCATTGGCTATTCAAGATTATCATGGAGTAAGGATCCGAATGGCACTTATCTCTACAACCATTCTGTCGACGTTCTTCCAGAGTGGAGAGGAACGGGAATACGCAATGCTATGCTCAGATATAATGAGCAAAGACTGAGGAAAATCGCTCATACACACCCCGTGGAGGTTCCTCATGTGTTCCAATCCATAGTGGCAGATTCTGAAAGAGATTGGATTTCGGTTTTGACCAGCGAGGGATACAAGGTCTTCCGTTATGGCTTCAAGATGGTCCGACCCGATCTACAAAACATCCCTGATTTCTTGTTTCCTGATGGAATAGAGTTGCGCCCAGTGAGACCTGAACATTATCGAGCCATTATTGACGCTTGGAATGAAGCATGTAAAGACATGAGAGGGCAGATACCCATATCAGATGAGGATTTCAGAGGATTCCAAGAGTCACCTATTTTCGACCCTTCAATTTGGCAGATAGCATGGCACAAGGATGAAGTCGTGGGTACAGTTCTGAATTTCATAGATGCACAAGAGAACATACAATACAAGCGAAAACGAGGCCACGTTGAGTTGATCTCTGTAAAACGTCCCTGGAGAGGCAGAGGGATTGCAAAAGCGTTGATTGCCAGAAGCTTCAGGCTTCTTAAAGATCTTGGGATGACCGAAGCTGCCTTGGGTGTGGATGCCGAGAACCCGAGCGGAGCCCTTCATCTGTACCAGAAAATGGGCTTCAAGATCGAGAGAAGGGTCGCATTCTACAGGAAGCCAATGCGCTGAAATGCTCCTCTTAGAGCTTTGATTCCATCATTCTTGTTCTATTCAGACGAAAAACCGCAATTCTGTCCTCTTCAAGCAAAAGGAGCGTCGTGCCTCCGCTGAGAGGATTCGAACCCAAGGCATGTAGTGATGTCTCATGCATAGCCTCTCTTTTTCTGCAAACCCGCGTCTATTTTCGTATTCTTTCTTTTCTCAGAAGCAGTTCGCTATCCAGATATTCGCGGTTGAACATTTTTTCAATTCTTAGGAATTGTTTTAACCCTTTTTCAGTGTGCTTCCTGTAGATGTGTATTTCCCCTTGGAACAGGTCTAGGGTTGCTTGAACCTCTTGTGGTGAATGCATGTGTGGGTTCATCACGGCCAACACGGTGAATCCTTTTGATTTGAGCTTCGGAATAAGCGCTGTCAACCATCTTCTTGTTGCAAGTGCATGATGCTGCAAGAGGGCATCTGAAACTATTTCAATGCAAGCTCTTCTTGCCATCTTTGGCTTTTTTTCCAGTTGGCGAAGAGCGGAAGTTAACGCAATGTCGATCTCTGTTAGGTTTTCGACGCCTCTCAATCTGTGAACGTTCGGAAGTCCTTCAGCAACTGCATCTGCTTCAGGATTGCATATGAAAAGCTGGAAGGCTGACTGATATTCCTTCGCGAGAGTCTCGGTTCCACTCGCATCGATGGTCACGTGAAAGGTCGTCTGACCTTGCTTTGCTCCAGCTTCAAGAAAGCTCATTATCATCAGATCTCTTTCGTCGCATGAGGGCGAAGTCAGTATGACGGCGTAGCCTTCGGGTATTCCCCCTAAGAGAAGGTTATCAAGATCGATGTACCCAGTACTGACGTGACCTGGAGCACTAGTCTCGGGAACCTCAATTACTGTTCGCTCCGGTTTAACGCGTAGGCTGGTCTTCTTGGCAACGTTCTTGCACAAATTGATCAGTTCTTGGCCTTCGGAAATCATTTCTTTTAGGGATTCTGGAGAGGCATTGTCTTTTCTCTGAACCAGGAATTTGATCCTTTGAAACTGAAAAAGATCCTTTTCGCTCAGCTGAAATTCGTCTTTGAGGCTTCTTTTGACTTCGCCCTGCTTCAGCAGATTTGTTATTAGATCGACATTCTCCTGGAAATCTCTGAAGGGTAGTTGTCCGAATTCGACAAGTATTGTCAGGCATATCTGTTCAAGGAATTGTCCGAAGAGGCCGCGAGCAGTGCCGACTTCATCGGATGTCAGAGAGTAGCGGCACCCATCCAAGGCTGACAACGCGTTTTCAAAGTGGTCTCTTATGAAACTTTCGACGGATCTGACATGTAAGCACTCCGAATGCACTAAAGCATCTATGAATTCTCTGACTGTTGTTTCTTGCTGATAGTTCTTCGGGTTTCTGGTTATTACGTTGTATACTGTCGAAGCCCACTCGTCGAGCAAATTGCTGGTCAGCTTCAGCTTTGCTTCTTTTTCTATTAGAGTCTTGACCAGCTTGTAGTTCACGGTTTCTGTGCTTCCGTTGCTCATGGTAATCGATAGGATTTCGGGATAGGTTAGTCTGTAGTTCTCTGCAGCTTTGCTGTCGTGCTTTTTAAGTGCATTGTATAGCATTGACTGGATATCCAGAGTTTCCATTCCTGTCTTGAGTTCCGGCTCAGCTTCCTCCACCATGCGAAGAGCAGTTTCGAATGAGATGTCGAGTTTCGGGTCTAGCAATGATTTCATTATTTTTCCTATGCTGAAGGGCTGTCTTTCCTCGCTTCCAGATTTGATCACGTGCTTTAGCCTTTGGTCGAATCTCTTTTTGAATAAATCCTCCAATTTGGATGGTTGAACGTTGCAGAGAATCCCTTCGCCATAGTCTATGCAGTCTATGAAAGACTTCACTTCTGCAAACGAGGCTTTTCTGATTCTGAATCCTTCGTTTCTGCGGCCTGGCTCTTGAGAGCGAACCGGCTCCAAAATTCCGATCTTGACGAAAGTTGATAATATGTCTCCAACTCTGTCTTTGTAGTTGCCCCCCTTCGTCGTCAGTGTGGGCGGAACCTTCAGATGTTTGGCCAGTTTTTCGCCTATTTGCTTTCCATCAAGCGGCTTCTCGCCCGCTCTTAATAGAATTTGAAGTATCAGTATGGAAGTTATTGGTCTTTGTCCGATTGTCACGAGAAAGGCTAATGATTTGTAAGGTTCACGGAGTGTTTTGTCGTCTGACAGCGCTTCGGGAAACCTAGTTATCACTGTGTCGACGAACTTGGCGAATTTCTTTCGTTCGTTTTTGAACTTTGTTTGTTCGCCTTCTCTTAGTATTCTCTCTCCAAGTTTCAACCAGGTTTCCTCGTTTTGCTTTTGATTAGGTAATCTCCGAACTAGCAGATAAATGCTATCTGGCAGTGACATAAGTTACGAAAATGGCGCACGTCATTTGCAAAGTTGACGGTGTCAAGTTCTTCGGAAAGCCAAAGCAAGTCTGCGGGTTGCAATTGGCTGCAGATAGAGTTTGGCGCCGCCGATAGGACTTGGACCTATGACCGACTGGTTAACAGCCAGCCGCTCTACCGGGCTGAGCTACGGCGGCACGTTCCTAGCTCTTGACAAGTTTGAGTTTTGTGGAGGTATTTAAGTCTAGTTATCTGCTAACCGCATTGATTCTGTATGTCTTGTTTTGCGTTTGACTATTGAGACAAAAAGCCTGTAGAACGGTCTTATGAGGTGGCCTTGCCATTTTCCGGAGAAGTTGAGGTCGATCAATTTGTCTACCCAGAAGAAATCGTGATCTAAGCATTTCACTAGTAGTTGCTGGTGCAATTGTGTCATGTGGGTTTTTTCAAACCACTCTTCATCTTTCAACATGCCCATTGGAACGAAAAACAAGGGTACGATCAGGCTTCTAACGTCTCTCAGGTCCTCCACTAGTTCTATCGTTTTTATGAGATCTTCTTCGGTTTCCTCTGGTGACCCAACGATCAAAGTGCCTGCGGGAATCAGTTTGTTGTCATGCATCAGCCCCATTCCTTGACGTACGATTTCAGGCCACTCTTGGGGCTTGAATGGATGAGCCTTTGCGGGCATAATTTTTCCTGCAAGTTCCGCTGAACCTGTTTCTATTCCGATTTCAGCGCCCCACCAAGGTTGTTTCCGTTGTATGATTTCGGCGATTTTTGAGAAGAGTCTCGGTTTTGAGGCTACAGCTGCCAATGAACAGTGGCTCCATGTGATGCCATCGCATTTCTTCTCAGCGGTTTCATGGAGTTTGATGAGTTTCTCATCGTTTGGCAAAGTGTTTTTGGAGCCATAGAGCATGACATCTTCTCCGTGAAGACAACACCATTTCATGCCGCCGACTGTGTTCACGTCTATTTCGCGACTTATTTTCCCTATGGGATACCATCGCAAAGGTCTCGATGTGACACTACAGAAGCGACATCCTCGGCAGCAGCCTCGGCCAATCTCCACTAATCCGTTGACAGAGGGGTTTACGATGTTGGGTATTTCTTCTAGCTTCGGCGTTTCTTCGACGCTAACTTCATAAAATTGGGGCAGGGTCTCATCTTTAAGTGCAGCTCTGAAGATTCTTCCAGTAACCTTTTCGGCCTCTCCTGAGATGATGCAGTCTATTCCATGTTTTTCAACGAATTTTGGTCTATATTGAAACTGCCAAACGCCTGGACCGCCGACGATGATCTTTAATCCGTTCTTCTTGGCATCTCTGATCTTTGAACAGCTTAGTAGTTGTCGGAAGTATTGGGCGAGAAACGGTTCCTTCTTGAAAATGGCGGCAAGCATGCTTGAGGCTGGCCCTAGACCGAATGGGTCCATGACGTGTATTCCTAGAATCTTTGCGTTGCTGATGGATTTTTCAATGTGATTGGGTGCGACGGTTGATACGTTGAAGCCTTCTGCTAAGAGTTGTGCTTCAATCTTTCTCAGTCCGTACGGAGCCGCTATGGGCATATTGTTCTTCGTTTCAATTGGTGGAAAGAAGAGCCATTTGAAAAACAGGTCGGGGATTACGTTTGGGGGAGCGCAGGTTCCGAAACCTAGGAATTCGTTGTGTCGATAATCGCTCATGAGGGTGCAGTCGGCAGTTAGGAGTATTTTCTGGCTCAAGACGAGGCTTCTCCATCTAAGGTAATCGTGCGTTTTTTCTTAAAACACTTCGCTTGTCTTCACGATTCGTTTGATGCGTTTGCTTAGAAAAGTGTATATGCGGGGTATTTCAATTAGCATGCACGTTATTGGAGTGTAACCCGTATTGAAGAAGATCCTTGAAGTTAGGTGGCATGGCAGAGGCGGACAAGGTGCATGGACTGCAAGTGAGCTTTTGGCAAGGGCAGCGATTTCTGAGGGGAAGTATATTCAGTCTTTTCCCGAGTTCGGCCCGGAGAGAATGGGTGCGCCTGTTACGGCTTTTACGAGGATAAGTACTGAGCCGATTCAGCTGCATTGTGCGGTTTACAATCCTGATGTTGTAGCTGTCTTGGATCCGACGTTGCTGAAGTCTGTCAAGGTTGCTGACGGACTGAGTGATGAAGGGGGAAATATCATAGTAAATGCGAAGGAGGGGCCTGCTGAGGTTCGAAAGCAGCTTGGTTCGGAAAAGGGCAAGCTTTGGGCTGTTCCTGCTTCGGAGATTTCGTTGAGGATTTTGGGGATGTCTATAACTAACACTGCTATGCTGGGCGCAGTGGCCCGCGTGACGGGAATAGTTGGTCTTGAAACGATTGAGAAGATGATTAAGGGGCGTTTTAGGCCTGATGTTGCGGAGAAGAATTTTGCTGTGGTTAAGGAGGCTTATCAGGAGGTAAAGTGTGAATGAGCGCAAGGGACAAGGGTTGGAGGGAGATTCCGCCTGCGGGCGTGTGTTGGAAGTCTAGCAGTACGTACCTTACTGGTGATTGGAAGACTTTTACGCCTGTGAGGGATTTGGAGAAATGTACCAGATGCTTGTTGTGTACTCTTTTCTGTCCTGATGGGGCCATTCACTGGGATTCGAAGAAGGGAGATATAGAGTTTGATCTTAGCTTCTGCAAGGGTTGTGGCATATGTGCCAATGAGTGCCCGACTAAGGCGATAGTGATGAAGATTGAGTAGGAGTGAAACGAGAATGAAGAGTGTTGTTAAGCAGGAAGTTCAAGGCTTGAACGGTGATGAAGCTGCTGCTTTAGCCGCTAAGCAGTCTGACATTGATGTTGTGGCGGCTTATCCTATTACGCCTCAGACGATTATTGTTGAGAAGTTTAGCGAATATGTGGCTAATGGTGAGGTTAACACTGAGTATGTTTGCACTGAGTCAGAGCATAGTGCCATGGCGGCGTGTCTTGCAGCTTCGGCCACTGGGGCGAGAGCTTTTACGGCTTCGGCTTCTGCTGGTTTGGCTTTGATGCATGAAATGCTTTTCGTGACTTCGGGATGTCGCGCTCCTGTTGTGATGGCAGTTGCAAACAGGGCATTGTCGGCGCCGCTGAACATTCATGGGGACCATTCGGATACGATGGCAGAGCGTGACAGCGGCTGGATACAGTTGTACGCTGAGAATGCGCAGGAAGTTTATGATTCGATATTTCAAGCCTTCAGGATTGGCGAGCACTTGGATGTTCAGTTGCCTGTCATAGTGGGTTTGGATGGATTCACGTTGAGCCACACTCTGGAGAATGTGCGGACGCTTTCTGATGACGCTGCGAAGGGTTTTGTCGGCGTTAGACAGTTGCCTCAGGTTATGACGCATGAAGGCAGAAGCGTGCCCTTCAAGCTTGACCCGTATAATCCTATGACGATGGGTCCTGTGGCTTTGCAGAACTATTATTTTGAGTTTAAGCGGCAGCAGGAGGAGGCTATGAGGAACGCGCTGAAAGTGATTCAGCAGATACATAGGGAATATGCTGATTTGACTGGAAGATCCTATGGCGATGGCCTTCTTGACTCCTACAAGCTTGAGGATGCTGAAGTTGTGATAGTCTGTGTCGGTTCGACGGCTGGAACCGTGAAGACCGTGGTTGATCAGCTCAGGGCAGAAGGGGTCAAAGCAGGCTTGCTCAGAATTAGAGCTTTCAGGCCGTTCCCGTATGAGGGGATAGTTAAGGCGTTAGCGAAGGCGAAGGCTGTTGCCGTTATGGATAAGAGCATGAGTTTCGGGGGAAACGGTGGCGCCGTGTTCCAAGAGGTTCGCCATGTTCTTTATGATGCGCAGACGCGTCCGTTTGTGGTTAACTACATCTTTGGGTTGGGCGGAAGGGACACGAGTCCGAGTCAGCTGCGCAGGATTTTCGAGGACTTGCAGAAGATCGTGCAGACTAAGCATGTTGATGAACTGATCAAGTATGTTGGGTTGAGGGAGTGAAAAAGGAGGAAGAATGAGTATGACGGTTTCGATAGCTGAAGGAAAATTCACTGTGAAAGACATTGCTGAGAAGCCGGAGCTGTTTCTTTCTGGGCATCGGGCTTGTGCGGGCTGTGTGGCTCCGACTGTGCTTAGGTTGATTATGAAGGCTACGAGGGGTCCGACGATTGTGACGAATGCGACGGGCTGCATGGAGGTTTCTTCGACGATTTATCCGTTCACGTCTTGGGCTGTTCCGTGGCTTCACACGGCGTTTGAGACGGCGGCTGCGAACGCTTCTGGGATTGAGTCGGCTTTGAAGATTATGCGTAAGAAGGGTAAGATTAAGGATGAGCATGTTGACGTTATTGCTTTCGCTGGTGACGGTGGCACGTATGACATTGGGATTCAGGCTTTGTCTGGGGCGGTTGAGAGGGGTCACGACTTCTTGTACGTGCTTTATGATAATGAGGCTTACATGAACACGGGGATTCAGCGGAGCGGTGGGACGCCTTATGGTGCTAGTACGACGACGTCGCAGGCGGGTTCTGTGGTTCCTGGGAAGCTAGAGAATAAGAAGCCTATTGCGGATATTATGGTGGCTCATGACATGCCTTACGTGGCTACTGCTGCGCCGTACTACTGGAAGGACATGATTGTGAAAGCTAGAAAGGGCATCGAAGTTAATGGGCCAGCGTTCCTGCATGTTTATGCGCCTTGTCCAAGGGGCTGGAGAAGCGATCCTAGCAAGTCGATTGAGCTTTCACGGTTGGCAGTTGAGACCTGCATTTTTCCGTTGTGGGAAGCCGTGAACGGCGAGTACCAGTTGTCTACGCCCAGCAAAGTCATAGCTTTGGCGCCGCAGAAGAAGAAGCCTGTTAAGGAGTTCTTGGAGGTTCAGGGTCGTTTTAGGCATTTGTTCACGCCGAAGCACGAGAAGATGCTTGAGGAGATTCAGAGACGGACAGATGCAAAATGGCAAAAGCTACTCAAGAAGTGCGGAATGACGCAGACGCCGAAGACTACGTAAACCCTAACCCGCGCACGACAATTGCAATGTCAATTGATGAGAATTTTGAGACGTTTTTGGCTGTGCTGCTCCATGCGACAGAGGATAGTGCGCTAGCTACGCGTTTATATACTAAGGTTGGGTTTGAGCCGTAGAAGACCTATTTGTCAATGAAAACGCAAACCCTGGGGTAGCGAAGAATCATAAGCTGGTCTTTTTGATTGCACGCTGACCATAGATTGACTCTGTGTTTTAGTCTGTGCGTCGCGTTTGAGGGTGGCGTGGGCGTATTTTGTGTTTTTTTGCGTTGTTGGTTGCAGTTTGCGATATTGCGACTTCGCGATATTGTGAGTAGGTGGCAATAGGTTTTTTATGTCTGTTTGTACATCTTGGGTTTACTGTGATTTAGAAATTGCCAGATAGCTTGGTTGGTAGTATTTCCTTCGGCTGTTGGGGCGTTTTAGGAGGTGGTTCTTGTTGAAGGGTAAGGCTTGGACGGCTGATGAGGTGTGTAAGCTTAGGGAGTTTTGGGAGGCTGGTGTGTCTGTGTCGAGTATTGCTGAAAGGCTTTCGAAGACGTCTGTGGCGGTTCAGATTAAGTCAAATCGTCTGGGGTTGAGAGATGACGGTACGCGGAGAGGGTCGTTTTCACCATCTTCAGTTTCTGGTGTTGAGTTGAAGCTTGCGGAGAGTTTGCCTTCGATTGAGAGGGCTGCGGGGATTTTGGCTGATTCGATGTTGACTTTGGCGAGGCCTGGTCTTAAGCGTGCTGAGGTGGAGAGGTGTAGGGCTGCGGGGGATGCGGCTTGGAAGTATAAGATGATGATGGCTGATGTGTTGAGGTATAGGGAGTGTGAGAGGGTGATTGTGGAGTTGAGGCGTAGGGTTGAGGAGGCTGAGGCTAAGCTGGCTAAGGAGGCTAAGAAGAGTGGGGAAGCTCGAGTTTCGGCCGGGTGATTGGGAAAGGGAGGCTTCGAGGATTCAGGAGGCGCTTGGCAGGATTGAGGCTCACGGTGAGAGGCGGATGGAGAGTTATGCTGGTGATCCTTTAGGGTTTCTTCGAGACGTTTTGAGTTTCGAGCCGACGGAGTATCAGCGTAAGCTTGCGGAAGCGTTTGAGGGGAATCAGTGGTTTGCGCTTTGCTGGTGCAGGCAAAGTGGGAAGAGCTGGATGGTTTCGGCTTTGCTCTTATACTATGCTTTGACGCATCCGAAAAGCTGCATCGCCCTTGTCGGTCCTAGTTTTCGGCAGACGAAGCGGAATATTGATCGTATGGCTTCGTTGTTGGAGAATGTTTGGGGTGACTTGTTTTTTAGGATCCGCAGGACTTGCATCCGTTTCAGGAATGGTTCGGTGATTGAGGCTTATCCGAATAATCCTGATACCATTAGGGGACCGACGCTTCATGCGGTGTGGTGGGATGAGTGTAATTTTACGCCGAATGATGTGGAGTTGTTTGGGGCTATATTGTTTACGTTGGCGGCGACTGATGGGAAGCTTTTGTGTTCGAGTACGCCGTGGAATACGGATTCGATGTTTTGGAAGATGTTTAATCATGAGGATTACTCGCGTTATGTGAGGTTTCGTGTTGCATGGAGCCAAGCGGTTGAGCCGAACGGGCCGCTTAAGCGGAAGACTCTTTCTGACATTGAGAAGCAGTCTGGTGAGGATCGGTCTAGTTGGAAGCGGGAGATGGAAGCGCAGTGGGCTGAAGATGATGACGTTTGGCTGCCTCAAAGCCTCATCGTGAAGTGCATCGGCACCATCAAGACGTGCGGTAAAGACCTGAGCTTATGGAACGATGAAGTAGGATGCAGCGGTCTTCTCTATGCGGGTTTAGACCTAGGGAAGTATCATGATTATTCAGTGCTGTGTGTAGTCGACCAAGTTGACGCGAAGATTCTTCTGCGTTTCCTGAAGATATGGCGCACGGCAACGCCTTACGGCAGCGTCATCGGGTATGTCAAGATGCTTCAGGACAGATGGGGCGGTTTCGGGAAGATCAAGGTGGATCAGACAGGCATAGGCGAATACATCGTGGAAGACATGAAGAAGGGCGGCATACAGAACGTTGAGGGCGTGTTTTTCACGTCGCAGCGGAAGCAGGAGATGGCCAGCCAGCTCAAAGAACGCATGATGAGCGAGCAGTATTTCTTTCCGCTTTTTTCGTGGGAGAAGCCCTATCGAAGTGATTACGTGACTGAACTGAACCGAGAGAGATTTCAGCTGAACAAGGATGGAACGTTTGCGTTCAGCCACCCTACGGGCACACATGACGACACCTTCTGGGCCACAGCCCTAGCAGTCTCAGGAGTCACAAGAAGCCAGCCCTTTGACTTAGAAACCGTCAGACTCGGCTGATTAGGCATGCTTGCAGCTTTCCAGGCGAGCTACGTGATGCTTTCAGTTGCGAGTTCCAAATCTTAGGGAAATTCGTGAAGTCTTGAGTGGATGGTTTTCATGTCCTTTTGAGTGTTCTCGATTTGTTTCTTGACGTCTGCTGTTAGGATGAAAACGCCTTTCAAGGAGTCTACGAGGTTCGGGTCTTCAAGTGCTTCGATTATTCTTTGGATTTGCTCTCTTAGTGCTTCCTTCTTACCTTTGTCTATGTGTTTCAGGATTTTCTCGCAGTCGGCGTTTTCTCTTAGCATTATTATGTCGCGTATGTCCGTTTTTCTGGCTGAGTGAATCTTGAAGGCGATAAGCAGTTCCTTTTCTGGTATTCTGCAGTTGGCAGATGTTTCCATTCCAGTGACTGTGGCTTCGGTCGAGTGCTTTCTTATGTATTCGAAACTCCATGAAGCATCCGTTGCTCTGCAGACCATGCTTCCGACAAGAAGATCGACTGAGACTGGAAGTCCGCTAACATTCTTTTTGTAGCTGATGAACTCTCCGCCATATGTTTCGTCAAACCCTGTTTTTCTGACATGTTGCTTGAATCCTTCCTTCTTCAGGGTCTCTTCGAGCTTTGACAATTCTTTCTTTGGCACGACTATGTCGCAGTCAACAGAAAATCTGTGCTTCGCCAATGCGCTTACTGCGTAACCACCGGCTACTATGAGATCAAGTCTCTCTTCTATCAATCTCTTGAGCGTTCTCAATATTTCTTTTTCTCTGTTCAAGAACTCCATGTTGCCCACTAAAAGTTCGTCTTTGCTTCCATATATCTTGCCTTCAAGCCCAAATCATAGGCCTCATCCAACATTTCCAAAGCCGGTTCGTAGGAATAGATGTTTTTTTGGCAAAAAGTTACTGTTTCTTTCAACGGTGTGACGCAGAAGCCTTTCACTTCTTCAGCCTTGAAATCAGCTTCAGGGTACAATACGTAAAACGAGCCGAACAAAGTCTGCCTTATCGGTTGATCCTTCACATGACATTTTTGCTTTCTAGATTTGAAGAAACTCGCCCATTTTCTCAAGTCTTTCTTTTCGACTTTCAAGTGGATTGGATAGAAACCGAAAAACCTGTCGACTTGATACCCCCCTTTGGTCCAGAAGAAAACGGCATCTGGCCCTGTCAATGCGTAGTGCATGCCGGACGCGTTTAACAAGTCGTATGCTCTGCTTATTCCTGTTCTTTTGGTTAAGTACTCTTCTGGGGAACTGACCTTGTACTTTCCCCATCCGATTCTTTCCAAGAACCCTTTGTGGGTCATGTCGTGTAAGACTTTGTTGGGGTCAGGGCTGGCAAAGGTCGAGGAGAATTCTCTCACTGTGAACTCTTTTTTCCAGTTCCAGAGCACGTTCCACAATTCGTAGTATGACATAGATATTACTGTAACGGTAATAATTTAAATACTTAGCGGTCCACGCTCTTCAGAGGAATAGCACACACTTATGGCTCTTCTGAAATCCTAATATTCATAACTTTCTCTTTCGGTGCTTTTTGCGACTGTTACAAGTTTTACCCAGTAGACCTACCCCTACTTGGTAGGGGTACCCCTACTGATCATGTGGTCCGTCACTGGAGTCTGGAAGGAGGCCTATGGAGACACAGGGATGATACGGGAAAACGGGAAGAATGGGATGATGGAGACATGAAACCTATAAATTGTCACCGAATACTAGTATTCTCGGTGAGCTAGTGGATGCCTCCTAAGCCGATTCCTCCGTTGAGTGAGGAGCAGTTCGCCGTTATTCAGAAGGAAATGAAGCGGACGCCATCAAGAAAGGATCTTTTCAGGGCAAAGAAAGCAAGAAAAATCATGAAGAGGTATAATGTGTAACAATTCTGAGTGCCCTGAGTGAGATAGTGGATTTTGACGATTAGTTGTTTTTATGTATGTTTGGTTATGCGTCTTGGGCTATCCTTTTTAGGGACAGTATATATAGACGAGGGATAATAGTGTTAAAGGGCGTGTTTGATGAGCGTTCAAAATGTTCTCTCACCGATAGCTTCAAGGATTGTGCGAGTTCTCTTGGTTGATCCGAAGCAGGACTGGAGTGTTCTTGGCCTTTCCAAAGAGACAAAGGCAGGCTATGGTCACACGTTCAGGGTCGTTAAGACCTTGCTTCGTATGGGTCTGTGTAGGCAAACTGAAATCAAGAGAGTTGTAGTTGCGAATCCTGGCGAATTGCTGACAAGGTGGGCTGGCTTTTACGATTTTGCGTTGCTGAATAAAGTGAACGCGTATTATTCTTTGGAGGCGGATTTGGATGGTTTCGCCAGAAAATTGTCGGAGGTGCACGAGCCCAGTTTGAGGTATGCGTTGACGCTTCATGCTGGTGCTTCACTGGTGATGCCTTACGTCAGGCCTGTTAACATTCACTTGTACGTCGAGCCTGGAAAGCTCGGTTCTTGGCAAGAGCTTCTGGGTCTTCAGTTAACCGAGTTGGGTGGAAATGTTTTCCTTGTTGAGCCTTATGATGAGGGTGTTTTCTATAAGGTTCAGCACGTAAGAAGAGTGAAGGTGGTTTCAAGCGTGCAGCTGTACGTTGATCTGTATAACTATCCGGCCCGAGGGAGGGAAGCTGCTGAGCACCTGAGAAGAGAAGCCATTGGGTTCTAGGTGGTTTTGATGGCTGTTTGGAACGTTGGGATGTACTCAAAGAGCATGACTGAGTCTTCCAAAAGTGTTTTGATTGAGGTTTTGAGGATTTTGGGAAGTTACAAGGATTACTTGGTTCTGACGGGTGGGTGGGCGCCATATTTTATTTTGGAGAAGTTTGGCGAAAGGGGTCAGCATTGCGGTTCAGTTGACATTGACTTTGCTCTGAATCCCCGTTTGATTGATTTGAAGGTTTATGAGACAATCGTGTCTTCGATTGAGAAGAGAGGGTACAAACCCCACGTTGCCGATGATGGAGAGGTGCTTCCTTACAGGTTTTATCGTACCGTCAAGGCACCTCTGGATGGTGCTGAATACAAGATTGAAGTTGACTTTATCAGCGAGCCTGACGTTGTGAAGAGGCTTTCGCCTGAGAAGTTCTTAGCGGTGCAGAAGGATTTACAGGCTGTCGTAATCCGTGGGTCAAGTGTCGTTTTCTCTCATAGCTTTGAACACGAGATTGAGGGCGTTTTGCCCAACGGGGCCGAGACGAGGGTGTCGACCAGAATTTCTGATGCTGTGGGTATTTTGGCTACCAAGGGTTTGGCTTTGAAGGGTCGTTACAAGGAGAAAGATCCTTATGACATCTACTTTGTACTGAAGCATCATAGAGGCGGACCAAAGAAGGTGGCTGAGAAAATGCGCGGATTTGTCAATGAATCGATTGTCGCTGAGGCTCTCGAAGAGATAAGAGAGAAGTTTAGAACTGTAAGGTCTGAAGGTCCGTTTCAAGTGGCCTATTTTCTTGCGCCAGAGGATGAGCGGTTGCAGGAACGAATCCAAGGAGAAGCATATGCTGTCTTGAGAACATTCTTGGACGGTCTGGAGAAATAGCTATCCCTCTTATTATTATAGTATCCTTAAAAGGGATAATGCCATTATTTCGAAGGCAGCGTGGTTTTGAGAGGTTGTTGCGGGTTTCTGCACGCTGACTGGTTGAAGAGGGTGAAGCAAATTCGAGCATAGTTGCCCAATGAGGCGGCTTGGATTCTTGTTGTTTTGGGTTTTGTTTCGCTTTTTGGTGAAAGTCTTATATACCTACTTTTCGTTAAAGTGAAACTGGCTCATCGAGAATGAGGAATCTGATATTGCTAAAGTTTGAGAGGATTTATCGTGAACTGCTCCTATCCAGCCTACGTGAGGTTTCGTTGGTGCGTCAAAAGGATGTTGCCATAGAGTGCGGAGTCTCGATTGGTTTGGTCAATAAAACTGTGAGGAAGCTCGAGGTGGCTATGGCTGTTGAGGCTACGCGTCGTGGTGTCAGGGTTCTGTCACCTGCTAGGCTTCTGAATTTGTGGGCCGCTGAGCGTGATTTAGGTGGGGATGTTTGGCGGTCGTTTCGGCTTGATCCGATTGCAGAAGTGGAGAAGGATCTTCCTGGGGATGTGTTGGTCACTGGTTTTTCTGGGTGGTGCAGTTTTTCTGGGCGGAGGCCTGCTGAGTATGACCGTTTGCATTTTTATGTGAGAGATGTGGAGAGGTTCGAGTCGTGGTTTGGTTTCAGGAAGAGCAAGGCTCGCAGGGTGAATCCGAATGTGTTTGTCTTGTGCATTGATGATGAGCATCTTGTTCGCTCTTCAGAGAAGGGCGTTGTTTGTGTTCCGCAGATTTATGCGGATGTATATTCTGCGGATGGTCCCGTGGCTTCTGCTTTTCTGCGGGATATTGCTTTGGCGTATCCGAGTTTGAGGCTTTGGTGAGTGTGGTTGAGTATGTGGCGGGATGATGTTGTTGAAAGATCTTGGCGGGTTTTGGGCGAGCTTAAAGGGTTTGCGGATTTTGTGTTGATTGGCGGTTCGGGAGTTTATTTATGGACTAGGAGGCTGAAGAGCCGCGTCATAGACGTGTACGTTGATCAGGAGAGCTTTTACAAGCTTCAATCTGAGTTGACGCAGAGAGGCTATGCGTTGAAGCGCAATGTCCGTTTGATGAAGTTTGAGGCTTTGATAGGAGACGTGGAGATTGATATTTACACGCCCTTTATGAGCAGATTAGTGATTCCTTGCCTAGATGTGTTTGTTCGAAAATGGTATTCGGTGATTGATGGTTTCAAAGTTGCGATTCCCGAGGTCTTGCTTTTATTGAAGGCTTAGG